>Ga0233424_10001512_pt1 | contig 19795 bp, 17 predicted proteins | sample Watercolumn_Towu_FD_181011 | JGI IMG/M metagenome (GOLD analysis project Ga0233424, IMG submission 181011) | Freshwater microbial communities from Lake Towuti, South Sulawesi, Indonesia - Watercolumn_Towuti2014_125_MG | ecosystem: Environmental > Aquatic > Freshwater > Lake | place: Indonesia...
AACTACATCGAGATGTTCTACAACCCCAAGCGGCGCCACGGCACCGCAGGCGACACTTCGCCGGTCGAGTTCGAACGACGCCATTCCCAACGGCTCACGGGTGTCTAGGAAATCCGGGTCGATTCAGACATCAGCGACCCCGGTGCCGCTGCCGCGCTAGGTCTGTCGCAACCGCAGAGTGCCGTGATTCGACCCTTGCCGTCCAATTGGCGGGCGGGCGAACAACTGAGCTTCGAAGTGCGTGTGGCGCCGGTGGTGCGGAGCCGTCGGCAGGCAGGAGGTGGCTATCCGGAGGTCGACGCGGCATTCCACCCTGAGTTCGCCACCTCGGTGTTGGGGGACCGCGAGGCGGCACATCGGGCCTGGCTTGCCCGCGAGCTCGGACGCGCAGGCGCGGCAAGTCTAGTCTCGGCGCGCGCCCTCAGTTTTCGCCTGTCGCCCATCGCCCGGCGCCACGCTGAGGCGGGTGGGCAGCGCTCGGGGCGAAAAACACAGTCTGGCTTGTTGCCCGACCTGACTGTGCGTGGGCAATTGCAAGTGAAAGACCCTGCGGCTTTCGATGCCCTGCTCGCGCGTGGCCTGGGCCGCCATCGCAGCTTTGGCTTTGGCTGCTTGCTCCTGGCTCCGCCCGGCGCTTGGACTTGAAATCATGTTGAAGGGTCGTCTGGGGCTGGAGCGGGTACAGATTGCGCATGGAGACCGTCATGGTCTGCTGTATCTCGACCGTGGTGTATTCACTGTGGTCGATGGTTGCCTGCACTTCGCGAGTGCCGGAGGCGCCTTGCCGGCGGGCGAGTACCAGTTGCCACACCAAACCTTGTCAGCCTTGCTTATAGGCCCGGGTACGAGCCTGAGCCACGATGTGCTTCGCATACTGGCACGCCACGGTACAACGTTGGTCGCCGTAGGAACCGACGCAACCCGCCTGTATACCGCGCCAGCCCTGGGCCCCGACCGCTCAGACTTGGCCAGAGCCCAAGCCCGCGCGTGGGCGGACGAAAAGCAGCGCCTCGCTATTGCACGAAAGATGTACGCACGGCGCTTAGGCGAAGTGCTGCCACACACCAGTATTGAGGTGCTACGTGGCATCGAAGGTGCGCGCGTCAAAGAAAGCTACAAGTTGCTAGCTCAAAGCTTCGGAATTCACTGGAAGCGGCGCGACTACAACCGCGGCAACCCCGACGCTACGGACCTGGCCAACCAGGCAGTCAACCACGCATCTACAGCCGTGAGGGCCGCTGCAGGCGTGGCCGTCGCTGCGATTTCAGCGCTGCCACAGCTGGGGTTTATCCACGAAGATTCCGACCAGTCATTCGTTCTGGACGTTGCCGACCTTTACCGCGAAGCCGTGACGTTGCGGCTCGCCTTCAACGCGGCGAAGCGCATCGAACAAGGTGCAGATGAGACGATGGACCGCTTGGTACGGCAGAGTGCTGCACGCGAATTTCGGCGCATCGGCCTGGTGCCCAAGATGATCGACGACATCAAGAGTTTGTTTGGTGTTCAGGACGATGGCACTGACAGTTCTCATAACCCGTGACGTTGAGGACCGCTACCGCGGCTTCCTCGCATCGGCAATGTTGGAACTGGCGCCTGGCGTCTACGCGAGTCCTGCTCTCAGTGCGCGTGCTCGCGAGAGGATTTGGGATGTATTGAGCGATTGGCATCGTCAGCTTGGCAACGGGTCGCTGGTACTGATCTATGCCGACCGTCAAGCTGACGGCGGGCTTGCTGTGAGGCATCTGGGAATGCCACCTAGAAACGCGGTGCGCCTCGATGGCGTCCTGCTCACCATGCTTCGGGTTAACACCGAAACGCCGTTGGGCGGTCTTTAACAATTTGTTGTTTGACAATGAGTTAGCCTCTAGAGGCTGCCCCGCGCGAGCGGGGATGGACCCCAGTCAGGATCGTCCTTGGCGCCTTCGAACATGGCTGCCCCGCGCGAGCGGGGATGGACCCGATTTCCGGTGGCCTCAAGCCCCACATGCTGTGGCTGCCCCGCGCGAGCGGGGATGGACCCCGCGCGAGTTCAGCTTCGGCGTCTCGGTGCCCGGCTGCCCCGCGCGAGCGGGGATGGACCCGGCTATGTGAACGAAGGCCCGTACCGTCTCGAGGCTGCCCCGCGCGAGCGGGGATGGACCCGGCACCATCCTCAGCAACAGCCAGGCCCAGCGGGCTGCCCCGCGCGAGCGGGGATGGACCCGAGATGTTCGAGTCTGCCTAAATCCAAGCCCCGGCTGCCCCGCGCGAGCGGGGATGGACCCGAGCCAGACTCTGGCGCTGACCGGCGGCACCGGGCTGCCCCGCGCGAGCGGGGATGGACCCACCCAGGGCGAGCGGCGGGTGATCCACCATGTGGGCGACGCAAATGCCACGGTCAGCGTCTATCGTGCCGGCACCGACCGCATCGCGCTCACCGGCCAGGGCATCCATTTCAAGGGCCCCAGCGGCGAGCTGATCCGCGAGGATGAGCCGGTGTCGACGGTGCGCGGCATCAACGAGTTCATCACCGGCCTGCATCTGCAGCATTTCAAGCACTGGCTGCTGCGGGTCTTCTACTTCATCGGCGGCCTGGCGGGCTGTGCCTGCATTGCCACTGGCTTCCTGTTCTTCGTGGAAAAGCGCAAGCGCCAGCATGCCAAGCAGGGGCGCGGCGGCGCGCGCTGGGTGGACGCGCTGGCGGTGACGAGCGTCACCGGCATGCTGATCGCCACCGCCGCCATGCTGGTGGGCAATCGTCTGCTGCCGGTGGAGCTGGCCGAGCGCGGCCTGTGGGAAGAGCGCCTTTTCTGGAGTGCCTGGGCCGTGGCCCTGCTGCATGCGCTGTGGCGCACGGCGCCGGTGCGCGCGGCGCGCCTGGCACCGGCCTGGCGCGAGCAGTGCTGGGCCGTGGTTGCCCTGGCCCTGGCCGCCGTGCTGCTGAACGCCTGGAGCACCGGCGATCATCTGTTCAAGACCCTGTCCGCCGGCTACTGGCCGGTGGCGGGCGTAGACCTGGTGCTGCTGGCCAGCGCGGCCCTGGCCGCTGTGGCCGCGCGCAAGCTGGCGCAGCGCGAGCGCGCGGCCGAGCCCGTGGTGCAAGAGAGCGCCGGCCTGGCGGAGGTGGCCCATGGTTGAGTCTCAAAGCAGTGCTGCACTCTGGCTGCTGCTGGCCTTGCTGGCCGCCCAGCTCGGCCTGATCAGCCTGGCCCTGAGCCTGGAATCCCATTGGGAGCAGGTGCGCGGCCAGGCCGCGCTGCCGGCCGGCCTGGCGCGCCGCCTGCGCCTGATCGGCGCCCTGGGCCTGGGCCTGTCGCTGGCAGCCTGCCTGCAGGCCGATCATGCGTCGATGGCCGTGCTGGTCTGGCTCATGGCCCTGGCGGCCGGCAGCCTCTTGCTGGCCGGCGTGCTGGCCCTGCGAGCGCGCCTGCTGGCGCCGCTGGCGGCCGCCTTGTCGCTGGGCGCCCACCCGGGGCGGCGCGACGCGCAATAAATTTGACGGTTTTCACATCGTGGATGTGAATTGCAGGAAAATGCGCCGCAGTGTCGCGCCCCGGGGTGTCCCGGCCGCGGCCTGTCTTTCATGTGCCCGACTGCCTGATGCGGCGGGCTCCACACCAGGACAAGAACCATGAGCACCCAGCAGCCCGACATCATCTACACGCTCACCGACGAGGCCCCTCTGCTGGCCACGGCGGGCTTCCTGCCCATCATGCAAACCTTCGCCGAGCCGGCCGGTATCAAGGTGGGCACCAGCGACATCTCGGTGGCTGGCCGCATCCTGGGCGCCTTTGCCGACTACCTGAGCGAAGAGCAGCGCGTGCCGGACAACCTGGCCGAGCTGGGCAAGCTGACCCTCAAGCCGCACGCCAACATCATTAAGCTGCCCAATATCAGCGCCTCGGTGGCCCAGCTCAAGGCGGCCATCAAGGAACTGCAGGACAAGGGCTACAAGATCCCCGACTTCCCCGAGAAGCCGGAGACCGATGAGCAGAAGGACATCCGCGCCCGCTACAACAAGTGCATCGGCTCGGCCGTGAACCCGGTGCTGCGCGAAGGCAACTCCGACCGCCGCGCGCCCAAGGCCGTCAAGGAATACGCCCGCAAGAACCCGCACAGCATGGCCGAGTGGAGCCAGGCCTCGCGCTCGCATGTCTCGCACATGCATGCCGGCGACTTCTATCACGGCGAAAAGTCCATGACCCTGGACCGCGCCCGCACCGTCAAGATGGAGCTGCTGACCAAGAGCGGCAAGACCATCGTGCTCAAGCCCAAGGTCGCGCTGCAGGACCGCGAGATCATCGACTCCATGTTCATGAGCAAGAAGGCCCTGCTGGCCTTCTATGAAAAGGAGATCGAGGACGCGCACAAGACCGGCGTGATGTTCTCGCTGCACGTCAAGGCCACCATGATGAAGGTCTCGCACCCCATCGTGTTCGGCCACTGCGTGAAGATCTTCTACAAGGAAGCCTTCGAGAAGCACGGCAAGCTCTTTGACGAGCTGGGCGTGAACGTGAACAACGGCATGGTCGATCTCTACAACAAGATCGCCACCCTGCCCAGCGCCAAGCAAGAAGAGATCAAGCGCGACCTGCACGCCTGCCACGAGCACCGCCCCGAGCTGGCCATGGTGGACTCGGCCAAGGGCATCACCAACTTCCACTCGCCCAACGACATCATCGTCGACGCCTCCATGCCCGCGATGATCCGCGCCGGCGGCAAGATGTATGGCGCCGATGGCCGCCTGAAGGACGTGAAGGCCGTGATGCCGGAGTCGACCTTCGCCCGCATCTACCAGGAGATGATCAACTTCTGCAAGTGGCACGGCGCCTTCGATCCCAAGACCATGGGCACGGTGCCCAATGTGGGCCTGATGGCCCAGCAGGCCGAGGAATACGGCTCGCACGACAAGACCTTCGAGATCCCCGAAGACGGCGTGGCCAATATCACCGACCTGGACACCGGCGAGGTGCTGATGAGCCAGGACGTGGAGCAGGGCGATATCTGGCGCATGTGCCAGGTCAAGGATGCCGCCATCCGCGACTGGGTCAAGCTGGCTGTCAACCGCGCCCGCAACTCCGGCATGCCGGTCGTCTTCTGGCTGGACCAGTACCGCCCGCACGAGGCGCAGCTGATCACCAAGGTCAAGATGTACCTGCACGAGCACAACACCACCGGCCTGGACATCCAGATCATGAGCCAGGTGCGCGCCATGCGTTACACCCTGGAGCGCGTGATCCGCGGCATGGACACCATCAGCGCCACCGGCAACATCCTGCGCGACTACCTGACCGACCTGTTCCCCATCATGGAACTGGGCACCTCGGCCAAGATGCTGTCCATCGTGCCCCTGATGGCCGGCGGCGGCATGTACGAGACCGGTGCGGGCGGCTCGGCCCCCAAGCATGTGCAGCAGCTGGTGGAAGAGAACCATCTGCGCTGGGACTCGCTGGGTGAGTTCCTGGCCCTGGCCGTGAGCCTGGAAGACCTGGGCCTGAAGAACAACAACCCCAAGGCCAAGGTGCTGGCCAAGACCCTGGACGCGGCCACCGGCAAGCTGCTGGACAACCGCAAGGGCCCCAGCCCCAAGACCGGCGAGCTGGACAACCGCGGCAGCCAGTTCTACCTGGCCCTGTACTGGGCCCAGGAGCTGGCCGCCCAGACCGAGGATGCCGAGCTGGCCAAGCACTTCGCCCCCCTGGCCAAGGCCCTGACGGAGAACGAGCAGACCATCGTCAAGGAGCTGGCCGAGGTGCAGGGCAAGCCGGTGGACATCGGCGGCTACTACCAGCCCGACAGCGCCAAGCTGGCCGCCGTGATGCGTCCCTCCAAGACCTTCAACGCCGCCCTGGCCGCCCTGCGCGGCTGAGCCTGAACAGCGCCGCCACGGCGCTGGGCGCTTGAACCAGGCGCGCGAACCCGCAAGGGCTCGCGCGCCTTTTTCATGGCCCGGGCGAGGGCTCTAGACTTGGGCCTCGCCTTCCTGAGCATCGAGAGGATTTCAAGATGAGAGCCGCGCTGAGCATTCTGGGTCTGGTGGTCGTGCTCACCATCGTGCTGCTGATGAGCAAGAAGCAGATGCAGCAGTCCCTGCCCAGGGCGCAGCCGGCGGCCGCCTCGGCGCCCGCCGTGCCTGCTGCGCCTGATCCGGCGGCCCTGGGCCGCCAGGTGCAGGACAGCCTGGAGCAGGCCCAGCGCCGCGCCTCGGACGCGGCACCCTGAAACAGCCTCAGCAGCCGGCTGCGGGCAGGTGCAGGCCGGCGTGCCGGGCCAGGCCGGCCCAGCTCCAGCCCCGGCCCAGCAGCAGGCAGCGCGTGTGCAGGTCCTCGCGCTGCTGCGGTCCGTCCAGCGCCCGGCCCAGGGCCTGCAGGCGCTTGTGGCGCAGATCCACATAGCCCCAGTCGTGCTCGCGGCTCAGCGCCAGCCACAGGGCGTGGGCGCCCTCGGACTGGCGCGCGCCGCTGATCAGGCACCAGCCCGACTCGCGCAAGGCCCAGCGGTAGAGCGCGCCCGCCAGGCCGCGACGCTGGTAGGCCGCGCGGTAGCGCGAGTGCGGCGCGCGCAGGTGCCGGTCGGCCCGGCGGTCCAGCTCCACCAGGCGGTTGAACACGGTGTAGCCCGCCAGGCGCTGGCGGGCGATGTCCTCCACATAGAGGTAGAGCTCGCCGTCGGCCATGCGCTGGCGCAGCAGCAGATCGGCGGGCCGAAGTCGCGGCCGGGCAGGCCGTGCAGCCGGTCGCCGGGGCGCTGCAGCCGCGCCTGCAAGGCGTCCAGCTCGCGCTCCAGCTCCTCGGGCGGGAGCTGAACGTCGGTGCGCAGGGGCAGGGGGCGGGGCGCGGGCAGGCGGTCTGCGGCCGCGCTCATGGCTCGGCCTCCGGGCTCCAGAAGCCGCTGCGCAGGGCCGCGGGCCGCGTGCAGGCGTGCACGCGGGCGCTGCTGGGCCAGGCCTCGGTGCGCACATCCAGGCCGGCATAGATGCCATAGCCCGCGCCGGCCTCCAGCGGCCCCTCGGTCAGCAGGCTTTCGCCGGCCTTGATGGCGCCCCGGGCCCAGATGCCCTCGCGGGCGCGTATGCCCCAGCCGGCCTGCACATGGCCGCCGCCGTGCAGGGCCTGTCCGACCTCGACGCCCTGGGCCACCCGCAGATCGGCGCCGCAGCTCAGCTCGCCACCGACCCAGAGGCCGCGCTCGCAGTCCAGCCGGCCCGCCACGCTCAGGGCGCCGCCGGTGCGCAGCGGGCCGGCCAGCTGCAGCGCGCCGCCCAGCTCCAGATCCCAGCCGGCGCGCAGCTCACCGCCGCCCTGCAGGGAGCCGGCCACGGCCACGCCCCAGTCGGCGCGGATGTCGCCGCCCGCTGTGAGGCTGGCGCCGCAGACGATGGCGGCCCCGCTGCGCAGGGCGGCGCCCACCTGCAGATCGCCGCCCACCTGCAGGCCGGCGTCGGCCTGCAGGCTGGCGCCGCAATGCAAGCGGCCCGCTACCCGCAGCGGGCCGCGCACGCGCAGGCTGCCGGCAAAGACCAGGGCCTCGGCCTCCAGACCCTCGAGCTGCAGCTCGGCATCGGTGGGGCCGAACTGCGCCAGCAGCCAGCAGGCGTCGTCGACGCGGCCCTGCTGCACCAGGGCGTCCAGCAGGGCCTGGTAGTCGCTGCTGCTGTCGGGGCGCTGGCGGTGCCGCAGATACCAGCGCAGGCCATCGGCGCAGGGGCGCTTGGCCTTGACGAAATTCTTCGTGAGTTCCATGACGGTCGAATCCTCGGAATGGGCGTGAGCTCAGAACACGCGACCGGGTCGGCCCGGCGCCGGCAACTGCCAGCGCGCAATGGATCAGGAAATCGTCAGCTCAGGCCCCGGTCGCTCCGCACAGGCCGTGCGGGTGGCGCCGGCTCAGGCCTGGTGGCCGGAGCGTGCCGCCCGCACGGCGGCGGAAAGCACGGCCGTGACACCGCTCAGGCTGGCGGCGTGGCTGGGCCGCCCGGCGCAGGCCGCGGGCGCACGACGGGCCGCTGCGAGAGCAGGGCAGGCGTCAATGGGCGAGGGGCGGCGAGGCATGGTGGCGGAAGCTCGGGCTGAGGATTCAGGCCGTGGATTGTGGCAGAGCCGGCGCCCGCAAGGCTTCGGCCAGCGCACGCACGCTCAAGGGCGCGCAGCCCTCGGCATGGTTGCTGATGCTGATATAGGCCTTGTGGCCGGCGCCGGCTGTGCCGCGTATCACCCGGGCCAGGGCCTCGCGGGTCGCGGGGTCGGGGTCCAGCATGCGGTCGAAGTCGCCGTACTTGCGGCCCGCGTCCTCATAGCCATAGGGGCCGTGCAGACGGTTGAGGTTCCAGCGGCAGACCAGGGGGCCGGGCCAGAGCGCGCGCAGCAGGGGCAGCTGCTGGGCCAGGGGCGGCAGCTTGGGGTGCAGGCCCAGGCAGTAGGTGGCGCCGGCCTCGCGCAGCACGGCGGCAAAGTCCGGCGTGAGCCAGTCGGGGTCGCGCACCTCCACGGCGATCACGCCCTCGGGCGTGGCGCTGCGCAGATCGGGCAGGGCGCGCAGCAGGCGGCGCAGGCGCTCCAGCTGTTCGGGCATGCGCACCAGCATCTGCGGCGTGAGCGGGCTGAGCTGGAAGACCAGGGCGCCGATCTTGGGGCCCAGGCCCTCGAGCGCCGGCTGCACGAACTCCTGCAAGGCCAGGGTGGGATCTAGGAAGACCGGGTTGAGCTGCTGGCCGCGGCCGCTGCCCTCGGCGCGCACCTGGGCATCGGCCACCAGGCTGGGCGCCTTGACGGTGAAGCGGAAGTCCGCCGGCACCTGGGCCGCGTAGCGCTCGTACTGGCTGGCGCTCAAGGGTCGGTAAAAGCCGCGGTCCAGGCTCACGCCGCGGTGCAGGGGCTGCTGGGCATAGGCGGCCAGGCCGTGGCGCGAGAGCAGGCTCTCGGCGTAGGCCTTGTCCCAGACCAGGCCGGCCCAGCCGGGATAGCTCCAGGAGGAACCGCCCAGATGGATCTCGCGGGGCAGGGCGGCGGCCAGGGCGCGCTGGGCCTCGTCCACGGGCTGCGGCCTCACTTTCAGGCCGGGCGGGGCCGGCACGGGCTCGGGCGCAGCGGCCGGGGCCAGCAGCTCCTCGGGAAACAGGGCGTCTTGCATACGGGCGCAAGGATAGCGGCCCGCCGCTTGCTACACTGCCCGGCCTCATGCAGAACCTGAGCCCCAACCCCGCCGACGAGTACGCCATGCGTCTGGCCCTGGACCAGGCGCACAACGCCCTGCTGGTGGGTGAGGTGCCGGTGGGCGCGGTCATCATGCGGGCGGGCCAGGTGATCGCCACCGGCTACAACCGGCCCATCACCACGCACGACCCCACGGCCCATGCCGAGATCGTGGCCCTGCGCCACGCGGCCTCCCTGCTGGGCAATTACCGCCTGCCGGAGTGCGAGCTCTTCGTGACCCTGGAGCCCTGCGCCATGTGTGCCATGGCCATGATGCATGCGCGGCTCAAGCGCGCGGTCTTTGCCGCGCCCGATCCCAAGACCGGGGTGGCGGGCTCGGTGCTCGATCTCTTCGGCCAGAAGCAGCTCAACCACCACACCCATATCGTCGGTGGCGTGCTCGCCGAGCCCTCGGCGCGCCTGTTGCGCGAGTTCTTTGCCGAGCGCCGCGCCGCCGCCCGCCAGCGTCGCTTGGCCGCGCAGGCCGCGGCCGCCGAGGCCTGCGCGGCTGATACCCCCATTCCCACCGGCGACGCCATCCACCTGGACCCCGAACAACCATGAGCTCCCTGACCCTCTACACCCCCGCCGGCGTGCTGGCCAAGAGCCAGCCTCTCAAGCGCGCCGCCAAGCGCCTGGGTCAGCTCGGCTTCGAGGTCGAGATCGATGCCGACGCGCTGTCCCGCCACAAGCGCTTCGCGGGCGATGACGCCACGCGCCTGGCCGCCCTGCACCGCGTGGCCGAGGCCGCGCCCTCGGTGGCCCTGGCCAGCCGGGGCGGCTACGGCCTGACCCGCCTGCTGGACCAGATCGACTGGGCCCTGCTGGCGCGATCCGTCGAGCGCGGCACGCGCTGGGTGGGCCACAGCGACCTGACCTCCCTGCATCTGGGTCTGCTGGCCCACACCAAGCTGCGCAGCGCCGAGGCCTTCGGCCTGTGGGCCGGCCCCCTGGCCTGCGATGACTTCGGTCGCGAGGAGGCCGAGGGCGGTGTGGATGAGATCACGCGTGACTGCTTTGTGGAGGCCATGCAGGGTCTGCTGGAGGCCGTGGGCTTTCGCACCGAGGCGGGCTTCGACGGCCTGCAGGCGCGCGGCACGCTGTGGGGCGGCAATCTCTGCGTGCTGAACTCCCTGCTGGGCACGCCGCACTTCCCCAAGATCAAGAGCGGTATCCTCTTTCTGGAAGACGTGAACGAGCACCCCTACCGCGTGGAGCGCATGCTGCTGCAACTGGCCCAGGCCGGCGTGCTGCAGGCGCAGAAGGCCGTGGTGCTGGGCGAGTTCAGCGCCTGGAAGAAGTCGCCGCTGGACCGCGGCTACACGCTCAAGAGCGCCATCGCCGCGGTGCGCGAGCGCTGCCCGGGTCTGCCCATCCTGACGGGCCTGCCCTTCGGCCATGTGCCCACCAAGGTCTGCCTGCCGGTGGGCGCCAAGGTGGATCTGGTGGTGCAGGGCCGCGAAGCGCTGATGATCTGGGGGCCGGACCCGGCGCACCATCACCATCACGATTGCGACGAGCACTGCGATCATGCGCCGGCCGCACCCGCCAAGAGCAAGCGCAGCCTCCGGTAAAACCCGTAGGCCGCAGCCGCGGGCAAAATGCGCCCGCAAAGCCCTTATGATGGCGACCCTTGCCCCCTGAGCCCGCGGCCACCAGCCGCGACGTCCGGGGGGCTCGTTGTTTTTCATGGGTGCCCGTCGATGCTCCAACCCCCGGAGCTTGCCGCCTGCGCCCGCGTTCTCGAAGAAGAGGATTGGTTCGCATGCAAGGGCATCCCCGATTCGCCGTGCTGCGCGGCATGGGCCTGGCGCTGGCCGCCGCGGCCATGCTGGTGCTCAGCGGCTGCAACAACAGCCCCTATGAGCAAGGTGCGGCCAAGTCCAACACCATCTACAACTCCTTCGACGAGCGCTCTCCGCGCTATCTGGACCCGACCGCCTCCTACAGCAATCCGGAGTCGGTCTACACCTACCAGATCTACGAGCCGCTCTACGCCTACCACTACCTGAAGCGGCCCTACCAGCTGGTGCCCAAGGTGGCCGAGAAGGTGGTGCGGCCCTACTACCTGGACAAGAACGGCCAGCGCCTGCCGGACGATGCGCCGGCCGATCAGATCGCGCAGTCGGTCTATGACATCCCGATCAAGCAGGGCATCAAGTACCAGCCGCATCCGGCCCTGGCGGTGGACGAGAAGGGCAACTACCTCTACCACCACCTGACGCGCGAACAGCTGGGCGACAAGCGTTCGCCCTGGGACTTCCCGGTGCAGGGCACGCGCGAGATGGTGGCCGAGGACTATGTCTACGCCATCAAGCGCCACGCCACGCCGCGCATCGAGGCGCCGGTCTATGCCGTGTTCTCCGAATATGTGCTGGGGCTCAAGGAGTATGGGCAACGGGTCCGTGAGGAGAACGCCAAGCTGCTCAAGGGTCTGCCGGAGTCCATCCGCGACAAGCCATTTCTGGACTTCCGCCAGTGGCCGCTGGAAGGCGCCCAGGCCCTGGACAAATACACCCTGCGCGTGCGCATCAAGGGCAAGTATCCGCAGTGGCAGTACTGGATGGCCATGACCTTCATCGTGCCCCTGCCCTGGGAGGCCGATGCCTTCTACGCCCAGCCCGGCATGGCCGAGAACAGCATGTCGCTGAACCAGTGGCCCATCGGCACGGGCCCTTACATGATGACCGAGTACGTGCAGGACCGGCGCCATGTGATGAAGCGCAACCCCAATTACCGCGGCGAGCCCTATCCCTGCGATGGCTCGGACGCCGACCGCCAGGCCGGCCTGCTGGATGACTGCGGCAAGACCATGCCCTTCGCCGACACCATCGTCTCCACCATCGTCAAGGAGAAGGTGCCGCGCAAGGAGCTGTTCAAGCAGGGCTATCTGGACGTGCCCGAGATCGAGCGGCCCGAGTGGGGCGTGGACTTCCAGGTCGATATGGACGACTCCGACGAGGTCAAGGCCGCCTACCAGGCCAAGGGCTTCAAGTTCCCCATGGCCACCGATATCAACAACTGGTATCTGGGCTTCAACTGGATGGACCCGGTGGTGGGCAAGGGCGACACGCCGGAGCAGCAGCTGAAGAACCGCAAGCTGCGCCAGGCCCTGTCCATTGCCATCGACTGGGAGGAGGGCTATGGCCGCATCTTCCGCAGCAAGGGTGGCGTGGCCGCGCATGGCCCGGTGCCGCCCGGTGTCTTCGGTTCGCGCGAGGACGAGCCCCGCAACTTCAACCCCGTGACCCACCATCTGGTGGAGGGCAAGGTGGTTCGCCGCCCCATCGAGGATGCCAAGAAGCTGCTGGCCGAGGCCGGCTATCCGGACGGCCGCGACGCCCAGACCGGCAAGCCCCTGGTGCTGAGCTATGACTACCAGCGCGCGCCCACGCCCGAGACCAAGGCCGAGCTGGACTGGATGGTCAAGCAGTTCGCCAAGCTGGACATCCAGCTGGAGATCCGCGCCACCGACTACAACCAGTTCCAGGACAAGGTGCACAAGGGCAAGCACCAGATCTTCTGGTGGGGCTGGCTGGCCGACTATCCCGACGCCGAGAACTTCCTCTTCCTGCTCTACGGACCCAATAGCAAGTCCAAGCACGAGGGCGAGAACACCGCCAACTACGAGAACGCCGAGTACGACCGCCTCTACCGCCGCATGCAGACCCTGGAGGACGGGCCCGAGAAGCAGAAGGTGATCGATCAGATGGTGCAGATCGCCCGCGAGGATGCGCCCTGGGCCTGGGGCTACTGGCCCTATGTGGGCCTGGCCTTCCAGCCCTGGGTGCACAACGGCAAGCCCGGCATCATGATCCGCGACATGGCGCGCTACTACCGCATCGACCCCCAGCAGCGCGCGGCCAAACAGGCCGAGTGGAACCGCCCCATCTGGTGGCCACTGGGCCTGCTGCTGGCGGGCGGCCTGGCCATCATCTGGGCCACGCGACGCTCCTTCCGCGCCCGCGAACTGGCCACGGCCAAGGGCTACGACACCGCACGTACCGGCCAAAGCGCCGCCTGAGACCGCACCATGCTGAACTACATGATCCGCCGGCTCGGCTACGGCGTGCTTATCCTGATCGGGGTGAACCTCTTCACCTTCTTCCTCTTCTTCTCGGTCAACACGCCCGACGATATGGCTCGCCTGAACATCGGCGGCAAGCGCGTCACCCAGGAGCAGATCGAGAAGTGGAAGGTCGAGCGCGGCTATGACAAGCCGCTGTACTGGAACGAGGCCGAGGCCGGCGCCCAGAAGGTGACCAAGACCATCCTCTGGGAGCGCTCGGTCTCGCTGATGATGCTGGACTTTGGCCGCTCGGATGCGCGCCAGGCCGTGAACATCGGCCACGAGATCAAGACCCGCATGGGGGTGAGTCTGCAGCTGGCGGTGCCGCTCTTCGTGCTGCAGGTGATCGTGAGCACGGCCTTCGCCCTGCTGCTGGTCTTCTTCCGCAACTCACGCATCGACTTCTGGGGCGTGGTGCTGTGCGTGCTGATGCTCTCGATCTCCAGCCTGTTCTACATCATCGTGGGCCAGTACTTCTTCTCGCGCGTGCTCAAGCTGGTGCCCATCAACGGCTATGCGGCGGGGCTGGACGCGATCAAATTCCTGGCCTTGCCCATCGCCCTGTCCCTGCTCTCGCGCCTGGGCGGCGAGGCGCGCCTGTACCGCGCCATGTTCCTGGAAGAGGTGGGCAAGGACTATGTGCGCACCGCGCGGGCCAAGGGCCTGTCCGAGCAGATCGTGCTGTTCCGCCATGTGCTGCGCAATGCCCTGATTCCCATCATCACCAGCGCGGGCGCCTATCTGCCCTATGTCTTCCTGGGCTCCCTGGTGTTCGAGAGCTTCTTCGGCATCCCGGGTCTGGGCGCCTTCGTGATCGAGGCCATCTCCGGCCAGGACTTCGCCATCGTGCGCACCATGGTGTTCCTGGGCGCCGTGCTCTACATCGCCACCAATATCGTGATCGACATCGCCTACACCTTTGTCGATCCGCGCGTGCGGCTCGCCTGAGCCCCGACGCGGCCCAAGAGGATCATCATGGGATTCAAGTTCGTTCTGCTGTGGACCGATGTGGCGCTGTGGCTGATGTTTGCCGCGCTGCTGGCCTATGTGCTGCGCCTGCGCGCCCGGCCCAATCTGCGCGTGACCTGGGAGCGCGTGCTGCGCGATCCGGCCGCGGCCTCGGCCGGCCTGGTGCTGCTGCTCTTTCTGCTGGTGACGGCGCTGGACAGCGTGCATTTCCGCCGCGCCCTGCCGGCCGAGCCCGGCGCCCAGGTCTTCTACGACACCCGCACGGAGTCGGTGCTGGACCTGGTGCTGGCGCGCCAGATCGCCATGCGCGAGGTCAGCTACTCCGCGCCCCTGGCCTACCAAGGCCTGAACAAGGAGAGCTTCACCGATGCCGCGGGCCAGCCCCAGCGCGACTATCCGCGCCTGGCCTTCGGCGGCGCGCATCTGAGCGAACCCTTGCAGCAGTGGGCGGGTGATGTGGGCCAGCGTGCTCTGCTGGGCCTGCTGGGCGGCGCGGCCCTGGGCGGCCTGGCTTTGCTGGGCTTTGCCGCCGGCCTGGCGCGCAGCCATGGCGGCCTGGGTCAGGCCCTGCGTGATCTGCTGGCCGACCGCACGCACTACCCGCTGCGCGCGCTCTGGATCACGCTGACGGTGACCTTGCTGCTGTGCGGGCCGGTGCTGGCCCTGATGAATCACTACCATGTGTTCGGCACCGACCGCACCGGCAACGACGTGCTCTACCAGGCGCTCAAGAGCGTGCGCACGGCCTTTGTGATTGGCGCCATCTCCACCCTGGCGACCTTGCCGCTGGCCCTGGTGCTGGGCATCCTGGCCGGCTACTTCAAGGGCTGGGTCGATGAAGTGATCCAGTACGTCTACACCACGCTCAGCTCGGTGCCCAATGTGCTGCTGATCGCGGCCTGCGTGCTGATGGTCCAGGTCTTCCTGGACAAGAACCCGGGCCTCTTCGAGACCGGCGCCGAGCGCTCGGACCTGAAGATGTTCCTGCTCTGCGTGATCCTGGGCGTGACCGGCTGGGCCGGCCTGTGCCGCCTGGTGCGCGGCGAGACGCTCAAGCTGCGCGAGCTGGACTATGTGCAGGCCGCCACGGCCTTCGGTGTGAGCGACGCGCGCATCATGGCCCGCCACATCGTGCCCAATGTGATGCATCTGGTGCTGATCACGGTGGTGCTGAGCTTCTCCGAACTCATTCTCTATGAGGCCGTGCTCACCTATGTGGGCGTGGGCGTTGACCCGAGCATGAACAGCTTCGGCGGCATGATCAATCTGGCGCGTTCGGAGATGTCGCGCGAGCCGGTGGTGTGGTGGAGCTTTGCCGCCGCCTTCGGTTTCATGGTCACCCTGGTGCTGGCCGCCAACCTCTTTGCCGACGGCGTGCGCGACGCCTTTGATCCGCGCGCCCGCAGCCTGCGCCCGCGCGTGCTCAAGCCCATCGCCAAGACCTGAAGACCGCCATGCTGAAGATCGACAAACTCAAGGTGGCGCTGGACGCCGATGCCGGCCTGGTGCGCGCCATCGACGGCATGCAGCTGAGCCTGGCGCGCGGCGAGACCTTTGCCCTGGTGGGCGAATCCGGCTGCGGCAAGAGCATGACGGCCCTGGCCCTGATGCGCCTGCTGCCCGACAACGGCCGCATCACCGGCGGCGCCCTGCTGCTGGATGAGCAGGACGTGTTCGGCCTGCCCGAGGCGCAGATGCGCCAGGTGCGCGGCGGGCGCATCGGCATGATCTTCCAGGAGCCCTCCACCAGCCTGAATCCGGTGATGAAGGTGGGCGAGCAGATCGTCGAGGCCATTGAGACCCACACCGCCCTGCGCGGCGCGGCGGCGCGGGCCAAGGCCATCGACTGGCTGCGCCGCGTGGGCATTCCCGAGCCCGAGCGCCGCATCGACGAGTACCCCTTCCGTCTCTCGGGTGGCCAGAAGCAGCGCGTGATGATCGCGATGACCCTGGCGGCCGAGCCCGACTACCTGATCGCCGACGAGCCCACCACGGCCCTGGACGTGACCATCCAGGCGCAGATCCTGGACCTGCTCAAGGACCTGCAGCGCGAGCGGAGCCTGGGCGTGCTGCTGATCACGCACGACCTGGCCGTGGTGGCCGGCATGGCTCACCGCGTGGCCCTGATGTATGCGGGGCAGATCATCGAGGTGGCGCCGGCCGAGGATTTCTTTGCCGCGCCCAAGCACCCCTATGCACGCCTGCTGCTCAAGGCCTTGCCGGACTCGGCCAAGCGCGGCGAGCCCCTGGCGGCGATTGCCGGCACGGTGCCGCCCCTGTGGCTGGACTTCGAGGGCTGCCGCTTCGCCCCGCGCTGCGACCGCGCGGTGGCCGGCTGTGCCAAGCAGCCGCCCGAGCTGCAAGTGCTGGAAGGCGGGCGCTCGGTGCGCTGTCGGCTCTACAGTCGCCCCGAGGAGTTTGCTGACCGGGCGACTGCGGTCGCGTCGGCCGAGGCGGACATCCGCATCCTGCCCGAGCGCTCCAGCGTGGCCCTGGCCGAGCAGCCGCTGCTGCAGGTGCGCGATCTGAAGGTGCGCTTCGCCCTCAAGCGTGGCCTGCTGGGCGGCGCGGCGCGTTATTTCGAGGCGGTCAAGGGCGTGTCCTACAGCTTGCGGGCCGGCCAGACCCTGGCTCTGGTCGGCGAATCGGGCTGTGGCAAGACCACCTCGGGCAAGGCCATCGTGCAGCTGCTGCGCCGCCAGGCCCTGATCGAGGGTCAGGCCTTGCTGGAGGGGCGCGATCTGTTCACGCTGGAGGGCGAGGCCCTGCGCGAGGCGCGCCGCCAGGTGCAGATCATCTTCCAGGACCCCTTCGCCTCGCTGAACCCGCGCCTGCGTGTGCTGGAACTGCTGGAGGAGGGGCTGGTGGCCCTGCGGCCCGAGCTGGACGCGGACGCGCGTCGCGCCCTGCTGGAGAAGCTGGTGGATCAGGTGGGCCTGCGGCGCGATGCGCTGGAGCGCTACCCGCACGAGTTCTCAGGGGGGCAGCGCCAGCGTATTGCGATCGCCCGCGCTCTGGCGGTGGAACCGCGCCTGATCGTCTGCGACGAACCCACCTCGGCGCTGGATGTGTCGGTGCAGGCGCAGATCCTCAATCTGCTGCGCGAACTGCAGAGCGAGCGCGGCCTTTCCTATCTGTTCATCACCCATAACATCGGCGTGGTCGAGTACATCGCCGACGAGGTGGCCGTGATGCAGTCCGGTCGCATCGTGGAGGCCGGCAGCACCGAGGCCGTGCTGGGTTCGCCGCAAGAGGCATATACCCGTAGCCTGCTGGCCGCCGTGCCCCGATTGCCCGCATCTATGCGCCAGCCGGCATGAAACCAGCGTTCATATCGGTATTAAACTGGTCTTGTTTTTGCGGCGGGGTGAATCAGCAGGCTTGACCGTGCCTGGATGTAATCGGGTGACGAAATCCGCACAAGGATGTCGCATGTCTGCATCAGCTGTGTCCCATTGAAGAATGCCCGCGAGTGGCAAGACCACCCCTTGTAATCGAATGAAAATGCGATATTCGCACAAGCGGTCTTGCTGGGGTAAGCCCCAAGATAGGGGTCGTCAGCTTGGTTTAAGATCTTGCCCTGTTCGAGTTGGCTGTTGTAATCATGTTACAGCGCTGGTTTGAACTGGGTCGCCCGCGGTCCTGGAGCCGTCGGGCACTTTTTTTGTGAATGTTCGTTCTCGCCGTGCCTGGACTGTTTGGCCACGGCGCATGCCCCTTGACCCGGGGATCGTGCGCTTCAGGCTCGTTTTTTGTTGTGATACAAACCCGACCCTTGCACCTTCACGGTGCCCTGGGCGTTACCGCCGCAGCGACGGCATTTAGGCGTGCCGCCGGTGGCGCGGTGACACGGCGCTGATCATCCAAAAGCACCGATGGAAGAGTTTCGCAGTTTGATGAAGGAGCGCGCATGAACTTTGCGCAGGAGAAGCAAGGGGCGTCCCGCTTCACGGGAATCGGCATCGTGATCCTGGTTCACGTGGTGCTCATCTGGGCGCTGGCCGAAGGCCTGGTTCACAAGGCCATCGAAAAGGTGACCGGCCCCATCGACGTCAAGGTCGTGGAGGAGAAGGTCAAGCCGCCGCCGCCGCCCGAGAAGGTCGTGCCGCCGCCGCCGGACATGAAGGCGCCTCCGCCGCCCTTCGTGCCGCCGCCGGAAGTGCAGGTCACCGCACCGCCGCCGCCCAACGCGATCCAGGCACCGGTGAGCAACACCCCGCCGCCGACGCGCGACGTGGCGCCGACCCCGCCGCCCGCACCGGCTCCGGTGGCCCCGGCCGCCAAGCCCGCCAAGATCACGGCAGGCATGGTTTGCACCAAGATGGGCAAGCCCGAGGTGCCGGCGGTGAACTGGAGCGGTGAGGCCCTCTACCGCGCCACGGCGACCGTCAAGTCCGGCCGCGTGGTGGGTGTGGAAATCGCCTCGCTGCGTGGTGGTGTGGACCGTCGTGCCCAGCGCGCGCTGGTGCAGGCGATCACCGACACGCTGAAGGACACCTACGAGTGCCCCGGCGACCACGTGTTCGAGCAGGAATTCCAGTTCCGCATCGAGTAAGCGCCAGAACACCAAACCCTCTACCGGGGGTGGGCCACAAGCCTGCTCCCTGTTTCTAACCTGAGTTCCGATCTCTCTCGATCTCTCTACGTAGGAGTTGACTCCATGATCTCTCGCATCTCCGGCCTGTTCGCCGCAATCGCATTTGCCGCGACCCTGGCCGTGGCTCCCCTGACCGTCACCGCCCAGGCCGCCGACGCCGCCTCGGCCGCTCCTGCCGCTGAAGTCGCTGCACCCGCTGCCGCCCCCGCCGACGCTGCTCCCGCCAAGCCGGCCGACAATCCCTACGGCCTGAAGGCTCTGGTGACCCACGGCCACGCCGTGGACCAGGCCGTGCTGGTGATGCTGGCCATCATGTCCATGGGTTCCTGGTACATCCTGTTCGTCCGCCTGTGGGACACCCACAAGCTGGGCCAGGAAGCCAAGTCGGTGCGCGCCACCTTCTTCAAGAAGGCCAGCATCTCCGAAGGCGTCAAGAGCCTGAAGGAAACTGGTGCCTTCCGCTACATCGCCGAGTCGGCCGTGGAAGCTTCCGAGCACCATGAAGGCGCCCTGACCGAGAACATCGACCACAGCACCTGGGTCACGATGAACATCGAGCGCGCCGTCAGCGAAGTCAACAGCCGCCTGCAATCGGGCCTGGGCTTCCTGGCCACCGTCGGTTCGACCTCGCCCTTCATCGGCCTGTTCGGTACCGTGTGGGGCATTCTGCAGGCCCTGACCGCCATCGGCGTCGCCGGCCAGGCTTCGATCGACAAGGTGGCCGGCCCCGTGGGCGCCGCGCTGATCATGACGGCTCTGGGTCTGGGCGTGGCCGTGCCGGCCGTGCTGGGCTACAACTGGCTGGTCAACCGCAACAAGGCCGTGATGGGCCAGGTGCGTGCCTTCGCTGCCGATCTGCACGGCGTGCTGATGGGCAACCGCGCCGTCAAGCGCTGATCGTCGGACTCTCTGGAGCCTCATCATGGGAATGAACGTCGGATCGTCTTCCGGCGAGGATGAGGTGGTCTCAGCGATCAACACCACGCCCCT
>Ga0233424_10001514_pt1 | contig 19766 bp, 12 predicted proteins | sample Watercolumn_Towu_FD_181011 | JGI IMG/M metagenome (GOLD analysis project Ga0233424, IMG submission 181011) | Freshwater microbial communities from Lake Towuti, South Sulawesi, Indonesia - Watercolumn_Towuti2014_125_MG | ecosystem: Environmental > Aquatic > Freshwater > Lake | place: Indonesia...
CAGCGGCGCGGTCCGTCTCCTCAAGAACATCGTCGGTCTCTGGGTCGTGAAGGAATGCCGCCGCGACTGGATCAGACAAGGACAGGAATACGACTACGGGACGTTGACCGAACTGGCCGGTGCCGCGGCCCAATTCGTGTCGTTGCTCAATCTGACCGATCCTCGATTCGTGGCGCCTGGCGACATGCCGCAAAAAATCGCGGAGTTTTGCCGGGAAACAGACCAGCCCATTCCGGCGAATCCGGGCGCAACGATCCGTTGCGTGTTGGAAAGTCTGGCGTTGCTTTATCGTCGCACCCTGCGGCAGGTCGAGCGGATCACGGGCAGCCGCATGCGGCGTTTGCACATCGTGGGCGGCGGAAGCAAGAATTCGCTCCTGAATCAATTCACAGCCAATGCCGTGCAAATCCCGGTGGTGGTTGGACCGGCCGAAGCCACCGCCGCGGGCAACATCCTTATCCAGGCAATTACGCTGGGGCATCTGCCTTCGCTGGCCGCGGCCAGAGACGTCGTCCGGGAATCCATGGCCATCCGAACGCTCGCGCCGGAAGCCAAAGCCGATTGGGAGGCGGCGTATGAACGATTTGAACGGTTTTTCGAGAAGCAGCATTAGAAAGCGACTTCGGAGGGATCAACATCGAACTTTGAACCTTGAACTTCGAACTGCGGCGCAGCCGATATGTCTTCTAATCTGAAATCATTTCTCCAGCGCTGGGCGATTACTACGCTGGCTGTGCTCGTTGCGGCGAATGTGGTGAACGGAATTCACTGCGACACCATCGGCGGTCTGCTTGTGGCGTCGTTGCTGTTGGGCGTCTTGAATGCGTTTCTTCGGCCCGTGATGCTTTTGCTGTCGCTGCCGTTGCTCATCCTCACGCTGGGCTTGTTCACTCTGGTGATCAACGCCTTGTTGCTGTTCTTGGTCGGATGGCTCGTGAGGCCGTTTCATGTGGACAGCTTTCGGGCAGCCTTTTGGGGATCGCTGGTGATCAGTATCGTTTCGCTGGTCGTCAACCTCATGCTCGGCACCCATCAAGTGAAAGTCGAAACACGGCGCGGGCACTCGCCTCCCGGAGGACGAGAAGGCGGCGGGGACGGACCGGTCATTGACGTGTGAACCGATCACTGATCACTGATTACTGATTACTTCGGCTGCGGTTTGCGGCGATGCACGGCTGGCGCTGTATTGTGCGGTTTGTCCCGTCGGCGCACATTATCTGGATGAAGACCAATGATGACCGACGCTGAACTGCTGCTTCGCTACACGAAAGACCGCTCCGAAAGCGCCTTCGCCGAGTTGGTGCAGCGGCGAGTGAACCTCGTTTATTCGGCCGCTTTGCGTGAAAGCCAGGGCGACGCTTCACTCGCTGAAGATGTCACGCAGGCGGTCTTCACGGAGCTGGCGCGAAAGGCATCCAGCCTGAGCCGGCACCCCGCACTGGCCGGCTGGCTCTACACCAGCGTGCGCCACGTCGCCGCCAATCTGCGCCGCTCTCAGCAACGGCGCTTGCGCCGCGAACAGGAGACTCACTTGATGAACGAATTGATCCCGTCCGAATCCCACGAGCCGGACTGGCGCGAGCTTCGTCCCGTGATCGATGACGCCATGCACGAACTTGCGGAATCGGACCGCGCCGCCATCGTGCTGCGTTTCTTCGAGGACCAGAGCTTGAAAGAAGTCGGCCAGGCGTTGGGCCTCAACGAAAACGCGGCCCGCATGCGCGTGGACCGAGCGATGGAAAAACTGCGGGGTTCTCTGGCCCGGCGAGGCATCACGTCCACGGCCACCGGTCTGGCCACCGCGCTGGTCGCTGGCGCCGTAGGTTCCGCGCCTTCCGGCCTGGCCGCGACCGTGGCGGGCGCGGCGCTCGCCGGAACTGCGGCCACCGCTTCGACGACCACCTTTACCCTTCTTCAGATTATGACCACGACCCAATTGAAAGCAGGCGCCATCACCGCACTGGTTGTCGCCGGTGTGGCGGTTCCCATTTGGCAACAGACAAAACTGAATCGGCTCGCCGCGGAAAACAGCCGGCTCTTGACTCAAACCGCCGAACTCCCCGCGCTCCGTCAGGAGGTCGTGCGGCTACGTCCGCTCAAAGTGGACCACGCGGAACTGGAGAAGTTGCGCGGCTTGCAGAGCGAGGTGTTGCAGCTTCGCGCCCAAGTGGGCGGCGCCCGGCGCGCCGAAGCGGAGGTCGCGAAACTGAAAGCCCAGATCAGCCGTCCGAAGTCCGGCCAGCCGGGCGCTGGCGACGCGGAAGGCGGCACGAACGAAATCACCGGCGCGATGGGCGACATGATGAAAGGCATGATGGACCAGCAATTCCTGCGGCAGTTGACGCGCATGAAGACCAGGCTGAATCTCACGCCTGACCAGGAGCAATCGATCCGGGGAATTTTCCTCAAACAGGCCGAGCAGGGAGTTCAGGTTGCGCAACGCGCTCTGACGGGCAAGTTGACCCAAGAAGATCTCGCTGGGACTGACGAAGCGGACACCAACCCGGAAGACGACATTAACGCCCTGCTGTCACCGGAACAACAATCGGCTTACAAAGAGTTCAAGAAAGAAGAAGCGGCGGGCCTGGCCAGGTTGGCAGCCAATGCGGAGCTGTTGCAGATGCAAGGCACGCTCGGCTTGTCCCAGGAGCAACAGGATCAGGTCTTCAACATCCTTTACGAGCGGTTCTTGGGGCAGGGTCTGGACAAGGTGGAGTCTCTTCGTCCGAAGAATGCCGATCCGATGGACCGGATCCAGCAGCAATTCCAGCAGACGTTGAAGTCGATGGAAAAGGTGCTCTCGCCATCGCAGCTTGAAAACTACCGCCAATTCCAGGAGACCCAGTGGAAGATGTTCAAAAACTTCATGCCCAATGGCGGCGCCGAGACTGGCGCGGCTGGTGCGAAACCAAATTGATAGGCCTTGGACCTGCGCGGTGCCAGATGTGTGTTTCTTTGCCCCTCCGTGCTTTCCGGTGCCTCCGGTTCAACTCAGCAAGCTCGCTCGTAAGCCGCCCGCAATGTCGGGATTCCTTTTGCCGCAAAATCTCGCTCGAAGTCCGTGGCGACGGCGCACAAAGCCTCCGACGTTTGAACGCTTCGATAATGCGCGCTCTCCGCGAACACTTCTTTGATCTGCTCGAAATAGTCCGCGTTGTCCGTTCTCAGATAAATCCGGCCGGACGGCTCCAGGGCAGCGCGAGCGGCTTCGATGAAACGAGCGCTGATCAGCCGCCGCGCCCAATGGCGGCGCTTGGGCCAGGGATCCGGAAAATAGATGTGCAGCGCCCGGACGGATTCCGTCGGCAGCAAGTATTCAACGACGTAGGACGCTTCGAGACGGATCAGTTTGAGATTCGATAACCCCAACCGCTGCCCTTTGCGATCCAACTTTCGCAGCCGGCCCAACAAGCGTTCCACCCCCAGGAAATTGTGATCGGAGTGCGTCTGGGCGTAGGCAGTCAGAAAAGAGCCGTCTCCGCTCCCCAATTCGACTTCCAGAGGTCGTTTCACCAAAAACAGCTCGGACAAATCGAACCGCTCGACGTAAGACCGGGGACGGTAGATCAGAGTCGAGCGCGGGGCGCGGAACGCGGAGTGCGGCGCGACTGACGGATTACTGATCACTGACAACTGATTACTGATAACTTCACCCTGATCTCGCACCGCCTGCGCCTACTTCTTGAGGAACAGCGCCAGCGAAGCCGTATACCCGTGGAGAAAACTTCGGTCGCCCACCGGGCCGATCTCGCCATTGCAAAAGAATCCGGCCAATCCAAAAGGCCCTAGTAGCTCTTGAACCGCCGTCGCGTCGTGACCGGCGCGGCCGAACAGGCGTGCGCCTCGTCCGTTGCAGCAGCACAGGCAACCGCCGAAGATGGTCTTTCCCCCCAGCCGCTTTCGCGCGCTCTCCAGGAGCGCCGACAAATCTTCCGTCGCGGCCGCGGCATCGCGTCTCTGGAATTGCAACGTCTGCCCCGTCCGGGGGAACGCGCCGACCGCGATGCAGCCCGAATCGGGATCCGCGCCGAGCAGGTTTCGAATCAGAAAATCGCCTCTCCGAAATTCTTCGAGATACTCGTTGATCACCAGGCCGACAAACAGGCTTCCTCGTGCTTTCTTTTGATCATCCTCCGACAGGCTGTTGAAAGTTTCCATCAGGACCTCGTAGGCCGGGCGGTTCCCAATCTCGTGGATCAAATTGCGTTCTGCGCGGGTAATCGTCCACGTCTCGCCGATCGGCGTGCAGCCTTGCGAGATCACGCTGGCCAGTGCGACGCCGCCGCGGAAGGCGATGGCGACGCCGCCTTCTTCGTGCACTTCTCCGTTGAAGTAGATTTGAGTGCGCTGCTCGGAGAATTCGCCGCTCGCCAATCCGCCGAGGATCGGGACGCGCGCATAAGCATTGTTCCAGTGTTTGAGCCAGGCATCGCAATCGAGGTGGAACGGATCGCCAAAGACGAGCCATCCGTTGACCTGTTCCGGCCCGACGCCCGTTTGCGCATGCCAAAATTCCGGGCCATCCGCTTCCTCGACTTTCTCCTGGGTGAAGCGATGCGCCAGCAGTTCCGCGGCGGGCAAATGGAATAATCCAAGCGCCAATCCGGCTTCCTCTTCCACTTCCTCGGCTCCGGTGATCAGGCCCGTGCTCGAACAGCCGACCAGCAGCGGAATCTGCGCGTGCACCCGCAAAATCTCGAGCACTTGCGCCGCGTGAGGAAAAAACCTTGGCGTCATGAAAACCAACCCCAACGAAACTCGCGGCGCGGAAAGCTGCGAGCGCAGATCCTCCGCCCATTTCTGGAGGCCAGATTCGTCGAAGGCGCCGCGCCAATGGTTGACCGCGGAGTAGTCGCTTGCCATACGGGAAAATTAGCGAGTCAGCGACGCTTGGCAAATAAGAACCGCACGCGCTAAGCCGTATCGATTCAATCGGTTGGGGAGCGCACGCGGCTCGTGTGCCGTCGCCGCCGGCCCGGCGGCGACTTTTCTCGGCGCATTTTTCGATCACCCCAAAGAGAGCGCGGACTGTCTCTGCTGAAGTGTTCGGCGAGCCGCCGAACACAGCACGCTGGCCGCGTGCGCTCCCCCAACGAATTGAATAGTTACGGCTTAGCAGAGTGGTCGCCAGGCCGGGCCGTTTGCAATAGAATTGCGCCATTAGATCCTGGTCCGTGCGCAACGCTCGAAGGCCGGGGAGCCTTTCCATGAACCTGGAAAGAACCGACGACCCTGTGGAGTGCGAGGGCAAGCGTAGCGCGACCCCGCTTTGGCTTGTAGACCGGAAGGCGCGGCCCACGCCAAAGCGCCGTCGCCGCTGCGCTCTGCCCGCGCACTCCAGAGAGCTCACGGCGGGGCGAGGTTCATGGGCCGTGAGCCGGTCCTTTTGGAACAGAGAGCTTCCCCTGAACCTGGTGGGGAACTGGCAACTGGTTCTCCTTCTCCTCGCCGCCTCGCCGCTTCGCGCCTTCGTCGTCAATTCGGATTCGTCCGGCCAGAGCCGCCGCTGGCCAGTGCTCCCGTCCGATACGCCAATCCACACCAACGTCGTCAATCCATCGAACAAGGCCATCCGCTACTTTCTCAACGCGGCGGCTTACTCAACCGCCAACCGCGCCGCCGAATTGAACGCGCTGCGCGTCAGTTTCGATCAATGGCGACGCATCCCCGGCACAAACCTTCGATTCGAGGAGGCCGGCATCATTTCAGCGGAAGTCGATGTGAACACATCGGACAACACCAACGTCGTTTTCTGGGCGATGAAAAGCACGCTGGTCAACGGCGGTCTGGACGACATTTCGGGAACTCTGAGCGTGACGTTCCCGCGCGTCAGCGGAGACAACGTGATTCAGGAGGCGGACATCGTATTCAACGGCGTTCAGTTCAACTGGTTCGCGGATTTTAGCTCCGCCAACCAGACGGATCATTTCATCGAAGGCAGCGCGTTGCACGAAATCGGCCACTTTATCGGCCTTGATCATTCGCCGGTCGGTGGCACCACGATGTTCGTGCGAGGCGCGCCCGGCGTGAACGCGCAAGCTGGCCTTGCGAGCGATGAGACCGCCGCAGCACGTGCGCTCTACCCAATCGCCGGACAACTCAGCCAGTTCGGGACCATTCAAGGCCGCGTCCTCATGGACGGGAAAGGCGTTTTCGGGGCGTGCATGGTGGCTGAGGATGCCGCGGGCAACATTGTGTCTGGCACGGTCACGGAGCCGGATGGCCGATATGCGCTTCCCGCTCTGGCGCCGGGAAATTACCAGGTGCGCGCCGCACCGCTGCACTCTGGGTTGGCCAATCCGGTAGTCCGATTGGTCTCCGGGGCCGACATCGGGCGGCGCTTTGCGAATGCCGAAACTAGTTTCCTTGCCACAACCAACCGAACGACGAGCGTTGCCGCGAGGATGCCCAACGAGGTTGACTTCACGGTGATGAAAGGCGAGGCGGCGTTTCGAATCGCGCGCATCCGTCCCGCAACCCGGGACACCGATGAACTGGTGGCGCTGAACTCACCGGCCGCGATCCGCGTGGGCGAGAGCAATTTGGTGGTCGGCGTCTATTCGCCCGACTTTCCATCGTCCGGCACCACACTCACGGTCACCGGCGACGGCCTGACGCTCGGTCCCGCCCGATTCGTTTCCGACCCGTTCCCAAACGTCCGCCCCAGCTTGAATCTCCTATCCATCACGATCAACGTGGACCGCAACGCCACGCCTGGCTTGCGCAGTTTCATTGTGCAACAGGGGACAAACCTGGCTTACGCGAACGGTTTTCTGGAAATCTTGCCCGCGTTTCCGGACGATAACTTCGACGGCCTGGACGACCGTTTTCAGCGGCGATATTTCCCACGGTTCACCTCCGTTGAGGCGGCGCCAACGGCTGATCCGGACGGAGACAATTTCAGTAATGACCGGGAATTTGTGGCGGGCACCGACCCGACCAACCGACTCTCCTTGCTTCGGATCGAACGGGTCACCGTGTCCCCGACCGGCGTGACCTTCGTCTGGCAAAGCGTCGAGGGGAAGCGCTACCAAATCTTCAAGAACTCAGATTGGGGAAATGGGGCGTGGGAACCTGTCGGCGCAACACTGACGGCGACAGGCGTCACCGCTCAATTCATTGACAGTTCCGCTGGAGACAAAGTTCGTTTCTATCGCATTCAGGTCGCGCCCTAAGCTGTAATTAACTATTCAGTGCGATGAAAGGCTCGCCCTCATCCCGGCCCTCTCCCCCAGGGAGAGGGAGAATCAATGGCTGCGGTTGTGGACTCGGAACGCATCCGATTTCATCCGCGCGGAGGACTGAATCCCCTCTCCTTGGGGTGAGGGTAATTCACATTTTCAATAAATAAAATAGATACGGCTAAGCTGGGGCGGCGATTGGCCAGCAATTCTGCCCATGAACCAGCGTGGTTTGTAGTCCCGCCTTGAGGCGGCGCCGGCGCTGCCGACCGGCTAAAGCCGGGACTACATGCGGGTCGCGGTTCATGGGCGCAATGCGCGCACTTGTTCGAGGAAGTCTCATTTTGACTCGGAGCGCGCCCAGCCTGGGCGCAGCGCGCAGAGAAATCCGAACGCGGCAGGCTATTCCTCGCCGTTTTCGCTTTCCGGGGCTGCTGCGGCCTGGAAGGCCGCGCTCCGAGCAGAATTGCTGGCGATTGGCTGCACTTGAACTCTGTAATGGCAGTTGTGTCTTGTGACGCCGCGCTGTTGTCGCTTGACGCGTTTGGTCAGGCAGGATGCCTGACCTACTTTTGGACTTGTTCTAGCGCTTGCTGGACTTTGACGCGGAGTTGGGGGTCCGGATCCTTGGCCAGTTCACTCAAAGGCCCGATCGCGGCGCGGGCTTTCGGCCCAATCGATCCCAGGGCAAGAGCCGCGGCGCTGCGGACACCGGCATCGGCGTCCTTCAACCGCTCGATTAGAGCAGGCACAGCCACAGCGCTGGCCGAGCCGCCGTTCCCCAAGCCGCCTGCGGCATGCGCTCGCACGGTGGCATCGGGGTCGGTCAGGGCATTGGTGAGTGCGGTGATAACATTCTCCGCCGAAGGCCGAATTCGGCTCAACGCTTCGACTGCGTTTGCTCGCACAACTGCACTCTCGTCCTTGATCGCTTCGATCAGCGCGGGGATCGCTTCACGCGCCCAGGGCCCCATGGTTCCCAGGCATAGGGCGGCGTTGAACCGGATGTAGGGGTCTCCGTGGTTGAGCTTCGGCAAGACCGCCGCCACGGTGGCGGGGTGACGGATGTGGCTCAAGGTTTGGAAGGCGCTTTCGCGAATTTGATGATTCTTGTCCGCGAGCGCCGCAATCAGCGTCGGCACCGCGGCATCGGCTTCGGCTCCGGAGATGCCCAATCCGTACATCGCCAGGAGCCGCGTTTGATTCGGGCCTTCTTTGATCGCCTTGACCAGTTCCGGAACTCCGGGCCGTCCCATCTTGCCCAACGCCAGCGCCGATTGCATGGACACGCCTGGATTGGTGTCATAAAGCGCCTTGCTCAAAACGGGAATAGCGGAGGTGGCTTTCGCGCCCATGATGGCCAGCGCGGTCGCGGCGCCCAACCTTAGCCGCTCGGCCTCTTCGGGGCGCACCGTCTTGAACAGTCCGATGCGCAAGCTGTCCGGCAAGTGCGCCGCGACCAAGAGCAGCGGCTTCTTGAAAATGGAGTCTTTGCGTTCGAGCGCCTCGATCAAGTTCGGGACCGCCTGGGGACCGATCTGACGGAACACCTCTTCCGCAGGCTCCCGGTCGCTCGGACCGTTCAATTCGAGCGCCCAGGCCACAACCGATTTGCCACCGGTTTTGACCTGGCGCACTTTTCGTAGCTGGACCGTGAAGATCGCGGCCGGAACTACAAACATGAGGGCAAAGCCGATCAAGAGTCGCAGTCTCATGCTGCCAAAGTGTACTCTCAAACACCCTGATTGGCCGCAAAAAAGCGCCATACGCGCAAAAAGAAGCATTAGGACTCGTGTTTCTGAGCTTGCCCTTCTGCGCTTTTGCGCCTTTTCGCGGCCAATAAGTCAAATGAGAATTGCTGGTTGCCATCCAAACTTCGGCTGATTCAAGAAGGAGCGCGGGCAGCCTGCCCGCGCGAGGGGCAGCGAGATTCTTGAAAAGCGCGCGGACAAGCTGCCCGCGCTCCTTTGGCTCGATGCTTGAATCATTCGAGATCCGAACTTCGGCCCCGTGGGTTCGTGACCCGTATTGATGCTGGCGCATAACCTGCTGTAGAAACGCTCCGATGAAACGTGCAATCAACCGTTTGGCCGGATTAATGGGTTTGTTGGGAGCAACTTTGGCCATTCCCGCGCAAGTATCCATCTCGGAGTTCATGGCCAACAACAACAAAACCCTCCGCGACCGCGATGGGGAGTATTCCGATTGGATCGAGATTCACAACGCCGGCGGCGTATCGGTCAGTCTCTCCGGCTGGTATCTTACCGATTCGAGGAATCTCCGGGCCAAGTGGCAATTCCCCGCGGTGACGCTGGCCCCGAACGGTTATTTGTTGGTTTTCGCCTCGGGCAAAGACCGCGCTGTTGCCGGCACGGAGCTGCACACCAATTTCCGCCTGGACGCGGGAGGCGAGTATCTGGCGCTGGTGATGCCGGATGCCGTGACCGTGGCGTCGGACTTCAACTCGGACTTCCCGGAGCAGTTCGCTGACATTTCCTACGGCGAATACCAGGGTACGAACTATTATTTTGCCAGGCCGACTCCAGGCAGCGCCAACGCCGGGGCCGGTTTCATCGCCGCGGTCGCCAACACCAAGTTCAGCCACGACCGCGGCTTCTACGACGCGCCGTTCGATCTCACCATCCGCACCGCCACGACCAACGCGGTCATTCGCTACACGCTCAATGGCCTCCCACCGTCTTTGACGAACGGGATGGTTTACACGACGCCAATTCGGATCAGCGGCACGACGACTCTGCGCGCGGCGGCGTTCAAGACCGGCCATCTCCCTTCGAGCATCGACACGCAGACCTACATTTTTCTGGACGACGTGATTCGGCAGGCGTCGGACGGGCAGCCGCCCTCCGGCTGGCCGAGTTCCTGGGGCGCGAACGTGCGCGACTACGGGATGGACCCTGACGTGGTGAACAATCCGCTCTACAGCGGCACGATCAAGAACGACCTCAAGTCACTCCCGAGTTTCTCCATCGTGATGGACTTGAAGGATCTGTTCGATCCGACGCGCGGCATTTACGCGAACGCGGGGCAACAAGGCCGCGCCTGGGAACGCCCCACTTCTCTGGAATTGATCTACCCCGAGCGCAAGACCGGCTTTCAAATCAACGGGGGCATCCGGATTCGCGGCGGATTCAGCCGCAGCTCCAACAATCCCAAACACGCCTTCCGCCTTTTCTTCCGCGACAAGTACGGCGCGCCGAAGCTGAAGTATCCGCTTTTCGGCGATGCCGGGACCGATTCGTTCGATAACATCGACCTGCGGACGTTCCAGAACTACTCGTGGAGCTTTCAGGGGGACGCAAACGGCGTTTTCCTCCGGGATCAGTTTTCCCGCGACGCGCAGTTGGCCATGGGCCACCAGTCCGAGCGCGGCAATTTCTATCACCTCTACTTGAACGGCCAGTACTGGGGCCTCTTCAACACTTGCGAACGCCCCGAAGCCTCCTATGCCGAAACCTATTTCGGCGGGAACAAAGAGGATTACGACGTGATCAAAGTCGAGACCGGTCCGTACGCCCTTGTCGCGACGGACGGCAACATGACGGCCTGGACGCAGCTTTACAACACCGTGAAGGCCGGCGTCACGGATGAAGTGTATTGGCGGATTCAGGGCCGGAATCCAGACGGCACACGCAATCCGAATTACCCGGTCTGGCTCGATGTGCCGAACCTGATCGATTACATGCTCGTGATTCTCTATGGCGGGAACCTCGACGCGCCGATTTCCAATTTCTTGAGCAACACCAGCCCGAACAACTGGTACGGAATCCGCAATCGCAACGGCACCGAGGGTTTCCGGTTCTTCGCCCACGACGCCGAGCACACGCTCTTGAACGTCAATCAAGACCGGACCGGACCGTATCCCGCGGGCGACAGTTCGGTCACCAAAAGCAGCCCGCAGTGGATTTGGCAAAAGCTCCAGGCCAGCGCCGAATTCCGGATGTTGATGGCTGACCATACTCACCGCCACTTCTTCAACCGCGGCGTGCTCACGCCCGAAACCGCGCGCGCGATGTTCCTGGCGCGAAAAGCCGAGATCGACCGCGCCGTCGTCGGCGAATCCGCGCGCTGGGGCGACGCCAAACGTGCCACGCCGTTGACCCGGGACGCGCATTGGGTGCCCGCGATCAACACCATTCTGAACAATTATTTGCCGCGGCGCACGGGGATCGTGCTGAACCAGCTCAAGGCCAAGAATCTTTATCCGAACGTCACAGCGCCGTCCTTCAGCCAGCATGGCGGCGGTATTCAACCCGGTTTCTCCCTCACGATGAGCGCGCCAGCCGGGACCATTTATTACACGCGCGATGGGAGCGACCCGCGACTGATAGGCGGCGCGGTTTCCTCTTCGGCCTCGGTTTACAGCTCGCCGCTGACGTTGAACGAGAGCGCTCACATCAGGTCGCGCGCCCTGAGCGGCGGCGTCTGGAGCGCGCTCAACGAAGCGCCGTTCACGATCATCCAGACCTTCACCGACCTTCTGATCACAGAGATCATGTACAATCCGCCCAGCCAGGACGGCATCGATGGCGACGAATTCGAGTTCATCGAGCTGAAAAATGTTTCCGGTTCGGAGCGCGACTTGAGCGGGATTCATTTCACCGACGGCGTCGTCTATGCGTTCCCGAGCGGGACCAAACTGGGATCAGGCCAATTCGTGGTGCTGGTCAGCAATCCAACCGAGTTCCAGAAAAGGTATCCCGGCGTTCGAGTCACGGGCAGCTACCGCGGACGATTGTCCAACGGCGGTGAAACACTGACGCTGGTGCATGCGGCCGGCGCGCCGATCACCTCGATCGCTTACGGCGATCAAGCGCCGTGGCCCGGCGCCTCGGATGGGGTGGGATTCTCTTTGGTCCCGGTGAATCCGAACTTGAACCCCAACCCAAACGACCCGGCCAATTGGCGGGCCAGCGCGCGGCCGGGCGGTTCGCCGGGCGCGGACGATCCCGCCGCGACGATCAATCCGGTCTTCATTAACGAAGTTCTTACCCACACCGATCTGCCTGCAAAGGACGCTATCGAGCTCTACAACCCGAATGCCTCTGCCGTCGATATCAGCAACTGGTATCTGACCGATAGCCGGATGACGCCAAAAAAATTCCGCACCCCGCCGGGCACGGTGATTCCAGCGCGAGCGTATCTGGTCTTTAACGAAGACCAGTTCAATCGCACGCCCGGTGTTGAACCCAGTTTCAACCTCAGTTCGCATGGCGAAGAGGTGTATCTCTATTCGGCCGACAGCACGGGCAATTTGACGGGCTTCAGCGATGGATTCGGCTTCGGCGCGGCGCAGAACGGCGTTTCCTTTGGCCGATTCACGAACAGCGTCGGCGAAGTTCAGTATCCCGCTCAACTGGCCAACACGCTGGGCACCGCCAACGCCGGACCTCGGATTGGCCCCGTCGTAATCAGTGAAATCCATTATCAACCCGCGCCGGACGGAGACGAGTTCATCGAGCTTAAGAATATCACCCCCAGAGCCGTCAAACTTTACGATCCCGCGCACGCCACAAATTCCTGGCGACTCAACGGCGTTGGCTTTGATTTCCCGGCCAACGTGGAAATCCCCCCCAATGGCCTTGCGCTGATCGTCGCCACTGATCCCGGAGTATTCCGAAGCAAGTACGGCGTTCCGGCAAGCGTGACGGTCTTCGGACCGTTTTCGGGCAGCCTCCAGGACAGCGGCGAGCTGCTGAGGCTTCAGATGCCGGACGAACCGCATGTCGAGTTGAACGGCCAGGTCGTTGTCCCGTACATCGACATCGACGCCGTGCGTTACAACGACAAAGCGCCCTGGCCGACCAACGCAGCCGGCTTTGGCCCGTCCCTGGAACGGATCAACGTCGCGGCTTACGCCAACGATCCCTCAAACTGGCGCGCCAGCCCCGGCCCGCCTTCGCCAGGAGTGGAGGGCGGCGGCAATCGCGCTCCGCAAGTGAACGCCGGCGCAGATCTCAGTTTTCAGTCCGGGAATTTCCCCTTCACGGCGAATCTGAGCGGCTCGGCCACCGATGACGGTTTGCCCAATCCTCCCAAGGCACTCACCGTCACGTGGACCCAGGTGAGCGGCCCTGGCGCGGTCACATTTGCGAATGCAAGACAATTGAAAACGGCCGCGAGTTTTCCAGGTGTCGGCACTTACGTGCTGCGACTCACCGCCAGCGACGGTGCCGTCCAAACCGGCGATGAAATCAGCGTGACTCTCGAAAGACCGCCCGCGCAAGTCACCTTCGTGCCCGCAGGCTCGGTTTGGAGGTACCTGGATAACGGTTCAGATCAAGGAACCGCCTGGCGCGCGCCATCGTTCAACGACAGCGCGTGGCGTTCCGGACGCGCCCAACTCGGCTACGGCGATGGCGATGAAGCCACGGTGATCCAGGGTGGACCGAGCACCGCGCGATTTGTCACGACCTATTTCCGCCGCACGTTCACCGCCGCCAATGCGTCGTCCGTCACCCGATTGACCGTAAGATTGGTGCGCGATGACGGCGCGATTGTGTATCTGAACGGCACGGAAGTGTTCCGCAGCAACATGCCCGAAGGCGCTGTCACTTATCAGACCTATGCCAGCTCAGTCGTTGGCGACGCCGATGAATCCGCTTTCTTCGAGCGGGAAATCGATGAATCGCGGCTCGTCGAGGGCAACAACGTGCTCGCCGTCGAGCTTCATCAAGCCAACGCGACCAGCAGCGACACGAGCTTTGATTTAGAATTGATCGCGCTGTCCATTCCGAAGAACCAGCCGCCGATCGTGAATGCGGGACCTGATCTGACGATCCAACCAGCGGCCTCGGCCACATTGAACGCCTCCGTTTCCGACGACGGCTTGCCCATCCCGCCAGGCCGACTCACCATAACCTGGACTCAAGTGACCGGTCCGGGGCAGACGACCTTTGGAAATCCAAACGCGGCCTCGACTGCCGCCAGTTTCAACCTGCCAGGGACTTATGTTTTGCGGCTCAGGGCGACTGACGGCGAATTGACGGCGCAGGACGACGTGACCGTGACGGTGGAAGATGGGACGCTTGCAGCGTGGAAGGCGCAATACTTCAATTCGGCCGAGCTGGGCAATCCATCCATCAGCGGAGATAACGCAGACCCGGACAACGACCGTCACACGAACATCCAGGAGTACATCGCCGGCACCAATCCGAAAGACTCCCAGAGCGTGCTCAAGCTGATCTCCATCCAACTGAATTCAGCTTCGCCAAAACTCCAATTCATGGCCGTCGCGGGAAAGACCTACACCATCCAATTCCGCGATGAGCTGGGAGGCGCGCCCTGGCAGAAACTGACCGACGTGCCGGCACCCAGAGTGTCCCAGGCAGTCAAAGTCACCGATCCGAACCCGTCGCGTTCGGTCCGCTATTACCGCGTGGTCACGCCCGGACAGTGACCGCAGTGACCAGTGATCAGGGATGGTTATGGGTGCTCCGTTAGGTGATGGTGTTTAAGACAGGCGCTGGTTAGATCCGGTGCCTCTGAACTTGTGGATCGACCGGCACACACCGGTCACCCACGTATTCCAACCGCAATCAGGCACCCTCCAGCAATTCTGCCCATGAGCCGGCTTGGTTTGTAGTCCCGCCTTTAGGCGGCTCCGGCGCTGCCGACCGGCTAAAGTCGGGACTACATGCGGGTCGCGGTTCATGGGCGCAATGCGCGAAAGAAGTCTAGGCGGTCTCATTGTGACTCATTGTGACTTTCAACCGTAGAAGTCTCGGCGGGGATTGAGTCCGGCTTTCCTCTGGTCGAGAGTTTCGTCCAGCAGGACCGCTTCTCCGGCACCTGGTATCGCGCCGCCGGATAGTGCCGAGGGGGAGCCACCACGGGTCGCAGCCGCAATGACGCCGCCGTGACTCTGAAAGTACCCATCAAAGACATTTATCTCAAAGTCTTGCGCGCGGATGGCCGGGAAAGGCTCCGGGCGTGAGCGCTCGAACTTTCCCACAACTGATCGGCCAGTTGCGCCAAACGTTGGGGGGTTGCCTGACCGTCGCACCGGCCAGAACACCCGCTCCAGTGTGGAGGACATTGTCTCCAGTGCTTTCTCCTTCTTTTTCACGCAGGCGTCTTCCTTCTTATCCTTTCAAAGCTCCCTGCAGCAGGCCAAAGGACAGAACAATGCGCAGAGCCTTTTTCAGGTTGGCCACATTCCCTCCGACCACCCCATTCGCCAAACGCTCGATCCGGTCGCTCCGCAAACGCTGTTCCCCGTGTAGGACGAGGCTTATCAAGCCTCGCGCGAGCCAGGCATCCTGGAGAGCTTCCGGGCCGTGGCCAACACGGTCCTCATTGCCCTGGATGGAACCTGGTATCACTCCTCGCAGAAAATCCACTGTCCCCATTGCTCCTGCATCGAACAGGCCAGCGGTCATCGTGGCACCCGGCCAGCCGCACGCCCTGGCCTTGCCTCCGGAGTTTATCACGCCGCAGGACGGCCACACCAAGCAGGATTGTGAAATCGCCGCCGCCAAACGTTGGCTGGAGCAAAACGGACCTTTCTACGCTCCGCTCAAACCTACCTTACTCGGGGACGACCTTTACGCCCATCAGCCGTTCTGCCGCCGCGCCCAAATCTACGATTTCCACTTCCTCTTTGTCTGCAAACCCGACTCCCTCAGAAAAATCTGACGGGAGGCCTGGCGTCAAAACGGCTGGGGAATCAGCTATTCAGCCTTTCCCGGCGGCAGCGGCTGCCGGAGGGCTGTTTCCACCATCTGCTCGGCCTCAACCTCACCGTTGGAAATCGCCTCCGCCGCGATGTTAAAGCGAGCCGACGCTGTCTGCATCCCATCCAGAGGAAACGTGGAAACAGGAGTTACAGTCATGCCTGCATCTTAATCTCTTCGGGTGCTTTTTAAAGCGAAGATTCAGAGAGGATCAGCGTGAACACGACTGATTCAAGAAGGAGCGCGGGCAGCCTGCCCGCGCGGTGTGGCGGCGAGATTCTGGACAAACTCGCGGGCAAGCTGCCCGCGCTCCTTGGGCTGGATTCTTGAACCATCCGGGCAGCGTGAATGGGTCGGTTTACAATTCCTGGAGCCGAATGTTCCGGAACTTCACTTCCGAGCGGTCGTCGTGGTTCTGCAAACCGATGTAACCTCGCATCGAGCGCTCCAATTCCGTGTCGATAGTTCGTTCGCCGTTCACTTCGATCACGATCTTTGGCCCCCTGGCCACAATCGTGACGGTGTTCCACGCCCCGGCTGGACGGATGGCGTTTTTCGTGGGCGCCACGACAGCGTAAATTGAGCATGGCCCATTCTTTGACGGAGGGCGTCCGGGAGAATCGTGGATCTGCATTTCGTAGCCGGTGAAGGACGGATTCTTTTCGTGTGAAGATCGAAAAAGGATGCCGCTGTTGGTGCCCTTGCCGATGGTGAACTGAAGTTCAAGCCGAAAGTCGCCATATTCCTTTTCGGTGCTTAGCCAGGACCCGCTCTTCTCCGGGTTCGTGGACCAGTTTCGACCGTGCCGGCCAACCAGCGAGCCTGCCGCAATCGTCCATTCGCCGCCTTCGATCTTCGTCCAGCCTTCGAGGTTCGTGCCATTGAAGATCGGCTTCACACGCGCTTGCTCTTGCCGAACGCGCTTCAACAAATCGCGCGTCTTCCGGATCGCTTCCGCCTCGCCTTCCTGGGCCTGGGCCCCTGATTCAACGCCGACGTATCCGTGATAACCGCCATCGCGCACAATGCGCATCATGCGGAAATAATCCGTCTCCTGCGCCAGACCGTCGGGCGTGAACCCCGACGACTTCGCGCTCACGCCTTTAGCGAAAGGCATAAACGCCTCGACCGCGTCGTAGCGATCAACGGCCTGCGGAAAATTCCCGAAGTCGGGCAGGATTCCGAAGTTGGGTTTGTTCACCGCTTGCATGACGGAGACGAGCCACTCCGGATCGGAGGACAAGCCTCCGTGATTCTCAATGCCGACGTTGAGTCCGCGTGCAGCCGCAAAATCGGCCAACCGCGCGCCGCTCTCGGCGACCCGTGACCGCAAGTCGTCCGCATTCTGCGGCCCGCGCGCGTTGATCCGAATCATCCGGCAGCCCAGAAATTTCGCGGCGTCGATCCACTCGAAGGTGTTCTCCACCGCTTTGTCGCGCGCTGTTTTCTCGGCCGCGCCGAGATCACCGGTCGTGTCGAGCATGATCAAGCCCATGGCGACGCCTTCGCTGCTGGCGCGATCCTTCAAGTCGCGCAGGTAGGCCATGTCCTTCGCCTTGTCCTGGAAGAATTGATCGACGAACTCAATGCAATCGATCTCAAATTCGCGCTTCGCGATCCGAGGGAAATCCAGGTTCGTCATCTTCCCGGCGCGAAGAGTTTTGTTGAGGGACCACTCCGCCAGCGAAATCTGGAAAAGCTCTGCGGGTTCGTTCGCCCAAAGGATTGGGGTTGGCGAAACGGAAAGAGTCATGGCGGTGCCGACACTGATTTTGAGAAAGGTTCTTCTTTTCATAGGCGCTCCGGCAGTTGACCACGAAACCGATGGCGGAGAAAGGGAGAAATTCCGGCCGCGAAGTCCAGAGGTCGTGGGGAACGAATCCACCTATTCAACACCCGCCATGAGCCGCAAAATTCCCGATTGCGAAAACTCACTTCGGTCGAGTTCACCCGTAATTCTTCCGTCGCGGACCACGAGGAGCCTGCGGCACAAGTTCATCAGTTCCGGCAATTCCGAAGAGATGACCAGGATCGCCAGGCCTCGACAGGCCAATTCGTCCAGCAAATGATGAATCTCCGCTTTCGCTCCCACGTCGATGCCTCGCGTGGGTTCATCGACAATCAGAACGTCGCACTCCCGCGCCAGCCATTTGGTGAGCGCGATCTTTTGCTGATTGCCCCCGCTCAGCGAAGCAATCGACGATTCCAGGGAGGGAGCCTTGACGCGGAGTTGATCCGCGTACCGCTGCGCCAGCGCTTGTTCTTTCTTCGCTTGAACGAAGCCTTGTTTCACCAACCGGTCGAGGACGGCCAAAGACGTATTCTCGCGGCAGTTCATGGTGAGAATCAAACCCTGGCGTTTTCGATCTTCCGGAACCAACCCGAGGCCCGCGGCCAACGCGGCCGGCACCGATCCCATAGGCAATTCCCGCCCGCGCACGAACACTTGGCCGGTCGCGACCGGGTCGAGGCCGAAGATCGCCAGCGCGGCTTCGCTGCGTCCGGAGCCGACCAGGCCTGCAAAGCCCAGCACTTCTCCCGCGCGCAAGGTCAAATGGACGCCTGAAAACCGACCCGGCGAACAGAGGTTCTCGACGCGCAGAAGCTCGGCGCCCAACGAACGATTGAGATGTTCAGGAGCGAACGTGGCGGCTTCGCGTCCGATCATTTGGTGAATGACACGGTCCTGGTTGGTGTCGCTGATTCGTTCCGTCGCAATGTGGAGGCCGTCCCGCAGAACGGTGACGCGGTCGCAGAGGCGGAAGATTTCTTCCAGTCGGTGAGAAACGTAAATCACGGTGACGCCCCGCTGCTTAAGGTGGCCCAAAAGCTGGAACAAATGCTCGCTTTCGTGCGCGGACAACGAGCTGGTCGGCTCGTCCATGACAATGATCCGCGCGTTGGTGCCTAGAGCCGCGGCGATCTGCACCATTTGCTCTTGAGCTGTCGAAAGCCGGTGGATGGGCAGGCTGACGTCAAGGTCCGACTCGATTTCCTGGAGCATGCCGCGAGCCTGTTCCCGCATGCGCGAGCGGTCCAGCCACCCGCCGCGCCTCGGCAAATCTCCCAGGCAAAGGTTCTCCGCCACGGTTAAATTCGGACAGAACGCCAACTCTTGATGCACCATCGCAATGCCGAGCTGGCGAGCCTCAAGCGGATTCGCAGGCTGAATGACTTTTCCCTCCAGGCGGATTTCTCCCTCGTCCGCGCAATGAACGCCAGCCAGGATTTTTCCCATCGTGCTCTTGCCCGCGCCATTCTCTCCGATCAGAGCGTGGCAGCTCCCGCGCCGAACTTCGAAGCTGACCTGGTCCAGCGCCAGCACGCCGGGGAAACGCTTGGAGATATTCTCGAAGGAGAGGAACATCTTGTCGAACTGCGTTCAGCCAATTCTCACCGCATGCCTGGCGACGCTAGATAACATCCAGCGGGTGGGACGTCACCCAGATCTCAATTTGGTTGAAGCGAGTTCTAAGAGTCTCCTCGAAGCGCTGGAAAAACTCGCGAGGTTCAGGCAAGTCCGGGACATCGACAAAGAAGCGCGTCAAATTCTCCTGGTAAACCCTCCCATCATGTTCCGAAGCCCCACGGAGGGTTCGCGTCTCCCAAGACGCAGCCCCGAACTTCTCTCGCAATTCGCCGAAGGTCTCCGCCAGCAGCCCGGTACGGGCTGTCCATCATTGTACACCAACGGAACTAGAATCTCGTAGCGCCGTAATCCGTTCATAAGGAGCCGGGCCGAGCACTGTAAATGTGATTCCTTCGGTCGCCAGAAACCCGAGGGCCGCGGACGCAATCATCGTGTCACCCGTAGTCCAAATTTTGCCGGAAAAGCGGGGGATCAGTTTTCCTAGAGCCTTATGCTCCGTCTCCTTATTCGGAAACAGAATGA
>Ga0233424_10001519_pt1 | contig 19744 bp, 19 predicted proteins | sample Watercolumn_Towu_FD_181011 | JGI IMG/M metagenome (GOLD analysis project Ga0233424, IMG submission 181011) | Freshwater microbial communities from Lake Towuti, South Sulawesi, Indonesia - Watercolumn_Towuti2014_125_MG | ecosystem: Environmental > Aquatic > Freshwater > Lake | place: Indonesia...
CGGCCCGAACTAGTCGATCATTTGCTGGAACGAAGCCGACGGCAAGGAGCAATGGCGCTTCAGCTACGAATGCGCCTACACGAATAACTACGGCAACGGCCCGCGCTCGACGCCGAGCATCGACGGCAATCTCGTCTATGCGGTCGGCGCCAAGGGGGACATGCACTGCCTGACCGCCGACAAGGGGAAACTCGTCTGGTCGAAAAAGCTGCTCGAGGAATTCAACGCCGAGATCCCGCGCTGGGGCGTGTCGTTCTCGCCGTTCGTCGAGGGGGACCGCGTCTTCATCGTCCCCGGCGGCACGGCGGGACATGGCTTCGCGGCGCTCGACAAGAAGACCGGCGCGGTTCTCTGGCAGAAGCACAACGACATGGCCAGCTACAGCTCGCCGGTCGGCGCGACGATTCACGGCGAACGGCAGATCATTTTTTTCGCCGGCACGCGCGTTATCGGCGTTACGCTGGAAGCGGGCGACCTGCTCTGGGAATATCCTTGGCCGATCGAGAATGAGCTCAACATCGCCACGCCACTTGTCGTCAATGACTACGTCTTCATTTCATCGAGCTACGCACGCGGCGCCGCAGTGCTAAAGATCGCCAAGACCGGCAATGCCTGGCACGCGACGCAGGTCTACAAGACCAACTGGATGCGCAATCATTTCGCGTCGTCGGTTCGCCACAAGGACCACCTGTACGGCTTCGACGACTCGACGCTCGTGTGCATGAACTTCCAAACCGGCAAGATCGCCTGGAAGCAGCGCGGCTTCGACAAGGGCTCCGTCGCCCTCGCCGGCGACCAGCTCTACGTCTACGGCGCCAACGGCATCCTTGCGCTCGCCGACGCTGACCCGAAGGAATACACCGAACGCGCGAGCTTCCGCTTCACGCAACAAGACCGCACCTGCTGGTCCGTGCCGGTGATTGCCAACGGGCGGTTGTACGTGCGCGACCTGGAGAAGCTGGTGTGTTTCGATATTCGGAAGTGATCCGCTCCCCGTTTAGCGCCCGCTGTGTCCGTCCGTTTCGAGCGGGCGCTAAACGAAGACACGAGGTAACTTCATGCGGCCAATCAATGCATCGATCATCGCGCTAATCCTTACGGCCTATGTCCACGCCGGTGCCGCGCCGTTGAAAATCGCCACCTTCGAGGCCGATGTCACGCCACCGATCGGCACGCCTCTGTGCGATGCGCTCGTCGTGCCCGCGAAGGAGATCGTCGATCCGCTCTCGGCTCGAGGCGTCATCCTCTTCACCGGCGAGAAGCCGATTGTGTTCGTCGCGGTCGATTGGGTCGGCATCGGCAACAGCGGACACCTTGCATTCCGCGACGCCATCGCCAAGGCGGCGGGCACGACGCGCGATCGCGTTTGCGTCCATTGCCTGCACCAACACGACGCGCCCGGCTGCGACTTCGAGGCAGACGAATTGCTTTCGAAGCACAACCTCGGCGGCAAGCTCTTCGATCCGGCCTTCGCACGCAAGGCGCTTGACCGTGTCGCCAAGGCCGTCGAGAAGGCGGCCGAAAAGCCGCGCACCGTCACGCACGTCGGCACGGGCAAGGCGAAGGTCGAGGAGGTTGCGTCCAGTCGGCGCGTCATGGGGGACGACGGCAAGGTGAAGTATGTCCGCTACAGCGCCACGAAGGACCCGAAGGTCCGTGCCGAGCCGGAGGGGCTGATCGACCCGTACGTGCAGACGCTGGCGTTTTTCGACGGCGACACGGTGCTAAGCATCATTACCTATTACGCCACCCATCCGCAAAGCTACTACGGCAAGGGCGGCGTGAGCTGCGACTTCCCCGGCCTGGCGCGCAATCGCCGCGAGCGCGACCTGCCCGGGCCGCTGCACGTCCATTTCAACGGCGCCGGCGGCAACGTCACCGCAGGCAAGTACAACGACGGTGCAATCGAAAATCGCATGGTCCTCGCCGACCGCCTGGCCAAGGGAATGAAAGAGGCACTCACGTCGATCAAGAAGGAGTCGATCGACGCTAGCAAGGTGTCGTGGCGCGTCGCGTCGCCGGTGCTGCCGGTGAGCAAGCTCTACAACACGAAGGACCTCATGGCGAAGGTGGCCGACAAGGAGCTGAAGGAGCCGGATCGTTTGCGTGCCGCGCGGAACTTCGTTTGGGCGCGCCGCTGCGAAGCGGGTGAGAAGATCGACATCCAGGGGCTGAAGCTCGGCAGCGCCTACGTGGTCCACATGCCGGGCGAGCTGTTCATCGAGTACCAGCTCGCCGCCCAGAAGATGCAGCCCGATTCGCCGGTGATGATGGCGGCCTACGGCGACTACGGCATGGGCTACATCGGCACGGCGATCGCGTACACGCAAGGCGGCTACGAAACCGGCCCCGTGTCGCGCGTCGCCCCCGCGGTCGAGGACGTCCTGATGAAGGCGATGCGCGACGTGTTGAAGTGAACCAGTATTCGGCGCGGCGTGTCTGTATTGTCCTCGTTTAGCGCCCGCTCGAAACGGACGGATGGAGCGGGCGCAAAACGGGGAGAGGAATCAATATGGACCGCGACAAACGGCAGCAGCGCAAGCTCAAGCGCGAGATCAAAAAATCGGGCAACAAGAAGCGTCGCCGCCAGCTCAAGGCCGACCTGCGCGACAACCCGGCGGAAGCGCACTGGAGCGAACCCACCGTCGGCCGTCAAAGCTCCGCCGGCCTCAACGGCCTGGATGATGACGCCACACGCAAGCAGCGCGATTAACTCACCAAAGCAAATGCGATTAGAAGAAGTCTCCCACTTCCTTAAAGTCCATTTTGAATGCCGCCTTGTAGAGTTTTGCCAGGCCTGGTGCGACATGTGACAATGCAACTGGTATGCTTTTGCCGCAATTGATCACCACGGCGAAACGGTACATCGCGCCGCCGGGGACTATTGAGAGCTTCCCTGTCCGCCCATTGCGTACGATGATCGCAAGCTTTGCTGGATCGAAGGTACGCCCGCATTCTGGGCAGGGATTCCTGATGCGCTCCGAATAGAAAATATCGAGATTAATGTTGTCAATGTTTGGCGAATAGGCGAGATCCTCGCCGCATGGACAAGTTATCGGTTTGCAGTCAACGTCTACACATTCAGAAATGTGGCGAACAATCTTGTCGGCAAGGTGAATTTCAATCGTGAAATAAGTGTAATCGTATGGCGAATTTGGAACGAATGGAAAGCGAAGGTCTGCAGGGTCGAAAAAATTGACGGGGAATTTCAAGCAGTGGTCGCCATGCTCTCGGCGCACAAACCAATCCACGGGCAATGGGTATGGCGCAGGCGGTTGATCATATGGAAGCCGCTTGAAGTCCAGAAGCCACATTGCTTCGACGTCTTCAAGCGGCCTTTGCTCAATCGCCGCAATGCGCTTCATCGCATCGGAGCCTGGCACGGCAATCCATCTTTCCTTCCCCAACTTCTCGACGAAACGGTGGAGTTGCCGTGCATCCGGGCGAAAAGTCTGCACGTGTGGAATCATGAAATGCCTGTATTCGACACCCATATCACCTCCAACGATCTACCGCATCGCGATCGGACGTAGCGTGAAGCCTGCCGCCGTGCCGCGAATCTTGTTGGTCATGCACACGTAGCAGAACTCGTACACCTGATCGCGGGCGAGGTCCTCGAGGAAGTGGAGTTCGCCGATGTGGACGCCTTGCTGGATGAGCAGGTAGCGGTGGACCGGGATGAAACCGGCGTTTTTCTCGTCGGGGCCGGGGGCGTATTCGAGGCCGCTCGTGTCGGAGCCGACGAGGATGGCGCCTTTTTGTTCCACCAGCCATTTCGCCGCGGCGAGATCGATGCCGGCGGAATCATGTTCGCCGACTTTCTTGAGATCGCTGCCGTTGACACCCCAGTACTTGCAGGTGCCGGTGCGGATCAGAACGGCGTCGCCGACTTTCAGCGTGATCTTCTGCGCCTGCATAGTCGCTTCGAGATCGTTGACGGTGATCCGGTAGTGCGACGGCAGCGCGTCCACCTTGCGGAAGGCGGCGACGTCGAGCATGACGCCGCGCGTGATGATGGGCGGAATCGTGGTGGCGTCGCATTTGCGGATGCCGAAGTTGCCGCCCCAGTCGGCTTCCTTGAAGCCGTTGTACCAGTGGTTGTCGTCCCCTTCGGTGATGTGGCCGAGTCCGTCGATCTGCGTGCCGACGTTGTCGTTGATGAAGAGGGCGCCGCTGTGCCAGGCGAGCTTGGCGGGATTGAGCTTCGGATCGGCCGCGGGCTTGAAGTCGCCTTGGCGTCTGATCCCTTCCGGGCTGCGGAAGGTCATGATGACGCCGGGGCTATGGCCGGGCCACTTGAACGATTCCGCGTCGTAGTTGACGCCGAGATCGTAGACCTTCCCTTCCTTGACGAGGCCGAGCGCCGCCTTGATGGTGGCCGACGTCATGGCGTTGAGCGAGCCGACCTCGTCGTCCTTGCCCCACGGCCCCCAACCTTTGCCCTTCGTCCAGCCTTTGACCGTTGGTTCTCCTCCGCCGGCTTGAGCAGCGGGCTCCGCATTGGGATTGAGGAGCAAGCCCAGGACGAAAGCGCCGATGACCGCGGCACCGATCGAGGCGTATTTCAAGGTTCGCATGAGAAGGACTCCATGGGTGGTTGGTTTGGCCGAGGATATTATGGCCGTCGGCCTTGTGCACTTCCAACAAAATGCGCGTTTGTCGCTTCATCCGCCAAATGATTGCGATCCTGCGGATACCGCCTATACTGGGGTGAAGCGTATCTCCGTAAACGTGGCACTGCGATGCAAACCAACCTCGCGAACCCACCGACGACTCCGATAGCCAAGCCGCGGTCCCTCTCGATCCCGTTGACGGCGCGGCGATGCGTTACCGTCGCACCAAGGAAGGCGTGGTGATTTACTCGATCGGCGCCGACCGCACCGACAACGTCGGCGTCATCGACCGGGACCTCCCCTACTGATCGGCGCCGATCGGAACGGGATCGACAACGGCTTTCGCTTGTGGGACCCGAGTTTTCGCCGGCAAGGCGCCTTGCCTATCGTGCCGCTGCCGGAAGACGGCGGACCTTGAAGGAGAATCCATGAAGCAAACCGCGACCATCGGCCTGGCGTTTCTCTTGGGCCTGCCGCTGCTGGCAACGACGCAGGACACGCCGAAACAGGAGATCATCGCGACCTTCTCGATTGCGGCGGTCGATCCCGAGACCGGCACGTGCGGGGCAGCGGTGGCCAGCAAGTTTCCGGCCGTAGGCAAGGTCGTCGCGCACGCCCGCGCCGGCGTCGGCGCTTACTGCACGCAGCACTACGACCTGCGAGCGTCGGCGCCCAAAGCGCTCGACATGCTGGCCGACAAAAAGCTCCCCGAGGAGGTGCTCGGCGAAATTCTCCGCAACGACAAGGCGCCCGGCATGAGGCAGCTTGCCATCATCGACATGAAGGGCCAAAGCGCCCAGCGGCATCCCGTGAACGCACCGGCGAGCAGCAATTATTGGGGCGGCATGAGCGGCAAGTTCTACGTTTGCCAGGGCAACACGCTCAACGGCCGAGAGGTCATTATCGCAATGGCGAAGGCGTACGAAGAAACCAAGAGCAGCCTCGCCGACCGCCTGATGGCCGCCCTGGTGGCTGGCGACTGCGCCGGCGGCGACCATCGCGGCCGCCTCGGGGCCGGCATCCGCGTCTGCAAGAAGGACGTCGATGGCTACTGGCTCGACATGCACGTGGACAAGAGCGACGACGCCGTCATCGAACTGCACAAGATGTACGCCGACTCCAACCACGCGGCCGTCGGCGAATGGGGCAAGCGCAAGTACGAGCACCCCTGCCCGAGCCGTCCGGTTCCGAAGAAGCCGTCCGTGAGCAGTGGTCAGTGATAAGTGAACTTGCCGCGAATCCGTGGCGGCAAGTTTTCAACTTGCCGATTCCCTGAGAATACCAGCAAGTTGGAAACTTGCCGCCACGAGACAAAGCCGTCGCAACTGAAATTAATTGGTTCGCTGGAGTCCATATGGCTTGTCCACTCTGCGATAAAGTCGCTTTCGTCCATGAACTACCGGCAGACGAACTCGTCTGGGAATTCCCGCACTCCATAGCGTTCCTGGGGCCCTGGCAATATTACACCGGCTATTGCGTTCTCGTCGCTCGCAGCCATGCGACCGAGCTGCACCACTTACGGGCCGACATCCGCGCGGCGTTTTTCGACGAGATGATTCAACTCTCGCGCGCCATCGAGCAGGCTTTTTCACCGCGCAAGTTGAATTGCGAGTCGCTGGGCAATCAGGTGCCGCACCTCCACTGGCATCTCTTTCCGCGAAGCGCGGACGACCCGGACACGCTCAAGCCGGTGTGGATCGCTCTCGATCGGGCCGACCGTGATTCGGCCGAGAAGGCGCGTTTGCAGTCGGCGCCGATTGCACGCAGCGAGATTGTCGCGCGCCTGCGCGCCGCCCTTCAGCAATCGTCAGCTATAATGACGCCATGACCACTTTGCGAATCGGCACGCGCGGCAGTCCCCTGGCCCTCTGGCAGGCGCACCACGTTGCGGCGATCCTGCACAGCGCGGCGCCGAATGTCGCAATCGAGTTCGTCGAGATTCAAACGGTCGGCGATCTGGTGCGCGATGTGCCCCTCGTGCAGCTGGGCGGCGACGGCGCGTTCACCAAGGCGATCCAGCAGGCGCTGCTCGAACGCCGGGTCGATGTCGCCGTGCACAGCCTCAAAGACCTGCCGACCTTCGCGGTGGACGGGTTGACGCTGGCGGCTGTGCCCAAGCGCGGCCCCGTCGGCGATGCCCTCGTTTCGCCCAAGCATCGCGCTTTCGTCGAGCTGCCCCAGGGCGCTACCCTGGCGACCAGCAGTTTGCGGCGAAAGGCCCAGGTCCAGTTCACGCGTCCCGATCTGAAGCTCGTCGATATTCGCGGCAACGTCGAAACGCGCTTGCGCAAGATGTTTGAGCAGGACCTTGACGGCATCATTCTCGCTCATGCCGGCCTGGTGCGACTGGACCTTGCCAAGCAGATCACTGAAATTCTCGATTCGACCTGGATGTACCCGGCCGTTGGACAGGGGGCACTCGGGCTGGAATGCCGAACGGACGACGTGACGACGCGCGCCTTGATCGAGCCGCTCAACGACATGCCGACGCGCTGGTCGGTGCTGGGTGAGCGAGCGATGCTGCGCGGCCTCGGCGGTGGCTGCCAGGTGCCAATCGGGGCACTTTCGCAGATCGACGCGGGCACGCTGACGCTGCGCGGCGTCGTCCTCCCTCCTGACGGCACGACGCGCGTCGAAGCGGCAGTCGCCGGCCCGATGGAGCAAGCCGAGACGCTGGGGCAATCCCTGGCTGCAGACCTATTCCGGCGCGGGGCCGAGGCGTTGCTGAAACCGACTGCGGGCGGTGTCTGATCGTCTGTTCTGCGAGTATTTTCTCGCACGAAACCGCAAGCGAGCATTGACGCGAATCAAGGAGAATGAGATGTTTGCCGACATGCTGCCGCCGCCGACGTTTGTATTCGACTGGGCCTACTTGGGCGCGCCGCAGGGATTGATCGCACTGGGCTGCGTTGTGGCCGCATTGATCGCACTCTTCTTTCTGCTGGCACGAACGCGACTGCACAAGCTGTGGATCGTGCTCATCTGCGTGGGTCTCTTTTTCGTCGCGGACCTCGCGGTTTACTTCATCAGCATCAATTTGCCTCGCACGTCGCCGCGGCCGCCAGACTCGGTTTCCACGCGAGAATGAGTTTTCACATTTTTGCTGTGTGCAATCGGCGGCGCCTGCTGGTACAATCATTGTGGAGAGAAGTTTTCCTTGCGGGAGATGGGCCATGAATCGACGCAATTTCATGGTGCGCGGCGCGGGAGCGCTGGCGGGCTTGTCGGCGCTCGGCCTGCTCGGCAACTGCGCTTTCGCTCAGGATGGGGCGCAGGGCGCGAACATGATCGACGCCAACACCCAGCGCGCCATTGATACGGGCCTGGATTGGTTGTCGCGCCAGCAGGACGCCGGTGACGGCAGCTTCGGCACCGGCAACTATCGCGGCAACGTTGCTGTCACGAGTCTCGCCGGCCTCGCTTTCATGGCCAGCGGCTCCCAGCCCAATCGCGGGCGATACGGCGAGCAGGTCACGCGGTGCGTGCGCAACATCATCAATTGCGAAGAACGCGGCCGCCCCGGGTTTCTCAACAACCAGCGCGCCGGCTTCCACGGTCCCATGTACGGCCATGGTTTTGCGACGCTCTTTCTTGCCGAAGTCTACGGCATGATCAACGAGCCAAATCTTCGCCACGAGCTGCGCCTTACCCTCGGAAGGGCTGTCCGCCTCATCATCGACACGCAGAACGACGTCGGCGGTTGGCGTTATCAACCCGTTCGCGGCGATGCCGACCTGTCCGTGACCATCTGCCAGATCATGGCTCTTCGCGCCGCACGCAATGCGGGCATCTACGTCCCGGCCGGCGTGGCGCGCAACTGCACTCAGTACGTCCAACGCTGCCAGGACCCCAACTCCGGCGGGTTCAGCTATCAGCATTTCGGCGGCATGCCCGGCTTCGCACGCACCGCGGCCGGCGTCGTCGCGCTCTATAGCGCCGGTATCTACGAAGGCCAATCGGTCGAGCGCGGCCTGGCGTATCTCAACGCACGCAGGCCCGGCGGCGGTGGCGGCGGCGGCGGGTTCCTCAACAACGCCGAAAACGCCATGCACTACTTCTATGGCCATTACTACGCGGTGCAGGCGATGTGGATCGCGGGCGGCGATCACTGGCGCAACTGGTACCCGGCCATCAAGAACGAACTCTTGACGCAGTATCGCCGCGCCGACGGCTCCTGGCAGCAAAACCTGATGTGCTCCCACTACTGCACGGCCATGGCGCTGATCATCCTTCAGGTGCCCAACAACTATCTGCCCATTCTGCAGCGTTAGTCTTGCGGCGAGCCGAGGCCCGCAAGGGCCCGGTTGATAATGATGTTCTTCGCACTATCAACCGGCCCCTCACGGGCCTCGGCTCGCCTGCTTCTCGCACTCCTGCTTTGCATTCTGCCTACGCTCGTTCGCGCACAAAGTTCGCCGCGTTTCGTCGTCGAAACAGTCAGCGCGACGTCGCCGCGCATCGCTTTGCAGGCGCTTGGCGTTGATGGCAAGGTCCGCGCGAAATCGGAAGACACGCCGGAGCGCGAATGGGCAGGCGTCGTAGCCTTGCGCCGGCCCGAGATAAAATTGCCGGCACTGCTGACGCGGAACTTTGTCTGCCTCAACAACGGCGACCGCCTGCCGCTCGATGCAGACGCGTCGGCTCAACTCGACGGCAGCAAGCTCAAAGTTTGGCCCGCAGCTTCCTTGCCGGAGTTGCGCGCCAAAGGCCTGGCACTGTTCGTGCCCAACGTCGAATTCGTTTTCTGGTCCATTCCTGAAGACATCGAGAACCCGCATCGTTTTTTCATGCAGCTCGAAAGCCAGACTCGGAAGCGCGACGCCGTCTATCTCGTAAGCGGCGATCGGCTCGACGGCACGGTCATCGCGCTTTCGGGCAAGGAAGGCTGCGTCACGATGGTCGGCGATCGCAAGGTGCATACGTCCTGGTCGCGGCTCGCTGGGATCGCCTGGAACACCGAGCGTCAGGCGAAATTGCACACCAAGGGAGCGTACTGGAGGGGGGTGCTCGAAGGCGGCGCACGGGTCAATCTCAACGAGATCACCTTCGATGCGAAATCGCGCCGCTGGGCGGGGAAGACGCAATTCGGCGTCGCGCTGGACCTTCCTGAAGCCGCGCTCCTCGACCTCGAACGCAAGATGGGGGAAGCTGTCGATCTGTCCGATTTGTCGCCGGCGCGATACGAGCATCGCCCCTTTCTCGGCGCGACCTGGCCCCTCGTCAAGAACATGAGCGTAACAGATGGAATGCTCCGTATCGGAGGCAATGCATACGAGACCGGCCTGGGAACCCATGCCGCGTGTCGGATCACCTACAACCTTGACAAGCAATACCAGCGTTTCATGTGCGTCGCCGGCATCGACGAGTCGGCGCCGCGCGGCCGCGCCATCGTCGCCCTCGAACTCGACGGCAAGCGCATCGACATCAACGACGGCAAGGAACTGACTGCGCAAACGCCCCCCGTGCCCGTCCACGCCGACCTGCGCGACGTGCGAACGCTCACGCTCATCGTCGAACACGGCTCCTTCGGCGACGTCCAGGCCCATGTCAACTTCGCCCAGGCATGTTTGACGAAGTGAGTCTCACGCAAAGGCGCAAAGACGCGAAGAAAAGCTGATGCCCTCTAACTCCTCAAGCATTACTTAGCGCCTTTGCGCCTTTGCGTGAGCCGAATTTGATGCACGAATGCGAGGTTCACATGGCATTCACGAACAAGGTCGCAGTCGTCACCGGCGGCGGATCGGGCATCGGCCGGGCCACGGCGCTGGCCCTCGCGAAACAGGGCGCCGCCGTCGTCATCGGCAATCGCAATCGCGAGCAGGGCGACGCCGTCGTGGCCGAGATCGTTGCGAGCGGCGGACGTGCCGAATTTGTACGCACGGACGTCGGCAAAGTCGGCGATGTGCAAGCGATGGTCGCCCATGCCGTCGCGCGTTTTGGCCGGCTTGACCTGGCATTCAACAATGCCGGCATTGATGGCGACCAGAAACGGCTGCATGAGCAAGACAATGCCGTCCTGGAGCTGGTGCTCGACATCAACGTGAAGGGCATCTTCTGGTCGATGAAGTACCAGATCGAAGCCATGCTGAAGAATCAACCCAATGCGCGCGGCGAAGGGCGCGGCGCGATCGTCAATTGCAGCTCGGTCTTCGGCCTGTTCGGCTTCGCCGGCTGGTCGCCATACGTCAGCAGCAAGCACGCGATCACCGGAATGACCAAGGCGGCCGCTCTCGACTATGCGACGCAGGGCATTCGCGTCAACGCCGTCGCCCCCGGCCCAATCGAGACGCCGCTGCTCGCAAAGAGCGCCGGCGGCAATCCTCAGCTCTACGCCGCTGCCGTGCCGATGAAGCGCATAGGCCAACCCGACGAGGTCGCCTCGGCGGTAGTGTGGCTTCTGTCGGGTGGAGCGTCGTTCGTGACGGGGCAGACGCTGCCGATCGACGGCGGGTATTCTTCGCGGTGAGCATCCCGCGCTCGCCTTCGGCAAGCGGCTAAACTTCTATTTCGCTTTCTTCATGATATCGCGATGCACCCTCGCGACGTCCCACATATAGTGGCCGATACGGTGGTCCTCAGTCGCCTTTTGCAGGTGGTCGAATGCCTTCTGCTTGTCGCCGAGCAGGTCGTGATAGATGCCGACGTAGAGATGCGCATAGAAGAGTCGCTGGCTCAGCTGAGCCGGCGTTGGATTGCCCGCCTTGGTCGCGGTGAAGACATCGTCGGGTTTGAGGTCCCCCTTGTAGAGATCGTAGACCTGGCGCATCGGCACCCGGCGATCGTCGCCGATCTTGAGAATGGCTTTGCGCGCCTTCTCGATGCCGACCGATCGCGTCATGCACATGAAACGCCAGACGGCATTCTCGACGTCGTTGCTGTCGAAGTCCTGGTATCCCTCGAACTGCTTGGTCCCATCGTCATACTGCCCGGCATAGTAGTAGGAGATGCCGCGCTGCCAGTGGCTGATCTTGGCTTTCGGTTGCAGCTCGATGTACTTGTCGAAGTCGGCGATCGACTCCTTGACCTTGCCGGCCTTGAACTGCACGAGGCCGCGCGCCTGGTAGGCGATTGCGCGCGTCGGCTCGAGTTCGACGATCCGCGTGTGATCGAGGACGCTATCGAGATAGCGGTCCAAGTGTTCGTAGAGATTCGCGCGGAAGATGAGCGCGGGAACGCTCTTGGCGTCGGCAGCAACGGCTTTCGACGCAAGTTCGAGCGCTTCCTCCTTCTTACCTGCCGAAAGCGCATCAGAGGCCGACATGAGCAGTTTGTCGGCATCCTGGGCCAACGCGGGTGAGACAAAAGCGAGCGCGAACGAGAGAGCAAGGAAGCGTTTCATGATTCGAGCATCTCCGCGCCGAAGACGGTGAGGTCGTCGGACTGCTTGGTTTGCGTGAAGAGGTCCGACGAAAGGCGCTCGACCAGTTCGCCGATCGGCAAGGCACGGAAGCGCTCGATCGCCGCGAGCAGGCTAGCCAGGCCGACGGGATGCTGCTCGAACGAAGCTGCGTCCATGCCATCGGTGTAGAGAAGGAGCTTGTCGCCGGGATTCAGCTCTTGCGGCTGCACGCGGAAGCGCGTGTCGAACACGCCGAGCAAGCTTCCTTCGAGTTGCCAGAGGGCCGGCTTGCCGTCGCGCGGCACATGAATCGGATGCGGGTGCCCGGCCCGCGAGAATTCGATCGCACCCGTCGAGCAGTTGAGCAGCATGTACGCCATCGTGATGAAGGGCAGTTCGGGGATGTGCTGCTCGATGAGGTCCTTATTGAGCCGGCCCAGCACCTCGGGGGGCGGCACGAGGCGATAGTTCTGCCCGTTGATTTCCTTGGCCCGCACTCCCTTCTTGACGAAGATTGTCAGCAAGCTAGCCGGGACGCCATGCCCCATGGCGTCGGCGACGTAAAAGCCGACGTGGTGCTCATCGAGGCGAAAGACGTCATAGAAATCGCCGCCGACCTGGGCGCAAGGCTTGTACTTGACGGCGAACCGCACGCGCGGCAATTGCGGCAATGTTTGCGGGAGGAAGCTCTCTTGCAGCCGGCGCGCCAGCTCCAGCTCCTGGTCCATCTGCTGATTCGCCTTCTGCAAGCGCTGCGACACGCGCGACGCCTCAGCGGCACGCAGGGCGAGCTGATCGTGGCGATCCTTGATGCGGATCAACGCCTGGACCTGGGCGAGCAGCTCAGCCGGCCCGAACGGGCGTGGCAAGAATGTGTCCGCGCCGGATTGCAACCCGCTCAGCCGGCCGTCTGCGCCATCCGCGCCTAGGAATAGGATTGGCGCGAAGTGCTCTGCCTGAAAGACGCGCAAGCGCTGACACGCCTTGAGGGCATGGTCGGTCTGCCGAGCGCCGTCCACGATCAGGAGCTGCGCCGGCATCGCCACGGGGCTATCGTGCAAAGCGCGCACAGCGACATCGTACCCGGCAGCCCGTAAGTCCGCGCCGATATCGGGCGATTGACTATCCGCGGCAAAGATCGCGACAATTCCGCTCATCGACCTCACTATCGCAAATAATCTGTCATCAGACAAGACTCTGTTTCTGCGTGTGAACCAGCGAGCGCTAAGCCGCAAGCGGCGGAAATACCTGTTCGTCCGGTCGCGGCGCGGGTATCTTATCAACCACCTTCGGAGATTCGCGATGGCTCAGGACATCAATGACGACATCCTCTTCGCTCCCATTCGCGATCTCGCCGAGCGCTTGCGGACGCGGCGATTATCTCCCGTCGCGCTGACCGAGGCTTATCTCGATCGTTTGCAGAAGATCGGTCCGCGTCTCAATGCCGTCGTGACGTTGATGCGCGAGTCGGCGCTGCGCGAGGCCCGCGCGGCCGACGAGGAAATTCGTCAGGGCAAATATCGCGGCGTCCTGCACGGCATTCCCTATGGCGCGAAGGACCTGCTCGCGACCAACGGCGTGCCGACGACCTGGGGCGCCGAGCCGTTGCGCAAGCAGACGTTCAACTACGACGCTACGGTCATTCGCAAACTGCGCGACGCCGGCGCCATCCTGCTGGCAAAGCTCGCCATGGTCGAGTTGGCTGGCTCGTTTGGCTACAACCATGCCGACGCGTCGTTCACCGGGCCTGGCAAGACGCCGTGGAATCTCAGCTACTGGTCGGGCGGCTCCTCGTCGGGTTCCGGTGCAGCCGTCGCGGCAGGCCTCTGCGCCTTCGCCGTCGGCTCGGAGACATCGGGCTCCATTATCACGCCGGCGGCCTATTGCGGCGTCGCGGGGCTGCGGCCGACCTTTGGCCGTGTCAGCCGTTATGGCGCGATGGCGCTGTCGTGGACGCTCGACAAGCTTGGACCGCTTTGCCGATCGGCCGATTGCTGCGGCATCGTCCTCGGCGCGATAGCCGGGCGCGACCCGAAGGACCTGTCGAGTGTCGCCAAACCTTACGCCTGGCCGGAACCGCGCCGCGATGACAAGCAGAAATTCCGGATCGGCGTGATTCGCGGCTCGACGACAGACATTCAGCCTGCAGTGCGCGACAACTTCAACGAGTCGCTCAAGGTGCTCGGCAAGTTCTGCGACCTCACGGATGACGTTGCCTATCCCGACATGCCATTCGGACCCGTTGTCAGCGCGGTCATCAATGCGGAAGGCGCCAACTCGTTCCGCGAGCTCATCGAGAGCGGGCGCATCAATGAGATCCGCACGGCCCAGATGAAGACCGGCGCCGTCGCGGCATCAATGACGCTCGCGGTCGATTATCTGCAGGCGCTGCGCGTGCGGACGCGCATGAAGAAGGTGCTCGATGAACTATACGCCAAATACGACGCCCTGATCGCGCCGGCGCGCTCGACGGTGTCGTACCCGATCGATCGCAACTTCAGCGAGGTCTATCTCAACTTCCGCGGCGGCCCGCCCATCATTCCTGCGGGCAATGTCGTCGGCCAACCCGCCATCTCCATTCCCAACGGCTTCGGTCCGAACAACCTGCCGACCGGAATTCAGTTCACCGGCCGCGTCTGGAGCGAACCGCGATTGCTGAGCATCGCTCACGCCTATCAGCAAGCGACCGACTGGCATCGCCGGCGGCCGAATCTCAACTCATAGCGGCAGACCGTTTTCTAATCGTCTGAATTAGCAACGAATACATGAATGCCATTTCATCCAAGATTAGGCCTTGATGTTGGAATCCTATCGGCTTCGTAAGCGATGCGACGCAATCCTATCAAGAACGTAATCGCTTCCGTTGCGCCGAGGCACTTGATTCCACGTTTGTGAAATCCGGCTCATTTGCGTCCTATCATCGCCGGCTCACCTGATACTCATGTTTGCTGAGTAATATTGGGGGTGTCCTGCTAGCCGCCCCGTTGCAAGATTTCGAACGCTCTGTCGTTGAGAAAAATGCATCTAGTTCAGGATGATCTGTTTCCCTGCGCGTTCGTGTGAAGGCGCTGGTCTTTTTGTCCATATTTAGGAGTTCGTTCGATGAACCATCCCTTGGTTAAGAGACGGCCTGCATTCACGCTGATCGAGTTGCTCGTCGTGATCGCGATCATAGCGATCCTGATCGCGCTGCTTGTCCCTGCTGTGCAGAAGGTCCGTGAAGCCGCTGCACGCACACAATCGACGAACAACTTGAAGAACATCGGCCTGGCCTTTCACGGCTATCACGACGCTAACAAATTCCTGCCTTACAACGGCAATGGCGTTGCCGCGAATCCCAACGTGATCAACACCGGAAGCTCGTTGTACATGATTCTGCCCTACATCGATATGACCCCGATGTACACGCTTTCGGCCGGTTATAACACGGCGGGCGTCGCAGCATACATGTGCCCTGGCCGCGGCCGACCTCTGCTGTGCAGTGCCGGCGCCTGGACGGACTATTTCTATAATCAGTACCTGAACGATAACTCGGAGCTTTCAACGTCACGAACAACAAGCGCACGCTTGTGGGAATCACCGACGGCTCCTCCAATACGATCATGGTTGGCCATGGCAATATCGCCACGGGTAGCTATTCGTCGTCCACGTCAATGGGCGGACAGTCCACGGACATCTTCTCGGCACAGTCGGCTGGCGGCACGACGCGAGGAGTCGCGACCGTCAACCTTCTGCGCGACAGCACCACAGCGGGCAGCGTGGGCACCTGGGGCGGTCCCTTCCCACAAGGCGCCCTGATGTGCCTGGGTGACGCGACGGTTCGCCTTTTTCCCTATGGCATGACTCCGGGCGCCTCCGGCAGTTCAACGGCCAACACGCTCATCCCATTCCTCACGGCGAATGCTGGCGAAACGGTGACCCTGCCTGACACGTGAGATGGTTGTTAAATACAATTCGCCCGCTTCGGACCGCGAAGTCGCGACAACTCCTTGCTGGGTTGCGGCTTCGCGGACTTGTTCGTTTCAACGAGAGAATCTGCGTGCCGACCGTCTCCTTTCCTGGCATCATAGAAGTGTGGGCCAGGGCTTAATCATGCAAACTGCCGTTCACCGTCTCGTTCATCGCCTGCGAATCCAATCCCTGGGAGCGCTCAGCGATCGGCATTTGATTGACGCTTTCGCTAAAGCAGGGGATGAATCGGCGTTCACGGAGTTGGTGCGGCGCCATGGGTCGCTTGTGCTGGGAGTGTGCCGGCGCATCCTTGGAAATGTTCAGGACTCCGAGGACGCATTTCAGGCAGTGTTTCTCGTGCTGGCCAAGAAGGCCTCCGCGATTAGCTGGAGTGATTCGATCAAGAACTGGCTGCATGGCGTCGCTTGCCGGGTGGCCATGAAGGCGCGTGGACAGGTGCTGCGCCGCAAGCAGAAGGAATATGAGGCCGGACAACAACCCGCAGCGACCGGGCAGGCGAGCGCTTGCACGGAGCTGCGTGCTGTCCTGGACGAGGAGTTAGAGCAGCTGCCGGACAAGTATCGTAGCGTCTTGATCTTGTGTTATCTCGAAGGCAAGACGCGCGATGAAGCGGCCGAACAGCTGGGCTGGTCGATGGGAAGCGTGAAAGGATGTCTCGAGCGAGGGCGCGAGCAACTGCGCGACCGCCTGACGCGGCGCGGCCTGGCACTGTCAGCGATCCTTGCCGTGGCGCTGCTCGGCGAAGCGACCGCGTCTGCTGTCACGCCGTCATTAGCCGCTTCCACGGTGCAGGCCGGCGTGCATTTCGCCGCGGGGTCCGCCCTTGCAGGAACATCGTCAACCGTATTTACTTTGGCTCAGGGAGCGTTGAATGCCATGATGATTGCCAAGATCAAGACTATCGGGCTCGTGACAATGACCGTTGTGGCGATTGGCGTGTGCGTTGCGGCAAGCATCTACTACGCGGCATCCACGCCAGTTGGGGCCGCGACTACGGACGGCGGATTGGCGCCAGCCGTCGAACCCGTCGCTCTCCAGGAAGGCGACGGCAAGAAAAAGAATGCCGATGAATTCCTCGGTCTGATCAAGGAAGTCGATCTCAAGGTCGGCACAATCAAGGTACAACCTCTGCACGACGGCGATCGCGAAGACTTGACGTTCAGCCTGGCAGGCAAGGACTTGAAGGTTGTCTCCACCCTTGGCCAGGAATTGAAGATGGCGGACCTGGCTGTCGGCCTGCGAGTCCATTTGCTGCTCAAGGACAAGGACATCACGGCCATTCGCGTCGAGAATCCAACGTTGCCCGGAGTTATCACGAGCATCGACGCCGAGAAACGCACACTCGAGGCGCGCGCCGACCGCCGGATCGCCACGTATGCAGTCGCCCAAGATGCGAAGTTCACGATCAACGGCCAGGCCGTCCGCCTGGGTCAGCTGCCGCTCGAACAGCGCGTCTTCCTGACGCTGTCGTTCGACAAAAAAACCGTGCTCGCGGTCAACGGCAACAAGATTGTGCCCGGCGGCGTCGAAAGACTGAAGGAAGGTCGCCCGGTCGAGCTTCCGCCGGTTGAACGCATCGGCACCCAGGGCGCCGTGATCGACATCGATGCGAACAAGAACACGCTTACGGTTCTGACGGGCAAAGCGGAAGACTTGAAGATTCAAACAATCGCGGTTGGCAGGGGCCTCAAGGTGAAAGTGATGTTCGACGAGCGTCCGGTGAAGGAAATCTCGCTGGCCCAGCTGACAAAGCCCGTGCAGGTGACATTCCAGCTTGACGAGGACAAGAAGAACGCCGTGTCGGTTTCCGTGACGGCCCCGCAAGTGCGAGGGACCATCAAGAGCATCGATGCGACGGCGAAGAAGATCACCATCGTCGAAGGCCGATCGGACCTGGCGTTCGACGTCGACGCCGATGTGGTCGTGCGCCTGGGCGAGCGGCGCGAGAGCAAGCTGGCCGACGTGACGCCCGGGATGAACGTGATTATCGGGCTCAGCCTCGATCGCAAGCGCGTCCTCGGCATCGTGTCGGTTGGCCCCGTTCGCCGCGACGGCGATCGCTAGACGGAAGCATTGTCCGCGGGGCAGTTTTCAACGTGCCGTAGTGACCGAGGCGCAATGCATCAACCCGCCAGCGTGACGGAATGGCACGTTGAAAACGTGCCCCACGGTGGAAATCCATATCATGATCGATATTCCACCAACCCAAGGAGATCGATCATGGCAGACTGGCGCAAAGTCGCAATCGCGGCCCTGCTCGGCGACGGGGTCATCGACGATGCTGAAGTCAAGGTCTTGAAGAAAGAACTCTATGCCGACGGGACCATCGACAAGAAGGAAGTCGAATTCCTGATCGACCTGCGCTCGGCGGCGCAAAAGATGGCGAAGGGGGGCAAGCTGAATGCCGCCTTCGAGAACCTCTTCTTCAAGGCCGTGCAGGACAACGTCCTGGCCGACGGCGTCATTTCCGGCTCGGAAGTCGCGTTCCTCAGAAAAGCGATCATGGCTGACGGCAAGGTGGACGAGAGTGAGAAAGCCTTCCTGAGGAAACTTCGTAAAGCTGCCAAGAAAGCATCCCCCGCTTTTGACAAGCTTTGCAAGGACTGCGGCGTCTAGCGAATTTCCCACGCTCGCGGAATGCACGACAATCGCTTCCGCGAGCGTTGTCATTGTTTCGCCAGCTCGGCACTGACGCGGCGGTACTCCGCTTGCTCCGCAGGATGGAGTTGCTGCAGGGTCAGCCCCAATTCATTCGCACGTCTGAGCATTGCTTGTGCGTTCTTGCGGTCCCTGGCGCGTTCGTGGGCCAGGCTAAGGTGAAAGAGCCGCGACGGCGTGGGCGCTTCGTTGACGACGCGCTCCAGTTCGCGCAGCGCCTGTGCGGTGTCGCCCAGCGTCAGATGGACGATGGCGCGCGTGTCGAGCAATTCCGGGCGAGGACCGAATTTCTCGATCGCGCGATTGATGAGGGTCATCGCCTCCGCAGCACTGTCGGACTTCTGCCCCAGCAGCCAGGCAAGGTTGTTCAGCGCCACGATGTGGTGCGGGTTATGGCTCAGCACCTCGCGGCAAAGTTTCTGTACCTCGCCGTAATTTCCTTCCAATTCCATCAGATCAGCGAGATGCAAGCGGATGCCCAGGTCTTTCGCATTCTTGGCCATGCCGTCGCGCAACATCGTTTCAACGCGGTTGCGTTCGCGCTGCCATTGCTCGAATTTGGTCGGCTGCGCCTCGCTTGGCTTGCTGGCGCGGAGGATACCCACGGCAGCGGCATTGGCCTCGTTGGCGTAGTCGTTCGACTCGCGCACCGCGGCGCAAAGGTCGATCGCTGTCCGAAAGTTCCCGAGCCGGCCGTGCAGCGACGCAAGCAAGAGCTTGCGCGTCGGCAGCGCTTCGGGTTGCTCGGCATAGGCCGTCAACAGCGCCGCGGCCTGAGCGCCGAGGCCGCGCGTCTCCAGCAGCCGAGCGCGCAGCTCCGTCGAGCCGAAGCCGCCGGGCGTCGTCTTGCGTTCGCGCTCGACGTTCTCAAGGCGGACGATGATCGCTTCCGCCTCCGTGTATTCCTTCTGCTGAATGTGCAAGTGAGCGGCATACGCCAGGAATCGCGAATGTTTGGGATGATCGGCCATCAGCCCCTTCATGATGTTGCGAGTCTTCGCCCACATCGCGGCGTCGTTGCCTTGCTGCGATAGCAAACGCGCAAGCATGTACTGGTCGTCGGCGTTCAGTAGCCCCGTCGGCGCCAGCCTCTCGAGCACGGAAATCGCTTTGGATCGCAGTCCGTGATGATTGAGTGAGCCCAACACGCGCGCTTGCATGA
>Ga0233424_10001520_pt1 | contig 19709 bp, 17 predicted proteins | sample Watercolumn_Towu_FD_181011 | JGI IMG/M metagenome (GOLD analysis project Ga0233424, IMG submission 181011) | Freshwater microbial communities from Lake Towuti, South Sulawesi, Indonesia - Watercolumn_Towuti2014_125_MG | ecosystem: Environmental > Aquatic > Freshwater > Lake | place: Indonesia...
GCGCTCCGTCGGACAAGCGCGCGGCTTCCTCGACAAGGAACGCGCGGATGCGCCCGTTCTCCGGGTCGAGCAGCGCGCGGACCCCGCCGTCGGGCCACCATCCGAGCCAGCCGTTTCGGGGATTCAGTTGCATGCGGCGGGAGGGCGCGACCTACGGGCGCTTGTCGAGCACGGCCCACAACGTGTGCGCGAATCGGTTCACGTAGGCCAGATGCGAGCGGCACAGGAGACGTCGCGCCACCCGGGACGCGCCTGAACGGCGCCGTTCCATGGCGAAGAGCTCGCGGATGGTGACGGGATGTTTGCCGCACTGACCCTCGAGAAACTCCTTCGCCTCGCTGAAGCTGAAGAACCACTTGTGCCGGTCCACCGGCGGCTCGACCGGCAGCCCGTAGTGGCCGATGCGTCCGCGGCCGCGTTCGACGGGCACGCGCGCATTGGCCCAATTGTTCGGCAGCGAGAGGATGATGGAGCCGCGCGCGACGCGCACCAGTTCGGCGAAAGTGTGGTGCAGGTTGTCGAGGTGCTCCAGCACGTCCGCGCACACCACGCAGTCGAAGCTTGCGTCGTCGAACGGAATCCGCCCGACCCGATCGAGGTTTACGACGAGGTCCGGCGTGCCGCCGACGTCAATGCCGGTGTAATCGAGGCCGGGCACGAGCTGTTTGAGCAACGCCCGGTCGCAGCCGACATCGAGCACGCGGCCCTTGAGGAAGGGAGCGAACCGCGTCGCGATGTAGCGCGAGCGGTCGGCGCGCTCGGGAAACGAGCCGAATTCGACGGGGACTTTTTCCATGGATCAAATCGCGCGCCTACGCGGTCGGCCGCGGAGCGAACCCGTGACTGGACTCGATGATGTAGCGTGGCCGGCCGCGGCTTTCCTCCAACGTGCGCCACAGGTATTCGCCGAGCATGCCGATCATCAGCAATTGCACGCCCGAGAGCACGAGCACCACGCAGATGAGCGCGGTCCAACCCTCGACCTGCGCGCCATAGAAGAGCCGCCGCGCGATGAGGAATGCCGCGTAAAGAAACCCGAGCAGCGCGAAGAGCATCCCCGTCAGGCTCATCAGCCGGATGGGCGCGTAGCTGAAGCTCACGAACGAATCGAGCGCGAGCTTGAGCCGCCTGGAGAAATTCCACTTGCTCACTCCCGCGCGGCGCGCGGCCTTCACGTAGGTGATGCTCGCCTGCTCGAAGCCCATCCACTGGATGAGCGCGAGCAGCGACGTGTTGCGCTCGGGCGCGGCGCGCAAAGCGTCGAGCACCAGGCGGTCCACGAGCAGGAAGTCCGCGCCCGTCCTCGGCAGCTCGGCGACGGCGTAACGGCGCATCAGCTCGTAATACACGCGGGCGAAGAACTGGTTGAGCGCGCTCTCGCCCTCGCGCCCGCCGCGCACGGCCCACACGACCTTCGCGCCCGCCCGCCACTTCTCGACGAGCCGCGGCACTGTCTCGGGCGGGTCCTGCAGGTCGGCGGCGAGAATCACGGCGGCATCGCCCGTGGCGTGCTCGAGCCCGGCGGTGAAGGCCTTGTGCGAGCCGAAGTTCCTCGAGAAGCGCAGCCACTTCACCCGCGGGTCCTTCGCCGCAAGCTCGCGCAGGACACGCGGCGTGCCATCGCGCGAGTGGTCGTCCACGAACACGAACTCGACGTCGAGCCCGAGCGCCTTCCAATCCTGCGCGCAAAGCTGATGGTAAAGGACGGGCAGGTTTTCCTCCTCGTTGAACGCGGCGATGACAAGCGAAAGTTTGCTCATGCGCGCCCCGCTTTCGCCTCGGCCTTCCAGCGCTCGACATCGTCCCGGACCGACCGCACGACGCGCCCGGGCACGCCCGCGACGAGCGAATATGGCGGCACGTCCATTCCTTCGAGCACGACGGCGCCCGCGGCGATGACCGAATGGTGGCCGATGTTCGCGCCCATCAGGATGACCGCGTGGGTTCCGATGAAACAATGGTCGCCGATGACCGTGGGCCGGCGGTCCACGACGTTGAGCGCGCGTTCCGTGAGGCAGCGGCGCACGGTCGAGTGGGTGAGGATTTGCGCGCCGCAACTGATGTCGCAGCCGCGCCCGATGGTCAGCCCGCCCTGCCCGTCAATGAGCGTGAACGCGCCAATCCACGTGCCCTCGCCGATGACCGGGTTGCCGGTGATCCAGGCGAAAGGGTTGTAGGGATTGGGCGGCAGCGGAGCCGCGGCGGGGGCGCTCATGCGACGCGCCCTTTGTGCCACACGGCGCAACGCCGCGCAATGTCGCGCCGTTCTTCTCCTTGAGTTCGCGGGCCGTCAGCGCGAGATTCCGGCCAAGGCACGCATGAACCGCATCGTTGGACTCGAGACGGAATACGGCTGCCTGACCGCCGACCCTTCCGGCCCGCCCAGCGTCGTCGGCCGTGTCCGCAACTGGGTCTTCGACAAGCATCGCTACGGCCTCGCCGACCTCCACCAGCGCGATTGGGACGAACCCGCGGGCAACGGCGGCTTCCTCTTCAACGGCGGCCGCTGCTACGTGGACATGGGGCATCTCGAATACTGCACGCCCGAATGCCTCTCGCTCATTGACGTGCTGCGCTACGACGCCGCGGGCGACGCCATCCTGTGCGAATGCCTGCGCGCGCTCCGGCTCGACGACACCGTCAGCTTCATCCGCAACAACGTGGACCACTACTCGGGCGCGACGTTTGGGTGCCACGAGAATTACCTCGTGCGCCGCGGCGCGCCGCTCACGGAGACGAACGTCCAGTCGCTGCTCGCGTTCCTCACGATGCGCGTGCTCTACGCCGGCGCCGGACGCGTCGGCGCGGCGCTCAGCGCGGAGGCGCGCGGCGACCTGCTGCGGCCCGGCTCGGAAAGCCCGTTCCAGATCAGCCAGCGCGCCGACTACATCAACAACGACCTCTTCGAATGGGTGCAGTTCAACCGCGCCATCATCAACACCCGCGACGAGCCGCTCGCCGACGCGCGCAAGTATCGCCGCCTGCACCTGCTGCACGGCGACACCAGCGTGCTGCCGACGACCCTCCTGCTGAAAGTCGGCACCACCGCGCTCGTGCTCGACCTGCTCGAACTGGACCACATGCCCCGAATCGCGCTCTCGGACGCGGTGATGAGCTTCCGCACGCTGTCGCACCAGCCCGACGGCCCGTGGCAGGTGCCGATGGCCGACGGCCGCTGCCAGCACGCGGTGGAATTGCTGCTGCGCTTTCACCAGACCGCGCGCGCCGAGTTCCGCGGACGCGACAGCGAGACGGACGTGCTGCTCTCCATCTGGGGCGAAGTGCTCGACGCGCTCGGCAACGACCCCGCGCAGCTCGTCGGCCGCGTGGACTGGATCACCAAGCGGTTTCTGTTCGAGCGGTTCATCGAGCGGGAAGGGCTGGGCTGGAGCGACCCGTGGCTGCGCTCGCAGGACCTCGAGTTTCATCACACCGACAAGTCGCGCAGCCTCGGCCACGCGCTCGCCCGGACGCCCGCGGCGTGGCAGCCTTCCGCGGCCGACCTGATCGAGGCCACGCACCAGCCGCCCGCCAACACGCGCGCCGGCGCCCGCTCGCGCCTCATGCACCTGCTGCGGCACCAGACGTTCCGCTACTGCGTGGACTGGGAGGTCATCGAAGCCGAGGGCTTCAGCTCGCTCAACCTGCTCAATCCCTTCGACCCGAAGCCCGACGAAGCCGAGACGTGGCTGAAGCAACTGCGGGGGCTCGTGCCGTAAGTCTTCTCCAGCTTGGCGAGATTTGCTCGCGGTGCGGGCGGAGCTTTGGCGGTGCTCATGCTACTTCAACGGCTTCGGCTTCTCGGCATAGAGCGCCTCGGCGCGCTCGCGCGGGATGCCTTCCGTCACGAGGAGTTCGATTTGCTCCTTCATGAACTCGGGCCAATCCTTCTCCAGAATCTGCTGCATCGAACCATCAACCAAACAAACCTCTCGTCGCCAAGGAACTCGTAACCGCATCCACCCGTGAGCATGGTCGCCCGGACTGGCGCGCTTGTCCCAAAGCATGGCGACCTTCGGGTTCGATGATTCGCGGAGGCCTTGCACGTAAACTCGTCCGCAGTCTTCCTCGCGCACGACTGTCATGTTTGTCCACGCTGCCTCGAACACATCCCCTCGATAGCCGCCCGGAGCGCCCATGACCAAGTGAGTCCCCATGTAGACATTTGTGCCAGAGTAGAGCAATTGAATCGCGGCACCGTATCCAGCCGGATGTGTCGGATACACGCCACCGTGATCGTCCGCATAGAGGCGAATGGCAAGGCCCCACATGTTCATGCAGTGCCGATGGCCGGTCCAAGACTCGTTGAACACCAGCGGATGGCTCTTCACGAACCACCACGCGGCGGCAAGCAGTGCCAGAACAACGCCGGTCGCGACCTTCAACGAGAGTTTCCATCCCAGATTGGAAATCCTTTTGAACAGCGATTCCATTTCGCATCTCCAAGCTGTCCGTTTTCTCATTTCGCCGCGGCGACGTCCGTGACCGCGGTCCACAGGAATTCGAGGAACCGCCCGAGACCCGCGATGCTGATGCGCTCGTCGTTGCCGTGGACGCGGTTCGACTCCTCGTCGGTGCTGACGCTTCCGAGGCCGTAGGCTTGCACGCCCTTGGCGCGCATCTGCGCTGAGTCGGTCGCGCCGGTGAGCATCATCGGGATGGTGACCGCGCCGGGGAAGTGCTTCTGCTGCGCGCGTTCGAGCGCGGCGAACATCGCGGTGTCGTGCCGCGACGGCGGCGTGGCGGGACGCCCGCGCTCGGGCGGGATGACCTCGATGAGCGGGTCGTCAATGAGCTTGCGCAACTGCTCGCAGAGCTTGTCCATCTGCTCGTCCGGCAGCGCGCGGCAATCAACCATCGCGATGGCGTCACCGGGGATGACGTTGATGCGGAAGCCGCCCTTGAGGACGGTGGGCGTGAGCGTGGTGCGGAGCATGGCGTTGTAGCCGAGGTGCTTCACGCGAATCTTCTCCTGCACAAGCGAACTCATCGAAGGGTCCTCGAGGTTCGTGAAGAGGAACGCGTCCTCGGCGTCGCTGATGGTCGCGAGCCGCTGGAAGAACGCGCGCGTGGTGTCGTTGAGGCGCATGGGCGCCTGCCAGTTGCCGACCTTGGCGACGGCCATCGCGAGGCGCACCACGGGATTGTCCGGACGCGGACGCGAGGCGTGCCCGCTCGAGCCCTTCGCGGAAAGGATGATGGGGCGCGGCACCTTCTCGGCTGTGGAGACGCCGACGTATTGGACCTTGCCGTTCGACTCGAAGATGCGCCCGCCCTCGTTGAGCACGAATTCGCACGCAATCTTGTCCCAGTGTTTCGCCACCAGGAAATCAATGCCCACGTGCGTCGTCGCCTCCTCGCCCGCCTCGGCGATGAGGATGATGTCGCGGTCGAGCGGCACCTTGAGCCGGTGCAGCAGCAGGAACACCTCGAGGCACGCGCTCGTCATGCCCTTGTCGTCGGACGCGCCGCGGCCATAGACGAAGCCGTCCTTGATGACGCCGCCGAATGGCTCGACGGTCCACTTCTCGCGCTCGACGCCGACGACGTCAATGTGCCCCATGAGCGCGAGCGGTCTGGCCTTGCCGCTGCCTTTGAGCCGGGCGATGAGGTTGCCGCGGCCCTTTTCGAGCTCGAGGATTTCCGACGCGATGCCCTCGCGGTCGAGGAAGGCCTTCAAATACTCCGCGCCCCTGGTCTCGTTGCCGGGCGGGTTGCTCGTGTCCACGCGGATGAAGCCCGTGAGGATGTGGAGCATCTCCTCGCGCGCGGCGGTGAAGTCGGGCGCGGTGGCCGCGGGAAGCGGTTGGGCAAACGGGAGCGCGAGGCAGAGGGCAGCGACGGCGCGAAGCCGGATGGAGTTCATGCGCCGTGGTTGCCCGAACGCGGCGGCACGGGCAAGCGCAAAGCGACGGCGCGGCGGGCGCTCAATGGCACCCGCAGCTCGACGAGCAGCAGGAGTCGAAGTCCTCCTTCGTGGGCACACGGCCGAGCTCGAGCGTCTTGTGGATGTGCGAGAGGATTTGTTCCTGGATGCGGCCGATCTCCTGTTGCGCGTCCATGAACTCGACCGCCACCGTGCTCTTGAGCACGCCCTCGCGCAGCGCCTCGAACTGGCCGAACTCCTCCGGCGAGATGGGCGTGCCGGAGTTCTGCTTCATCTGCAGCATCGAGCTGCGCTCGCTGAGCATCTGGTATTGGAACTTGGCGGACTCATCGTTCATGAAGGCGTCCACCTTGCGGCGCAGTTCGGCGAAGTCCGGCCGCGCGGCGAGCGCGCCGCACAACTCGCCGAGCTTCAGTTGGAACGCGGAGTCGGTGGCGCTGGTGTCGGGCGTGGTCGTGGCGATTTCCATGGTTGGGTTGGTCTGTTCGCTTGCGCGTGCGCAGGACGGTAGCACGCGCGCGCGACGAGGCAAGCGCCGCGACAGCGCACGTGCCGCAGGGCTGGGCGCGACAGTTCGTCGTGCGCCTTCGATCACTCCGGTGTTAAATCCCGCGACCCATGAGCGACGCGCGACCTCCAACGCAGGTGGCCCTCGAACCCGTCCGCTTTACGGCCACGTCGGGCGCGCTTGCGCGGTTTGCAGGGCTGTTCGGTCTTGGGCAGGTGGCGTCGGCAGGCGGTGGCGGCGGATTGCCGTTCGCGGTCGCCGCGTTCCCGATGCTGTTCTTCAGCGCGCTCAAGTGGCGGCGCGTCCTGCCGCGACGCATGGCGCTCGAGGAACTCGCCGCAGTTTTCCACGGCGCCTTCACCACCGGGGACGCGCCCGAACTGACGGCGCTGGTGTATCCGTCGCTCGGCGGACCGGGCCACATGGAGATGGAATTTGACCTGCGCCACCGTGATTCGAAGGCGAGCGTGTGCTCCGGTTCGGGCGTGCTTGGGCTGGCCCCCGCCGGGTTGGATGGCCGCGAACTGGGATTCGACTCCGATGCGCCGCTGCCGATCGTGCGGTTGACAGACCGGGAACTGCCCGTGCCGGCGTGGCGGTATGACCAGATCGAGCGCGGCCAGACCGCGGCGTTTGACTTCACGCCATCGCTCGACGCGCTCCGGCTGCTTCATGCCGTCGTTCTCGCGGGCGAACCGTCGCACAAGCCCGGCTGGCACGAGTGGATCGAGACGCTGAACCCGCGGCCGCTGCTGCTCGCGCCGGTGTTCGCCTCGGCTGCGGCGCTGGTGATGCCGCCTCGCGGCGTTGCGCGCGCCAGGTTCGAGGTCGAGTTCAAGGATCCAACGCCGCTGGGAAGCGCCTGCCGCATCATGTCCGCGGTCGCCTCCAAGTCGGATGCGCCGCGTGCGCTCGCGACGCAGTTGACGGTCACCGACACGGACCTCAAGTGCACATTCGCAACGGCCTCGGTGCACGCGCGAGTCGCCGAAGGCGCGGGCGCGTGAAATCGCCGCGCGCTTTACGGACTGGATTCTCCCGCGGCTTTTGGCCCGGCGTGCCCGCCTTCCACCAGCACGACGAATTCCCCTTTCAACGGCCGCGCCTTCGCGAGAGCCAGAAGTTCCGCCGCCGTGCCGCGCAGGAATTGCTCGAACTTCTTCGTCAACTCGCGCGCGAGCACGATGCGCCGTTCGGGCCACGCTTCGGCCAACTCGCCGAGCAGCCGCTCGATGCGAAAGGGCGATTCGTAGAGCACGAGCGTGCCCGGCACCGCGGCGAGGCGTTCGAGTTCGCGGCGGCGCTGGCCGGACTTGTGCGGGAGGAAGCCCACGAAGTGGAACTCCTCCGTCGGCAGTCCGCCCGCGGTGAGCGCGGCCACGAGCGCGCACGCGCCGGGCACCGGCTCGACGCGCAGCCCGGCTTCGAGCACGCAGCGAACGACGCGTTCGCCGGGGTCGCTGATGCCCGGGCTGCCCGCGTCGGTCACGAGGGCGATGCGTTCGCCGCGCCGCAATCGCTCGACGAGTTCGGCGCCACGCCGCGCTTCGTTGAACGCGTGGCAGCTCCACAGCGGTTTCCCGATGCCGAAGTGCCGCAGCAACTGTCCCGTGCGGCGCGTGTCCTCCGCGGCGATCGCGTCGCACTCGCGCAACGTCCGCAGGGCGCGCAGCGTGATGTCCTCGAGGTTGCCAATGGGCGTGGCGACCAGGTAAAGCGTGCCCGGGACGAGCGGAGGGTGGGATGGCGCTTCCAGATTCATCGCGGTGCGCGCGGCGGCGCGCGACGAGGGTTCAAGCCCGGCCCGCGAAGCGCAAGGTTCAAAGTGCCAGTCGTCATCGAGGGTTGAACTCGCCCGCCGGACACGGCATCGTCGGATGCGTGAACCCTTCCCGCACGGAGGTTGCCGCGCTCGCGTCCGAGGCCGTCGCGCATCTGCGCCACTCGCCTTGGGAATTGCTGCTGCTCGACTTGAACCTTCCCGTCCGGAGCGGCTTGAAAGTGCTGGAGGAATCCCGGCGGCTTCGTCCCAAAACGCCCGTGCTTGCGCTCAGTGCGCACGCCGAGGAGGAGTTCGCGCTGCGCGTCTTCAAGATGGGCGCGGCCGGTTACGTGACCAGGAACAGCGCGCCCGATGAGCTCGCCGCGGCGTTGAAGGAAGTGCTGTCCGGCGGGCGCTACGTGAGCGCGTCGCTCGCGGAGCGGATGGCCGCCTCGCTCGGGGGCGGTTTTCAATCCGCGCCGCACGAACTCCTGTCGTCGCGCCAGCTGCAGGTCTTGCAGCGCGTGGCCACAGGCCGGACGCTCAGGGAAATCGCCGCCGAGTTGAGCCTGAGCGAGAAGACCATCGGCACTTACCGCGCTCGCATCGCGGAGAAGCTGCGCCTCTCGACCAATGTCGAGCTGACGCGCTACGCGCTGCACCACGGACTGGCTTGAGCCGCGACGACGCGGTTTCGCAGCCACGCGCCCACTCGAATCCATCCGGCCGCGTGTGGGTGTCAGGTGTTCGCCTGACACGAGCCTGCGGGCCTTCCCCTGCGCGCATTTCAGTATCGCCCCGGATTCCGCGGGACGCGGGTGCAGCGAATACCGCTTCCGCCATCGAGACGGGTCGTGGCACTGGTTGCGGGACGAGATGCGCGTGTTGCCCGGCGAACCGGGCAGACCCAAGAAACTTGCGGGCTTTTGGACGGACCTGACCGTGCGCCACGAAGCCGAGGAGGAGCTGCGCCGCTCGGGCGAGTCGCTTCACTCGTTGCTGGCGCACCCGCCGCAGAACATCATCCGCAAGGACCGCGACGGCCGGTTCACGTTCACCATCGAGCGCCTCTTCCGCACCATCGGCGCGAAACTGGGCGCCAACGTCGTCTCGCAGCCCAAGCGCGCCGCCCACCGCGCGCACTGACGGCGCGCCCACTCCCGTCGTCGTCGCGAACTCCTTCGCTTGAATCAAGCGGGCCCGCCCGCATACTTGCGGCCGTTCCCATGAACCACATCCTCGCCCTTGACCAGGGCACCACCAGTTCGCGCGCCATCCTTTTCGACCGCGCCGGCAGCGTCGTCGCCGTCGCGCAGAAGGAGTTCCCGCAAATCTTCCCCAAGCCCGGCTGGGTCGAGCACAACCCCGACGACATCTGGTCCTCGCAGGCGAGCGTCGCCGCCGAGGTGCTCGCGAAGGCGGGCGTCAGCGCGCGCGATGTGGCCGCCATCGGCATCACCAACCAGCGCGAGACCACCGTCGTGTGGGACCGCGCGACGGGCCGGCCCATCCACAACGCCATCGTCTGGCAGGACCGCCGCACCGCCGCCGCGTGCGACAAGTTTAGGAAGCTCGGCAAGGCCGCGCTCATCCAGCGCAAGACCGGCCTCGTGGTGGACGCCTACTTCTCCGCGACGAAGCTCGCGTGGCTGTTGCAGCACGTCCCCGGCGCGAAGGCGAAGGCGCGCGCGGGCCAGCTTGCCTTCGGCACGGTGGACTCGTGGCTCGTGTGGAACCTCACCGGCGGCAAGGTCCACGTCACCGACCCGAGCAACGCCTCGCGCACGATGCTCTTCAACATCCACACCGGCGATTGGGACGACGAACTGCTCGCGCTTTTCGGCGTGCCGCGCTCCGTGCTGCCCGCGGTGCGCGACTCCAGCGATAAGTATGGCGACGCGATCATCTTCTCCGACCCCGTGCCCATCGCGGGCATCGCGGGCGACCAGCAGGCGGCGCTCTTCGGGCAGGTCTGCACACGGCCCGGCATGGTCAAGAACACCTACGGCACCGGCTGCTTCATGCTCATGCACACCGGCTCGAAACGCATCGCGTCGCGCAACAAATTGCTCACCACCGTCGCGTGGCGCATCGGCGGGCGCATCGAGTATGCGCTCGAAGGCAGCATCTTCATCGCGGGCGCGGCGGTGCAGTGGCTCCGCGACGGACTCGGCATCATCAAGGCTTCGCGCGATGTCGAGGCCCTCGCCGCGAGCGTGCCGGATACGGGCGGCGCTTACTTCGTTCCTGCGCTTGCGGGACTCGGCGCGCCGCATTGGGACCCATACGCGCGCGGACTCATCGCCGGACTGACGCGCGGCACCACGGCGGCACACCTCGCGCGTGCGACGCTCGAGGGCATCGCGTATCAAGTTGCCGACGTGCTGCACGCGATGGAAGCCGACGCGAAGATCAAGCTGAGGGAACTGCGCGTGGACGGCGGCGCGTGCGCGAACAACCTGCTGATGCAGTTTCAGGCCGGCCTGCTCGGCGTGCCCGTGGTGCGGCCGAAGGTCGCCGAGACCACGGCGCTCGGCGCGGCGTATCTCGCCGGACTCGCCGTCGGTTTCTGGAAGGATCAGCGCGAGATTGCGATGCAATGGCAGGCCGACGCGCGCTTCAAGCCGGCGATGACGAAGGCGCGCCGCGCGGAGCTGACGACAGGCTGGAGGAAGGCGCTGAAGCGGGCGAAGGCTTGGGAGAAGTAGCTGGGTTCGGGACCGCGCCTGTTTCGGACGGTTGCGCTTCCTGCGCTTCAGCCCAGGGCCGCCACTTGCTGGCGCACTCGGCGCGGGGTCAGGTCATACGCGCCCCGCTCGATGAACCAGCGATTATACCTTGCCAAGCCAAGGGCGCATCCAGTCGCCAGCAAGCCGCCGACCAGCGAAAGCCAGAACGGATAGATGACCGTCACCAGTGTCAGGGCCACGAAGAGGCAGCCGGCGGCTATGCTTGCCGAACAGTAGAGCACCTTGTCCCATCGAGCGCCCGGCGCGAGCCGGATTCCCGTCATGTAGCGGCTTGCCGTGAACACCGGACGCGCGGCCAGCCCCATCCAGACGAGCTTGAAGCCGATGGCCGGTGCGACCCACCACATCGTCCAGCCATACCTCCATGAAAGGTAGCAGCCGAACCCAACGGCCAGCGGCAAGGCTGCGAGCGAGCGCACGAGCGCGGTTTTCATGATCGCGCGCTCCAGTTCGGCGTAGCCGATGGGAACGCCCGCGAGAAATGTGGTCCAGTTTGCGCCGGTTGGATACGATTGAAATCCTCGCGCGAATCCGCTGCCCACGGGTGTCGCCAGCATGAACGCCACGAAGCAGCCAATGAGATAAGGCAGGAATTCCCAGTTCCGCCATGGCGTGCGCTCGATCAACCATGCGGCGAGCGCGCCGGCTGCGAGCAAGACAAGACTCCGACGCCACGCGCGCGACCATTGCGGCGGGCGCAAGAACATGAACTCCGCGATGAGCCGCTCGCGCGGCGAGAGCACCCGGTCCACCGCGTGTTCGATCGGGCCTTGCTGAGTCCACGGCGTGTTGGCGAGGAACTGCCGCGACCGCAGGTTGTCCTCGATCTCCGTCGGGCCAGCCTTGAACTCGGGCCGCACGAATTCGGGCGGCACAGTGAAATCTGCCTTGGAAGGATCGACGGCTTCATTCTGCGTCGGCGCTTGCGTAGTTGCGGTGCGAAGCACTTCGGCCGTCAGCATCAGCGGTTCGTGGAATTGGAACTCGGCGCGTTGCTGACGTTGAATTCTGCGCGCCAGCCAGATCACTCCGCCGACCGGCGCGAGCAGAAGCAGCGACGCGCCGGGCGATTGCCGCAGCAGGTCTGCGTGAAACAACGCAAGCCAGCCGCTTGGCAGAACGCAAACAACCGCGCCCACGGCGGATTCCAGCCATCCAAGCATCCGTTCGAACGGGACGAACCAAGACGCAGCGATGACCGCAATCACCACTAGGGCCGTGATGGAGCATCCGACCCGCTCCATCCACTGCCACCGGGTGAAGACCATGGCGACGCTGCGGGCGAGCTGCCACTGGAGCACGGCGATGATTAGGCTCACCGCGAAGTGCCACGCGCTTCCGCCCGCGGCAGAGGCCACGAGCCCATGCAGGATGAGCACCGGGAGCAAAATCGGGATCGAGCGGAGGTTGTAGGTCGCCGCCAAGTAGCGATAGAGGTTGTCGTCCGCGATAGGAGTGCGGCTCAACAGCGCGAACGGCGCGCCGTTGGTCCACGTGCCGTGAAGAATCAGGCCGAGTCCCGAGGCTGCGACGAGCATCTGGATCGCGAGCAAACCTGCCCGAAGATCGAGCGTTTGCACCTTCATCAGCATGTTCACGGACGGGACGAGCAACACGGCCAGAATGAACACCCAGCAGAAGATCTGGCCGGGAACGGTGCGGCTCCAGTCGAGCCGACGCGAACGGTTGCGCTTCCACTCCTTGCGCAACGCGGGCGTGGCGAAGACCTCGCGTTTCACCGCGCGCAACAGGTCACGCTCGAACTTGGGCGAGTGGAGTTTCATGCGGACTCAACAGAAGGCGGTTTTGGAGTGCGGCGGCAAGCGAAGCGCGACGCCGCTTTCCGAGGGTCGGGCATGTCCCAAAGCGCCGTCGCGGTTCGCTTGCCGGCGCACTCCACAGGCATCGCGTTCCGTGGGCTGCTTTCCTTTCGCTTGCGTCTGTTCACTTTCCATCCTCCCGCAGTTGCGTGAACAGCCCTTCGAGCACGTTCGACTTGTCCGTGGCTGCGGCGCGCAGGTTCTCCATCGTGTCGAACGCGCGGACTTCGCCCTTGTGAATGACGCACGCCCGGTCGGCGAGGCGCTCGACCACGTCGAGGATCTGCGTCGAGTAAATCACCGTGCGGCCGCGCGCGGTCGCGGCGCGGGCGTGCTGTTTGAAGGCGTTGATGCCGTGCGGGTCCATGCCGCTGGCGAAGGGTTCGTCGAGCAGCCACAGCTCCGGGTCCACGGCGAGGAGCGCGACGAGCGCGGTCTTGTAAGCCTGCCCGCGCGAGAGGAACTGCACCGGCGTCTGCGCGAGCGTGAGCAGGTCGAACTCCTTGAGCAGCGTGATGACGCGCTCCTCGGCGCCCGGCGCGTCGGCGTCGTAGAGGCGGAGGATGATGCCGAGGTTGCGCGCGACGGTCTGCTCCATCATCAGGAACGGGAAGTCGGGGAGGAAGTGCAGCCGCTTGCGGAGCTCAAGCCGGCCGCGGTTGAAGGGCTGTTCGTCGTAGTGGATGTCGCCCTCGTCCGGCGCGGCGATGCCGGAGAGGCAGCGCAGCAGCGTGGACTTGCCCGCGCCATTCGGTCCGAGCAGCGCGACGATCTGGCCGGGCGCGATTTCGAGCTTCACGCGGTCGAGCGCGCGGACGCCTGCGTAGGATTTGAGGACTCCGCGGAGTTCGATGCGCATGGCGTGCGGCACTGATAGGGAATGACCCCGGCATTGCCAAGTGAATTGGCGGCAGGCAAGTCCCGGCATTCCGCCGCGCTCGCCGCAAAGCGCTTTGTTGCCGCCCCGGCATCGCACCTGATAATGTGTGCTCGATGCCCGACGAACCCCAGGTTGTTTCGCAGGACGCCTTGCCGCAGGAGGACGACCCCTTCGGCGCCGCGCCCGCGCGCCCAACGCCGCTGCGGTGGCGGTCGCGACTGCGCCGGCTCAACCACTTCTGCAAGCATACGGTCCGCGCGTTCGTGCAGAACCGCTGCCCGGTGCGCGCGGCGGCGCTGGCGTATGCGAGCCTGCTCGCGCTGGTGCCCATGCTGGCGGTGGTCGCGAGCGTGACGGCGGCGCTGATGCGCACGCAGGGCGAGGAGACCATCTCACGGGTGGTGGAGCGAATCGTGGCGCAGGTGGCCCCGGCAGGCGCCGCCGCCGAGGCCCGACCCGCCGACGCGCCCACGACGGCGGCGCAAGTTCAGTCCGCCGCGTCGCGGAAGGAACTCGCGCGGAAGATCAACGGCTTCATCAGCGAAATCCGCGGCGGCGCGCTCGGTGTGACCGGCACGGTGCTGCTCGTGGTGGTGGCCATCGCGATGCTGGCGCGCATCGAGGACACGTTCAACGACATCTGGGGCGTGACGCGCGGGCGGAGTTGGGTCACGCGCATCGGCCAATACTGGGCGGCGCTCACGCTCGGGCCGGTGCTGCTGGTGGTCGCGCTCGCCCTCTCCAGCGGGCCGCAGGTGGACGAGACGCGCCAACTGCTGCGCGACCTGCCGTTCGGCATCGGCGGCGTGGCGGGCTGGGTGCTCGAAGTCGTCCTGCCGTTTGCCATCGTCACCGGCGTGTTCACCGCGGGCTACATGGTGCTGCCCAACGCGAAGGTGCCGTGGCGCGCGGCGTTTGTCGGCGGGCTGGTCGGCGCGGGGCTGTGGCAGGTGAACAACGCGCTGAGCGTGCTTTACGTGTCGCAGGCCGCGACGCAGCACAAGATTTACGGCGGGCTCGGCACGGTGGCGGTCTTCATGGTCGGCCTTTACCTGGCGTGGATGATCATCCTGTTCGGCGGGCAGGTCGCGCACGCGTTCCAGCACCGCGACCGGCTCGGGCGGGAGGAAGCCGCGGGCCAGACCGGCCAGCGCGAGCGCGAGTTCCTTTCCATCCAGCTCATGGCGTGCATTGCGGAGCGGTTCATCCGGGGCGAACCACCGATGACGCGCCCGCAGCTCGCGCTCTCGCTCGCGGCCAGCGAACGGCTCGTGGGCGGGCTGCTCGATTCGCTCACGCACTCGCGGCTGCTTGTGGAAATTCCCGGTGCCGAACCGGCGTTCACACCGGGCCGGCCGCTCGAGGCCATCTCCTGCCACGACGTGTTGCAATCGGTGCGCGGCAACGACGGTGCGTTCATGAGCGCGGAGACGCAGACCATCGGCCGCGTGCAGGCGGAGTTCGAGCGCATTGTCGAGGCCGAGCGGTCCGCGTCCGCGAAGGTCACGCTCGCGATCCTCGCGCGCGCGGCGGGCAAGCACTGAACGGGCCGCGCGGGACTTGTGGAGCGACATTGCGTCGTCACTGCACCGCTCCGGCCGCCTCCAGCTTCTCGAAGCTCTCCTCGATGAACGTCGTGTTCTGGATGCGCGCGAGCTTCCCGTAGAGTCCGCCGGCTGCGACAAGCTCCTCGTGCGTGCCGCGCTCGACGATTTCGCCGTGGCGCATCACGAGGATGCGGTCGGCATTGCGGATGGTGCTCAGGCGGTGCGCTATGACGAAGCTCGTGCGCCCCGCCATCAACCGCTCGAGCGCTTCCTGAATCAGCCGCTCGGTCTGTGTGTCCACGCTCGCCGTGGCCTCGTCGAGGATGAGGATGGGCGCGTCCTTGAGCAGCGCGCGGGCGATGCTCACGCGCTGCTTCTCGCCGACGCTCAACTTCACGCCGCGCTCGCCCACGCGCGAGTCGTAGCCCTGCGGGAGCTTCGAGATGAATTCGTGGCAGTTCGCAGCCTTCGACGCGGCAAGAAGTTGCTCCTCGGTGGCGTCGAGTTTTCCGTAGAGGATGTTCTCGCGGACGGTGCCGTTGAAGAGGAACGCCTCCTGGCTGACGACGCTGATCTGCGCGCGCAGCTCGTGCAGGGTGAGGTTCGCGATGTCGCACTCATCAATCAGGATGCGCCCGCTGGTCGCGCGGTAGAAGCCGGGCAGCAGGTTCACGAGCGTGGACTTGCCCGCGCCGGTCGGGCCGACCAGCGCGATCATCTGCCCGGAACCCGCGCCGAGGGAGATGTCCTTGAGCACCACGCGGTCGGGTCCGTAGCTGAAGCCGACGAACTCATACGAAACGTCGCCGCGCGCGCGCCACCCGGCCTTGCGAAACTGCGGCGGCAAGCCGGCGCCCGGCACGGCGCGATGGACCGCGGTGGCGCTCACGATGTTGCTGCGCTCCTCGTCGGTGTCGAGGATGTCGAACACGCGCTCGCCCGCGGCGCGCGCGGCTTGGAGCATCTGGTTGAGCCCGTGCAGCCGCGCGACGGGCTCGTAGAAGAGCACGAGGTAGAATATGAAGCCGACGAGTTCGCCGACGGTCATCACGCCGCGGATCACCATGCCGCCGCCGACCCACAGCACAAGCCCTGCGCCCGCCGATGCGAAGAACGCCATCGCGGGCGAGTAGAGCGCCCACACGCGCATCACGCCGAGCGTGCCGAGGCGCAGGTCGTCGGCGCGCTTGGCGAAGCGCTCGTCCTCGTGCGGCTCGCGCGCGAAGGCCTTGATCTGGCGGACGCCCTGCAGGTTGTCCATGAGCAGCGCGTTCATGGCGCTGGCGGCCTCGCGCTGGGCGCGGTATCGGCGATGCGCCGTCATCGTATACCAGAGCGCGCCGCCCGCGAGGAACGGCAGCGGCGCGAGCGCGACCCACGTGAGCGTGGCGTTCGTGCTGAAGAGGATCACCAGCACGCCGACGATGCTCAGCACGGCCACGGTGCCCTGCTCGGTGCCGTCAATGAGCACGCGCTCGACGGAGTTCACGTCCTCGATGACGCGCGTCATCAGGTCGCCCGAGGCGCGCTGGTCGAAGTAATTCACCGGGAGCCGCTGGAGCCGCGCATAGACTTCGCGGCGCATGTCGAAGATGACCTTCTGCTCGAACTCATTGTTGATGCGGATGCGCAGGCTGTTGAAGAACTCGCGCAGGAGGAACGCCGCCATGAGCATGAGCATCACCGGCGCGAGGCGGGCGGCGTCGTGTTTCACGATCACGTCGTCAATGACGAGCTGCGTGAGCTTGGGATAGGCGAACGCGAACGCGAGCGAGAGCAGCGCGCACGCGATGGTCCCTGCGGCCATCAGCTTGTAAGGGCGCAGATAAACCGCGACGCGACGGAGGATTTCCATCGTCGAGCGTTTCCTCGCGGTGAAGGTCGGGTCGGCGTGCGCGCCGGTGTGGTGGTGCATTGTCAGGGACCGCGCCGCAGCGCGGCCGGCGCGGGACTTTCGCAAACCGCCGCGCCGGGGCGCAAGCGCGGGCGTTCACAGCGACGTTGCCTGCGGATCGGGAATCTGCTATCACGCTGGCCGCACGCCCGATTCCCCCATTCCATGAATCTTCTGACCTTCGGTCACGCGAGGCGCGGACTTCTCTGCCTCGTGTGGCTCGCTGCAATGGTCCCCGCGGGAGCGCAGACCAACTTCCCGTCGCCCTACGCGCCCTTCAAGCTGATCCTCCGCAAGACGGCCGGGCTGGAACCGCAGGACGAACGCTGGTTGCACCTGAACGGCGCCGTCACCAACGCCGTGCCCACCAACAGCGCGCAGGTCCAGGTGCTGATTCGCGGGACGGATTTTTCCGACGTGATTGATCCTGCGACGAGCGGGATCCAGGTTCGTTACGCGGCGCGCGGCGTGGCGTTGTCGGATTGGATGGTTCCTCCCGCGCTGTTCACCGTGCACCTGACGAACGCGGCGGTGGATGCGCTTCCGGACGGCGTGCATGCGCTCGAGGTCGAGGTGAATGGCGCGCGCCGGCTCGAGTATCAGTTTCACGCGTGTTTCCTCCATCTGCACCGCGGGCGCGCGCGGACCAACTCGGTGCCGTTGATCGAGGGCGACGACTCGGTGGCGGACCAGAACATCGAGAGTTACGGACCGAGCGTGCAATACGTGAGTCCCGAGTCGGTCGCCCGCCGGCGTCACGGGTTTGCGCTGCCCACCTCGATGACGCCGTGGACGCAGGCGCCGCACCTGGAACCCGGGCTTTATCTCGAAGCGGTCACGCCGCACAGCGCGCTCTTCCAACCGGTGCAGATGTGGTGGGACCTCCCGGAAAATCCGGGCCAGAGCTACGTGCGCGGCTTCCCGCCGAAGCACGGCGAGGATCCGCGCCCCCTGCGCGCGACCACCGGACACGAGAAGTTCCCCATGCGCGACGGCCCGGTGGGCATCGGCTGGGCGAGCACCTACATCGGCGGCCAGGTGGACACGAACGGGGCGCTGATCTTCGCGGAGATCGGCGGACGTGTCGCGATGATGCACGCGGACGGAACCATCCTCACGCTGGCAGGCTGGCGGGTGCGACCCGACCGCGACCCGGTGTGGCATCAGCGCACCGTCGCCGAGGTGCGCGCGAACATGGAGTTGCGCGGCACGTGGGCCGAGGGCGTTCGTCCGGGCGAGGCCGGGGGCTTCCGCACGCCGCTGGACGTGGCGATTGACCCGCTGGACAGCCGCATCTACTACGTCGCGGGCGGCGAGGACCATTGCATCTGGAAGCTGGAAGTGCTCGATGGCATCGGCCACGACGTGCGCGTGACGGTGTTCGCCGGCGATCCCGCGCACAGCCCGGGCTTCGTGGACGCCGCGGGCCACTCGGCGCGCTTCAACGTGCCCTTCTCGCTCGCGTGGGACCCGGTGGCGGACGTGCTGTATGTGTCGGACCAGGAGAACGACGCGATCCGCAGGATCACGCGCGCGGGAGTGGTGACGACCGTCGCCGGTTCGCCGGGAATGGAGGCGCGGTTGATGGCGGCCGGGGCCCTGGATGTCTTCAACCAGACGAACAACCGCGTGTTGAGCCGTTTCGAAGTCACGCTGGCGCAGGCGGGCACGGGCGTGCGGCCGGGGCCCTGGATGTCTTCAACCAGACGAACAACCGCGTGTTGAGCCGTTTCGAAGTCACGCTGGCGCAGGCGGGCACGGGCGTGCGGCCGGACATCTACAAGCCGCAGACCGTGCGCGTGGACAGCCAGGGGCGGCTGGTGTTCGTCGAGCTGGGCTTCGGCGCCATCCGGCGGCTTCATCCCGCGACGTTCGTCACGACACGCCTCGCCGACGTGCGCCAGCGCTTCAATGCCGACGACCGTGGCTGGGTGTGGCTCGATGTGGATCGCGGCGGCAAGGTCGGCCCGGTGGACGGCACCTACTGGTGCGCATCAACGCTGGAGTTCGTCGAGGGCGAGGCGACGGGGCGCTTCAACGAAGTCTATGCGTGGATCCCGCCCGAAGGCGGCGGGTCGCGCTTCATCTTCGCGCAGTCTTCGCTCAACGACCTCTGGCCCGATGGCTGGGGCCCGCGGGACCAGTGCAATCCACCGCACTATCCGTGGCTCATCGCCATTGATCCGCGGGGAGCCGTCTGGCTCGCCGGGCTTGGCGAACACGGCATCTGCCGCCTGCGCAAGCAGCGGGCGGGCGACCCCGGCGTGCGGCCTTTCGACGAGCAGTTCGATGGCTATTACAACCGGGGCCAGCTCGCGTTCACGTTTGGCGTCGAGGCGCGGACGACCAACATCGCGTCGCCCTCGCTCGCGGCGAAGTTTGGCTTCGACGCCCACAACTACCTCGGCACGCGAGACGCCTACGAGTTCACGACCAACACCGCCAGCGCCACGGTGCTCGATGCCTTCGAGGCGCCGCCGCACCTGCGCACCAATGCCACGGTGGGGCCGGACTTTCTCGACTACTTGCGACGCCAGATGGCGCCGGCGCGCGCGGTTTCCTGCGCCTGCGTGCCCAGCCCCGGTGAGTCTTGCGCGGATGCTCCTGGCCTTCCACAAGCCCCATGGCGTGCTCTCGCAGTTCACGCCCGAGCCCGGGTCC
>Ga0233424_10001522_pt1 | contig 19707 bp, 22 predicted proteins | sample Watercolumn_Towu_FD_181011 | JGI IMG/M metagenome (GOLD analysis project Ga0233424, IMG submission 181011) | Freshwater microbial communities from Lake Towuti, South Sulawesi, Indonesia - Watercolumn_Towuti2014_125_MG | ecosystem: Environmental > Aquatic > Freshwater > Lake | place: Indonesia...
CAGAGAGAAAATAAAAGCAGTGAAAATCTCAATGCAGAATTTTAAAGCGTATAGGTAGAAGGTTACCAAGGATTTTTCCAAAAATAATGAAAATATTTCATAAAGCTTTCCTTGATTTCTTTTGATTCTAAAACAAAAGCAAATGATTGTTCTTTCCAGAGAACCTGCGCCACTTTATTGCCAAAAATAATAATGACCATAGGTGATTTCAGTTCTCTTGGCAGTGCACAATATTTGTAATGCTCTTTTTTGTGTTTTTTAATATCATGTGGTTTTAATCCAGAAAGAAATGTGCCATAATCAACTAAATCATACATGATATGTTTCTTCTCCACACGTTTTTGCATCCAGTGTCCAAACCAATTTTTCAAAGGAGTGCTTTCGACGCCACTATTCCCTCCAATCCAATATGATTGTTTATGCTCAAGTGCTTCAGTAAGTAATGCTTTTATCGCTTCATTCCCACGAAATATCTCTGCACGAATGTCTGGTTTAGAGATATTAAACAAAGAAACCATTTCAGGAAGTTCTTTTTCAAGTGCGCTAAGCCCAGTTTGTTTTCTCTGAATCTCTTCCTTTATCTTGTTGGGATGAACGCTTTGATAGGTTCGCTTGCCTTTCTCAACAGTATAGGACACAAATCCTTTTTCAATAAGCTTGTTGAGAATATCATAAATATTTCTTCGCTCAATCCCTGCTTTTTCTTGAATTCTATTGATAGTAGAAATTCCTAGTTCCAAAATAGCGCTATAAACCCTCACTTGCCCATCACTTAAATCTAATTCCTTGAGTGCGTGAAGATTCATGGTAAAAAGAGATTTTTTTAGATATTTAAATATTATGGTATTGTACAATACCACAAATATTTATATGGATGAAAAGCAAACTACTATAAAATGGCGACATATGAAGAACTTCAAAACCTGAAGAAAAAAATAGAGCAAAAGCATGCAACAAGCGAGCACACAAAACAAGCAGATATTGTTATCCTAACGGCTTATGAAAAAATATATCAAGAAATTGAGCATTCATTAGGAGATGTATTGAAGAAATGGAAACCGCAAGTTACCTTTTGTCATGCAAAAAATGCATGTGATGCTTTTTGGACAAAAAAAGGTGTTTCTGTTTTTATTACAGATTATTTTGTTCATGCAGATTTTTCTATATTAGGTCAACAGAATATAGGCGATTATGTTGCAAAATTGTATAAAGAAGAGGAAAATGCAATTGTTGCTGTCGTTTCTCCTTATTTTAATGATTATTCAGGGAGTGCTCCAGATTATAGAATGCAAAGATACTTCGAATATTGGCAGAGGGAATATTATAGATGGGGTTGGACGCGCCCTGGTGTTGGTTCTCCTCAAACTGTTTCAATGAACTTAGAGCGTGCAGGATTTAAAGCATTCGGAGCAGACGAAAAAGGAATGGACAGTTTAAGAAAGTACGTTCATTCAGAAATAGATAATATGGTAACATCCAGAACCACATAAACATTTCAAAAACCACATGGTAACCAAAAAGTTTAAATAGTAACGTATGTTACCAGTTGCTATGAAAGGAAGAAAAAGCACTATTAAAGGCGTGAACATATCTGAATTAGAAAGAGCATACGATAAAATTCATGCTTGGTTCTTTGCATTTCCAATCGAAGAGTTTTCATTAAATGACATTGCAGAGCGGCTTAGTATAGCAAAAACCTCTGCAAACACTGTGGTCAATCAATTGGTTCATGATGGTTTTCTGACAGTTGCTCAATTGGGAAAGCTTTGGCGTATAAAAGCAAATCCGCAACACTCATGGTTCATAACAAGAAAAATCCCATTTAATTTGCGCAATATCTATGAATCAGGAATCATAGCGTGGGTTGAACGAGAAATTCCAAATGCAAGAAGCATTGTTTTATTTGGAAGTTATAGAAAAGGTGATGATATTAATGGAAGCGATCTAGACATTGCTGTTGAGATTACTAATGAGCAGGAGCTTGATATATGGAAAGCGACCATTCCTGAATTAGGATATAGAAAAAATATAAATGTGAACATCCACATCTTTTCAAGAAAAAAAATAGATTTAAACCTTTTCGCAAACATTGCAAATGGAATAGTGTTGAAAGGATTTTTAGAGGTACGGTCATGATAAGAAATAGAATCCCTGATAAATTCAAAGCGCAAAGTATGATATCTGCAGCAGAAATACAAATAAAATTCACGAAAACAATTCCTCCAACAGAAGACTCTTCGTTTACTATTGTGAGAAATATCTATGAATCTTTTAGGATGCTCGGAGATGCATTGCTTCTTGTCCGTGGAAAAGAAGCTTCAGACGTGGGACATCATGTGGAAATGATCAAAGAATTATTAACACTAAAAGTAGAAACAAAAAGACCAATTCAAGTGTTGTTAAATCTAAAAGATTTGAGAAACAAAATAAATTATAATGGATATATGCCAACAGTGCAAGAAGCAAAAGATGCACTCTCTATCGCAGATGCATGCTTTCAGCCATTGGCAAACAAAGTAAAAGAAGAATTACAAAAGTTGTGAGAAAAATGTACATCGACGTCCACGCGCATCTTGATCCGTATTTCTACAACGAAGAACAAATAGCGCAAGCAATAAAGAATGCAGAAGAAAACAATGTCAAAATAATAATCGCAAATGGATTAAACAAAGAAACAAATAGACATGCTCTACATCTAGCAAAAAAATATCCACAAATCAAAGCAGCGCTTGGGATTTATCCATGGGAAGCGATGATGGATGATGTCAAAGCAGGACATTACAAAGAAGAAACAATTAACTTCGATGTGGAAGAAGAAATCGCATTCATAAGAAAGCACAAAGACCAAATTATTGCAATTGGAGAAGTGGGTATTGACCAAAAATCAGAACACAAAACGCGAAAACAATTTGAAATCTTTGAAAAAATAATTGAGCTGAGCAAAGAAATAGATAAGCCGTTGATCATCCACTCCAGAAAAGCAGAAGTAGAGGTTATAGAGCTTTTAGAAAAGCACCACGCAAAGAAAGTAGTCATGCATTGTTTTTCAGGAAAAAAAGTATTGTGGCAAAAAATCAAAGACAACAAATGGTATTGCAGCATACCAACAAACTGTACACGGTCAGATCACTTTCAGGAGTTAATGAAGTTCATGCCAATCACACAATTATTTGGTGAAACAGATAGCCCCTTTTTAGCGCCAGAAAAAGACGCAAAGAATGAGCCTGCAAATGTCGTGGAGACATACAAAATGATTGCAAAAATAAAAAAGATGGAGCTCAAAGAAGTGGAAAATAGTTTGTGGATGAATTGGCAGGAATTGTTTTTGTAGCATTATTTCTTATAAGGCAGACTTCCTTTCCACAAAAGCCAAAACCATTTCTTATATGCCTCAGATAATTCTCTGCTAATCAAAACAAACTGAACTATATCATCATCAAGTTTATTGAGATAATAGAAATGAATTTTATTCTGGAGAGATAGAAAAATAAAAGGTAATTCTTTTAAAGAAAACGAGCTTCCTTTCTAAAATGGTTGAAGAGCTCTTGACAGTGCCTTCATAGAGAAGCTTCTAAAAAGCAATAGCATTTTATACTTCTCTTCTTTTTCTTAGGCACTATGTTCATTCGAATAAAGAAGATTAAAGGATTAGAGTACGCCTACCTCGTAAAATCAGTATGGAAAGACAAAACTGCAAGCCAAAAAGTTGTAAGCTATTTAGGAAAGGTCTATATCCTAAGCAAAACAAACACAACATCGTTTGAAACATTCTGCCAACAAGAAAAAAAAGACATCGAAAACGCAGACCTAAAAACAATCATTAAAACATTGATGGAGTGGACACTCTGGCAACACAGCTTTACAAAAGATCCACTCATTCAAAAAAAATGGCTTCTTGAAAACGGAAAAATAGTAGGAGATCCAGAAAAATTAAAAATAACGAGTGGTAAAAAAGAAATAACACTAAAAATCAATGAAGGCTACATGAATTCCTTCACAATAAAAGAGCTCCTCAACATCCAACTGAGCAAAAAAACAGAAGAGCAGCGCCATGCAGCAACACTATTGGCAAATGCGTTTGTCAATGCAGGCATTCAGGTGCCACAAAATATATTTATTGAAGTATTCCAAAAGGTGTATCAATGAAAAGTGCTAAGAAAACAACAATAACAATAGTAACAGGAACGCCAGGGACTGGGAAAACAACAGAGGCAAAGAAACTGGCACAAAAACAGCGTGCAGTCTATATTGATGTGAATGATGTCATTAATCACAATAAACTCAAAGAAGGGTATGATAGAAAAAGAAAATCTTCTATTATTGATATAAAGAAACTCAACAAAGTCCTAATAAACATCACAAAAGAAGCAAAAAAGAAAGGCCTTTCACTAGTGATTGACTCGCATCTTGCGCATTATGTAAGTCCAAAGCATGTAGATCTGTGCGTTGTCACGAAAACAAGTTTGAAAAAACTAAAGCAGCGGCTAAAAAAGAGGGGTTATCATAAAGCAAAGATAGAGGAAAATCTCGAGTGTGAAATATTTGATGTCTGTTTAGAAGAAGCAAAAGAAGCAGGGCATAAAGTTAAAATAATAAACACATAAACCCATATCTAGCGACCAGAGCGAAGAAACTTTTATATACTCCAAAAAAACAAAGATTCTTGGGATGGGGATATTAGATATATTTCGGTCAAAAGAGCAGCATGTAACCACAAATAAGCGTATTCACGCAATGCATAATCATGTGAGTGATGCGTTTTCTAGCGTTCACAATCAATTTTCGACAATTCACGCACATCTTTCTACAGTCACAGCAGAAATAAACAAGCAAAAAGAGTGGCTTAAGTATCTTCATCAGAATCATCTCTCGCTCCACAATCAGCATACAGACCATAAAGAGGGGACGAAAGGAGAAATGCAGCAGCTTAACAGTTGGATTACCTATCTTCATAAATCTGTCCAAAAGCAAGAAAAACAAATTGGAGAAATTCAGAAAGCAGTAGAGCAGTCAACAAAACAATATGATCAGCATTTTACGCAAGTCTATGCGCAGTTAGAAAAAACGCATAAAAAAGCAACAGAAAAACCAGCAGTACAGCTTGTTGAAAAAGAGATAGATCATGATGCGATCGCACAGCGTGTTCTTCAACAACTCAATATTGATCTTCAAGCATTACAAGCAAACATAAAGCAAACAGTGAAGCATGATGTTTATGATGATCTTCTTGCATCAATACAGCAGAAGCAAGAAGAAACGTTTGAAGAACAACCTGGCCAGCAGCACGTTGTACCGCAATCAGCTCCTCAAGTTCAATATCAACCACAGCGAGAAGCACATTCTATGGGGTGGGTTTCACATATAACAAATCCTGAGCAAAAGCTCTTGAATCTGTTAATGAGCGAAGCAGATCCATTGACCTACACAAAAGTAAGTCAGTTGACAGGTCATAGTATTAATACCATTAGAGTTAATATGAATACGCTCAAAAAGAAAGGATTTGTGGAAGAATCCACATTACCTTCTGGTGTCAAGCTTTTTTCTGTGACAAATAAAGAAAAAGTCAAGAAGATGTATAATGTCAGTGTGTTATAGGTCATTGTTTTTATAAAAGAGAGAGTATTTCTTAAGGATTATGCAATATCCTACCTTAGATGAAAAGACGCAGGCAGAAATAGAAGGATTAGATGAAAAGGGGTTAGGAGGTTTACTTTCTTTGAGAAGTTATGGAATGGATGCAGTAGTGCATACGGTGATTATGAAAGCAGCAACAAGTCTGCGAAAAAGAGAGCTTAAAGATTTCTTAGAAAGATATGGTATTATTTTAGGTGGTATTAGATATGGAAATCTTTCTCAAGACACTAGATTATATTCAAGAACAAAAGAAATTGCAGAAGAAGGAAGAGGCATTGTTGTTTTGCGAAGAAGTATAGAAAAAGATGGCGTCTATGTTCTTCCATATCATAGAGAGTGTCTACTCTTTTTTGATGGTGATATAGTGAATGCATTTTATGATCCTTCTAAAGGAAATTTTGTACAACCAGGTGAAGTGTCTCAAATACTGTCTTTTGAGCAAGTGCATTGGTTTCCAGAGCTTTTGTTATGTAGGCCGCTCATGCAAAGAGGGGTACGATTAGGGCAGTTCCTTTGGGAAGTTTCAGTACGATCTTATCGTAGTTTAGAATCATCTCCTCAGCCAGAGAACGTCACACAATTAGGAGAAAGAATTATTGCATATTACAGTTCTATCATCTATCAAAAATAGCCATTCCCAACATTCCCAATGTTTGCAATGTTTCCAATGCAATGTTTCCAATGCCCATTGTATGCATTGCAATGCCTCCCAATGCCCATTGCAATGCTTAAAATGCCGTCGAGACCTGGTATTTACACTCTTTCTTGTCTTTTTACTTCTTTTTTGTATTCTCACTCTCACTTTACTACTCTTTTTTGTCTTTTTTCTCTATTTTTCTATAAAAAATCATTACAAAACAGGCTTTTTTCACAAAAAATGCACAGCAACACTCATGAAAACGCATTGTCTGCATTACAATGCCCATTGCAATGCATTGCAATGTTTCCAATGCCCATTGCAATGCCTAATACTCTCTTTTTGAAAAGATCAACACCTTTTTAACAAAGAGATTTTACCAAAAATTTGAATGAAAAAACGACAATGTACAGGAGTCATCATCTATCGCTACAACGAAAGCGATGATGATTTTGAAATCCTGCTCATCAAAACAAGAAATTTTAAAGACAGTGCAGGCAATTATCTACACACAATTGTAGGTGGAAGGATAGAGGAAACAGATGAAGGAACAACAATAGAGCAAAAAGCAGAGAGCTGTGCAAAAAGAGAGGGTTGGGAAGAGGTTCGTTTAGGCATCAGTGAACTAGTCTATATTTGCATGAACACTGCCGTCGGAAAAGATATTGGTTACACAGATCCGGAAATGCAGTTTGAATTCTACGAATTTGCTGCAAAAGCAGAGGGAAAATTAGATGTGCTAGAAATCCTCCAAGCAAATAATGAAGTGATCTATGCAGGATTCCATAAGCGCCAGGAACTTTCCTCAATTCCCATGGATCCACAATTGCGAAAAATGATAGAAAATGTCTATGCTCAAGCAGAAAAATACTTCAGAAAGTGAGACATCATCAACTTTCTAACAAAAAGTCGTCACAAAATCGTGACATTTTTTGTTCCACTAAGTATATAAATCACCCTGTTTTCACCAAAAGAGATGGTGCGAAAACTTTTTGGAACAGATGGGGTTAGAGGAAAAGTAAATGTTCCTCCAATGGTTCCTGAAACAATTCTGAAGTTAGGACAGGCAGCAGCATGCATATTTGCAAAAAGCAATCATAAACGTCATAAAGTGATTATTGCAAAAGACACACGAGTGAGTGGGTATATCTTCGAATATGCACTTACCTCTGGATTATGTTCCATGGGTGTTGATGTCTATCAGATTGGTCCAATGCCCACACCAGCATTAGCACATCTTGTCAAGTCATTTGCAGCAGATGCAGGCATTATGATTACTGCATCGCATAATCCTATTGACGATAATGGGATAAAATTTTTCTCAAAGGATGGCTATAAGCTTCCAGACACTATTGAAGAAGAGATGGAAAAGTACATTTTTGAAAATAAAATCCAATTAGAGAAGCCAGTGGCGCATTTAGGGAAAGCGCATAAGATCGAGGACGCACGAGGCCGCTATGTCGAGTTTGTCAAGCATTCCATAAAAAACCGTTCATTAAAAGGGTATAAAATTGTGCTGGATTGTGCAAATGGCGCAGCGTACAAAGTAGCACCATTAATTTTTCAGGAGCTTGGTGCAGAAGTTATTCTCATTAATGCAACTCCAGATGGCTTAAATATCAACAACAACTGCGGTGCATTGCATCCAGAAATGCTGCAAAAAAAAGTTCTGGAAACGAAAGCAGATATAGGCATTGCGCTTGATGGTGATGCGGATCGTGTCGTCATTATCGATGAAAATGGAGGCATTGTTGATGGAGACAAAATCCTTGCAATCGCAGCAGTCCACTTCAAAAATAAAGGAAAGCTCGAAAAAGATACTGTTGTCACGACAGTGATGGCAAATGCTGGCTTTGATGAAGCAATGCGAAAGCATGGCATCACGGTTATTCGAACAGCAGTCGGTGACAGATATGTGATTGAAGAAATGCATAAAAATGGATACACACTTGGTGGTGAGCAAGCAGGCCACATCATCTTTGGAAAGTACACGACAACAGGCGATGGCACGTTGGCAGGACTTCAAATTCTGAGCATGATGCAGCAGACAAAAAAGACAATAAGCCAGCTTGCACAAGTCATGACCTCTTTTCCACAAATCCTTTTGAATGTGAAAGTAAAAGAGAAGAAGCCATTGGATTCTCTTCCAAAGCTTTGTGCAGCAATAAAAGCAGGAGAAAAAGAGTTGTCAGGCAAAGGCCGCATTCTTGTGCGTTATTCAGGAACAGAAAATCTCTGCCGTGTTATGGTGGAAGGGAAGGATCAAAAACAAATAAACAAGATTGCAGAAAGTATTGTAGATGCGATAAAAGAAGAAGAGGGTGCTGAAAAATGATGACGCGGGCAATAATTTTAGTTGCAGGAAAAAGTACGCGAACATTTCCATTAACAGCAACAAAACCAAAGGCATTGTTGAAAGTTGCAAATAAAACAATACTCTCTTTATTGCTTGATAATTTGCAAGGAATAGTCAAAGAAGTAATTCTTGTCGTGAACTACAAAAAAGAAATGATTGAGCGTGAATTTAAGACAACCTATAAAAATATTAAAATCATGTATGTGGTTCAAAAAGAAATAAAAGGAACAGGCGATGCGCTTCTTGCAGCAGAGTCAGTTATGAGCAATGCTGCAGATAATGAATTTCTTGTTATTGGTGGTGACGATTATTTTACTGTAGGAGATCTTACGCTTCTTGCAAAACAAAAATGTGCAATCTTGGGTCAGGAAGTAGAAAATCCGTCACTCTATGGTGTCCTTCAGAGCAATGAAAAGAATGAGCTTGTTGCAATTGAAGAAAAGCCTGCAAATCCAAAAGCAAAGCTTGTGAATACTGGTGCATATGTGCTTCCAAAAGAAATTTTCCAAGCACTAAAAAAAATAAAAAAAACACAAAGAAGAGAATATGAGCTGACAGATGCAGTTGTTGTGCTGAAAAATAAGCCGATTGTTATCAAAGGAAATGGCTGGTTACCAATAACATATCCGTGGCATCTTCTTGATATAAACAAGCGGTTGCTCGCTCAAATTAAATTCAAGAATGATGGGAAAATAGAGCCAGGTGTCACAATTCATGGTGCAGTGCAGGTTGGCAAAGGGACAATTATCAAATCAGGAGCGTATATCGAAGGGCCTGTCATGATTGGAGAAAATTGCACTATTGGCCCTAACTGCTATATTCGTGGAGAAACAGCGCTTGGGGATAATGTAAAAATAGGAAACGCAGTTGAAGTAAAAAATACCATCGTTGGAAATAAAACAAGTATTGGTCACTTATCTTATGTCGGTGATTCCATTATCGGAGAGCATGTGAATTTTGGTGCAGGAACAATTGCAGCAAATCTGCGACATGATGGCAACACAATACAATCGCATGTGGGAAAAGCTCTGGTTGATTCAGGAAGAAGAAAGTTGGGTACAATTATTGGAGATGGAGTGCATACAGGCGTCCATAGTTCCATATATCCTGGGAGAAAATTATGGCCAAACACAACAACAGCGCCTGGCGAAGTAGTAAAATATGATAAGCAAAAATAAGCAAAATCAGCTTAGATAATAAGAAAATAGAGTTAGCAGTGTTGACAGCAAAAAGGGGTGACGGAGGAAAAATGATAAAGGGAGTCATTTTTGATATGGATGGAGTCATTGTAGATTCTGAGCCGTTGCATGAGCATTGCGAGCGGCAGTTGTTGAAAGAGTATGGAATTACGTTAACGCCTGATGTCATCGCACAAGTAAAAGGAATGCGTGATGAAGAAGCGTTTCAATACTATACACGTCGATTCAAGTTAAAAGAGCGGCCAGAAATCCTGTTGCAAAAAAAGCTGCTTTTATTTTCAAAACTAGTAAAGAAAAGAGTGCGTGTCTATCCAGGTTTTAAGGAGCTTGCAAAAGAATGCAAAAAGAAGTTCAAAGTTGGTCTTGTGACATCGTCGCCAAAACAGAGTGTCAGTACAATTTTGAGGCATTTTGATATCAAATATATTTTTGATGCAATTGTGACAGCAGAGGATGTGAATTTGGCAAAACCATATCCAGATCCATATCTGAAGATAGCAGAGAAGCTTCACATTAAAGCAAATCAGTGTTTAGTGATTGAAGACACAATTCATGGCATCACATCGGCAAAAACAGCAGGAGCAAAATGTATTGCAGTGACGAATACATTCCCTAAAAAAAAGCTTGCAGAGACCAGTGCAGATCATATTGTTGAAAGTCTGAGAAAACTCAAAGTTGACCATATGAAAAAGTTCTAGAGAGTCTTCAAGAACACGCTTTCACAAGCTTTAAGAATAAAACCATAAGGAGTATTGAAATCATGTGTGGTATTGTTGGGATCATTCAAAAGAAAAAATTTTCTGTAAAAAATAAACTTCTCAAAGCGCTCAAACGATTAGAATATAGGGGGTATGATTCTGTTGGCTTTGCAACAGGAGAAGGAGTTATAAAAAAGCAAATAGGCAGCATTAGTAATTTTATTGAAATATTAGAAAAAGATTATGAAACCAATCTCGGGATTGCGCATACGAGATGGGCGACACATGGTGGAGTTACACAATTAAATGCACATCCACATTTTAACAACGACGCGCAGATCTTTGTTTGTCACAATGGGATTATTGAGAATTACCAAGAAATAAAAGCAGCGTTACAAAAAAAAGGCGTTGTTTTTCTGTCGCAAACAGATTCAGAAATAATTCCTCATTATTTAGAAGAGCAGCTTAAAGCAGGAAAAGGAATGAAAGATGCAATTCTTGCATTGATGAAAGACATTAAAGGAACATATGCTATTTTATTGTTTGAAAAGAATAAAGAAACTCTCTATGCGCTAAAAAAAGATTCGCCGCTTGCGTTGGGTTTACGAAAAGAGGGGTTCACATTGGGTTCAGATATTTATGCATTTAGTGATGAAACACAACAAGCGATATTTTTTGAAGACAACGAGTTTGCAATCATCACCCCAGAGCACTATACGTTTTATAATAAAGAAGGAGAGGAGATAAGCAAAAAAATACAGAAATTTGAATGGGTAACTGAAGAAGAGCAAAAGATAGAGTTTGAGCATTATATGATCAAAGAAATAAAAGAACAGCCTGCAGTAGCGCGGCGCTTGCTTGATTCCTTTACAACCACACAAAAAGCAAAAATAGAAAAATTTGTGCAAATAGTACGTGAGTACAAAAAAATTGTTTTTATTGCATCTGGAACAAGTTATCATGCAGCTTTAATAGGGTGCATTCTTCTCAATCGCTTAGGATATAATGCGCGGGCAAACATTGCCTCGGAGATTGAAACATTTGTGCACTTTGATAAAGAAACGTGTGTTATTGCGATTTCGCAGAGTGGAGAGACAATGGATGTTATTATCCCTTTGAAAAAAGCGAAAGCAGCAGGAGCAAAAATACTTTCTATTGTGAATGTTCCTTATTCCACAATCCAGAGGTGGAGTGAAGTTTCGTTAGAAGTGCTTGCAGGACAAGAAGTATGTGTTGCAGCGACAAAGTCATATACAAACCAGGTAATCATGTTACTTCAGATTGCGCATATGCTTGGGCATAATGGAATGGAGCTTGACAAAATTCCTGAGCGCATTGAACGAACAATAGATCACAATGAAGAAATAATTAAAAATCTTGCAGAAAAGATGAAGGACAAAAAGGATATTTTTGTTCTGGGAAAAGCAATTTCCTATCCCATGGCGCGAGAGATTGCATTAAAGCTAAAAGAAATCTCGTACATTCATGCAGAAGGAATGATGGCTGGTGAGCTCAAACACGGAACAATTGCATTGATTGAAGAAGGGACTCCAGTGATTGCACTAGTTCCAAATAAAAATCTAGAAATGCTTTCTTCAACAAAAGAAGTAGAGGCACGGGGAGCAGCAGTGATTGCAATTACCAATCAGCCGCTTGAATCACAGTATATAGAAATAGTATTGCCAAAATGTGATGATGCAGAGTTTGCGATTTATTCATGTATCATTGGCCATTTGTTGAGTTATTATATTGCGAAGTTGCTCGGTTTGGAGATTGACAAGCCAAGGAATTTAGCAAAGAGTGTGACGGTGACGTAGGTGATCATGAAAAATAAAGTAATTATTTACAATCAACTTTCTCCCAGTTTCTCCCTAATTTATTCAAAAAATCCTTTGCGAACAACGTGAGCAGAAGGGATTTTACACATCCACAAAAAACAAATCAGGATCCTCCAAATGCTTAATCAAGTCAGTCATAAATTGTGCAGCAGTTGCACCATCAACAACGCGGTGATCAAATGTAATCGACAATGGCAATACTTTTCGAATGACAATAACTCCATCTCGAACAACAGGTTTTTCGCGCATTCTGTAAATCCCAAGAATAGCACATGTTCCGACTGGAATAATAGGTGTTGCAGCAATTCCACCAAGTGATCCAATGTTTGTAAACGTAAACGAAGCACCGCTCATATCTTCTGGTGTAATATCTCGATCGCGACAATGAGTAGCAAGAATTTCAATCTTCTTTGCAATGTCAAGAATACTTCGTGTATCAACGCCTTTGACAACAGGAACAATGAGTCCTTGTGAAGTATTCACAGCAAATCCAAAATTATAATATTCACGAACATGAATCATCTCTTTCTCTGCATCAAAAACAGCATTCAAATAAGGATATGTCTTGAGGCTTGCAACAGTTGCTTTCATAATGAAAGGAAGCATAGTTAAATGAATTCCTTTATTCTCTGCATATTCTTTTTTCTTTTGTCGTAATTCTTCAAGTGCAGTAACATCTGCTTCATCAATGTGCGTCACGTGAGGGATTGTATTTTTAGAGTGGGTCATAGCGTCTGCAATTGCTTTTCTGATAGAAGTCAAAGGAACGCTCATAATTCTTCCATGTTTATCAAAACCAACGCTTGGCCCAGGAGATTTGGAGTCTTGTTTTATAAGAGAATTCGATGGAGCAGGAACAACATCCGCAACAGTAATGACACCATCTTTTCCTGTTCCTTTGACAGCAGAAAGATTAACGCCTAATTCTTTTGCTTTTTGCCGTGCAGCAGGGAGTGCAAGAATTGCGGACGTTTGAACAATTTTCTGAGGAACAGGTTCTTGTTTTACTACCTCTATCTTTTTTGGTTCTTCAATTTTTCTCTGAGTAGAAATACTTTGAATCTTCTCTCCAGCTTCACCAATGGTCACTAAAACATCACCAACATGAATTGTTTGTCCTTCAGAAAAATGAAGCTGTAAAATAGTTCCAGATTTTGGAGATGGAATTTCCACCAACGCTTTTGCAGTTTCAACATCAGCAAGCGCAGCGTCTTCTTTAATGACATCTCCAATTTTTACTTTCCATTTGACAAGTTTTCCTTCTGCAATGCCCTCGCCAACATCAGGAAAACGAAATTGATATGCCATACTCTCAATACTCCATGAGTTTTTTTGCAGTAAAAAGAATTTTCTCAACAGAAGGCAAATACCAATTTTCCATTTTATATAAAGGCATTACAGTGTCATAGCCAGTGACTCGAAGAATAGGTGCTTTCAGATGATATAATCCCTTTTCACTAATTTGTGCAGCAAGCTCTGTGCTAAAGCCGCAGGTGCGTGGTGCTTCATGAACAATCAGCACACGTCCAGTTTTTTGTGCTGTTGCAAGGACAGCAGCAACATCATAAGGAGCAATAGTTCGCAAATCAATAATTTCCACATCAACACCACTTTGTCCAAGTTGTCTTGCAACTTCTTCACAAACACTAACCATAACACCCCACGTAATAATGCTCATATCTTTTCCTTCTTTGACCATCCGTGCTTTACCAAGAGGAACAGTATAATCTCCGTCAGGAACATCTCCTTTTAGAGAACGGTATAATTTTTTTGGTTCAAAAAAGAAAACAGGATCAGGATCACGAATTGCGCTGAGCAACAAGCCTTTTGCGTCAGCAGGAGTGCTTGGCACAACAACTTTCAATCCAGGAGTATGCGCGTAAAAAACTTCAGGGCTTTCACTATGGTGCTCAGGTGCATGCACCCCACCGGCGTATGGTGCACGAACAACAAGAGGGCACGTAAATTTTCCTCGAGATCGTGTTCGCATTCGTGATGCGTGGCTAATCAGTTGATCAAAGGCAGGATAAGTAAATCCATCAAATTGAATTTCTCCAACTGGTTTTAATCCTTTGATCGCCATGCCAATAGAAATGCCAACAATTGCAGATTCAGCGAGTGGCGTATCAAATACTCTTTTTTCTCCATATTTTTTTTGCAAGCCTTCTGTTGCGCGAAAAACACCGCCATTATAGCCAACATCTTCGCCAAAGATAAGAACAGTTGGATCTCTAGCTAACTCATAATCAAGTGTAGAGCGAATTGCTTCGAGAAGTGTCATAACTGTCATGGAAATCCTCCTTCGACTTTTTCAATGATGTTTGGATCCTTTTTTCTGCCAGTTACATCAACAAGTGATTGATATTGTTCTTGTAATTGTGGTGTCATAGTTGCGAAAGTATAGGTAAACATTTCTTTTGGATCAGCCGCAGGTTCATCCTCGTATGCTTTAACATGTGCGCTGACCAATGCAGCGACTTGCTGTTGCAAAAGTTCTTCTTTTTTTGTATCCCACATTTTTTGTTTGAGCATATAATTTTTTATTCTATCAATGGGATCTTTTTTTGTCCAGGCATCTACTTCTTCCGGATTTCGGTAACGTTTTGCATCATCTGCAGTTGTGTGATCACTAATTCTATATGTCACACATTCAATCAATGTTGGTCCTTCACCAGCACGCGCTTTTGCAAGAGCAAGAGAGAGTGCATTATAAACCGCAAACAAATCATTACCATCAACTTGTATTCCAGAAAAGCCATATGCAATTGCCTTTTGAGCAATAGTCATCGATGCAGTTTGTTTTTTTCTTGGCACAGAAATTGCCCATTGATTATTTTGGCAGAGAAAAACAATCGGCGCTTTGAAGACACCAGCAAAGTTTAATGCTTCGTGAAAATCTCCTTCACTTGTGCCACCATCACCCATATGTGCAAGCACTGCGTTTTTTTCTCCTTTGAATTGAATTGCCATTGCAATGCCAACACCATGAAGCAATTGAGTGCTGATAGGTATCGAAATAGGAAGTGTGGTCATGGATTCTGTGTACGCATGGCCCCGTTCATCGCCTCCCCAATATTGGAACAGGCATTTCATTGGCATGCCACGGGTGATACAGCTTGCATTTTCGCGAAATGTTGGAACAAGCCAGTCCTCTTTTTGTAGTGCAAATGCGCTGCCGACTTGGCTCGCTTCTTGTCCACGTACAGATGCATAGGTTCCCAATCTTCCTTGTCGTTGAAGTTTGAGTGCAGCATCATCAAATGCTCTGCTCAAAATCATAAAGCGATACACTTCTTTAATCTGATCAGGAGAGAGTAAGGTGAACTTCGTTGCAGTTGTTCCATCTTCTCGTAAAATTTGCAGAGGGGTGATTGAAAATTGTTCTTGAGAAATCAAGAAATTATTCTTTGCTTTTTTTCCATTGCCGTATAATCGCCTTGCTGCACTTTTTGTATCTTTAGATATCTTTGAAAGAGTCTTTTTTCTTGTCATTTTACCCTTTTTCTTCAAAAATTCTTTTCCGGATTTATGGAGAGGAGAATTTTTGTTAGAAAAAGATCTACGGAGAACTTTTTTTCCCACATGCACCCCTTTTTTGCTGATGTGCTTGACTCGTCGCATAATGCGATGATAGAGCTTTGCCACAAGGGGTTTTCTGGCAAGAAGTGCTTATATATCTTTCGAAAAAGTGTTACGAGGTAGTGTCAAACAAACTCCTTCAATCTATCTGCCCTATAACTACTCCTCACCAGCGGCCCTGCTTCCACATGCAAAAATCCCATCTCTTTTCCAAGAACAGCAAACCGAGAAAATTCCGAAGGATGATAAAATTTTTCAACAGGAGCATGCTTTAGTGTCGGCTGTAAATATTGTCCAATGGTTAAAAAATCGCAGCCCACCATTCGCAAATCTCCCATGACTTCAATAATTTCATCCTCATTCTCACCAAGACCAAGCATAAATCCACTTTTGGTTTGTTGTGAAGGATTGATTTCTTTAATTTTCAACAACAATCGCAAACTCTCTTCATATTTTCCTTTTTTACGCACCATTCTATACACGCGTCGAGGTGCTTCAATGTTATGGCTGAACACATCAGGCTGTGCAGCAACAACAAGAGCAAGTGCATCATCATTATAAGAAAAGTCAGAAGTTAAAACTTCAATTTTGCAAGAAGCATTTTTCTCACGAATAGCATCAATGCATGCAACAAAATGTGCAGCGCCACCATCAGGCAAATCATCGCGAGTCACGCAAGTGATAACAACATAGTGTAATCCAAGTGCGTTAATCGCAGAAGCAAGATGTTCAGGTTCAGCAGGATCAAGGGCAACCGGTTTTCCAGTCTTAACATGGCAATAATGGCAATATCGTGTGCAGATATCGCCCATAATCATGAACGTCGCAACACCGCGGGAAAAGCATTCATAAATATTAGGGCATGCAGCTTCTTCGCAGACAGTGTGAAGCTTTGATTTTCTCAAAAGATTCTTCAACGCAAAGTATTGTTTTTGTGTTGGCAACTTTACTCTAATCCAATCTGGTTTTTGTGTTGGTTTTGTTTGAATTTGTATGAGTTGTTCCATAAAAATCCTCAGATTCGTTCCTTTCACTCACTCATGAAGGATTTTTATCAAAACACATATATAATTGTTTGGAGCAAAAAAAAGCATGAAGACACAACTTACCTCGTTGGAGCTTGTGAGAGTAACGAAAGAATTAAAAGAACTCCTCATAAATGGAAAAATAAATCAAGTTTATGTGGATTTTGACAGGGCAGAGGGAACAAAAAAAGAGCTTCTTTTTGAAATTTATGCAAAAGGAAAACAGCTCCTCAGAATAATCCTTCCTTCCTTTATTTTTCTTGCATCAATAAAGCCAGAGACCCCGCAAAAGCCAGATGGTTATTGCCTTTATCTCAGAAAATATCTCAAAAATGCGAGAATAAAAGATATAGAACAAATAGGAACAGAGAGAATTCTAAAATTTACTGTAGAAGCCCGTGACATCACGAAAGAAGACTTTGTTCCAATCACGTACTTCATCTACTTTGAACTTTTCAGCAAAGGAAATATGATTCTTACCAATGAACAAAATATAATTCTTTCTCCATTAGAAGTCCAGGAATGGTCAGAGAGAAAAATACGGCCAAAAGAAACCTATCATCTTCCACAGCAGGAGCATAATGTACTGAAGATGGGAGAAAAAGATTTCCAGAAAGCAATGGAGATGAGCGAAAAAGACTCAGTGGTCACCACGCTTGCACTGGACTTTGGATTAGGGGGGATTTATGCAGAAGAGGTGTGTCTTCGTGCAGAAATACCGAAAGAGACAAAAAAACCAACAAAAAAAGCAGCAGCACAACTGTACAATGCGTTTAAAGATCTTGTCAATGATATATGTTCAGGAGCAGCAATCATCATAAAACAAAATGACCAAATTACCGATGTTTTTCCATGTGCGTTGAGAAAGAATAAGGAACAAGGCGAAGAAGTTGAATCATTTACACGAGGGTTAGACTTGCTGTTGCTTCCAACAGTGCAAGAAAGGAGTCATCCAGTGACTCAAGCAAAGAAAGCAACCATTGTAGATAAATTAAAGACAATGATCAAAAGTCAGGAAAAGCAAATAGTGCAGTGTCGAGAAGAGTATATGAAAAACCAAGAGCTTGGAGAAAAGATATATACGCATTATCAATTGTTAGATGATATTTTCAAGCAGTTGCAAGATGCGAGGAAGATAAAATCCTGGGATGAGATGAAAAAAGCGATTAAAGGCCATAAAGTAGTGAAGCAGATTAATGAAAAAAATCAGGAAGTAGTTGTGGAGTTATAGTCGCTAATTCCAAAACAAATAAATACTATAAAGAAACGCTTCCATTGATGCGCACATTCACCCTTATCATTGCGATTTTCATAATAGTAATTCTATTCTTTGAAGTAACAGACTGGACACCGACTGTTCCGACAACAAAAGAAGTTACTACAGAAAAGACAGTTATTGTAGAAACAGTGGATGAAACAGGAGAAGTGATAAATGCAACAGTCACAAAAGGAGAAACTACAGAAATACAAGAGAATCAGTAACAGTGGTTTTTGTTTTTTTAATTGTGCCTACAGCGAGTTCAACCACATAGTGTGCCTTATGCTGAGGGTTATAAAAGGTAAATGGAAGAAAATTCTCTTTACACTCAACAACTTTTTTTTCTTTATTGAGATAGAGAACATCAATAGGATAGAACACAAAAAACATGTGCAGCGGTATTTTCTGTTCACGAGCACTAACAAATACAAGATCCTTTTGTGGAGAGAACATGAGGCCACGGGCTTTCTGCCAGAGTGATGAGCATACGCGTGCATCAGAGGAAAGAATGGTCTTTTGAGAAATGTTTTTAATAATCATGGTATCCCTTTAGTAAGCTTTATATATTTCTCCTACCCAAACAGACATGTATGATTAAAAAAGTATTGCTTTTATCACTAAGTATCGCAATTCTTCTCCTTCTTGGAGGATGTCCAATTCCTATTAATGTTGCTATTTGTGGCAATGAAATTTGTGAAACAGGTGAAGACACCATGTGTCCAAGTGATTGTGAAGGGAGAACTACTGAGACAACAACAGAAACAATGTGTGATGATCTCGGGGGAGATCTCTGTGATGATGCAGAAATGTGTGATGGATATTGGCTTGATGGTGATTATACATGCTGTTCAGCAACATGTGAAGATGATGTCACTGCAATCGAATTCAAGGAAGGTTGGAATTATGTTTCCTTCCCGCTTGTCCTGCTTGATGATGCTGTTGAAGATATCTTTAGCAGTGAATTCCTTGCTTCTGTTGACTCGATTTATACATACACAGATGGGTCTTGGCTGGTCTGGCATAGTGATACAAGTATTCCAAGCGATTTGGAGGATATCGAGGGTGGCAGAGCATATATCTTTGTCATGAATAGTGATTATACGCTTGAATTATCAGATCTTGAAGAAACACTGGATGCGGTAATAGAAGCAGAAACATCAACACGTGCTCCAACATCGATCGATGTTCAGGAAGGTTGGAACCTTATTGGTGTTGCTTCGGATAACGAAGAACCGTTGGTCGATTACTTTTGGAATATTGACGGAAGCTATGCATCATTATGGATATTTAGTACCACGCAAGGAGACCTTGAGAAAATAGATCTAACGCATAGTTACAATCTCATTCCAACCCATGCATATTGGGTCTATGTGACGACTGATGGAGTAATAGAACCATGAGGCAAACAGTTTTTTTTTTAAACTGTCTTTTTTCTGTCATTCTTCTTAGCCTGTGCGCTCTCGCATATCCTGAAGTAGGCCAT
>Ga0233424_10001523_pt1 | contig 19701 bp, 19 predicted proteins | sample Watercolumn_Towu_FD_181011 | JGI IMG/M metagenome (GOLD analysis project Ga0233424, IMG submission 181011) | Freshwater microbial communities from Lake Towuti, South Sulawesi, Indonesia - Watercolumn_Towuti2014_125_MG | ecosystem: Environmental > Aquatic > Freshwater > Lake | place: Indonesia...
TCTGGGTCGTCCAGCACGAGCAGGACGCGCTGTTCGCCCTCATGGGCCAGCCGGTGGAGCGCGGCCTGCGCGCGATCGCCTCCATCGTTCTTTTCAGCACGATCGCCATCGTCGGCGGGCTGTTCCTCATCGCTGCCGCCGACGTGCCCTTCCAGTTGTGGCAGTACTACAGCCGCCTGCGCATGACCAAGGAGGAAGTGCGCAAGGAAATGAAGGAACTCGAAGGCGACCCGCAGCTGAAGGCGCGCATCCGCAGCCAGCAGCGCGAGATCGCCCGCCGCCGCATGATGGCCGCCGTGCCCAAGGCGCAGGTGGTGGTGACCAACCCGACGCATTTCGCCGTGGCGCTCGCCTACGACGAGAAGATGCCGGCGCCGCGCGTGGTGGCCAAGGGCCGTGGCGCGATTGCCCAGCGCATCCGCGAGATCGCGCAGGCGCACGGCGTGCCGCTGATCGAGGCGCCGCCGCTGGCGCGCGCCCTGTACGCCCACACCGAGCTCGATCAGACCATCCCGCCGGCGCTGTTCCGTGCCGTGGCCGAGGTGATGGCCTATGTGTACCAGTTGAACGCCTGGCTTGCCCGCGGCGGCCGCGCCCCGCAGCTGCCGGCCGACCTGCCGGTGCCGGCGGAACTCGACCCGGAGGCGGCGTGATGGGAAAAAGCCTGAACCACGGAGCACACGGAGATCACGGAGAAAGACAAAAGATTTTTCCTGGGTTCTTCTCAGTGTCCTCCGTGTGCTCCGTGGTTAATGCTTTTGCAGGCATCGTCCCATGAACGGCGAACTGACCCTGCGCGGCATGCTCACGGGCGGCAACCTGCGCCAGCTCGGCGCGCCGCTGCTCATCATCATGATCCTCTCCATGATGGTGCTGCCGCTGCCGCCGATCCTGCTCGACCTCTTCTTCACCTTCAACATCGCCATGGCGGTGATGGTGCTGATGGTGTCGATGTACACGAAGAAGCCGCTCGATTTCTCGATCTTCCCCACCGTGCTGCTGGTGACGACGCTGCTGCGCCTGTCGCTCAACGTCGCCTCGACGCGGGTGGTGCTGCTGGAAGGCCACACCGGCCCCGACGCGGCGGGCAAGGTGATCGAGGCCTTCGGCCAGTTCCTCGTCGGCGGCAACTACGCCGTCGGCCTGGTGGTGTTCGTCATCCTGGTGGTGATCAACTTCGTCGTCATCACCAAGGGCGCCGGGCGCATCGCCGAGGTCTCGGCGCGCTTCACCCTCGACGCCATGCCGGGCAAGCAGATGGCCATCGACGCCGACCTCAACGCCGGCCTCATCGGCGAGGACGAGGCGAGAAAGCGCCGTACCGCGATTGCGCAGGAGGCGGACTTCTTCGGCTCGATGGACGGCGCCTCGAAGTTCGTGCGCGGCGACGCGGTGGCCGGCATCCTGATCCTGTTCATCAACATCATCGGCGGCCTCATCGTCGGCGTCGTGCAGCACGACATGGAGCTCGCCCGCGCGGCGCAGAACTACACGCTGCTGACCATCGGCGACGGCCTCGTCGCGCAGATCCCGGCGCTCATCATCTCCACCGCCGCCGGCCTCGTGGTGAGCCGCGTCGCCACCGACGAGGACATCGGCCAGCAGTTCGTCGGCCAGGTCTTCTCCAACCCGCAGGTGCTCATGCTGACGGCCGGCATCCTCGGCATCCTCGGCCTCATCCCCGGCATGCCGCACTTCGCCTTCCTGCTTTTCGCGGCCGCGGTGGGCGGGCTGGCGTACTGGATGGCGCAGCGCCAGGCCAGGCCGGAGGAGGAAAAGACCGCCGCGCCGGCCGCCGCCGCGCCGGTCGAATCGCTCGAGGCGAGCTGGGCCGACGTGGCGCCGGTGGACGTGCTCGGCCTCGAAGTCGGCTACCGGCTCATCCCGCTCGTCGACCGCGGCCAGGACGGCGAGCTGCTGAAGCGCATCCGCGGGCTGCGCAAGAAATTCGCCCAGGAAGTGGGCTTCCTCGCCGCGCCGGTGCACATCCGCGACAACCTCGAGCTGAAACCCAACGGCTACCGCATCGCCCTGAAGGGCGTCGAGATCGGCGCCGGCGAAGCCTGGCCCGGCATGTTCCTCGCCATCAACCCGGGCCGCGTCGCCGGCACCCTGCCGGGCACGCAGACGAAGGATCCGGCCTTCGGCCTGCCCGCCGTGTGGATCGAGGCCAACCTGCGCGACCAGGCGCATGCGCTCGGCTACACGGTGGTCGATGCCAGCACGGTGGTCGCCACGCATCTCAACCACGTCATCCTCAGCCACGCCGCCGAGCTGCTCGGCCGGCAGGAGGCGCAGGCGCTGCTCGACCACATCGCCAAGGATGCGCCCAAGCTCATCGAGGACCTGGTGCCGAAGCAGGTGGCGCTCGCCGTGGTGCAGCGCGTGCTGCAGAACCTGCTCGAGGAGGGCGTCAACATCCGCGACATGCGCAGCATCATCGAGACCGTCGCCGAGCAGGCGCCGCGCACGCAGGACCCGGCCGAGCTGACCTCGCACGTGCGCGTGGCGCTCGGCCGCTCCATCGTGCAGCAGCTCTATCCGGGCAATGCCGAGATGTCGGTCATGGCGCTCGACCCCTCGCTCGAGCGCGTCCTGCTGCAGGCCGTGCAGACCGTCGGCCCGGACGGCAGCGGCATCGAGCCGGGCCTGGCCGACACGCTGCTCAGGCAGACCACGGCCGCCGCCCAGCGCCAGGAGGAGATCGGCCTGCCCGCGGTGCTCCTGGTGCCGGGGCCGCTGCGCTGGCTGCTCTCGCGCTTCCTGCGCCGTGCCGTGCCGCAACTGAAAGTCATCGCCAACGCCGAGGTGCCCGCCTCGCGCACGCTGAGAGTCACCGCCATCATCGGAGGTAAATAGCCATGAACGTGAAACGCTACTTCGCCAAGACGGCCCGCGAGGCCCTGCGACAGCTCAAGGAAGAGCTCGGCGCCGACGCCATCGTGCTGTCCAACCGCAGCGTCGACGGCGGCGTCGAGATCACCGCCCTGCCGGCGAGCGAGCTGCCGGCCGAGCCGCCCGCGGCGCCGGCGCGCAGCGCACGCGTGGATCGCGACGAGGACTTCACCGTCAGCCTCTCCGGCGGCGCGCGCAAGCTGGCGCCGACGGCGGAGAAGAAGGCCGTGCGCGAATGGCAGCCGGGCCGTCCCAAGATTGACTTGGCCCCCTCGGGGGGCGGATCGAGCGATTCTCTCGATCCGGGGGCGCAACTCTTCCGGGAACTGGCCGGCATCAAGGGCCTGATCGAACAGCAGCTCGCCGGCTTTGCCTGGACCGGCCTCGCGCACGAGGCGCCGGCCAAGACGCTGCTGCTCACGGAGCTGCTCGACGCCGGCTTCTCCGCGCAGCTTTCGCGCCGCCTGGTCGACAGCCTGCCTGCCGGCGCCACGCGCGAGGAGGGCCGCGCCTGGGTGAAGGGCGTGCTCAACCGCAATTTCCACACCGCCGCGGCGGACGACGAGATCGTCGATGCCGGCGGCGTCTACGCCCTGGTCGGCCCGACCGGCGTGGGCAAGACCACCACCACGGCGAAACTCGCGGCGCGCTGCGTCGTGCGCCACGGCGCCGACAGCGTGGCGCTGCTCACCACCGACGGCTACCGCATCGGCGCGCACGAGCAGCTGCGCATCTACGGCCGCATCCTCGGCGTGCAGGTGCACGCCGTGCGCGACGCCGCCGACCTGCGCCGCACGCTGGCCGACCTCTCCAGCCGGCACATGGTGCTGATCGACACCATCGGCATGAGCCAGCGCGACCGCCTGGTGGCCGAGCAGGCGGAGATGCTCGACGGCGCCGGCGCCGGCCGGCTGCTGCTGATGAACGCCACCAGCCGCGGCGACACGCTCGACGACGTCGTGCGCGCCTATGGCACGGGCAGCGCGCTGGCCGGCGCGATACTCACCAAGGTGGACGAGGCGGTGAGCCTGGCATCGCCGCTCGACGTGCTGATCCGCCAGCGGCTCTCGCTCTACTACGTCGCCAACGGCCAGCGCGTGCCGGAGGACCTGCACCTGCCCAACCGGCCCTATCTGCTGCACCGCGCCCTGAAGGGCCTGCCCGAGCATTCGCCGCACCATCTGGTCGGCGACGAGGCCGGCCTGCTGCTGGCGGCGGGCGCGGCGCGTGGCCACCCTGTCGGAGCGGCCCATGGCCAGCCTCTTTGAGGACCAGGCCGCCGGCCTGCGCCGCCTGTTTGCCGGCGAATCCGCGCCGGCCGTTCTGGCGTTTTCGGGCGAGGCCTGCGGCGCGCTGCTGGCGGGGCTGGCGCGCGGCCTCGCCGCGGCGGGCAAGGAGGTGCTCGTCATCGACGAGCACGCCGGCGAGCGCACCGTGGCGACGGCGTTCGGCCTGCGCCCGCGCTACGACCTGATCCAGGCGGTGAACCGCGACGCGCCGGCGGGCCGGGTGCTGCAGCAGGCCGAGGCCGGCATCTGCCTGCTGCCGGCGGCGCGCGCGGCGCGCCAGTGCGCGCGCCTGGCGCCGGAGCAGCGGCGCGCGCTGGGCGAGGGGCTGCGCCGCCTGCAGCGGAGCGCCGACGTCGTGCTGATCCACGGTGCGTCGCGCGAGGCGGAGGGCCTGATGCCGCTGCTGGCGCAGCCGCCCCGGCACATCGTCGTCGTCACGCCCGAGAGCCAGTCCATCACCGCCGCCTACGCGCGCATGAAGCGGCTGGCGCAGGGCGGCGACTGCCGCGACTTCGAACTGGTCGTGCTCGGCGCGCGCGACGGTGCCGAGGCGCGCACCGTGCTGGCCAACCTGGGCGAGGTGGCCGGCCGCCACCTCGGCGCCCGCGTGGCGCCGCTCGGCGGCGCGCATGTTGGCGAGCACGTGCCGGGAACGGCGGCGGCAGCGGGGTTTGCGCTGGCGGAGTCGCTCCTGGCGGCGCACGAAGACAGGAGGGGACGGGCCATCGGTCGCAGCCGCCCCCGGGGCGCGGCCGGCGCGATGGCAGCCTGTACGGTGGTATAGTTGAACGCAACAACACAGACAGGCAGCGCGCGGATGTACACCGCCTCCGGCAACCTGGACAGGGACCAACTCGTCATGCAGTACGCGCCGCTGGTCAAGCGGATCGCGTACCACCTGCTCGCCAAGCTGCCGGCCAGCGTCCAGGTCGAGGACATCATCCAGAACGGCATGCTCGGGCTGATCGACGCGCTCGGCCGCTTCGAGGAGGGGCTCGGCGCCCAGTTCGAGACCTACGCCGTGCAGCGCATCCGCGGCGCCATGCTCGACGGCTTGCGCGAGAACGACTGGCTGCCGAGGAGCCTCAGGCGCGACATGCGCCGCATCGAGGGCGCCGTCAGCCAGCTCGAGCAGCGCTACGGCCGCCAGCCGACCGAGGGGGAGCTGGCCAAGTCGCTCGACATGGCGCTCGCCGACTACCAGAAGATGCTGCAGGACGCGCGCGGCTACCAGCTCGTGCACCTCGAGGACTTCGGCGACGACGATGACGACGACTACCTCGACCGCCACCTGCCGAGCAGCGAGGCCGACCCGCTCGCCGCGCTGCTCGACAAGAACATGCGCGACGTGCTGATCCGCGCCATCCAGGACCTGCCCGAGCGCGAGAAGACGGTGATGGGCCTGTATTACGAGGAAGAGCTCAACCTGCGCGAGATCGGCGAGATCCTCGGCGTGTCCGAGTCGCGCATCTGCCAGCTGCACAGCCAGGCCATCGCCCGGCTGCGCGCCAAGCTGGCGAAGAAAAAATGACGACCTTCCCCCCATCCCCCTTCCCCGGGAAGGGGGTGACGGCGGTTCAGCCGCTGCGCGGCTTCCGTGCAGACCTCGCTCTTCCGCGGAGTCTGCTGGGAGAGGGTTGACGCCGCCATGGACGTCATCAGCATCCTCGGCCTGCTCATCGGGCTGGCCGCCATCCTCGGCGGCCAGATCCTCGAGGGCGGCCATCTGTCCTCGCTGTTCCAGCCGACCGCCTTCGTCATCGTCATCGGCGGCACGCTCGGGGCGGTCATGCTGCAGAGCCCCTTCGCCACCTTCATGCAGGGCATGGCCATGGGGCGCTGGGTGTTCTCGCCGCCGCAGCTCGCGCAGCGCGAGCTGATCGACCGCATCGTCGAATGGAGCCACACGGCGCGGCGCGAGGGCCTGCTCGCCCTCGAGCACCACCTGGCCGACCTGGACGACCCCTTCATGCGCAAGGGCCTGCAGCTGCTGGTCGACGGCGCCGAGCCGGACCGCGTGCGCGAGGTGCTGGAAGTCGAGATCGGCGTGCAGGAAGGCGAGCTCAAGCTCGCCGCGAAAATCTGGGAATCGGCCGGCGGCTACGCGCCGACCATCGGCATCCTCGGCGCCGTGATGGGCCTCATCCACGTCATGGAGAACCTGTCCGACCCGTCGAAGCTGGGCGCCGGCATCGCCGTCGCCTTCGTCGCCACCATCTACGGCGTCGGCTCGGCCAACCTGATCTTCCTGCCCATCGCCAAGAAGCTGCTCGCCCACGTCTCGCGCCTCTCCCTCATGCGCGAGATGTACATCGACGGCCTCATCAGCATCGCCAACGGCGACAACCCGCGCATCATCGAGAGCCGGCTGCAGGGCTATCTCGTATAAAAGTCAGTTCCTGCGGGACGGCGCCGGCTTCAAGTTCCCGTGTCCCCGGCCGTTAATCCAGTCTGGCCCAACAGACGGATATGCCATGCGCCGCCGCGCCCACGCCGAAGAGCATGAGAACCACGAGCGATGGCTCGTCTCCTACGCCGACTTCATCACCCTGCTGTTCGCCTTCTTCGTGGTGATGTATTCGCTGTCCACGGTGAACGAGGGCAAGTACCGGGTGCTGTCCGATTCGCTCGTCTCGGCCTTCCGCAGCGTAAACATCAACATGCGCGGGCAGCAGGTGGCGCCGGGGGCGATGACGCCGGTGCCGGCCCAGGCCCTGCCGCAGATCAAGCCGAAGGCGCCGGTCTCGCCCGCGCAGGCGCGCGAGGAGGAGCGCAAGCGCCAGGCGCGCGAGAAGATGCGCGAGATGGCGAAGGACATCATGGGCGTGCTGGCGCCGCTGGTGAACGAGGGAAAGGTCAGCGTCACCGAGGGGCTGAAGGGCATCACGGTGGAGATCAACGCCAGCGTGCTGTTCCCGGTGGGCGAGGCGCGCCTGCAGCCGGTGGCGGTGAAGGCCCTGCGCGCGGTGGCCGAGGTGACGGCGCGGGCGGATTTTCCGATCACCGTCGAGGGACATACCGACCCGACGCCGATTGCCACGCCGCAGTTTCCGTCGAACTGGGAGCTCTCGGGCGCGCGCGCCTCCAGCGTGGTGCGCCTGTTCGTCGAGTCGGGCGTCGCGCCGCAGCGCCTGACGGCGATCGGCTATGGCGAGCAGCGGCCGGTGGCGAGCAACGACACGCCCGAGGGCCGCGCGCGCAACCGGCGCGTCGCCATCCTCATCGAGGCGCAGAATCCGGACGACCTGAAGGAACTACCAGTGGTGAATTGAGCGGCCCCGCCGCTGGGCCGCCCCAAGGCGGGGCAGTCAACAAATTGGAGCGGGCGCGGCCCGCGAACTGCCGTCACCCCCTTCCTCGGGAAGGGGGCTGGGGGGAAGGTACTACACGGAGCCGAGGCTGCGGCCGCCGCCCACCGGGCGGGCCTGGCCGTCGGGGCCGTAGAGCGCCGCCTGGTTGGCCGCGGCGAGCAGCGTGGCGAGCGCCTGCTGGTTGTGGGCGAGGCGGCTGGCGATGAGCTTGCCGTTGCTGCGGTTGAGGTCGCTGGCCCGGCTGGCCAGGGCGAGCAGCGCCTCCCACGCAGGCCGTGCCTCGGGCTGCCGGGCGAGCCAGGCTTCCATGCCCGGGCGGTCGGCGCCGAAACCGGCTTCCGCCAGCTGCTGGGCACGCGCCTCGCCGAGGCGGGCCAGCCGGCCGAAGGCGTCGTTCTTTTCCGCGGCGAGCGGCAGCAGCCGGTCGACGTCGCCGTCGACGAGGGCCTGCTGTTCCTTTTCAAGCAAAACGAGGAAGCCGCGCAATTGGCCGGCTTCCTCGAGGAGGAGGTTGAGGAGCGGGGTGGAGTCGGTTCGGCCGGATTCGCTCAAGCTCGGCGCGCTTGCGAGGCGATCATCTGGCGGACGCTGTCGATCAGGCCGTCGGCCACCTTGCTGGCGTCGACCTGGAAGCGTCCTTCGGCCATCGCCTGCTTGATCTCGGCGACGCGGCCGGCGTCGACCACCGGCACGTTGGCGAGTGCGGCCTCGACCTCCTGCATGCGCGCGGAGAGGGAGGACAGCTCCACCGTTTCGCCTGCTCCCGCGGCGGGCGCGGAGGACTGGCTCTTGGAGGGGCGCGGTCGCGATTCGCCGCTGGGCAGTCCGCCGACGGAACCTACTGAATTGTCGATTTTCACGGCTTCATTCCTAAAAAGTGGGACCTCAGGTGTTCCTTACGGCGCGATGCGGGAAAACTTTAGCCCGAATTTGCAATGGCATGATTCTACGCCGGAAATCACGTGACAGGTCAATAGCTCACTTCGACCACGCCGCCCGGCCGTGCAATGCCGGAAACGACCTGGCCGCTGGCGATGCGCACCTGGACGACCTGGCCGGCTGCCGCATTGTTGAGCGCCTTGCCTTCCGTGGCCACCTGGAAGCCCTTGCCTTTCGACACCACCTTGACGCCCTGGCCCTGCAGCACCGCCGGCGTGTCGCGCAGCAGGTCGCTGCGCAGCGCCTGCCCGGATTGCAGGCCGACGTTCGCCGACTTGCCGAGTGCCAGGGCTTCCTCGGTGACGATGCCGGCCGGCAGTTCGGCCAGATCGCCCGAGCGCTTCGCCAGATCGCCCGGCGCGATGACCTGCCCGCGCGCCAGGGGGCGCGCCGTAACGTAGTACTCGCCGATGACCTTGACCTGGACGGGGACGAAGATCGACCAGCCGCCTTCCGCCTGACAGCGGACGCCGATATGGGTTCGCCCCCAGGCGCGGCTGCCGGACGGCAGATAAGCCTCCAGCGCGGGGCAGGGGGCCAGCTGGTTGTTCGGGTCGATGGCGCCGACGCTGAAGCTCGCCTGTCCCGGCAGGCCGCGCGTCTGTACGCGCAGGAACTCCTCGACGACGCGCTTCACCTCGGCCGGCTCCTGGCGGGCCTGGACAGCGAGCGCCGGCAGCAGCAGCGCGAACAGGAGAAGGTTTGCGGGTTTCATCAGGGCGATTCAATCATGCGCAACGAGCGCAGGCAAGCCGGCGTTGACCTCGCGGCAAATATTGCCGCCCGCCGGCGCGCGCTTGCCGCCGGGTACGAGGATTGCCCGCGCTTTCCGCCGCTTTTCGGCAAATCGTTGCCGTTCGCCGGGGCATACGATGCCTGGCATGGATGATGCAAAGCAGAAGGCGGAAAACAGGCATTCGAGGCAAACGTGACGCATCCGATCGATACCGAACTGGCGTTTCACCAGCGCGCCCTGAACCTGCAGGCCTACCGGCAGCAGGTGCTGGCGTCGAACATCGCCAATGCGGACACGCCGCACTACAAGGCGCGCGACATCGATTTCAAGGCCAGCCTGCAAGAAGTCCTGGCCGGCAAGGGAGGTAGCGCAGGTGGCCAGCTGGACCTGGCCCGGACGGCCCCGCGTCACTTCCCCGCCGGCGACGGGGCGCCGGCCGGTGCGCGCCTCATGTACCGCAGGGAAACCCAGTCCAGCGTGGACGGCAACACCGTCGATATGGACGTCGAGCGCGCCGCCTTCGCCGAGAACGCCGTGCGCTACGAGGCCAGCCTGACCTTCATCAACCAGATGCTGCGCAACATCCGCGCCGCGCTGCAGAACCAGTGAGGTAGCGGTCAATGAGCATGTTGAACGTATTTAATATCGCCGGCTCGGCGCTCACCGCGCAATCGGCGCGGCTGAACGCGCTGGCGAGCAACCTGGCCAACGCCGACTCGGTGGCCGGCCCCGACGGCCGGCCTTACAGCGCCAGGCAGGTGGTGTTCGCCGCCCGGCCCGTCGAGGGCGGCGCCATGCACCCCGGCTCCGCCGTGGGCGTGCGCGTCATCGGCGTGGTCGAGAGCGCGGCGCCGCCGCGCATGGTGCACGACCCGCGCAATCCCGCCGCCAACGAGCAGGGCTACGTCGCCATGCCGAACGTGAACGTGGTCGAGGAGATGGTGAACATGATCTCCGCCTCGCGCGCCTACCAGAGCAACGTCGAGGTGATGAACACCGCCAAGACACTCATGCAGAAGACCCTGGCGCTCGGCCAGTAATGGAGGAGAAGATATGAGTCTCGCCGTCCAGCAAAGCACAGCCGGCAACCCGACCCAGGCACTCTACGCCAGCCTGAACGGGGCGCAAAAGCCGGGAGAGAAGGAACTCAGTCCGCAGGACCGCTTCCTCAAGCTGCTCGTGACGCAGCTGAAGAACCAGGATCCGCTCAATCCGATGGACAACGCCCAGATGACCTCGCAACTGGCGCAGATCAGCACGGTGGACGGCATCGAGAAGCTCAACGCCACGCTGAAGATGATCCTCCAGGGCAGCAACGAGAACCAGGCCATGCAGGCCGCGGCGCTGGTCGGCCACGGCGTGCTGGTGCCGGGCAACGGCCTGTCGCTCTCCGGCGGCATGGCCATCGGCGGCCTCGAGCTGGCCGAGCCGGCCGATCGCGTCACCGTCACCATCAGGGATGCGAATGGCGCGGCCGTCAGGACGATCGAGCTGGGTGCGCTGGCCGCCGGCAGCCGCGGCTTCGCCTGGGACGGCCTGACCGACAGCGGCGCCCAGGCGGCGGACGGCATGTATTCGATCTCGATCAGTGCCCAGCGCGGAGAGAACAAGCTGCAAGCCACGGCGCTGCAGATGGGCGTCGTGTCGAGCGTGGTGCGGACCGGCCAGGGCGTCGGACTGAACGTGGGCGCGCTCGGCATGTTCGGCATGCAGGACGTCAGGCAGATTCTGTAAACGCACATAGAGGCAGGAGGACAAGATGAGCTTTCAACAAGGTTTGAGCGGTCTGAACGCGGCGGCCAAGGGCCTCGACGCGGTGAGCAACAACGTGTCCAACGCCAACACCGTCGGCTTCAAGGGCGCGGCCGCCCAGTTTGCCGACGTGTTCGCGGCCTCCGTCTCGGGCGGGGGCGCCGGCCAGGTGGGCATCGGCGTCAACGTCAGCGGGATCAAGCAGAGCTTCACCCAGGGCAACATCACGGTGACCAACAATCCGCTCGACCTGGCCATCAACGGCGGCGGCTTCTTCCGCGTGAACAATTCCGGCACGGTCGGCTTCACGCGCAACGGCCAGTTCCTGGTCGACAAGGACGGCTACATCGTCAATACCTCGGGGGCGCGACTGACCGGCTATGCCGCCAACGCCGCCGGCGTGATCGTGCCCTCCAGCCCGACCGACATCCTCATCAGCAGCGCCGACCTGACGCCGAACGCCAGCACCGCCGGCACCATCGGCCTCAACCTCGACTCGCGCGAGACGGTGCCTGCGGCCGCCTTCCTGTACACGGACCCGACCACCTACAACAGCTCCACGGCGATGACGGTCTTCGACAGCCTGGGCAATTCGCACGTGATGACCATGTATTTCCGCAAGACGGCCGCGAATGCCTGGAACATGTACGTCGGCCTCGACGGCGCGGCGCCGGCGACGACCACCGCGCTGGCCTTCAACAGCAGCGGCGCCATCACCACGGGCATGCCGGTGACGGCGCTGGCGGGCGTCAACCCCGGCACTGGCGCGGCCAACCTGACGGTGACGCTGGACCTCGGCTCGGCGACGCAGTACGGCTCGACCTTCGGCGTGAACAGCATGACGCAGGACGGCTACACCTCCGGCCGCCTGACGGGCCTGACGGTCGCCGCCGACGGCGTGGTGCAGGGCCGCTATTCGAACGGCCAGACGCGCAACCTCGGCCAGGTGGTGCTGGTGAATTTCGCCAACCCGAACGGACTGCAGTCGCAGGGCGGCAACCTCTGGGCGGAGACATCCGCCTCCGGCCAGCCGCTGATTGGCACGCCCAACAGCGGCAGCCTGGGCGCGCTGCAATCGGCCGCCATCGAGGAGTCCAACATCGATCTCACCGGCGAGCTGGTGAACATGATCACCGCGCAGCGCAACTACCAGGCCAACGCGCAGTCGATCAAGACCCAGGACGCCATCATGCAAACGCTGGTGAACCTGCGCTGAGACGCCGCCGGGACGCAAGGGGCGATAGATGGACAAGCTGATCTACACGGCCATGAGCGGGGCGAAGAGCCTGTTCGACCGCCAGGCCGCGGTCGCCCACAACCTGGCCAACGCCACCTCCACCGGCTACCGCGCCGAGGAGAACCGCCTGCGCGCCGTGCCGGTGAGGAGCGACGCCCTGCCGACGCGGGTCTTCGCCATCGATGCCAGCGTGGCGATCGACTTTTCCCCCGGCCCGCTCATGCAGACCGGCCGCAGCCTCGACGTCGCCGTGCAGGGACAGGGATGGATCGCGCTCGCCATGCCGGACGGCACGGAGGCCTACACGCGCAACGGCAATCTGGAAGTCAGCGTGAACGGCCTGCTGCAGACGCGCAACGGCATTCCCGTGCAGGGCGACGGCGGCCCCATCTCGATCCCGCCCGACAACGCGATCACCATCGGCAACGACGGCATCGTCTCGATCAAGCAGTCGAGCGGGGCGCAGAACGTCGTCTCCCAGGTCGGCACGATCAAGCTGGTCAACCCGCCCGAGGCCGACCTCGTGCGCGGCCCGGACGGCCACTTCCGCCTGCGCGGCGGCGGCACGGCCGAGGTCGACCCGAACGTGCAGCTGGCGGGCGGCTTTCTCGAGGGCAGCAACGTGAATGCGGTAGACCAGATGGTGTCGATGATCTCGCTGGCGCGCCAGTTCGACGCCCAGATGAGGCTGCTCAGCCACGCCGAGCAGAACGACCGCGCGGCGGCGCAGCTGCTGGCGACCCGATAAGGCAAGGAGAAGACAACATGATTCGCTCGCTCTGGATCACGCGCACCGGACTGGACAGCCAGCAATTCCAGCTCGACATCACCTCGAACAACCTCGCCAACGTCAGCACCAGCGGCTTCAAGCGCGCCCGCGCCGTGTTCGAGGACCTGCTCTACCAGACGCTGCGCCAGCCGGGCGCCTCCAGCTCGGCGCAGACGCAGATCCCGGCCGGCCTCCAGGTCGGCACCGGCGTGCGCCCGGTCTCCAGCCCGCGCGTGTTCACGCAGGGCAACCTGACGCAGACCGGCAACAGCCTGGATATCGCCATCCAGGGCGAGGGTTTCTTCCAGATCCAGCTGCCCGACGGCACGCTCGCCTACACGCGCGACGGCGCCTTCCAGAAGGACAGCCAGGGGCAGGTCGTCACCGCCAACGGCTATCCCATTTCGCCGGCCATCGTCATTCCGTCGAACGCCGTCTCCGTCACCATCGGCACCGACGGCACGGTCACCGTGCTGCAGAGCGGCTCGCCGACGCCGGTCCAGGTCGGCCAGATCCAGCTCGCCAGCTTCGTGAACACCGGCGGCCTGCAGAGCATGGGCATGAACCTGTATCTGGAGACGGCCTCGAGCGGCACGGCGACACCGAACACGCCGGGCACCAACGGCGTCGGCGTGGTCAACCAGGGCTATGTCGAGACCTCGAACGTGAACGTGGTCGAGGAAATGGTGAACCTGATTACCACCCAGCGCGCCTACGAGATCAACACGCGCGCCCTGCAGACGGCCGACCAGATGCTGGCCAGGCTGATGCAGCTGTGATCCGGGGGACGATCGCATGCGCAGCGCAATAGTCAGTCTCTGCGGGGCGGCGCTGCTCGCCGGCTGCCTCGCCACCACGCCGCCGACGGCGGTGCACCAGCCGATGACGGCCCGGCCGGCATCGAACGAGGCGCCGCCGCACAACGGCGCCATCTACCAGGCCTCCTTCGCCCGCCCCATTTTCGAGGACCGCCGCGCCCGCTATGTCGGCGACGTCATCACCATCAACATCGTCGAGAAGACGGCGGCCTCGAAGCAGTCGAACAGCAGCGCCGAGAAGTCGCAGGACATGGCGGTGAGCGTGCCGACCCTGATGAAGGTGCCGGGCAAGTTCGTCCAGGGCCTCAACGTCGAGGCCAACAGCGAAAGCAAGTTCGCCGGCAAGGGCGGCGCCGCGGCCAACAACGCCTTCACCGGCACCATCACCTGCACCGTGATCGAGGTGATGCCCAACGGCTACCTGCTGGTGTCCGGCGAGAAGGTGGTGGCGATCAACCAGGGCGAGGAATTCATCCGCTTCTCCGGCGTGGTGAATCCCGCCTACATCAGCGCCGCCAATGTCGTCAGCTCGACCCAGGTGGCCGACGCGCGCATCGAATACAAGGGCAACGGCTTCATCGATTCGGCCAACACCATGGGCTGGCTGGCGCGCTTCTTCCAGAGCTTCATGCCGTTCTGATGGAGGCGATCATGCGCGCGACAAGACTGCTCCTGTGTGTTCTGGCCCTCGCCCTGGCCGCGGGCGGCCCGGCCCACGCCGAGCGCATCAAGGACCTCGTATCGGTGCAGGGCGTGCGGCAGAACCAGCTCATCGGCTACGGCATCGTGGTCGGCCTGGACGGCAGCGGCGACCAGACCACGCAGACGCCCTTCACGGTGCAGAGCATCATCAACATGCTCAACCACCTCGGCTTCACCCTGCCGCCGGGCACCTCGCTGCAGCTGAAGAACGTCGCCGCCGTGATCGTCACGGCCAGCCTGCCGCCCTTCGCCCGCATGGGCCAGCAGATCGACGTCACCGTCTCCTCGATGGGCAATGCCAAGAGCCTGCGCGGCGGCACGCTGCTGATGGCGCCGCTGAAGGGCGCCGACGGCAACATCTATGCCGTCGCCCAGGGCAATGTCATCGTGAGCGGCGCCGGCGCCTCGGCCGGCGGCTCGAAGGTGCAGATCAATCACCTCTCCGCCGGGCGCATCGCCAACGGCGCCACGGTCGAGCGTGCCGTGCCGACGCCGCTGGGCGAGGGGGAGTTCGTCTACCTCGAACTGAACAGCACCGACTTCGGCACGGTCCAGCGCGTGGTCGAGGCCATCAACAAGAACGTCGGCGCCTCGCCAGCCAGCGCCGTGGACGGCCGTCGCATCCGCGTGCTGGCGCCGGTCGAGCCGGACAGCCGCGTCGCCTTCCTCGGCCGCATCGAGAACATCGAGCTGCAGCCGCTGCAATCGGCCGCCAGGGTCATCGTCAACGGCCGCACCGGCTCGGTGGTGATGAACCAGTCGGTGGCCATCGACACCTGCGCCGTGGCGCATGGCGGCCTCTCCGTCACGGTGTCCTCCGAACAGCAGGTGAGCCAGCCGGCGCCGCTCTCGGGCGGACAGACCGTGGTCACCGAGCGCGCCGACATCCAGGTGGCGCAGCAGGGCGGCAGCCTGCTCACCCTGAAGGCCGGCGTCTCGCTGGCCGAGGTGGTCAAGGCGCTCAACGCCATCGGCGCCAGTCCGCTCGATCTCATCGCCATCCTGCAGGCCATGAAGGCCGCCGGCGCGCTGCGCGCCGAGCTGGAGATCATCTGATGTTGCCGGTCCGCGCCCCCGCCGGGCCGTCCCAAGGGGGCGCAGCCATCGAGCATGGAGCCGCGTCAGCGGCGAACACCCGTCACCCCCTTCCGTGGGAAGGGGGAGGGGGGATGGTCAAGTGACCCCCGCCGCCAACCAGCTCGCCATCGACGTCAACAGCCTGGCGCAGAGCAAGCGCCTGGCCAGGGACGATCCGCGCGCCGCGGCGAAAGGCGCCGCGCAGCAGGTGGAGGCGATGTTCCTGCAGATGGTGCTGAAAGCCATGCGCGAGGCCTCGCCCAGGGAGGGCCTCTTCGACAGCGGACAGACGCGGATGTACCAGTCCATGCACGATCAGCAGCTGGCGCAGGTGCTCGCCGCGCGCGGCAGCATCGGGCTGGCCGCCATCATCGAGCGGCAGCTCACACGCAACCTGCCGGCGGGCGAACCGGCGCCGGCCCGGCCGTCGCCGCAAGCCGCAACCGCCGTGCCACCCGCCGCGGCCAATGCACCCCAATCCGCGTCGCAGCACGCGCCCGCGCAGGCCGCCGAAGTCGTGCCGGTGCCGGCGCGGGGATTCATCAACCGCCTCTGGACCGACGCGCGCGAGGCGAGCCAGGCGACCGGCATTCCGGCGCACTTCATGATCGCCCAGGCCGCGCTGGAGACCGGCTGGGGGCGCTCCGAACTGCGCTTCTCCGACGGCACGCCGACCTACAACGTGTTCGGCATCAAGGCCGGGCGCGGCTGGCAGGGCGCCGTGGCGGAGGCGACCACCACCGAATACGTGAACGGCGTCGCGCAGCGGAGCGTCGAGCGCTTCCGCGCCTACGGTTCCTATGCCGAGGCCTTCCGCGATTACGCCAACCTGCTGACCACCAATCCGCGCTATGCAGGCGTGCTCAACCGGCAGGATGCGGCGGGCTTCGCGCGCGGCCTGCAGCAGGCCGGCTATGCCACCGACCCGATGTACGCGGCCAAGCTCGAGCGCATCATCGGCGGCCAGGCGCTGCGCAGCGGGATGATCGGCTGATGTTCAGATTTTCCGCTCCCTGCCGTTAATAGCTGAGAGATCAGGCCATGGGCACCAACGTATTCAACATCGGCGTATCGGGACTGGCGGCGGCCCAGGCGGGCCTGCTCACCACCGGCCACAACATCAGCAACGCCGGCACGCCCGGTTTCAACCGCCAGCAGATCGTCCAGACCACCAATACGCCGCAGTTCACCGGCGCCGGCTATCTGGGCCAGGGTACGAACGTGCTGACGGTGAAGCGCATCTACAGTCAGTTCCTCGCCGGCCAGACGCTGTCGGCCCAGTCGCGTCTGGCCGAGCTGAACATCTATGCCGACCAGATCCGCCAGGTCGACGGCCTGCTCGCCGACCCGAGCGCCGGCCTCTCCTCGGCGCTCAACGATTTCTTCCGCGGTGCGCATGAGGTGGCCGCCTACCCGGCCTCGATCCCGGCGCGCCAGTCCATGCTGTCCCTGGCGCAGGCGCTGGTCGGGCGCTTCCAGAGCGTGGACAGCCGCCTGAACGAGATCCGCGACGGCGTCGACAGCCAGCTCGCCAGCACGATCGTCAACATCAATGCCTACTCGACGCAGATCGCCGAGCTCAACCAGCGCATCATCCTGGCGCAGGCGGCCGGCCCGAACCAGCCGCCCAACGACCTGCTCGACCAGCGCGACCAGCTGCTCGCCCAGCTCAACCTGGAAGTGCACGTCTCCTCCGTGGCAGAGGGCGACGGCAGCCTGAGCGTCTTCGTCGGCAACGGCCAGCCGCTGGTGGTGGGCATCCAGACATTCAACCTGACGACCCTGCTGTCGCGCGAGGACGCCTCGCGCATGACCGTGGGCGTTGCCCTCGCCGGCGGCGGTGCCGCGGCGCTGCCCGAGTCGATGATCACCGGCGGCACGCTCGGCGGGCTGCTCGGCTTCCGCAGCGAAAGCCTCGATGCGGCGCAGAATGCGCTGGGGCGCATCGCCATCGGGCTGGCCACCACCTTCAACGAGCAGCACCGGCTGGGCCAGGACCTCACCGGCGCGCTCGGCGGCAACTTCTTCACGGCGCCGGTGCCGCAGGCGCTCTACCCGAACAGCCCGGTGAACGGCGGCACCGCCGTCATCGGCGTGGCGGTGGCCAGCGCCGGCAGCCTGACCACCAGCGACTATCGCCTCACCGCCAACGGCGGCGGCAACTACACCCTGCTGCGCCTGTCGGACAACACCACGCTGTTTTCCGCCGTCGCGCTGCCGCAGACGGTGGACGGCCTCGCCATCAGCCTCGCCGCCGGCGCCGCGAACGCCGGCGACACCTTCCTCATCCAGCCCACGCGCACGGCGGCCAGCGACATCGGTGTCGCGCTCACCGACGCGCGCAGCATCGCCGCCGCGGCGCCGATCCGCACCGCGGCGAGCACCGCCAACACCGGCAGCGGGGCAGTGAGCGCCGGCAGCGTCAATCCGCCGCCGCCGGCCAACGCCAACCTGACGCAGACGGTGACGATCACGTTCGACAATCCGCCGGGCACCTTCGACGTCGTCGGCGTCGGCACCGGCAACCCGGCCAACGTCGTCTATACACCGGGCGGCAACATCACCTACAACGGCTGGACTATCCAGATCAGCGGCACGCCGGCGGCGGGCGACGTGTTCACGATTTCCGCCAACAGCGCCGGCGTCTCCGACAACCGCAACGCGCTGCTGCTGGCCGGGCTGCAGACGAACAGGACGCTCGCTGGCGGCACGGCGACCTACCAGTCGGCCTACGCGCAGATCGTCAGCGATGTCGGCAACCGGGCGCGCGAGACCGAGGTGGGCATCACCGCGCAGGAAAGCGTTGTCAAGCAGACCGAGGACGCGCGGCAGTCGCTCTCCGGCGTGAACCTCGACGAAGAGGCGGCCAACCTGCTGCGCTACCAGCAGGCCTACCAGGCCTCGGGCAAGATGATCGACATCGCCTCGAAGCTCTTCGACATACTGCTTGATCTCGGGAGATAGCCATGCGGATATCCAGTTCGATGATCTTCGACGCAGGGCTGGCGTCGATCCAGAAGCAGACCGCCTCGCTCATGCACACGCAGCAGCAGGTGGCGAGCGGCCGGCGCATCCTGACGCCGGCCGACGACCCCGTCGCCGCCGCGCGCGCCCTCGAGGTGGAGCAGGCACGCGACACGAATGCGATCTACCAGGGCAACCAGAAGGCCGCCGGCGAGACGCTGGGCCTGGTGGAAGGTCAGCTGGTTGCGGTCGGGGAACTCATCCAGAACGTGCGCACCCTGGCCGTGCAGGGGGGCAACGGCTCGCTCACGGACACGGACCGGGCCAGCATCGCCGCGGAGCTGCGCCAGCGCTTCGACCAGCTCATGGGGCTGGCCAATGCCACCGACGCCACGGGCCAGCACCTGTTTTCAGGCTACATGGGCGACACGACGCCTTTCTCCGGCTCCGTTGCCGGCGGCGTTGCCTACGCCGGCGACGAGGGCCAGCGCAGGCTGCAGGTGTCGGCCTCGCGCCAGGTGGCGGTGAGCGATTCCGGCAACGAAATCTTCATGCGCATCCGCAACGGCAACGGCAGCTTCGCCACCTCGGTAACGGCCACCAACACGGGCAGCGGCGTCATCGACGCCGGCACGGTGACCGATCCCGCGCTGTGGAACGCCGCGGGCAACAACCGGGATTTCCGCATCGTCTTCGCCGTGAATGCCGGCACGACGACCTACGACATCATCGACAACGTCAGCGGCAACTCGCTGCTCACCGGCGCCGCGCCGGCCGCCGCGCCCTACCCGCGCGTATTCACGCCGGGGCAGGCCATCGTGCTGAAGAGCCAGGGCGCGGAGCCGGCCTTCGATTACGGGGCGCAGGTCGTGATCAACGGCAGCCCGGCCGATGGCGACCGCTTCGACATCGACGCCAGCAGCAGCCAGAGCCTGTTTGCCACCCTGTCGAACCTGATCACGGCACTCGAAGCGGGCGCCAGCAGCACATCCGGCCACACGTTGCTGGCCAACCGTCTCGGCTTTGCCCTGACCGATTTGGACCAGGCACACGACAACCTGCTGCGCGTGCGCGCCGCGATCGGCTCGCGCATGAACGAAGTCGAGGCGCTGGCCGCGGCCGGAGAGGACCTCAACCTGAACTACGAAGTGACCCTTTCGCGCCTGCGCGACATCGATTATGCCGCGGCCATCACACAGCTGACGCAGGAGC
>Ga0233424_10001527_pt1 | contig 19665 bp, 20 predicted proteins | sample Watercolumn_Towu_FD_181011 | JGI IMG/M metagenome (GOLD analysis project Ga0233424, IMG submission 181011) | Freshwater microbial communities from Lake Towuti, South Sulawesi, Indonesia - Watercolumn_Towuti2014_125_MG | ecosystem: Environmental > Aquatic > Freshwater > Lake | place: Indonesia...
CCCTCTATGAAGCGGGCCCCGTCGTAGAGGGTCACACCAGTCACCCCGGCTTGCCTGTTGAACCGCTCAGCATCGGCCATCAACTCAACCAGTCGGCCAGCGGAGAGGTAGGGGCTGGCCTCGCTCACAAAGACCACCGCACGATTTGGCATGACATGCTCCAATGACTGCTTCAGACCAAAAAAACTGCCGGGTCGTGGAGAGCGACACGCGCTACTCGGCACCCTTTGATTTTGCCTTCCAAGCGCCGGTTTCCAAGTCCTTCCGCAGCACCCAATCCTTAGCGGGAATCTTTGCACCACGGGCGGTCAGGTAGCTCGGCATGGAAAGAATGATCTCACCGTCTTGAACCAGACAATTGGTCGAAAGGACCACGCCATCGCTGAGCTCGACCAAGCACGTGGTTCCCTCGCCCGATTCGGCCTGCTCTCCGTTCAGGGTCGCTGCGGCCCCAGGGTAGATGTGGCTGTGAGTGAATTCCAACCGCATGGCAGGCCCCTATCGACTGTGCCAAATTGCCAACGCCCGTGCTTCCGCTTGTCCGATCTCAACCGCGGGACCTACAGGCAAGTCCGCTACCCCGTCATCGCGGGATGTCATTCATCCGATTGTTGACCAATTCGGCAAGCCGTTCCATTCCCGTTTCAGGCACGAACTTCCCACCGAAGCGCTGGGAGAAGTTAACCCAGTCCGACCTCATCAACCCTTTCATCTCGGCCTCCGACACTGGCAGGAAGAGCAACGCATGCGCAGGGAACCGCAACTGCTGGATGGAGCCCCGCGCCAGCTCAACGATTTCGGTATGCAGGGTGAAGGACTGGGTGTAAACGGAGCTCGCAGCCACCGCACTCGCTGTGCCTTCCAAATACGTTAAAAACCTGCTGCCGTCGAAGCATACAACTGCACGCGAGCCGCACTTGGCATTGAACTCTCGGCCTGCACGCATGACTTCGGGCAAGCGCTCCTCACCGATCTCTTCCACAGCCGCGCTTACGAACACCACCGCACACTTAGACATTACGGGCTACCTTTCACTCGGCACCAGTGCAAGCCGGCCAACGTGGATCAGCTGTGTACAAAACGCAGGCCAGCTTGAATTTCAGTTTTCAGTTGCGCTATTCCTGAACCTTTAAGAGTGCTCCATGGCTAGCCCCGTCCCCGACTCAAGTTGGCTGCAAGAGCGATGACCTCGCTAGGGATCACGGCCCCGAGGTGCGCGAGAACCGCGGCTTTCGTCCCTCTTGTGGCTCCGTGGGCGGCGCGAACTGCGAGCTACGAACGATGGACAGGATCAGTATCCGACAGCGGCAGCGGTGAGAGCAACGCCTGCGCGCCGCCCGTCATTTCGGCCGTCCGGGTAGATGGGCTCACCGCACCACAAACGGCCGATCTGTAAGCGAAACAAACCGAGCGGGTTGTGTAGGGCTTAAATCCTTTGGCGGCCCGCCAGGCTCAGCCGAAGCGATCATTGCTCCGCCGATTCAGGCCCCCGGTGCACGCGAGACAGACGCCAGCCACCGTGCGACTTGAAATAGCCGGTGTCGCCCGTAAACGAATAGCGGACTCCGGCCCAAATCGATGTCGCTACGGAGCTGTGCCAATCGCGAGCCTTCCGGTAGGCGTAGTGAAACGAACGCATCATCTCGCTCTCCTACGGCGCAACCATTCCCGGCAGGACGGCGGCTTGAAGAGCGCGATCACAAGCTGGAGCAGCGCCAGACCAGTTGCGCAGGCCAAGATAACCATAGCAAGACGCAAAAGTAGTTCCATGATGGGATCCTACAGGCCCGCGGGTGGCAGCAAGTCAAGGCGCCCGGGCCATTGGCGCTCAGCAATCTCCTGTTCGCTTGGGGTGAAGATCGCCATAACCGCGTGACAGTGGCGTGAAAGTCGTGTGGCGATCGCAAGTAGCTGGCGCATAGCGAGCTGCCGTCCGGACGCAGGTTGGCCCCCGTGTGCGCAGCCATGACCGCAGCCCCCAACAGGTGCACCTGGGTGCGCCCGTTGTCCTGCCACCCTTTGGGCAGCGATTCAATGGCCACCAAGGCTTCTTGCCCTGACAGGCATTGGATGCAGGTCAGGTAGGACCATTAGGCACACTTCCTCGCGCAAGCGCCTGCCTGCGGGCTTCTCGTCCAATCGCCCTCGGCACTGTCCAGCAGCACGTGGGCGGCCGCGATGGCGTTGCCTTGCGGCGAGAGCCGGCTCTTCTTCTTGGGGAACAGGCCGCGCATGATCAGGCCTTCTTGCTGGCCTTCTTGGCGACGGCTTTCTTCGCAAGTTTCTTGACGGCCTTCTGGGCGGCCTTCTTCACCGGCTTGCCCGCCTTCTTGGCCACCCTGGCGGGAGCTTTCTTCACCGTCCCATCCGCCGACGGGAACTTCGCTCCGGGGTTGGCCTGAGCCCACGCCTTGCCCTCGGCGGACTTGGCCCATGCGGTGAAGGCCTTGGGGGCCAAGCCGCGACCTGCCCAGGTCTCACCGGTTGAAAGGCGATACTTCGGCGCCACCTTCCCGGGCTTGCGCCCTTCGAGGGGACCCGCGGCAGCCTTGGCGGCACGCGCCGGCTTGGCGTCGATCGTTTCCCCGATGAGCTTGGCCACCTGCCGCCGCTGGGCCGGACTGAGGACCTTCGCATACTTCTGGAGGACCGCCAGGGCTTTGGGCACCTCACCGTCGCGCTTCTCGACCACCTTTTTCTAGGCTTCGAGCTGTTTGCTTTCGGCGTTGAGAGACTTCAGGGTGGTCAGGGCCAAGGGAGGGCTCCATTAGGGAATTCAACGGTTATAGCCGATCCCCCTGAAGTCTTCCATCCTAAGCACCAGCTCTCGACGCCTCTCGCTCCTTGAGCGAACCACGGGTCAAAGAGCCGGCACAAGTGCCACGTAGATCTTCGTTCCCTTCGGCAGGGAGGCACGCACCTTGCCGACCATCTGGCCTTCCTTCAAGTCAAACCAGGGGTCCATGTAACCCCCTGGGACCTTGAGGACGTAATGAAAATCGCGGTAGCGAACTCTGCTGTAGATACACAGGATGGCGCCGTCAGGGACTGGCGAAGAGGGATTCCAGTCGGCAATCAGCTTCGTCCCCCTTTTAAACAGGGCGTTGGCTATCTCGTCGATTTCGAACCCATAGGGCTTCTCCGACACCGACAGTCCCTTCTCCTTCTCCAGCCATCTTTTCGCTCGCGCATACGGAATGGCCATGAGAGAGGCCACGCAGGCGGCTGCGCAGCCCCATGGATCTTCCTGGGAAACCTCTTGGTATCGATGCATCAGCACTGATTCTCAACCGGAAGTCCAGAGCTCAGCGCTCGTCTTTTTCAGCCACGATGGTCCAGACCACGCTGACCACACCGGGCTTCGCTGGATCCAATGAGCTTTGCGGAAACACGGAGACCACCCGCCAACCCTTCGCGTAGAGCTGCGCGACGGTCACCGCCCCGATCGTCTTGCAGCGAAAGACGGTGGCGTCCTCAAAAGGCTTCATGATGCCAGCGGGCGTGTTCTGGCTATCTGCCAAGCACACCTCCCCCTGACCCGCCCAAGCCTGACCACAAACGGCTAGCAGAGCGCCAGCCAACCACATGCTCTTCCTTTGCATATGCATCCCCTGTAGACCGCCGAACTAGGCGGCCTCGACACGTTAAACTATTTGTTGGACATACAGGCGTGCCAATGGCGATTTAGTGGCGAAAAGATGGGTTACGATGCCGGCATGCCGGTGTCCGACCACTTCGCCTTTCCTCTGCTTCGCATCTTTGGCCGTCTAGAGGCCAAGCTGAAGCACCGCCCCAGATTTATCCGCCAAGGGAAACGCGATGCCATGGTGGATTGGTGGGCGGTCAACGCCGTTGTTTCCGCATTGCCCCCCGCCGCGTTCGTGGAGCGGCTGGACGACGACACTCGGGACAAGATTCTTGCCGGAGAACGCGACCGGCCCAAGGTCCAGGTAGTCGTGGAGGTGGAGGGTCTACGGCGGGCGCGTTTCCGCCAGCGCCCCTTGGATCGGCCCGACCACGATCCATTGGATGCCATTGCTTTGGTAGAGGCAGCCCGACGCGTGCGCAACAACCTCTTTCACGGTGGCAAGGAAGATCCGGGTGATCAGCCGTTCGACGGCGATGACGACGAATGGGGGCGCGCCGCCTTGGACGTGGCCAAGATCCTGTTGGATCTGGTGGAACATGGCGCGTTTGGGCCAGCCGAACCTTGAGAACCCGCCGCACTTGCAACCGCGCCGCATACGCCTATGAACCTAACGGAACAGGCCAAGGCATCCGGCCGCGGCATCATCAGTTGAACAAGATGCGCCGATGAGAAATTTGCGGTAAATTTTCCAGATTGGCACCAGGGGAAAATATGGATATTCAAACCGTCGCTGCAATGGCGGTCGCGGCCGTGTTTGGCGGCACTGTCGTATGGGGTATCACCAGCCGACGCCGCCCTGTAGTGAACGAACAGTTGAAAGGACAGTGGGATGCAGTCTCGCTCAAAGCCCAGCTGCACGAAACCAGCCTGAGCCCTCCCGGCCCCTTGCCCTTACCGGCAACCACGTCGTTGATCGTCGAGAATCAGCAGGGTGAAAGAGCCCTCGCTGTGACGCAGCTACCGCTGGCCTTGTTTGACAAAGTCTCCGGCAAGAGCCGCAAGCCCCCCAAAGCGGTCGGCCGCTTGAACGCCCTTCTCCAGGCAGGTCCCACGAGCGCATTGGCCGCCCAAGGGGTTCCAGAAAACGTTTTTGAGGTAGCGATCAACGGTCCTCTGCTCAACGCTAAAGATTCGGCGGGCAATGTCATTGAGGGAACCTACCGGGCGATGACCAACGGCGGAAGCGGTGGCATCAAGGAACATGGGTTGCTGACCAAGGCCGATAGCTTGAGCAACGCTATGAATGCAGCCGCGATTTGGCAGGTCGCTTCCGTCGTAGTCGCCCAAAAGCACTTGGCCGATATCAGTGAAAAACTGGACGGCATCGTGAAGACCATCGGACGAGTGGAGGGCAAGCTGGATGCTCAGCGCCGCGGTGTTTTGATGGGTGCCATGGATACGCTGAGGGAGGTATCCGTGCCCATCTTGCAGGGTGAGCACACCCCTCATAACCGACAGACCCTTGAAGACCAGTATCAAAAGATGATGGACAAGAAGCACGAGATCCATCAATTGCTAAGGGAACGCATCCAAGCCTTGACCGACCTTCAGGACACCCAGACATTTGGCGCCTCAGACTTTCCCCAGAAAATTCGCGAGGAAATGAGCGAGATCGAAACATTGTTCCAAGAGGCCTTGCTTTGCTCTCGCGTCCGATTCCAAGCATGGTCACTGCTAACTGCACTTCCTGGCGAAGCGCTGCTGAAGCAGGAACGGTATCGCACCGTGCAGCATGATTTCGATCAGACCTTTTCACCCCAAGGACTCCGGGAATTGTTCGAGCAGAACATCACTGATCTGATCATGCGCGTTGACTCCAAGATGGTCTTCAAAACAACGCTGGCCACCCACCGGACAGAGCTCACCAAAGAGCTCCGCTCAACCCTTCAAACACTGGATCAAGATATCCGGGCAGAGCGCTCGATCATTGCGCAAGGGGAAGCGCTATTGAGCGATGCGACCCAACCCACCCGTGTTCTCGTCAAAACCCAGGGCACTCGGGTAACTGCGTTCAAGCACCTGCCTGCCAACGGCACGCCAGAGTTGCTGGAGCACGACATGCAACCGTCGGTTTTCCCGGCACACCTGCTACAGACGAGCGCTGCCCCCGTGCTCATTGATAGGCGTTGATCAGCGAACGGTGGACGTCGGTTTCGCCTTGACCTGCCGATCCCGGTAGGTCTCGGTGACGAAGTCCACAAATGCCACGGCAGACGCCACCGCCAAGCGCGCATGCCGGGGCTGCAGCCCACGGTGCTTGCCGTCTTTGCCATGGCCGGTGCCGTAGAGGCGGCGAAGGTTGGCCAGGTTACCGGCGATTTGGTTCAGGTTGCTCAGGATGCGCTTGATGCACTCGGCCCCCTTGGCTTGGTCATCGATCCCTTCGGGCACCAGGTCCAAGCTCTTGGCCAGCTTCTTGGCCAAGTCGTTCATGTCGTCGCTCTTGCCTATCTCCACCCCCATCTTGCCCAGGATGGTCTTGCAGCACGACTCCACCAGCTCCTTGGCGCTGCCGATGGCCAGCTCCGGATCTTTCTCGACCGCGTATTCCATGCGCTGTATCTGCTTGGCGATGGCGCCCGCGTCCAAGGAATCGGCGGCAGACCTTCCCCTCTCAAAGGATCGGTGACCATTGGAGGTCAATGGGCGGGGTTCATACCGGGCCCTTCCTGCGATCCGCTCGACTTCGACCAAGTGCCAACCCGCTTGCCGCAATTGGTCGTTGAGGTGCTCAACGATGGTGGCGGCCTCCTCCCGGTCAGGCCTCACCACCGGGTGGACCATTTCCGCCAGGAACCGTAGGAAGGTATCGGCCGGACCATCCAGCAACGGAAATCGGTCGTCGTCGAAGATCCAGTAATCGTCCCAGTCAAAATTGTTGACCCGGTGCTGGTAGATGTCCCCCGCGGCGTCCTTGTAGCGCGAATCGGTGGATGGCAACCGCCGCAGCTCGTAGATGCGGCTTAGAAACTCGGTGTCGTCCAACGCGCCGAACACGTTCACCTGCTCCAATCGGAGCCCATCAAAGATGTTCCGACAAACGGCACGGGGAATGACAACTGGAGAGGAGGAGCGCCAGTCTTCGTTCTGGCCCACGATGGGAATCAACCGGGCGGCGAACAAGTCGTGGCCATTAGGGGAATGGCTTCCGTCAATGCCTCGGTGATCTGTTCGCAAACGTCCTTGAGCTTGGGCCGCAAGCGCGCAAACTCCGGCGCTGGCACCTCCAGCAGGACGTTCCAGTAGTTCGTTCCCCCGTTCCAGTTGTCAGAGGTATCGTGCTGGATCACTGCGGTCGCGGTGCGAAGAAGATCTGCCGCGTCGGTGTGCCCGCTCTCTTGGAGCAGCACGTAAGCGGCGCCCAAGCACCGCTCCAACACCTGATCATCGAGAGGGCTCGTCAGCACTATCAGCTCCGGCGAACCAGCATCGCTTGGGCAGGGTCGTAGACGTAGTCGGTGATGCTCCCGTCTTGGATGCGCTTGACGGCCTCGTCAATCACAGGAAGAGGAACCAAGAACCACTCGCGAGGTTTCACGGGGTTGCCGAAACGATCCTCGATCGTCAGATCCAACCTCACGTCTTGGAAAATTCGGTGGAACAGGTTCTCCAGGCGTGCACGATTGAGGTTGGACAGCTTGTAGGTCGCCACCACCTCGACCTTGGCCAGCATGTATGTGGGATCCTTCTCGGCGTTGCCGACGCGGGTCTCGACCCTGCCGCCGGTAATGCCGATCTTGTGAATCAGCTCGCGGTGCTCGACCACGTAGGAATTGTTGGACAGGCTACGCAGGACGTAAATGGTCCCATTGACGATGTCATTGGGCTCTAGGGTGTCTCCAAACAAAGGGCCATGATCATCGTCGGTGATGCGTCGGCCGGTATCGTCCTTGTAGAGCGCCCGCTGCAAGGAGCGCTCGAGCAAATCGCTCTCGGTGCCGTTGGAATAGATCACCCGCAGCCTGGCGTTGGATTCTCCATTGGGTGTGCGCACCGGCTCGCCCACCTCGGCGACGTAAGCCATCTGCCCGCCGAGAATGAAGAAGTTGCCCTTCTCCACGCTGGCGTCGCGGCCAAACCGCAAGGTTTTCCGGAGCCCCGACTTGAGATCCCCTTCCACGCGCTCAAAGAGCGGCACAAAGCGTTCAAAGTCTGCGCAAGGAGTGCGGCTGGCAATGTCTTCCAACGCCTTGCGTTCTTCATAGGACCGAACGTGACGCAACTGGGTGATGTCGTCCTCGGATCCTCCTTCGCTCACACCCAAGTCGGCCAGCAGGGCGTCATCGTCTACCGATTCACCTCGCCCGGTGGCAGCAAGGGTGGGGGCTTCTTGGAGCAGTCCGTGCGTATCCAAGGGCATGAGCAACGGATGCGCATCGGCAAGCGACCGCAGGCGGTCCAGGCGCACGGCGAACAGGCGTTCAAAGATGTCGCGTTCCTCTCCATGCTGCGGAGAACGCCCATGCTCGTCCACGAACCGGAGGATTTCTTCGAAACCGGCGATCAGCCGTTCTTCCTGGGGCGTTCGCGCAGCGGCCTTGATCGGGGCCAGATCTTGCCCCAGTTCGGCCAACAAGGCCTCGTCTTCGTCCCAATCAGCCATGATCGCTACCTCGGGCCTCGGCCGCCTTGCGTTGCTGGACGTGCTTGGCCAAGGCCACCACGCCTTCGGCCATTTTTCGCTCCCAAGGGTCTGGCGAGTTGATGTCGGGGGCGCGCTGCTTTTCTGCCTTGAACGCGCGGGCTCGCAGGACCAACGCCTTGGCCTCGTCGTAAGGAATGGCCACGCGCTTGGCTGAAATGCTGGCCTGGACCTGACGGAGAATCTTATCATCCATGGCCTTGGCCAACACCGCGTAGGCGGCATCGAACGGGTTGATCCGGTCGATGAGGTCAATGTTCAAGTCCCGCACGTTGACGAACTTTCGCACCCCGTCGATGAGCGAGGTGTTGCCCTGCTCCCCTTGGGCATCGTCTTCTGCCAGCCGCTGCTTGGCCTGTTGGGTCACGTTGAGCGCGGCGATGGCGTGCTGACGGATGGCCTCTTGATCTTCCGCGGTCAGGTCAGGGTATCGGTCACGCACGATCTTGCCGAGCTGAACCTGGGTCAGGTCTTCGGGCAGGGTGTTTTCCTTGTCGAACAGCCCACGTTCCACCGCCGTCTTGTCTTGAATGAAGGTGGTGATCACCTCGTTCAAATCCTCGCGGCAGATCCGTGCCGCTTCGGGCGAGGTCGGCATGGCCAGCCCCCCAATCTCCACGTGAACTTGGCCGGTGGTCGGATTGACACCCACGTTGGGACCGTCCTCTTGGTAGCCGTCCTCGCCGTAGTCAAAGCCGTCCATCTTGCCGGCATTCTTGGGCGTGAACTCGAACCGCGGGGCCAGGACCTGCTCCATGAGCAAGCTGGCCGCGATGGCCTTCAGGGTGTCGTTGACGGCGTCCACGACCGCGGCCTCGTCGGCAGCGGGTTCGGCGATGAGGTTGGTGAAGCGGGAACGCTCCTTGCCGGGTGCATCGCGGGTGGCGCGGCCGATGATCTGAACGATTTCGGTCAAACTGCTGCGGTAGCCGATGGTCAGCGCGTGTTCGCACCAAATCCAGTCGAACCCTTCCTTGGCCATCCCTAACGCAATGATGATGTCGACGTGGTCTCGGTCGTCCTTGTGCGCCGGATCCTTCAGCGCCGACAGGACCTTGGTGCGCTGTGCAGCGTCGGTGTCGTCCACCAAGTCGGCAACTTTGAGCACGCGTCCGTCGGCCAGCTCGACCTGATGGAACCCCGTGGCCGGGTCCAATCCCTTCCAAGTGCCTAAGCGGGACATGATTTCCTCGACCTCGCGGTGCTTGTCCTTGAGGCTCTCCCGGGCATTGACGTTGGGGATGTGGACGATGGTTTTCAGGCCAGGATCCAGCACCTTCATGATCGCGTCCAGGTAGCGGCCCGTGTAGAAGAAATAGCCGATGTCCAGGGACTTGAGGTAGGTGTAGCCGTTGAGCTGTTCGTAGTAGGTGTAGGTCACCGTTTCAAAGCGTGCCTCGTCCGAGGGCGAGAGCACCGCCACGGTGTCTCCACGGAAGTAGGAACCGGTCATCGCCACCACGTGGACCTGTCCATGCGCGATGAGCTGACCCAGCTGACTGCCCAGCTTGTTGTCCGGGTTGCTGCTGACGTGATGGAACTCATCGATGGCGATCAAACGGTTGTTGAAGGCCTCGATACCGAACTCGTCCACCGCGAAGCGGAAGGTCGCATGGGTGCACACCAGCACCCGATCATCGCTGGATAAAAACTCGCCAACGGCCTTGATCTTGGACTTGGCGACCTTCCCGTTGTCTTCGCCCGGTGCGTTGCACAAATTCCACTGTGGCCGAACCACCCAATCGCTCCAGAACCCGTGCTTGCTCAGCTCTTCGTCGGCAAAGCTGCCCCCGATCGAACGTTCGGGCACCACGATGAGGGCCTGCTTGAGCCCTTGGTTCTCCAGCTTGTCCAACGCAATGAACATCAGGGCTCGTGACTTGCCCGAGGCCGGAGGCGACTTGATGAGCAAAAACTGCTCACCCCGCGAGGCGTAAGCTCGTTCCTGCATGGGCCGCATGCCCAGCGCATTGACCTTGTTCGACTCACCGGTGCGAGCGGCCGTGATGGAGACGGACGGCACGGTGTGCCGATTGGTCGGATTGGTTTCCATGGTCATTTCGCCCTTCCCCCCTTCTTGGGCTTGGCCGGCGTGGCCGTCATCTTGGTGTAGAGATCGAACAACTTTTCCAGCCGCTCAGTGTCGTTTCGGAATCTGCGACCGATGTAGATTCGATCGATCACATCATCGTTCCGTTCATGAGCTTGGCGCAGATCCTCCGGCATTTGATCAGCGACATACAAATCCGCGATGGTGGATGGATAGTGCGCCTCTCTCGCCAGCAAAATCTCTTGGGCACAGGTCATTAGATCTATTCGATTCTGATCCGTTAACAGCGGAACAGGAAAGCTGTTGTAGCAGACGCCCGATGAGTAGCGAAGATCTGATTTCATTCGCCCCGCAGTCAACGACACCCAAGCAAGATGCATTCGAGAACAAATCAGCGACAACACATACAGCGGCGCATCATAGATAGCTTGGGCAGCGTCGGATATCACAACATCATTACCCAGCAGGCCAACCGGAATGTGCGGCCGCTTTTCCGATGAAACGCGCGGAACAATTATCGAAGTGGCCTTAGCCGTGATCGTGCGCTCAAAGCGATGTGGCGTATCAACCCCTAATTTGCCCCGCTCGCTACCACCCTCTCTATAGGCGACAATCGCGTCCAACCGTTTCTTGATGAATGGGATCGAGTTCGCCAAAGCCGCCTTATCGTCATCGATCCAAAGGCAATAACGCTCAATCCCATTGATGAACTCCATGGAGCCAAGAATTTTCCTTACGAGAACCGCAGCCTCCGGATGACCTTGGAGCAACTCTTCCTTTTCATTAGAACTAAGCATGAAGTTACCAAGATCCCGAGGAATATTTCCCGCAACCATCTCAGGCAGGCCTGAAATAGACTGCGAGTGCTTTTCCACGATGACATTTGGGCCATTCACCAAATAAGCATTGATATTCCCAACGACCTGCCGCTGAGAATCCCTGTAAATGTATTTGTCACCAACCCTCCCACTCGAAACCCCAACAACCACACAAATTACGTTCGCGTTGTTGCTTGCATTATTGGACCAATAAAAGTCCTTATGGGCGAAAAATATTTCCTGACCCCTAGCAAAAATTTGAGGCCAAATGATGGGAACCTGAACCCCCTGGCAAATTGAATTCGTTGATACGAACGCAAATGCCCCGCCCCTTTCGATATATTGAGATGCTTTCCAGAACCATCCGGCAATGTAGTCCATTGCTTTGTGTTTGCTCCTAGGCCCTAGCACAGATTTCAAATCAGCCTTTTGAGAGTCTGTCTGGAACTTATCTCCCACATACGGTGGATTTCCGCAAATGTAGGTTTCTCCCCCCTCGTTTTCAAAGTCGATTTCGGACTGATCGGCGGGAGCAGTGAACAAGTCGTCGCCCTGGAGGTTGACCTCGGTTCCTGTCGGCGGACAAACGGAGAGCCAATCGATGCGCAAGGCGTTGCCGCAGGTGATCCAGTTCTTGCTGTCGAGCGGAAGGACGGTAGCCAACGCCTGCTGCTGCCCGCGGTAAAGCACGTCGCACTGAAACTCGGCGATGATGAGCGCCAGCCGGGCAATCTCGGCGGGGAAGTCGTTGAGTTCAATGCCACGGAAATTGTTGATCGGGATCTCGGACTTCCGATCCTCCTCGCCGCGCCGCCGGTTGATCTCCGCCTCAATCTTGCGCATTTCCTTGTAGGCGATAACCAGGAAGTTGCCGGACCCGCACGCCGGATCGAACACACGGATGTGCGCCATCCGCTTGCGCAGGTTGAGCAGCTTGGCCTTGTTGTCCTCCGCGGATTCCAGATGCGATCTCAGGTCATCCAAGAAGAGCGGGTTCAGCACCTTCAGAATGTTCGGCACGCTGGTGTAGTGCATGCCCAACGATCCGCGCTCCTCCTTGTCGGCCACCGCCTGAATCATGGACCCAAAGATGTCTGGGTTGATCTGGCGCCAGTTCAGTTCACCGATCCGGAGCAGATACGAGCGTGCAGCCCGGGTGAACCGCGGAACTTCTGTGCTGCCTGAGAACAACCCGCCATTGACATAGGGAAATGCCAGCGCCCAACCATGAAGGCCCGCGCTGGGACGATCATCGGATTTCAAGTTCATCGCCGTGAACAGCGTTCCGAGCACGGCGTCCGTGTTCGATCCGTCAGGAGCCGACATCCGGTCCACGGTGCGCGTGAACAAGCTATCGCCGTGGAAAATGTCCGTGTCCTCGGCGAAGAAGCAGAAGATCAGTCGGGCCATGAAGTGATTCATGTCCGATCGCCGCTCGTCGGTGTCCCAGTCCGGGTTGTGGGTCAGCAGCTCCACGTAAAGCTTGTTCAGACGGCCCGTCGCCCGGACATCGATCGGGTTTTCCTTGATCTCCTGAACGGTGGTGATGCCAGCGAAGGGCAGGAAATAGCCAAAGTGCTCGGCCAGCTCGGCATAGGGGCATGCCAAAGGCTCCCCTGTGGCCAGATACTCCGCCTCAAGGGATTCACCGTCGGTGGCAAGGACGAGCTTGATCCGATACGTCGAGTTCTTGGCGCTGGCCTTCAACGCTTCGAACGTCTCACGCACCTTTCCTCGTTCGCACACTGCCAAGTGGATGTGGTTGCGTTGAAGAATGGCCCCTGGAACGTCGGAAAGATTCGTCCCGCCGGACCCGACTTTTCTCAGGCGCTTGAGGGTGACCTCGTTGTTGCCAAACGCCGCCAAGAACTGGAAGGGGAACTCTGCAGAATCAAAGGGAGCCTGGGCCAGCTCGTAGATGGCCTCTTCGATTTCCACCGCGTTCATACGGCCAAGATCCACGACGAAGCCCCGCCGTGACAGGCGCGGCGGAAGGGAGGATGGGAGCAGTCTACGTGGCGTTGAAGCAATGACATCCGGCAACTCTCAAAAGACAGGTCCCAAGTATCGTTCAGCCCCATGGTAGAGGGCCACTTTCGCGGCACCTGCGACGTAGCAAGCCTTTGTTTCCAAAGGCCCTCCCCATCAGCGGCAAGCCACCTCGGCCACCGTTTGCGCAGCCCCAAGGTCCGCGGGCAGCTGGGCCTTGCAGACCCCTTCCACGTCCACCGTCAGGCCGGGTCGCGGCTGCTCCAGGTAGAGCACCCCGTCGTAACCCACCTGGGTGGTCTCGGTCGCCGTCTTGGCCACCGTGCCCGCTTCGATGGCCGGGCCAGTGAGGCGGAAGGTTCGTGCGGTCTCGGTCAGGACTGGGAAGGTGAGGTGCATGCCGGCTTGGCGGCCAGCGGTGGCGGTTTGCTCGATCTCGGCCAACTGGGTGCCCAGTGGCAGCGCCCGATCGTCTACGCGGACCTCGGTGGGCACCATTGGGGTCACCTCGCCCACCACCAGGCGGCCCTGGGCGTTGGTCTTCCCCACCAATCGGCCGCCCACCCTCACCGGCATCCCGGCTTGGCCGGGCACGTCCACCACGGCGAAGGATTCGGCCGGACCTAGGGACGTCACGCCCTGGCGGTCCAGGTGAACGGCACCGGCCATCGAACCGGAAGTCCAGGTGCCGCTGGGCCCGTGCTCGGCGTTGATCTGAGCCCACCCTGCCCGGGTGGTCCAGTTGGCGTTGGCCCGGGCCGTCTGGCCAGCCGCTCCCTCGTCTACCGACAAGGACAAGCCCACCGGGGTTCCAAAGATCGTGGGGCGGGCGCGTCCTTGGACGGCCCAGGCCGTGGCATCCGGGGCTTGCCGGGCCCTAACGCTCACGCCCTTGCCCCGGCCGAAATCGTAGCTGTAGCCCAACTCCACCCGGGTTTCCTTGCGCTCCAGATCGCGCAACGCGGAGACGGCCACGGTGTGCCCGTAGCCACGCCAAGTCAGCCCGGCGTCGGCGTAAGCAGTGCGAAAGCGCGGCGTGCGCACGTCCGAATAGCTGGCCCGAAGGGACCACTGCGGCGTGGGCCCCCAGAACACCGAGCCTCGGGTGCGCTGCTCCACCTCCACCGCACTGGGGGCGCGCAGGCGCCAGTAGTCCTGTTGGCGCTCGTGCTCCAGGCGCACGCCAAACCTCGGGCCGCGGTAGTCGTAGGCCACGGCCTGCCGTTGGCCGCCTTGCGTGGAAGTGCCCAATTCCATATCGAACGTGCCGTAGGTGCCAAGCATCGTCGTGGCCCCCAACGCCACGTTGGCCTTCCCATCCGTTGAGGTTTGGGCGGTGCCGCGCAAGGTCCACCGGTCGTTGAGGCCCCACGCCACCGACCCGGTCGCGCCCAACGTCCCGTAATCGCTCTCTCCTTGGCGCACCCGGCCGGCCGCGACCTCCCAGGTGGTGAGCCCTTGGCGGAGCAACGTGGGGGCGACGTAGAAGCGCTGATCGCTCACCACCGTTTCGCGGCCGTAAGGGTCTCGCACGACCACTTGGGTTTGCTGTGCACCGGTGCCCAAGGCGCTGCCATCGGCGGTGAACGGCCCTTTCCCCACCCGGCCTTGCAGCACGCGGGCGCGGTTGGCTAGGACTTCGACCGTGGCCGGATCGAACGCCACGCCGCCGAGCATCGGGACCGGATACGTGGGCGTCAACGGGTCCAACGCCCGCGGGTCCTTGGCCACGCGCACCCCACCCAGGTTGACCGGCGAGGACGACGGACCAGCGAACACATCGCCGGCTTGGTAGGTCACCAAGCGGTTGGGATCGTCTTTCTGCCAGCGCGTCACGCCGCGAACGTAGCCGGTGCCGGCCGTGTCTGTGTTGACCTGCCCGCTGGTGCTGACAACGCCCCAACGCCCCGCCTTGCGGACCTCGTGGCCCAAGGAGAGCGCCTGCTGTTGCACGGACACCATGCCCGCCAGGCTGTAGTTCAGCAGCACCCCGGGAGCGGGTGGCGCGATGGGTCCGCGCTCGGTGCGATCACGGGCCACGCGTTGGGCCTTGAGCCGATCGGCCGGCAGATCCAGGGCGACCGTGGCGGTGGCCTCGTCCACAACAAAGCCCACAGCCAACGCTTGGGCGCTCATCGGCTCCGTTTGACCCGGGGGAAGTTGGAGCCCGACCTCGCGCCACGTGGCCGGCTCGGCGAACCACTGACTGCCTTGCCGCCAGAACGTGAGCGGATCCGCCTTGGCCTTGCCGCCGATGACCGGCACCAGGAACGCGGGCGCCACGCCGTCGGGCACCGCAGCGCTGGCCGACGATGCAGCCAGCAACAACAACGCCAAGGCTTGGCCACGCATCGATCACCGCCCCACAGGGACGGTGACGGGCTGGCCGTTGATGGTGATCGAAAGCACCTCGGCGCGCTGGCCAGGCTGGGTCTCGTAGGTCATCGAAGCCCCCGGCAGCGTCCAACCCAACGCACCCTCGCGCCATGGCTTCGCACCGGCCGGGCCGATGGACGACACGCGGGCGGCGGTCTGGCCGTGATTGATCAGGCGGTAGCCCTTGGCCACCGCTTGGACGGTCACCTGGGGGATGGGTGCGTTGGTGGCTTCAAAGGCCACGGGCAAGTCCTGGTTGACCAGCAACTGGACGCCTTGGACGTTGGGGTCCTTGAGCTGCATCAGCAGCACGCGGTAGTAGCGCCGCTCGCCCAGTGCGCCCACCCGCATCAACCGGGCGGTGCGCTTGGATTGGGGCGGGACGTCCACGAAGGTGGGCGCCCCCACGATCTCCGTAGTGGGTGAAAACACGTTCTGCCCCGTGGCCTGATTCCACCCCACGGCTTTCACTTGGTAACGCACCGAGGCGTCCCCGCTGTTGTGCAGCGTCACGGCGACGTGCTTGGCCGAGGTATCGGCCATCAGGGTGGTGGGGCCAACGGAGATGGAACCGGCGGACGCCGAAAAGGACAACAAGGACGCGGCGGCCACGGACAAAAAACGTTGGGATTGGGTCATGGGGTCTCCTTTTGGGGGTGTCTCCATTCAAGCTAGATCGGAATACCATTCCGTCAACCCATACCTACTCATCTTTTCGGCAACAAAAAGCCCCCAGGGCAAACCGGGGGCTTAGGGACAACGGAGGGGATCAGTTGTAAGTGGCGGTGACGGTGACCGTGTCGGTGTAGTTGCCGCCCACGGCCTGCTTGAGAGCCAGGAAGCGCACCGCGTAGTTGTAACTTTGGACGGTGCCGTCGCCAACGCCGGTGAACGCGTCGGTGTCATCCCCCCAGACTTGGCTTCCCTGCGGGTCCTTGAAGAAGCCGTAGGGGATGTAAGCCCCGGCGCCGTTGGTCACAGCCCGGTAGGTCTCATACCCGGAAAGCAGGCCGAAGTTCTGCCCCTGGCCCGGCGAAATGGAGTAAGTCGTGCCCGCGTTGCACACGATGCTCAGCCCGGAGGTGCGTGCAGCAGCTTCAGAGATGCCCGACCAGTCCATGCCTTCGATGGAGGTCACGGACAGCTGGCAGGTGTTGGTCAAGGTGCCCTGAATCGTCAGGTCCGCGGTGGTGTCGGCGGCGAAGGCGGGCACCGCCAGCGAGGCCAGGGCGATGGGCAGCAGGGCGCGAAGGAAGGTCTTGCGTGTCATGGGTATCGTCTCCTTGAGAGGGGTTGAGTGGGGATGAGTAGCCCCCAAAAGGGCCATCCCCTTACCGATACCTCGAATCTGAAAACGCGCAAGGGGGCCATTGAGCCAGCGGTCAGAGCCTGGGTCGTTTGCCACCTGCGGTGGCTGACTGTTCCCATACCCGATCCAGCTCACGCGCCCGGTGCTGAGCCATTGCCTCCTTAATCATGCGCTGAAGGACGAACGCAAAAGCGTCAGTCACAAAAACGCCCACCCCGATCCCATAGTTATCCGGCAGGCTGGAAATCTCTCTTATCGATGGCTGGTAAATGACCTCATCGAGCTCAGGAGGCAACGGGTCCACGAACGTGTCAATGAACGCGCTCACCTCGGTTTCGGCTGCTTTACAGAGGTCAGCGTCAGTGAGCAGCGCCCGCAAGTCGGCAAGCGTGGGAAGCCACACCGTATTGAAGAGCGGGCTACCCACCGTGGGACTGATGAAATGAATGCCGTGAAGCACGGTTGCCCTCTCACTCTTTCCGAGCTCTCCATCTCCCCAATGTCCGTTCATCCGAGGGGTCAAGTTACCCATCACAACCGCTGGTTGTTTGGCCTGGGAGGGATTCAGTCCTCGTTCGATCATCGCGGCTTCGTTGGTTGTGACGGTTGGGCTCATGTGACACCTCTTGACTTGGTCGGCGGAATTGCCCCCATGAATTCAAAGTAGATCGCCACTGGATTTCGTCCACACCATGAGTGGACAAAGCTTTTTCTAAATACAAGAAGTGCGAAGCAAAGGCCGCAGTTTCTACTGGTTTTGGCGCCGAAGGCGTTGTGCTTTCCATCCATGCGGATGCTTTTTCCGGTGCTGGCGCGCAGTGGCGGAGGCGGCTTCCGGCATAGGCTTTTTTCGCCCAAGGGGCGGTCACACCCACCCCCGCGAAGCCATCGACACGTGCGAGGTGCCCGCGATCACCAGGTGATCCAGCACTCGGATGTCGAGAAGGGCAAGAGCCTGTTTGAGGCGGTCGGTGATGGCGCGGTCGGCCGCGCTGGGCTCGGGGTTTCCGCTGGGGTGATTGTGAAAAAAGATGACCGCGGCAGCGTTGTGGACCAGCGCCTTCTTGGCGACGATGCGGGGATGGACTTCGCACCCGTCGATGGTGCCTTGAAAGAGGTGTTCGGTGGCCAGGATGCGGTGGCGGGTGTCTAGGAACACCGTGCCAAACACTTCGTGATCCAGGTGCGCGCAGCGGGCAGTGAGGTAGCTGCTGGCGCTGGCAGGGTCGGTGATGGCCCCTTGGCGGTGGAGGCGACGCTCCAGGATGTGCGAGGCGGCCAGGAGGATGCCCTCTTCGTCCATGACCAGCTGGTATTGGGCCCGCATGTCGTTGGCTCGCTTCATTTGCTTTCTCCACCGGCGCGGGATGCGCCTCGTGGGGACCGGTGGGCGAAGCGTTGGACGAATCCGCACCCGGGAGAGAGCACCGTCAGGCGCGCAGCGAAGGGCCGGAACAGCGTGAAGGAGGCCTGCCCTTGCGGCTGCGTCAGCGGAGCCAGGATCCCCGTCAAAGAGGCCACTGTCCGGTTGGGGATTGCAATCAAGGCGAGCAATCAGCGTTCAAAAAACGTGCCTGGATGCAAACGATCCGATACATTGAGTGATCAAGGACCGCAAACAGGGGACACAGGAATGTTCGGCAAGTTCAAAAAGCAGGCAAGCAAGCCTATGACCGGGGCGGAGCTGGCGGAAGAAGGCCTTCGGCAGGTGGCCATCGCCGCCAAGAACGGGGACATCGATTTCCAGCGCGGGCGGGTTCACGAAGACATCTTTGCGCACGCTGATCAACCTGCTGGAATGATGAGGCTGACTTACGTCATGATCAGCCCCACCGTCGAGAACGAAGTTATCGCCCGCTGCGTCATGCTGCTCGATCGCGTCGAAGCAAACACGCCGGTGTTTCAGATGGACTGGGCGGTTCTGGAAAGCTACAGAGGGCAAGGCTTTGGCATCGCCGTGGCGTTGAAGTCATTGATGGAATTCACCAACGGCATGCAGGGCAAGCTTAAGAGTGGATACGTCATTGAGGCGGTGGTTGACGAAGGCAACGACGCGTCGCTGAAGATCGCCCGCAAGATTTTGGGTGGAGAGAAGGTCCTACCGAATCCTGCCATTGGAAAGAACACGCACAGTTTTCTTCGCGTTTTTCCTGCATAACAAGCGCACCGCCAAAGGCTTGGGCAAGACACCGCTTCAAGCCCCATAGGGCGGTCATCGCATCCCCTGCCGTGGGGCGTCCTTGGGCGCCTCCAGGGGAACCTCGACAACGTCGTCTGACGCACGCCACACCTTCCCTCCGCGCACCATGCCGGGGCCCCTGGAACGTGCGATGGCGACCTCTTTGGCGGTTGGTGGGTTCCATGACCGATGTTCGTCCAGGTAGCGCTCCAGGGACGGCCTCAACGGCCGACCGATGTTGGGCAAGGGCAATGCCCGATCATGGCGTTCGTCTTGCTGACGGGCATAGGCGACTTGCTCGGGCTCCCCAAACGCCTCTCGGTGGGCATCGAGCATGCGATCAATGGCGTCCACGTCCCCGCGGGCGTGGAGCGATTCGGTGTAAAGCGCTTGAAGCAACGAATCACGCTCTTGATGAGCTTCCTCGCCCGTGACTTCGCCCTGAAACAGCCCATCGTGGCGAGGGCGGGCGTCGACGGCGTCTGGGCGGAACCGCCCGTGACTGGTCCTCATGCTCGCCTCCGGGCCAGCCCGCTGCCCTGAAGCAGCCCACACGTCATCGAATAGACGACAAGCGCCAGCGTGGATGACAGGTATAGGTTGGAAGGATCCAACCAGACTTGGCTCACCACATGCTGTAGCTGGTAAGCCAG
>Ga0233424_10001532_pt1 | contig 19630 bp, 16 predicted proteins | sample Watercolumn_Towu_FD_181011 | JGI IMG/M metagenome (GOLD analysis project Ga0233424, IMG submission 181011) | Freshwater microbial communities from Lake Towuti, South Sulawesi, Indonesia - Watercolumn_Towuti2014_125_MG | ecosystem: Environmental > Aquatic > Freshwater > Lake | place: Indonesia...
TCCTTGTAGGAAACGAAGTCCAGCGAGTTTCGCAGCAGATGGACGATGCAGGTCTGAACGGTCGTCTCGGGAAAAACGGCGTTGATCGCATCCGGAAAGCCCTTCAAACCGTCGACAACCGCGATCAGGATGTCGTCGACACCGCGGTTCCTGAGCTCGTTCATGACCTTCAGCCAGAACTTGGCGCCCTCATTGGTCTCGATCCATAGCCCCAGGATCTCCTTGGCACCATCAGAGCGCACGCCCAGAGCGACGTGTACGGCTTTGTTTCGGACCAGGCCTTCATCACGAATTTTCACTCGCAAAGCGTCAAAGAAGACGAGTGCATAGACTGAATCTAAAGGCCGGCCCTGCCAGGTTGCCACCTCGTCCAGTACCGCATCCGTCACTGCGCTGATCATGTCAGGCGAAACGTCGATGCCGTAGAGTTCCCGCAAGTGTCCGACAATCTCGCGGGCACTCGTGCCGCGGGCGTACATCGATATGATCTTCTCGTCGAAACCGGGGAAACGCCGCTGATACTTGCCCAACAATTGCGGGTCGAAACTGCCTTGCCGATCCCGAGGAATGCTCAGCTCAAGAGGGCCATCGTTCGTCAGAACTGACTTTTTGCCATAGTCATTTCGAATGTTGCCCGCCTGGTCTTCACCAGAAAGATGGTGGTCCATCTCCGCGTTCAAAATCCGATCCGCCAACGCCTTCTTGAGTTGATCAAAAAGACCATTAGATTCAAACGCCGTCTTCGCGTCTGCCCCATTCAAAAGCTGATCGAGGATACTATCAGGGATTATTGGTGTAAATTCGCATGCAATTCTGACCCCCTGAAGGGTGGTGGGGATGCGATTTGACAATTATTGGCTCTTTCCTGCGTGCCATGGGAATCTGTCTCCTTTGCTCCCATTATGCAGGCCCACACACGAAATTCCTGACAGTCCCAGCGAGATGGCGCTTTGGCCGGTCGCCTGAGCGGCCGTCCTCGAACTGGTAGACGACGATCGGCGGATCCCCGGCGCCGAAGGGGCGGTCGTCTTTCACATAGGCCCAGAGATAGTTGTGTAACACCTTCCCGTTTCCGGGAGACAAGGTCGGCAGAACCGTCTCATCGGCGAACAAACGCTCCCCCTTGAGGAGTTGTGCCATCATATAGGCGTGCAAGGTGGTCAGCTCGAAGCCCACCGCGCCCATCCAGCCGGCCATCACCTCGCGACTTACCTCGATGTCTTGCCGCGCGAAGATCGCTTCCTGGCGATAAAGGGGCAGGCCATCGGCATATTTGGCGACCGCGATATGGGCGAGTAGTGCCTCGGTTGGCAGGCCCGCCTCGACGATATGGCTCGGTGCCTTAGCCTGAAGGACGCCATCGATGGACTTGTCCTTGTAGGCGTAACGGGGGCGCACGGTGACGATGACCCGGTACGTCACAGGTACCACGTCCAGGCGCTCGCTGCGGTCTTCACCGATACGCACCTTTTGCTTGCCCGCGTGCTCTTCGGGCTCCTCGGGTTCAATGACGACCTCAATGCGCGCCGGCAGGCTCTTGCGACGTCGCGACGGCTGTCGATGGCGGAGTAAAATGCCCCGGAACGGGCAAAGTAAAATTCCCCACTTTGCGGTTTGAGGTTCAGGGCGCCTACGCCCGTCGCGACCTCTTCAAACAGAAGCACGAGTTGCTCGTCATCTTCGGCCGGCGGCGCCTGTAAGGTCTCAGATTTGCGCGAGAAGCGACCGCGGTTGAAGATCTTGAGGATATCATTGAGCCGATCCAGATGCTCATTCAACGCGACTTCCCGGCTTTTCAGGGCGCCGACCTCGGCTTCAAGCGCTTCCACCCGAGCGGCCTTTTGGGCCATTTCCAGAGCAAACGCCATCAGCGCGGCTGGATCATTCGGGAGGATAATCGAGGGCGCGACATGGAGGATTTATACCATGCAAACCCCTTATCTGCATGGGATTTCTTCAGATTCTCGGACTAAATTTCCCTATCCCGCGAGGCGGGGACGAGCCACCTTTTCGGGCCGAACCCGCTTCCAGTCGAGCCCGTCCAAAAGGGCCAGCGCCAGCGCCTGCGCCTGGTTTAAGCGAATACGCGCCTGCCCGACCTTCGGCCAGCAAAAGCTTCCCGTCTCAAGACGCTTCGATACCAGGCAAACCCCGGTGCCATCAAACCACACCATCCGAAGCCGGTCGGCCCGCTTAGACCGGAACACATAGACCGTCCCGTTGAACCCATCGTGACCTGCATCACGAACCAGACCGAGAAGACCATCCATACCTTTTCGGAAGTCGATAGGCTGGGCTGACAGCAACACCTTGACGCCAGCCGGGATCATGCCGCGCGTACCGCTCGGATCACGCGAGCCAGCGCCCGCTCATCAATCGACCCCGTACATCGCACGACCACCCCGTTGATCTCAATCTCGATTGAACCGTTCTCGTCCGCTCGCCGCGCTGACACATCGCAAACCGTCTCAACCAGCCCATGATCACGGCAGTACCGGCGACATCCAAACAACTGCGACGGAGAGATGCCGATCTCCCGGGCCAGAGCCGACGCGTTCACCCCAGGCATCATCGAACGCGCCGCCATTTCCGCCTTGAAGTCCTCAGGCCAGTCGCGGCGCACCCGCCCGACCCTCCCGCTTGTCACAAGCTCCACAAACTGACTACTTCTAGTCGCATGCATAGGCGTAGCCATAGAAGTTCATACCCCGTGCCTCAAAACACGGCATTTTCGAACTTTTCAGGCAGTCCGAAAACACGGGGTGGTGCTTACGCTTACGTCGTAGCAATTTCTCCTATCAGATTTTAGGAACTCTGCTCTCCACTTTTTCCGGGCAAGTCCACGAACTCAGTTTAGCGATCCATCGTCTGCGAACCCAGATGCGGGATTTTGACCCGGCCACAAGTGCGGGATTTTAAGACGGCCATCGGGGTTCAGACACGATCGCTCCCTGCTGAAAGGCCTCAAACACGATCTCACACCTCAGGGCATCAGGCCAACTGCGGCGCCGTTCTGTACCGCTCAAAAGCACTGTTCGTGTCATGAAACCCGCTCGCTGCGCTCGTAAGTTCACTCATAAGAGCGCTCATATGAGCACAAGCTGCGGCCTCAGGCGCGCGGACTTTCCGGGTACACGCCGTATGCTTACGCTTTTATCCAGACAGCCAGAATGAACGGGGTCAATCCGCAGGTCTGACTGACACAGACCCTTCAGCGCATCGCAGACGGCTGGACTGTCACTCGTCTCGACGAACTGATGCCCTGGAATTTTAAGCCAGATCAAGCCGGCGCCTGATCCACGAAATCATTAGCTCCGCAACACGGGGGCGTGTTTACGCTTACATTGCAATTGAGCCAGCTTTTCGTTGATCTGCGAAAGTGTCAAATCGAGCCATCAACTCGGTGCAGCCAACAGGAAATTTTCGCGCAAAAAAGCAAGGTCCTTGTCCAAATATATCGTCAAAAAGAAAATCGTCTCTAAGTATTAGATCGGCATGGCTTTCGTTGATTGTAGCTGGAGGGCGGGGTGCCGACCAATCTGTGTAGGTGCAGGAGTGTCTGAATTTTGAACCCATATTTTGACCAGCAAGTATAGTCTGGAAATAAAATTCATCTGAAAACCGTGAGCTCTTGAATAATTTCATAGCTTTGCTGTCTGAATGAGAAAAACTGAATGCCTTAATTGCTGAAGATCTCTTAAGAATCCACCATTGTGATCCGCCATATGGTGCCAAGCCGTTTAGTGCCTTCATCACGCGACGCGGTGGCAATGATAATGAAATGGTGTTTAACCTCCGATAAAATTTCCCCAATATCCCTGGTGATAAAGCACGCTCAAAATAAAAATGCTCTAATCGATCAAGCATTTTATCTACGCTTGCTTCTGGCATTTTAATACAATCAATATGGTCAATATTTGACCTTAATAGATATGATTTAAGAACCTCTGGCTTTATTAAAATGTAATCTAATCCACTGAGAAGAATGAAGTGTGAAAAATCTACATTATATTCTAATGCCGATCGAATTAAATTGAGTGTTGCTTGTACCACAGACCATCCGGACCAGTATACATTTACCCTGTCGGGTATTAATTTCGCCCCCAACATTTTGATTTCATTGAAAGAACCAATATCAGATTTGGCATCTATATGTACAAATACGGCAGATTCGTTAGAAAGCAATCTTCGGACTAGTTTTTTAAGGTGATTTGGCTCACTGTGCGCAAGAACAAGAAATGCGATCATAAGGCCCCCCTAACGGCATTTTCGCAAAATGGCTTCACAATAGATTACGGTTTTTTTGGCTCTACGAACTGAGTGTCGAACCGCTCAGTCATGTTGACTATGAAGGTTCCATTGTGCTAAAAAAATAATATTTTAAACAGACTGGCGTCAAGTACTAAGAAATGCGGTTTTGTGGTTTGCGTGTTATTTTTGCCAGTATCTTTCTGACCACTGGAGTTAGTGTTCTTTGGAGTCTAATTTCTACAAAGTGGTGAAATGCTATTCCAGAAATGAGCGCTGACAGGAGGCCGAAGGCTAAAGCTATGGGGCCGTCTACGGGCAGCCCAAGAATACCTGCCACTACTTTGTAAATAGTGCCCGCCAAGGAATGCGTTAGATATATTGAGTAAGAAGCCGAGCCAATGAGCATAAGGGCAGGCGAGTTCGGAAAGGGCTTCCACGTTTCGAGCGATACCATGGACCATACAATCGCCGCAGAAGGTCCCCCCCAGTATATGGCCCGCTGTCCCGCCTCTCCCAGCTGTGCAAAAATGCATAGAACGGCAGCTGGAATGATGATGAAGGCGAGTGGCGCGGGTACGAAAATCTTCCGTTCGACGGCCACAGCAAGATATATACCCGCTAAGAATTCCAAAAGAAGGGGATTAAGATAGGCCCGCGCGATTGGGCCCTTCTCCGGAACCATCAGCCCGATTAGCACGAGCGCCAATATCATTGCTGTAATCAAGGCAAGGCGATGTTTTCTGACGACAAACAATGAGGCGGTAAAAACAGCATAAAAGAACATTTCGTAGTTTAGGGTCCAGCCCTGGATAAGGAATGGCATATCGTTGTCTCCCACTCGGTGTGGAATGAATGCCAAAGATGCGGTGAGGTGCTCCAAACTTGGGTCGTATACTGGGAAGAGATTTGGCTTGGCAGTTACGCAGGCAAATAAAATTAGTGTAGCTATCCAGTAAGGCGGTACGATTCTATTTATACGGTTTAAAATGAATTCTAAGGGTGTGGTCTCGCGCTGATTTGAGATCTTCCACATTATGAAACCGCTGATCACAAAGAATACATCAACTCCAGCTGCCAGCGGCCATATTGGAAATTTGCTATCGAATATAAACATCGGATATATATGGAATATTGCAACTCCAAAAGCTGAGTATCCACGTAAATGTTGGATTGATTTCAACATATCAATTGTCTATTATATAATTAACGTATTTAAAGGGAATATAAATTTACTAGATTGCTTGGTATTATGGAAATTTGATGAATTTCTCCATTTATTATCATATTTTGATATTTCCATATTTCGTAATTCATACTAAGGCGAGCGTTCACATTTATTTCCATAAACACAATTGGCATTTTTCGTGCGCGGATATTCGGGCCCAGTTGTAATGTTATTCACATTTCAGCCTCGCCATTGATAATTTCAAGGCTTGCAAATTAATCAACGGAAATCTATGCTTTGGCGTAATACGGCGAGAATAAGTGCCAGCCAATAGACATTTTCTACGCCTATAGTTGGAGCAGGTTCAGTTCGCTTGGACACGTAGCCGGCCGCGATTTGAAGAGGCCGTCCGTTTCTTCGGTATCCTGAGGTGATGGGATGGACGGCTCCAGCTTCCGGTATCAAGGCGTCATATTGTGGCTGTTGAAGGTCACAACATTGGAGAGCTGTCCATGAAAAAGGTTGCCAGAAGCGGTCTTGATATTGCGAAGCATGTTTTCCAAACCAATGCATGGCGGCATCATCGGATTCTGCGCGAAATAGTCACGTTTAGAACGAATGACGAGTGAGCAAAGCCACTCTTTATAGAATATTATGTTATACTGCTGGGAAGGTCCTGAAGGGCGCACTCAGAGTGTCCTCTCAGAGTGACGTCTGTGGCTCGCCCTTTGTATTCTGCCAGTAGCGCCGCGCCTTTGATTCCGCATTTATAGGGCGGTCACGCGCCCTTCTTTCAGTTCACGGGAATTTTTCGCGATCAAATAATAGCAAAAAAAGTGTAGACGTTATGCACCCACGTTGCGTTAACGGTGGAGAACAGGGTATAAACTGCTACGGTTCGGGTGACGTCTGCCGTTATTTGGAAGCAGCATCCGGCCAGAGTTTTTCGGGGAAATCAGCTGCGCTACCTTAGAGACATTGACGGCCTTAGAGCCTTGGCAGTTCTGCCTGTGTTGTTGTTCCACGCCAACATCCCTGGTTTTTCAGGTGGATTTGTGGGTGTAGATGTATTTTTTGTAATATCTGGTTTCCTGATAACGCGTATAATACTAGATGAGCTCGAATGCAATAAATTTAGCATAGTTAACTTCTACGAAAGAAGATTCAGGCGTATATTTCCTGCGGCATTTGTTGTTTTATTGGCAACTAGTTTTGTTTGCCTTTTCCTTTTTCTGCCAAAAAACCTTATTGATTTTGCAAAAAGTCTGACGTCATCTTCATTATTCTATTCGAATTTTTATTTTTGGAAGTATTCTGGCTACTTTGAGAGCAGTGCTTTGCTTAGACCGCTGCTTCATACGTGGTCTCTATCATTGGAGGAGCAATTTTACATATTTACGCCGATTATGCTTTTAATTGTTTTCAAGTTATTTAGAAACAAACTGGTATATGTTTTAATGATATTTTTCGTCGCGTCTCTGTGCATGAGTATCTTCATGACAGAAAGGGGACCAACTGCTAATTTTTTCTTATTGCCCACACGAGCTTGGGAACTATTATTTGGGTCAATTATTTGTGCATTCCGAACTCCTTTGCACATATCCCAGAATGTGCTCCGTCTGTTGTCTTATTTCGGCATTCTATTAATCCTTACAGCAGTTTTAACTTATTCAGAAATGATGCCCTTTCCTGGCGTTACAGCGCTGTTGCCGTGCTCGGGGGCAGCATTTGTAATACTTGCTAGCGTATGGAGTGCATCAGGCACGGTAAACGGCGTCCTCTCATCGCCCTTGATGGTTTGGATCGGTAAGATTTCTTATCCTTTGTATCTGGCACACTGGCCTGTAATTGTATTCTTCAGGTACACCGTAATGCGCGGCCCAAACTTGCATGAAGCGATTTTCCTTGTACTTTTGGCATTTGTATTTGCAGTGCTTATTTACCGTTATGTTGAAACTCCGGTTAGGACACATCAGATCCTACGCATGCGCACTTCTTTGTTAATGAGCGCTTTCTGTGCCTTAGGTGTTTTGGCAATAAGTGGAGTTGTAATCGTTGCCGCCGGCGGCTTCCCGCATCGGTTTCCCGACTTCAAGCCATGGACGGCTGAACGTGGACTGTGGCGAGAAGGTGTGTGCTTTTATGAGAACAGTAGTGCGTTCACTCAATGGAAATCTTCGGACTGTAAACTAACGTCCGCGAATAATGGACAAAAGGCGCTGCTATGGGGTGACTCTTACGCAGCACATTATTCAACCGGGATTGTGAAGAACCAGTCGTCCATACCTTTTGACGTCTTTCAATATACATTCGCTGGGTGTCCACCGGTCCTGAATTATAGGTCCTATGCTAGGCCAGATTGTTTTGATTTTAACCAAAACGTATTGAGGGTGATAAAAGAAAACGGAATTACGACAGTGGTTATGTCTGGAAGATGGGTCGATTTGCAATCTCGTGGGCTCGACGGCCTGGAAGATACGGTGAAGGCTCTGACCCGAGCTGGAGTGACGGTATATGTTATCGGCCAAAGTCCGGTTTTTCCTGCGGACGTCAATATCATCAATTTCAATTTGGGACGTGCGGGACAGACTTCGGATAGCTGGTATAGCGTGGTTCAGCCCGAAATAAACAAACGGTTGAAAGCTTACTCCGGGACCGCCTTTATCGATCCGACGCCTTATCTTTGCGACGTTGATGCAAAGTGCGCATACAAACACCAGTCCAGTCCATACTACAGCGACGATGGTCACTTCACCGTGGCGGGGAGTAATAGGGCGGTAGCCGCATACTTCCCACTGCTGAGAAAGTAGTTTGTTCCAAAGGAAGCTACTGGCGAACCTGCAGATGACTTGATGCTCTGGCCTGTCCCGCTTCTCGTGTGGAGATGGCATAATTAAGCTGTTCGGTGTCGCAAAATTGGAACGCGGCCCTGGCTAGCAGGCTACCGTACCACCTAGCATACGTGGCAGTTATGGGGTCAGGCTCGGGACGGGGACTGCCTGGAATTTCGTGCGTGGGCGTGCGGTTGAACTCATCGCGAGTCAGGCTCTTCAACCGGAGATAAAACCAAATCGCCGAAATCTGCTTGAGGGTGCAAGCCGTCAACCTCTCGTCTTTGGCAGTTTTGATAAAAGCTTCACCATTTCATCCTCTACCCCCTCTGGCTTTGACGTTAGCAACCAAATCGAAAGGCTAGATACGATATATGTAACTGCCCCGACAACAATGCTAACACTAATGTAGGCGAGTTGGCTATTCACACCAGATAATAGATACAGCCATTTAGTAGCTAAAAGCACCGCCCACATAATCCCACTCGCAGTGGCATACCTGACCGCTGAATAAAGTTGTCTCCAAAGTGACAATCGCAACGTACCGGAGACCATCTGAATGTCTATCAGTACGGAAACTAACGTACTTGCCGCCCGTGCAGCTATTAAGCCCCAGATGCCTGCGAACATGACCCCGGTGACTAAAAGGGGCATTCTTATAAACAACATAAATAGCTCTCTATAAAAGAGCTTTTTTGTAGCACCAACCGCCATCATTAGTGGCTGAACTGAAGTCGAAATGCTCCCAATTCCAAATATAAGTGCCATAACCCCAATCATTTTTGACGCGATCGTCCACTGAGGACCAACAACTAATGGAACCAAATCTCCGGAGAGAAAAGAAAAGCCAACAGCTACAGGGAATGAGATACCCAAAACTACCGCTGATGATCTAAGATAGGCGTCCATTAGTCGGACGCTGTCCTTTGCCAGATGAGTGAAGCCGGGAAACAAAGTTGATGTGAGAGGCTGTATCGCCTCTCTCGTAGGCAGAGAAGCCAAATTGTTTGCAAAATTGTAGTTTCCAAGTTCATTATGATTAAGAACAATTCCCGCGATGAACTGATCTGCATTCCAGTTTATCGTAATTACTGACTGGCTAAGCGTAAGCCACGCCGAAAAGCTATAAAAATCTTTAAATTTTGAAAGAGTGAACTTTGGGCAGTAGGGCGCTGATATGTACCCAAATATTAACGTTACAAACTGTGACACCAATGACGCGGAAATCAGTGCCCAGTAGGATTTATATTCCCACGCAATATATGCGGCTACTATGAGTCCGGAAATTTTGCTTGCGACACTTATGTAAAAATCCCTGGAGAACACCAAGTTTTTGTTAAGTATCGCTAATTTCGGATTATACGCGCCAGTTATCACATTCGCGGCTGCCAATATTAATAAAATGGGTACGATTCTAGGCTCATTGTATATTTGGGAGGCCGGAAACGCAATTAATGCGATAACTAATGAAATTAATATCCCACGTATCAGAGAAATTGTCCAAATCGTGTCTATATGTTCCCTTGTTGGGTCTTCTTGATGTATTAATGCTGCGGTCGCCTTAATATTTGTGAATGAATCCACTATAGAAATTATTGTAAGTGCAATTGAAACTATGCCGAAATCACTTGGCACAAGTAAACGTGCAAGTGTAATAGTACTAATTAAGCCAATTATATTAATCGTAATTCGGGAGGCCAATACCCAGGCTGCGCCTTGCGCGACCTTTAATCTTAAGTTAATCATAAAATTGGCAGGCCTTTAATTAGCAACGGGATCGGCTTGACTCGTTCTTTGCGATTGAGAGTGAGGCGACTTAGGTTCCGACGCCTCGGACGTTCTCTCAAAGACTAACGGAGGGAGCTCCTTAGTGTTGCTGTTGGAAAGAGCGAATAAGCCTTTCCAAAACCCCAGCGACCAACTTAAGTGCATGGTCATAGCGAGAAAGCCTGCAACCTGAACATCGAGATTTCGATTTTTGATGCTAAGCCAAACGCCAATTAGGTTGCAGGTTAACATCCACGATACGGCTGGAATAGCAAGAACGTAATCTTCGATAGTTAAACCAGCTACCGCCAACGCACAGAGTGGTGCTATCGATATAGGCGCCCACTGTCGTGGCTTTAAATTTGGTTTGTGCAACCGGATAGTTGAGGCACGTCCGACCCCATATCTAAAATACTGCTTAGCCAATGAAAAAATGTCACGGCGCGGGTAGTATGTAATTGGGACTGTACCGGCAAGCCATATCCTGTGTCCCGCATTGATAAGACGAAGGTCAAACTCAGCATCCTCATTGTACGGAAAACTTTCATTATACCCGCCTAATTCACAGAAGGTTTGCAAGTCGAACAATGCATGGTGACCGTGGTCAACCCAGCGGTTCAGGCCCTTGTGCCGATGCGCATAGCCTCCTGTGCCCAGTTTTGAGTTTTGAACAATTGCGACGATTTTCTGAAATCGTGTCAAACCGACTGTTTCAAGTGGAACCACGACGCTCTTCGCATCAGTAATTACCAGCTGTTGACTTAGCTTATCTATAAATCGGTCAGGGTATTCTGAATGTGCGTCTATACGCAGTAAATATTTAAATCCTCTTCCATATTTTCTGGCCGCCAAGTTCACGGCAGATGCCTGAATTTTATTTGGATTGTGAATAAAACGCAACCGCACGAACTCATTGAGTAGGCCATCGACGATCCTACATGTACGATCAGTACTGCCGCCGTCCGCTACTACTACTAAAAAGTGCTCAGGACGGGGATCGCTCATCAGCTTCCTAATGATGTGCTCGATATGAGCTTCCTCATTTAAGCATGGTATTACGACTAGAACGTCATCGATTAACATGTCTTTAGTCCCGTGAGGCTTGGCCAACTACAAAATCCAAAGAGCCGGGTGCATGAAAGACTGCCGCCTTCGGTACTGCATTCACTTCTTCGGTGAGTTTAGCGAATTCCTCCTCAGTAAGGTTCTCCAACAAATGGGTTATCTCCGTCACTGGATCGGTTACGAGCACTCCAGCCATATAGCGTTTAAGCCATCGGCCAGTCTCAACGGAGGTTAATGCTATAGGGATTCGCTTGAACGCTACCGCATCATATAGCCTGTTCGGGAGGAGCCAAGCCGAATTTTCACCTTCTTCATAAAAGTCGATTGCCCAAATAAAATGGCATGAGGCAAACAGCTCGGCGATATCGCCAGAAACATATGGCCCACTGTAAGAGATGTTCTTGTTTGTGTTTAATATTTCTTCGAAGTCCGGGATTTGTTCGGCCGCAATGCGTCCTCCAATTTTAATCTGTACGTCCAGATTTCTAGATATGGAGTCGAGCATCAACAAGCTCTTTCGGCATCTAATAATGCCGAACCAACCGATTATCCAGGGTGGGCCGTTAGGTGGCCGCTCGCTAAAAGCGGTCAAAGGGTAATCAGCGGCAATCACCTTGTTTTCCAGAAGGTTTATTGTGCCTTTAAAGCGCTGGATCGGTAAGAAGTATGCGCTGACAAACGCCTCGGAACTGGTTATCAGCGAGGCAGAGCGTTTCAAAAGTTGCCGCTCGACAAATCTCAAAATGCGGCTTGAAGGGCCAGGCATGAGCATCGTTCTGTGAATGTCGAGACATTCGTAGTGTATAGGAACCCTTATCCCGATTGTTCGGGAAGCCCAAAAGCCCAGAACTAACGCCTCGAGGTTTCTGCAGATGATAACATCGGCGTCCTTGAGGTGACTTCTTAGTTGGTAAACTTTCAGAAACGAAATTCCAGTTTGAAAAACGCGCTTACCCAGTCTCCCGTCCTGAGTCCGTGCCAAAACAAATGTAGTATGTGAACCGTCTGTCGCCCCCTCAAACCTGGCGAAGCCTATTAACTTTACAGACGCGCCGATTTCAACCAATTGGCGTGCTCGCTTTTGTACCGCAGCATCTTGGACGTTATGAGCAAAATACAATATTTGTTTCATTTTAATCAAATGCAAGTGAACGAACGATGGATGAAGATTTTTAACGACAAAGTTTGCCCGACTATATAAACGTCAACGGCGTGTTCACCAATTGATTTATGTCATGAGGCTTCTGAATGAGTTCAAATTTTAATAAAAAAATTTTGGTAATCGTAAGGCAAAGAATTGTCGGGAAGACAAATGGCAGCTCACGGTATCTTTTAGGAATTCTCGAATATTTACAAGAGTGCGGACACGAAGTCAGGGTGGTGTGGCCGCATCCCGCAACCTTTGGTCGTTGGCCATTTTTAAAGCTTTCGGAGGCCGTGTTACAGTTTAAAGCTCTCAAATGGCGAGGCGGTCTGCGCCTGGGAAGCGTTGTATTCTGCACTAACCCTAGGGTGTATTTTTTATGTGCACTAGCCGTTCTGGACCGAGTCTTACTGAAAGCTAGACTTGTGAAAGAGCCGTTGACGAAGCCAGCGCCAAGTGCGTTGACCGCGCCCGTGAGCGAAAAGGAGATTGCCTTCGCTTCCCGCCAGCTTTCAGGTGTCGACTGCGTGTTGTTTGATTATGTGTTTTCACTTCACTTCGCGGGAAGCTGGATTAATGATGTGCGCTCTTTGGTTGTTATGCATGATTTGTTCTCTAAAAGGGGGAGTGATTTCTCTGAGCTAGGGGTGATGGATAGCTATGGTCAAATCTCCAGAACTGACGAGATGAGACTTTTGGGGCGCGCAGGAGGCGTGGTTGCCATACAGGAGGAGGAGGCTGAAATTGTACGGCAAGCACTGATAAATTCCGATGTGGGTGTCGTGCCTGTGGGGGTTGAGGCTTCAAATCGTATTCAGCCTGGCAGGTCGGACACAGTTTTGTTTGTTGGGAGTAATGCAGGTCCAAATATCGTTGGTATAAAGTGGTTTCTGGACCATGTTTGGCCTCTGTTGCAACAGCATAAGCCCGACCTCAAACTGGAGATCGCCGGTAGTTGTTGTGATTTACTTGTATCCACTCCAGGCGTTACCTTACTCGGGGTAGTTCCTGATTTGTCACCCATCTACGACAGGGCCGGTGTCGTTATTTCTCCGCTTACACTTGGCTCGGGCCTCAAGATAAAGTTGATTGAAGGGCTCGCCGCGGGCAAGGCAATGGTTGTGACTTCAACCACTCTCCAAGGAGTGCCACAATTGACTCGGTTGGTGAGGGTAGCTGACTCTCCTGCCGAGTTTTGTAACGAAGTACTCGTTTTGCTGGAAAATGAGTCACTCAGAGAGTCGGTTGGCAGGGAGGCTTTACAGCACATTAGAGATCATTTCTCGCCCAGATCTGCCTATGGTTGGATCGATCGCTATGTGCGGGGCTAGTATGAGGGACGATTTAAACTAGTTATCAAAAACTGTTCAATGGCTTATCTTTTTGACAGTTTAGAGGTCCATCTCGTGATCGGTTGCCAAGGGTCCGACGTGTCGAGGTCAGCCAGTGCTGGGTATCGGGCCAGGGCGGCTATCAGAAAAACCGTATAAAAATTTATAGGTGTAAAGTTGAAACTTTCGACTGGTGATAGCAGTATCAAATGAATTACGAAAGTGGCCCATATTCCGTTTATAATCGTGGGTGATTTCAAAGCATAGCTAAATAGCTTGAAAATTAGATATGCGAGCGTGATGGCGAAAATCATCGATCCGATTAAACCAAAATGGACCATGATTTCCAAGTAAGTATTGTGAAAATTAAAGCCTCGCTTTCCTGCAATTCCGTGGGATGCCCAAATGGACTCCGCGGGTGGATTTCCCTCAACCCAAAAAGCGCTTTGTCCCGTCCCTAGCCAAAAGTGCTGCTTGATTTGCTCTTGCGCGACATCCCAGATTTCTGTCCGGCCGGTGAGTGTTACGTCCTTATTTAGTGCGGTTAAAACAAAATGAACGAGTTGATCCTTTACGAACAAAAACACAATTATGGTGCATACAATTGCATATATACCATATAGAGCTGATGCCAGGCGAAGCCTCGGAGGTAATACTCGATAAATATTTATATAGATAAGAAAAGCGCAACATGCCATTGTTGCAACAAAATTTCCCGTTGCCAGTGATCTGACTAAGCCTAGAGATCCTGCGACAACGCCAATTAATGAAAATGCGATGACCCATTTTCTATTTTTTTGTATGCTAAGATAAAGCAGGCCTAGGCTTGATATTGTAGTTAAGCTCGAAATGCTTCCATAATTATTCTTAGATACTGCAATCCCGACAAATACGACTTCGCCATGTTCCCACGGAACATAAACGCCTAGAAAATGGGATAGTGTAGAGTGAATGATCAAAGCAGTTGTCATTCCAAAAAGCGTATCTGCTGGTCTTGGGCTACTGGCTAAGATGATCCCTGCGAAACCGGTTAACGCAATTTGTATTCCGTAATATATCGTCTGGTGCGGAAACTTGGACCAAATTGCGCTTAAGAGGCCATAAGCCAAGAGCCCACAAATGGGAATCGCATACTTATTGCTAAATATCGCTTTGCGCTCGACCCAAGTGTAAAGCAATATAAACGCAACTAGCGCTGCAACGCCTACCGTGGCCAATTGAATGGTTGAAAGCAAAACGCCTATTAGTACAAAACCAATTATGAACTGATCTGTAGGCCAGGGGATATTTAAATTATTTTTCACCTTAAACAAATTCGGCTTAACATTTGCGTCACGCATTCGGGCTGGCCCAATAATGTTTTAAATCTTTAAAATAATGTATTGTGTCTCCGTAGCTGTGGTAACTTGCGGACTTGGCGTCCACTTGGTTTAGGCAAACGCCCAATAAGTTTGAGCCAGAGTCTTCGATAATCTCTTTAGCAAGTAAGACGGCGTCTTTCGGTGTTTTATTCCACCTGACGACCATAACCACAGCATCTGCGAGTTGACCGATAATGCGAATGTCTGACAAGGCAAGCACTGGAGCAGTGTCAATTATTATATAGTCGTACGCGGGCTTTAAATTCTCCAGTGCGCGCTCGAACAGAGAATTGGTAAAAACTTCTGCAGAAATTTGTCGCTTATGGGGAACAAGTATCATGTCAGCACCACTTGCCTTATCTACGATGATGCTGTCAGCCAGGCCAATCTTTTGGGAAAGGACATCCTGAAGTCCGTATCGAGGGGTGACGCCGACGTTTTTCGTTAAGGAGAGTCGACGCATGTCAGCGTCAATGAGGAGTACATTAGCTCCGTTCATGGCCATAGCTCGGGCCAGCGATAGACTCATGAGCGTCTTCCCTTCTTGGGGAAGGGCAGAGGTCATAGCAATCACTTTGACGGGATTAGCTCTGTTTGAGAGGCGGATCTGAGTGCGTAGGCTTCGAATACTCTCTGTGAATAGCGAGTATGGCTGGTCTAGAACGTGTGTTAGGACCGCTGCCTTGGTCTGCCCCTTTTCAAGCGCGATGAGGGGAACGGAAGTTAAGTTTTTTAACCCCAAGTCCTCAGTTATTTCTCGCCCTGAACGATATGTCTGATCCAGAACTTCGGATACAACCACATACCCCCCTGATATCAACAGCCCCAAAAGCAGTGCCATTGACATATTAAGTTTGAGGCTAGGCCCTGATGGCGAGCGGGGTACTACAGCATCTGCAATAACGCGCACTTCCGGCTGATCGATGCCGAACTGAGCCGATATCTCTCGCGATCGATTTAGAAAATTCTCATAAATTGTACGAGATGCGTCGGCCTTTCGCTGTAGTTCAGAAAGCTGAACGCCGGCTGCATTGTTTACGTTGACTTGGCTCGACGCACTGGAGCGACTGCGGGCCAGCGAGTTATATCGCTCCTCTGCAGCGCGTACTTGTGCGTTTAAGTTTGCGAGAACACGATTGCGCTCGCTCTGGATTTGAGCGTCGTATTCGTTCAATTGGTTCTCAGCGCGAATGACACTGGGATGTTTCGGTCCATAGCTCGACTGAAGGCGGGCTAACTCAGTGGCGGTTTCCGCACGCCTGGAGCGGAGGCTTCGGATGACATCGCTTTCAACCTGAAATCCCTCAACGACATCCTGATCCGCGCGGATGCGGGCTAGGGCTGAGTCCCTTCGCGCCCTTGCCTCGCTGAGATCTGCGCTAGCGGTCGCAACCTGCTGGCTTAGAGTTGAAACCTCCTGTTCTGCAAGTGAGACGCCCTCCAGACTCATGAGGCTATTTCTGATCTTGTATTCTTGAAGCGCCCGATCGTCAGATTGAGCGGCATCTCTGAGTTTGGAAAGGCGGCTGTCGAGAAAAGTTACCGCCGATTGGCTTGCGTCAAATTTATCCTGAACCTGCTTTTGGACATAGGTCTCGGCATAGCTCTGAGCAATGGCTTGGGAAAGGACGGGATCCGTCGTCGTCGCATCAATCTGCAGAATATAAGACTGTCCGACGCGGGCTACTGAAACAGAAGAGGCAAGAATATCTTCAACTGGAGTTTTAGAAGTCTTTAATTCCGGGAATTTCGTAACATCAAGCGATTTTGAGACCCGACGAGCCATATCGGGCGACTGTAACACAGCAACTTCAGTCGCTATTGCCGACGTCTCAAGTGGTACGCGCGAAAGAACTTCGGAGGAGGTTTTGTTGAGCACGGCAACTTGTCTTGAGTCCAACTGTAACGAAGTGGATGCCGTGTACGTCTTCGGCATGGTCGCCGTAAGTCCATAAGCTGCTACGAGGAACAGGCCTACGATGCTAACAAAGATAGGACCGCGCCGGCGTGCAATGCCTATGATTTTCGAAGGGTCAATACCCGCTTGTGGGCCGTTTCCCTGAGGATACGTGTTTGATCGTCCATCCGGTGTCATTTCAGGCCTTCTGCTTATAACGTAACGAACAGCAACCTGATGGCTCAAATCGGTCGACGGGGCGGGCCACCTGGTTTGCCTGTTTTTCAACAGGCGTAAGATCGTAAAGAAATATCACTAATAGGAACAAACCCAAAATCAACTCTCAATTTATAAAGATCTCACTTGATTCTCCTGTTAGGTATCGATCAGTTGAGGTTGAAAATACTGTTAACCATATAAGTATTTGCTATTACATTAAAATATATAGCTGTCCCAAAAAGTGCCTTCCAGGCCCCTCTTAAGTTGCAATCGTCCGCCTTGATCGGACTGTGCTAGTGGAACCACGATCTGATTGACTGATTCAGCATCGAGCATGGTAGGTTTTAGCTCTGCGAGCCTATTGATTGGAATGTAAAGCTCTGTTTCTAGAGCCCGTGCACTTACATTTTTACGTCCGCGACGCAGACGCTTTTCCACAGCCTCCATGGCAAACTGAGCAACGATGGAAACCGGAGAGGGGGCAGAAAAAAGCGCTAAAACGGCACCGCCTATGCGCTTAAGTTTTAGAGCTTCCATCACGTTGACCGCGTTCTTGTATCTCCTTAGGGCAACATCTCTTTTGTCGACAGCGTCTAAAAGCTCCGAGCCCACAGGTAGGTAAGTCTCTCGAAACCGTCTGTTTGCCGAAATCAACCCGGACGCAGCCAATGCACTAAGCCTGTATGAAAGCGAGCCTTGGTGTCGACGATAAAAATACATGGCGATGCCGGTTACATACAGGCGCCCTCCAGTTGCAACTAGTCGCGCCAAGAAGTCGAAATCTTCGCCTACGATAACACTTTCATCGTATTGAAGCTTATGGGCTGTAAGGAAAGCTCTATTTATCAGCGGTTTCAGGTATCCGTACTCCGATCCAAAGGCGCCATCGGATGGCGTCAAAAGCGAGCCGAGAGAGATCATTGTGCCATTGACTGATAGGCTTTCGCTGAGGAACGGCCAGCATCTCCGGCCGGAAGCGCTGTCCTGGAAGGCCAATAGTTGGTCAGCTGAAATCTCTGCCCCATTCTTTTCGGCCAACTCGATTAATATCCTGAACCTATCCAGGTGAATTACGTCGTCGGCGTCAACAATAGCAACCCAATCACCCGTTGATTGCTCAAGACCTAGATTTCGAGCAGCCGCCGGCCCGCGTCCACGGCCCCGGAACAGTTTCAGCCTGTGGTCAGACTGAGCTTTGGCGATCAACCAATCAAGGCTCCCGTCAGTGGAACCGTCATCGATAACAATAAGTTCAACGTCTACATTGCGTTGAGAAAGACAGCTCTCTACGGCCGCAGGAAGGTACGTACCAGGGTTCAAACAGGCCATCAAAACACTGACCTTCGTTACTACACTCATTTTTGTCTCGCCTGATATACCCGAACATAATCAACCTCCATTCGCGTGGGAAACGCATTGGGGTCTATGCCTTTTGCATTGCCCCACGCGCCACCAACGGCCACGTTAATCAGGAGATGAAACTTATGATCGTAAGGCCAGTCTTCGTAGCGAGCGTCGGCTGGCTTTTTTGCCGTGTAGATCTCTTTTCCATCAACAAAAAAAGTGATCGAGTCAGCCCTCCAATCCATCTGGTAATTGTAAAACTTACCACAGGCATCGGTAATGTAGCTCGATCCAGTCAATCGTCCCCCGCCACGCTCAGTTACGGAATTATGTAATGTGGCATGTATTCGATTTGGTTCATGGCCTACGTGTTCCATGATATCAATTTCGCCGTTTTTGGGCCAATATCCTCTATCGCTGAGGAGCCAGATTGCGGGCCAACTGCCCCTGCCACATGGCAACTTGGCCCGTATATCAAAGAACCCATACCTCCATGACGCTCTGCCCTCTGTGATCAAACGCGCCGACGAATATTCCTGACCCGCCCAGTCAGGCTCGCGTGACAGTTGCTCCTTCCTTGTTTCGATAATGAGCTTTCCGTTTTCCTGTCGTGAGTTTTCGCGACGGCCGGCAGCATAATACTGTCTCTCATTATGCCACCAGAGCTCACGATTGCCTCGAGTGTCGAAGCCCCACTTTTTAAAATCGGGTAAGCCTGAGCCATCGAATTCGTCGGCCCACACTAATGAATATCCAGAGGGTATAGAAGAACGTTCGGGTTCCCCCTGTGCCAATTGACAGCCAGATGAAAATGTTGCGAGCGCAGCAAATGCGAGAGTGGCCTTGGCGTTGCGAAGCCGCATTGAGTCTCTCCAAACTATAATGCCAGGAATAGGGCAGCGGTAAGAGTTCGTTATCTATTAAATTTCAGCTTAATTTAAGCAAATTTTGGTACGATGAGACCAAGCATCGGAGCAAAAAATTGCCTAGATCCACGTTGAAGAAAATAAGTTACCTTACCATTGTATTTGGAATTCTATCTACAGCCTCTTATGCTGCGTGGCTATTTCAAAATGATCGCTATGCGGAACCAGGATTAGCTGTTCCTGTCGCATTTGTGTTTGGTTACGTATTGTGTTCGCTACTCATGATTGCGTTGAGCGGCATACGAAAAACCGATGTCGCACTTTTTTCTTATACTCTTATAATGATGGCCCTAAATGGGCAAATTTTGTACGCACAGAAATTTGACCTG
>Ga0233424_10001533_pt1 | contig 19606 bp, 14 predicted proteins | sample Watercolumn_Towu_FD_181011 | JGI IMG/M metagenome (GOLD analysis project Ga0233424, IMG submission 181011) | Freshwater microbial communities from Lake Towuti, South Sulawesi, Indonesia - Watercolumn_Towuti2014_125_MG | ecosystem: Environmental > Aquatic > Freshwater > Lake | place: Indonesia...
AAGGTCAGCTTCCCAGACGGTCTTGCCGTCGTGATCGAAGGCCATCAGGTTGTAATGCTCCGGCGTATTCCAGGCAACATACACGCGTTGCTCATCCACCGCCGGCGTGGCCGAGGCGAATGTGTTGAATTTGTGTTTTTCGAACGGGACGAACGGAAACTCGCGTTTCCAAAGCACGCCGCCGTCCTCCACGCGCAGGCACAAGACGAAAAACTTGCCGGGACTTTCCTGGGCGCTGGTCACGAAAACTTTGTCGCCCCAAATCACCGGCGAGGAATGGCCCACACCGGGCAGCGTGGCTTTCCAATTGAAGTCCTTCTCCGTCCATTGGGCCGGGACGGTTTTCGCGTGGCTGACGCCGCTTCCGTTTGGGCCGCGAAAGCGCGTCCATTCTTGGGCGGAACACGTCCCTGTCACCAGGACCAGGAAAAGAATTCTCTTAAGCAAGAATTCGGCCCCCCTGAACCTCCCCCTCACTCGTCCTCCGGACACCCTCTCCCCCTCCGAGGGGGAGAGGGAACGGGTTAGGGGGAGAGGTTCTGCGAAGGTTGTCTGCATGGGCGGAATGAATGGCCGGGGTTGGTTCGATGTGCGACGTTCGGCACCGCCCCATTGAACATTCAGCTTTGAACGTGTCACGGAAGTGCAAAACCGGGGCGTAGATACGACATTCATAACGCAAACGTAGATTAGTTTCGCGGTAAGTAATCCCGGCGCACAAGGTCGTGGCAAGGTGTAACTAGGGAAACTTTGCCAACCTTGCAACTTGAGGAATCGAAGGCTTTAATTTCCTGAATTCGGTAGTTAACCACTTATCAACACTGATGGACACTGATGCGCAGAGCTTTGGGGCGCGGGCCGATGCTTGTCTTCATGCGCCAATGAGGAGAACCTCCTCAGCAGTATCTATTCAGTGCGATGAAAGGCTCGCCCTCACCCCGGGTGAGGGCGATTGACATTTTCAATTAATAGATACGGCTCAGTGACTATCCGTGTCTGTGGGTGGTTGGAACAAGTTCAGCCATTTTCGAGTGAATTATCCAGCGTAAGGAATGGCGAATGCAAACCAGTTGCTTTACTCAGGCGGGTTCTCGGCTTCGGCGTCTTGTCTTCGAGCAGGTGCGCCATCTTTCCGAAGTTTGCCAGCCGCGTCGCATCGTGATCAAACCGAACTGGGTGCTGCACGAGAACGACCCGGCTTTCCCCATTCGTGCGCTGGTCACCGACGCTCGGGTCATCGAAGCCACCGTGGAGGCCTGCCTGGCCGTGTTCCCAAACGCGGAATCTGTTTTGGTGGGCGATTGTCCTCTTCAATATGCCGATTGGCCGCGCCTGTGCCGGCAATCCGGCTTGGAGCCGGTGATCGCCAAACTCACCGCCCATTCCGGCGGCCGAGTCGTTTTCCGAGATTTGAGGCGCGAAGTCTTTCGGCAGGATGGCGACAATTTTTTGGCCGCCAGCCACGGCGACCACGGTGACCCCACAGGCTATCGTGAAGTAGAGCTGGGCGCCCGCAGCCACCTGGAGCCGATTTCAGATCAGTCCGATCTTTTTGCGGTGAACGATTACAGCTCGGCCATCACGAGCAGCAATCATCGACCGGGCTCGCATCGGTATCTGATTTGCCAGAGTATTTTGGATGCGGATTTGTTCATCAATCTGCCCAAGTGGAAGTCGCACCAAAAGAGTGGCATCACTTGCGCCTTGAAAAATCTGGTCGGGATCAACGGGGACAAAGCGTATCTCCCGCACTTCCGCCGCGGCGCGCCCAAATGGGGCGGCGACGAATATCGCGACGAGGGCCGCTGGCTCTACTTCGCCCAAACGCGGCTGCGCGAGCGCTTCCAAAAGCGAAATCCGCTGGCTTACAAAATCCTCAAGCCGGGCTGGGAATTGATCAAACGCGTCCGGGGCATTGAAACGCGCCTGGAAAATCCCGCGGCCTCGCCGAAGCACTTCTACATCGCGGGCGGCGCGTGGCACGGAAACGAAACGCTCTGGCGCATGATTTACGATCTGAACTGGATCATCCAGTGCGCCGACGCGACCGGGAAACTTCAACCGACCCCGCAGCGGACTTATTTCTGCGTCGTGGATGGTCTGGTGAGCGGGGAAGGCAACGGGCCGCTGCAGCCGTTGCCGAAGGAAACGGATTGGATCGTGTTCGGCTCCGACCCTTTCAAGATCGACGCGGCGCTGGGCTGGTTCATGGGGTTTGATCTGGGCCGATTGCCGATCATCGCGCGGCGCGAGCATTTCGAAGGCGAGGCCTGGGGCGATTTTGAAGTGGACGACCTTTCGGTTTTGCTGGATGGGAATGCGGTCAAAGTTGTGGAATCGAACATCAATTTTGAGTTTGCGCCGCCGCCCGGCTGGAGGGAGCACGTTGAACGTTGACTGGCTTTCGCGGCTGCCCGCGCCGGCGCGCGCCGCCTTGTACTTCGCGCTTCAGCAGGCCATCGGATCGAAGATTTGGGCGCGCTGGAGGGATTTTCAATCTTGGACACGCCTCTCCGCTGATGCGCTTCAACGCGAGGTTGATCTGCGTCTCGGGAATCTCCTGACGCGCGCGATTCACGAATCGGCCTTCTATCGGAAACTCGGCCTCCAGTTTGATCCGCGAGAGAGCGCGACACAGTTCTTGAAACGTTTTCCCATTCTGACGCGGGAAGAGATTCGAGACCGCTTCTCCGAATTGGTGGTCGATCCTTTGCAAAGCGAGATCGCGTCTCCGGCGTCCGTTTCGTCCAAACGCTACGATTGGCTGGTCGTCAAGACCGGCGGAACCACGGGCACGCCGACGAGCGTCGTCCACGACGCGGGCTTTCGCGACTGGGGACGGACGACGCGCCTTTTCGCGCAGCATTTATGCGGATTCCCGCTCGGAACGCGGTTCTTTCGCTTGTGGGGATCGGAACAGGATTTGTTGCAGCAAGAGGAGAAACTCGATCGCCGCGTGCTCAGGAATTTGCTGGGAGAAATTCCCCTGAACGCATTCCGAGCCAAAGAGGGCGAGTTGATGCAGCATTATCAGACGATCCAAAGCGACCCGTCGATTCGCCACCTCATGGCGTATGTGGATGCCGCCGTCAGCCTCGCGACGTTCATCCAAGACCGCAATTTGGCAAAGCCGCGTTTGCGAACGATCATGGCTTGCGCGGGCACGGTCACTCCGGAGTGGCGGGAAATTCTGGAGCGGGTCTTCGATGCGGAAGTGTTCGACAAATACGGCTCGCGCGAGTGCGCGGACATCGCTTGCGAATGTTCGGCTCACCAGGGGCTGCACGTTTTTTCGCCGAGTGTTTTTGTGGAGGTCGTGGATGAGGAAGGCCACGAATGTCCTCCTGGCCAGACCGGGCGAATCCTGGTCACCTTGCTGAACAATTTTACCTTCCCGATGATCCGGTATGAGATCGGCGACCTGGGGGTCTGGAGGAAATCCGGATCGTGCCCTTGCGGGCTGGCGTTTCCGCGGCTGGCGAGCATTCAGGGACGCGCGGACGACATGCTCGTGACGGAAGACGGCACGTTGCTGACCTCAGTGTTCATTCGCCATTTCGTGGGCGTGAGCCTGAATCGGCAGCTCATTCGCGAATGGCAATTCGAGCAAACTGGTCCGGGCGCTTTTGTCTTTCGCTACGTGCCGCTCCGATCCGAGGGCCTGGAAGACAACTTGAAGCAAATTCAGATCACCTTCAAAAAGGCGATCGGAGCGGCCGCCCGGATTGAACTGCAAGCTGTTGCTGAAATCCCGCCCGCGCCGACGGGAAAGACCTTGTGGATCGTCAATCGCTGGAAGCATGGCTGAGAACTCTCCCCCACCCGTGGAGAGCATGCTCCGAAACTTCCGTTTTGGTGTTGCATACGCAATACGAAAACGGAGAGACCGCTATTGAAAACAGCGAGAACTGATTCATGGACGCGAGCTGGCGCTTGATGCCGCTGGCTCGGTGGCTCCAGTTCGGTGCGGAGGAAGAAATGGAAGTTGATTAGTCAGCAACCACCCTGTCAGATCCTGGGCGATCAGTTCGTAGCCCCGCGAATTGGGATGATTGTCGAAGGGCACGAAGAGTTTCTCGTTCCGGTGCGCGCGCAGCGCAGGCGTCGTATCTACGAAAGGGATGCCTTCCTTAGCCAGATGCACCCGCAGATCGTGCAACGCCAGGTTGGATGCCTCTTCGACGTAGATGAATTGCGGGAAGGGCAAGAGGCACACGGCAAACGGCCAGCCGTGAGCGCGGCAAAAGTCGCGCATTTCAGTCATCCTCAATTTCATGGCCTGCCACGACGGATAACCAATTTTTCGATCCACAAAGACCGGCAGATACCCTTTGGTTCGTTGATGAACCTGATCGTAAGTCTTTTTTGCCAGCATGACGGTCTGGAGTTGCTTGAGGCGATCGAGCCAGCCAACGCGCCCGCGTCCGATTGCCTCCGCTCCGGCCGGCTGGCCCGCTTGACCGCTGACGTAAAAGTTCGGCCCCCAGTAATCATTGAAGCAGAAACCATAAATCACGGCGTCCGGGCTGTAGTTCGTCACGAGGCGCGTGAGCATGAGATAGACTTGATCGACGTTGTATCCACCCGTGCCGCAGTTCCACACTTCAATGTCATCGCGCCCCAGTCTTTTTCGCAGCAACGTTTCCGTTCGGTTCGGGTACGCTTCGCCCCGCGAGTTGGCGCCGACACCCTGCGTGAAAGAATCGCCCACGATGGCGATGCGCCATTGGCCGGGCGGCTTGCGCGCGGGTCGTTCGGCCATGTTGAAACCGAGGCTGTTAAAGACGTAATGCTCATTCGTCACTCCGGGCTTGAGGGTGTAATGCAGGCCAGGAATCTCGGAACGAATGACAATGGCTTTGGACTCGTCCTCCAGCAGCGCGCGCGTGTCGCGGGCTTGGATCCACCGCAATCCGCCTTCGAGCAAAAGGAAGCTGACCGCGCCAGTCATCGCCAGCATGACCAGCCACAAAGCGATTCGCTTCGTCCGGCTCACGGATTCGGATTAGATCTCAACACGGGACTGAGAAGGCGCCATTAAGCCGTCCGGCGCGCAGCATCCCATCGGATGGGAAGAGGGGCATTCGTCTCATTCCGCAGTTTGCTCGGCTCTTGCATCAACGATTTTCGCTTGAGCACGTGCAGATAGCAGGTCAGCAGGATGCCTGCCTGGATGGAAAAGGTTTTGAGCGCGAATTCGCTGTCCCCGTGCAGAAATAGAAACGCCAGGACGTTCGAAGTCCAAAGGCTGGAGATCAGCTTGCACACCCGCAAGAAGCTGTCTTCACAATCCGTCGATCTCAGGAAGGTCATGATGCGCCAGGCCAGGAAGGAACCTGATCCAAGGAAAATCAGCATGAACGTGGTGCCGAACACGCCGGTATTGACCAGAAGCCCGACAAACCCGTTGAAGAATCGCCCGACGTTCACGTGGCCGGTGACGGTGGTTGGATCCCACTGCCAGGAATAGTCCACTGAAGCCACGCCGAAGCCGCGGCCAATCCAGAAATGCTGGGGGGCCATGTCCATGCCGATCTTCCGGAGGATGCGGCGCACTTCCAGAGTATTTTCAGCATCGATCTTGGCCTGGGCATCGATACTCGCACCGGGGAGAAAGGCGATGGCCCGTTGGGCGGCCAGAGGCAGTCGATCCGACACCGCGTAGGCCGAGGAGAGGCCGAGCACGAGAATGGCCATGGAAATGAAGGAGTTCTTCATCGTGAAAAACCGTTCAGCATAGGCGCTCAGGACCAACACCCCCAGAACCACCACGCTCAGATAACGGTGGCCGCTCAGCATGCCCAACCCGACGGTCAAAATCGCCGTCGGCAAGAGATAAAAGACCTTCTTCGAGTAAAACTCGCGCAAGTTATACCGGATCAACAGCAGATAGAAGAACCCGGTGCTGACTACGTAAAACGATTGGAAACGGCGGATGCCTAAGCGATTGGCCTGAAGCTCGAAATTGACCGCGTCCCCGGACAGCTCGAAAAACTGGAGCAGAAAGAACAGCGCGTCCGGCGCTTTCGAGAGAACAAAATCCGAAATCAGATAAGTCGTGGTGAGGAGACACTGCCAGATGATCAGACGGGTCAAAGTTTTCTCGTCTGGCCGGCAGAACGCGAACAGGAATGGGAAAATCGCGCACGTCAGTTGTTGGAAATAATAGCGGCCGCCCATTTGTTCCGAACCCAGAATTCGAAGCCCGAAGCCCCGATACGACATGGTCGCGACGAGCACGATGCAGTATCCGACGACCCCGATAAACAGCCACCGGTGCGTGCGCAACACATGATACGCGTCCGGAGCATACTGGCGCATGCACACCGTGATGATCATCCCGGACCATCCGAGCAAGGCGGCAAATTCCCAGACGTAAGGGCGTCCCGGAAACAGGGGGACAATGAGCGCCGAACTGAACGTGGTAACGGACAGAACGATGGACAGCTTCGAATGATACGGCAAGGTCATCAAACCCAGCACACCCAAGGAAGCCAGCGCCACCAGCAAGGAATTGATCGCCAGATAATAGCCCGCCAAAAGGGCGCAAAACCCCATCAGGCCGAACCAGAACAACTGCTGAAATCTCAGCCGATGGTCGATAGTGCTCGAAATCATGCGCGTTCGTTATACTGGGGGGAGAACTTCGCCGCAACCTTTGTCGAGCGTTTTTCAAACGCTACCAAGCCGCTCCTATTCGTCCACAAGGGGAGCGCACGCGCCCACGCGTGCTGTGGTCGGCGCCCTCGCCGGCCACAGCGGCTCTTCCGGCGCAGCCACCGTTCAGTGAGAGTTTTTCAAGACGACTCTGACCGGCGAGGCGCCGGTCAGGACACGCGAGGGCGCGTGTGCTCCCCACCTTCTGGCCGCGTTACGGCTGCGGGCTGGTTTCCCGCTGCTCGATCAATCTCAGATAATTCCAGGCAATCGGATTGTAACGCCAGACCAGTTCGGATAATCGTTTGGATTCCAGGAACCAACGCTTGGCCTCCGCGTAGTCCTCCAGATTGAAGTAATGCCAGCCCACGTGCGCGGTGACATAGTAGCTCCTTGGATCAAGCTCGCGGGCGCGCTCGAAATACCGTCCGGCTTCCGCCCTCCGTTTGAGCAGGTGCAGGCACATCCCGTAGCTGAAGTGGTTGTACGCATCATAAGGATTCAACCGTATCCCCACTTCGAACCACTTCATGGCCTCTTGCGCCAGCGTCTCGAACCCGGGCCCCCGTTGCCAGCTCGACCTCCGCAAGAGATCCCCGACGCGATAAGACGTCTCAAAATTCTTGGATTCGGCAGCAAAAGCCCCCTGGAGCGCCTCGGTCTGATCTCGGATCAATTGCTGAGTTTGTCGCGCGATTTGATCCAACACATTCAAGTCCACTTCGGGTGGGGTGTCCGAAGGGGGCTGAAGTTTTTCGATCTGGTTTCGAACCGCTTCCTGCGTCTCGGGCGGGAGCTGACCGAGGACCCGCAGATCGAGCTTCTGCAAGTCATTCGTTCCCCCTTCCGCGCGTTTCAGGAAATAGTCGTAAATCTCGCCCAGCTTGAGCGTAGCCCGTTCGATTCGGTCCGCGCGGCTCAGGAGGAATTGCTGGCGCAAGTTTTTCGCCGCCTCGCGCGCGAGATATCCGGCGCCAAGCAACACGACCATCGTCAAAGCCAATCGAGTGACCCAACCAAGCGTGACCCAATATCTTTCGGTGGCGAAACGGACGTGGCTCGTCAGCAGCGCCAGGAGCGTCACCATCAAGATCGCGTTCGCGGGGATGTGGACGTTGAAATCAGTCAGGGAGTGGACGAGAAGGGCCAGCAAACCCGCGGTGGCGCCGAGCACAAACGCGGCGCGGCTGCTGGGTTTGGCGACAAAATCGCCCGCGCGCTGGACGAATTTCCAGGTTCTGACGACACCGATGAACAGGCAAACCCAGGCCGACGCGACCAGAACCGTTCCGACAACTCCCCAATCCACCAGTGTATTCAGGTAATCGTTGTGCGCCCGGCCCGGACGCAATTGAACAAACTCGGGACGATACTGCGGGAAGCGGTAATCGAAGTGGGCCGGGCCCGCGCCCCACCAGAAGTGGTCTTTCCACATGGCCACGGCTGCTTGCGCCACGTAATGGCGGACATCCTGAACTTCGCCGGCTTCGCGGAACAGCCGCTGCCATCGCGTTTGCGCGCGGTAACCTTCCCGGAAGAAAACAACCGCCAGCGCGAGAAGCAAACCCAGGAAAATGACCGCCGGCAAACGGCTGTCCCGGTAGCAGACCAGCACCGCGAAAAGGACCGCCAGGGCGGCGCCGGCTGAGATCCATCCACCGCGTGAAATCGTCACGGCGATTCCCGCCAGCATGGCGAGCGCAGCGTAGCCCAGAAAAATGCGGGTCGTGGGCGCATGCCGGCCTTTGAGCGCGCCGGCCAATCCCAGAGGAATCAGCATTTCCAGGAAGCCAGCCAGGTTGTTCGGGTTGATGAAGGTGCCCGAGGCGCGCTTCAGGTATTGCTCCGGCTTCAGTTCGGGCGCCAGCAAATGCCAGACGTATTCGGTGTGGGTGAAGAACTGGTACACGGCGTAGAGCGAGATCGCCATTCCGCAGAAGACCAACACGAACATGACCGTTTGGGTGGATTCCTGCCGATGGAGATTGTTGAGCGCGGCCAGAAAGAGAAAGGCATAAAGAAGAATTCGAATCAGCTCCGTCCGAGCCGCGTATTCAATGTCAGCTTGCTGATAGCGCACGATGGCATACGCCGCAAATGCCAGGACACACCAACAGATCGGCGGCCAGAGGAGGCGATAATTTTCCTGAATCCACATTCTCGCGAGCCAGAGAACGACCACGGCGAGAGTCAGGGTCTGGAGGACCAGGAACTCGAAAGGGCCCACCGCTCCGGCGGCCAACGGGCCAAAGACCAGGATGGTCAGGGTCAATCCGAGAATGGCCTTCTCGCACCAACGATCCAGGGTTGCGCGGTCCATGATTTCAGGGAGTTGATGAGATCTGAGCCGTATCTATTCATTGAAAAGGTGAATCCCCCTCCCCCTCACCCTCTCCCTGGGGGAGAGGACCGGGGTGAGGGCGAGCCTTTCATCGCACTGAATAGTTACGGCTGGGACACCAAATTCGCCATATGAGCGTAGATCGCTTTGGCGATCATCTCGTTCGCCACATGGTTGACGTGAGCGTAATCCAGATAAACTTCCTCCGCCCGTGAATCCAGGCAGCCGGAGAGATCGAAGTCAGCCACTCCCGCTTCTGCGGTCTCTGAGCAAACGCGCTGGAACGCGGCATAGCCCGCCTCGAACGCGCGCGACAAACCCGGAGCCGTCAGCCAGCCGTTTTCGAGGAGGCGCTTCTCACGCGGCGATTTGGCAGGCGCCGACAGCAGGCACGGCTGGAGGAAATGCGCGAACTTCCCGCCCATGGAACGGCAGTATTCCGCCGCCTGCAGGATCGATTGGCGATATTGCCTCGCTGCGACGCCGACCGTCGAGGAATCGATCTCTCGGCTTTGCGCACTCGGCTTCACCGGATTGAGCAACACGGCCACGAACGCGGAATACGGCGCCCATCGCCGATGCACCTTGAAGAGGAATCGATTGAACGCGCCGAGTCCCTCCAACTGTTTCCGCGATTCGTCGATGATTGTGCCCTGCGGATTGTTGTAGAAGATCGATTGAATTACGTCATTGACGCCGTCGTAAAACACGACGACATCGCCCGGCCCAATCGTTTCCATTTTGAGCCGGGCCAACTGTTGCTGGATCGTGACGGTCGTGGCGCCGAGATTCTCAACTTTGAATTCTCTGCGTCCTTTCTGGTTCAGGATGCGTTGCAGGCAACTGCTCAACGTCAAGGAATCCGGCACTTCGGAGCAGTAGGCCGTGGAACCGCCGAAGATCAGAATTCGGCCTTTGATGTGAGCAGGGTCTGGACCGTCGGTGGTTCTTCGCTTTCCACCAGAGACGTTGAAGTGCTGGCCGCGGTAATCATTGGGCATCCAGCCGAAGGAAGGGTCGGTCTTCCATCCGCCCGGCTGGGCGAACGATTCTTCGATGAAGGCGCGAGAGAAATAGTCCGCGTTCTGGTAGGGCGGCGGACGGGTCAGGCGAAACTGGTAATGGGTGGTGGGAGTTGGGGGAGCGAACGCGGCATAAATCCGGCAGCCGCCTTCCGCCAGGCCCAGCGCCAGGAACACGCTGGCCAGGAGAAGCCCTAGATTGATGCACCACTGGCGCAGGGTGAGAGGCTTCAGACCGCCCATGCCGCCTCACCTTTCGTCGCGACTGCGGTCGAATTGAGCGACGCGTCAAGGTTTCGCCCTGTTTCCTGTCGCTGAAGCCCATGCTCCCTCTCCCAGCGGGAGAGGGTTGGGGTGAGGGAGAGTCGTTGACTGATTCCTGCGCTCCCGACTCGTCTGAAGTTTTCAACCTCACCCTGACCCTCCCCACGAACCTCCCCCTCAACCGTCCTCCGGACACCCTCTCCCCCTCCGAGGGGGAGAGGGAATGGGTGAAGGGGAGGTTCAGGGGTCCAATGGGCGAAGTTTCGCTTGGGAGAATTCTCTCCCTCAAGGGAGAGGGAATCGGCCTGGCTCACGGTTGATTGTGCCATTGAATCTAGGGACGCTAGTGATGTGTCTCCCAAATGGCTGGTGTTATGCTGCAAGGGATTTTCGCCCCCCGCGAGACGCGAGCGACGCGCATACCCCTGGTGGGTCTGGAAGGAGCGAGCAACGAAGCGGGAGGCGAAAAGACCTGCGGCCCGAAGGGTTGCGCCCCAAATGGCCTGGGGCTTCGTTGCGCCTCGGTCCCAGAGCACTGCGGCTATGCTCCCTCGTCGCGCCTCGCCCCAGGCCATTTTCGGCGCAACATAACACCAGCCATTTGGGAGACACATCACTAGTCCAGGTCAAACTTCTGGTGGTACTCGGCCTTCAACGCGCCTTCCTGGTCCTGTTTGCGCAGGTAGCACCGGCCCACGACCAGCGCGTCCAGTTCGGTTCCCATGAAGCAGCGGAACGCATCCTCCGGCGTGCACACGATCGGCTCGCCGCGCACGTTGAAACTCGTGTTCACCAGGACCGCGCAGCCCGTGAGCGCTTTGAATTCGCTCAACAACGAATAGAAGATCGGATTGGTGTCGCGATGAACCGTCTGAACACGCGCCGAATAATCGACGTGTGTCACCGCCGGGATTTCCGAGCGGGGAACGTTCAGTTTTTGTATTCCAAAGAGCTTCTTCTCCTCCTCGGTCATCGACCGTTGACGCTCTTTCTTCACGTCCGCCACCAGCAGCATGTACGGGCTGTCGGTGTCGATTTCGAACCAATTCGCGACCTCCTCGCGCAGGACCGCCGGGGCGAAGGGCCGGAACGATTCCCGGAATTTCACCTTTAAGTTCAGGATCGATTGCATCTTCGGCGAACGGGCATCGCCGATGACTGAGCGGGCCCCCAACGCGCGCGGCCCGAATTCCATTCGCCCTTGAAACCAGCCGAAGGTGAGGCCTTCCGACAGCTCGCGGGCACAACGCTGGATGAGTGTTCTTTCCTCCAGGACAATGAACTTCGCGCCAATGGTCCGAAGCCGTTGCTCGATGTCGGTCTGGGCAAATTCGGGGCCGAGAAAGCCGCCGCGCATGGCGTCGCCCGCCTGCGGTTTCCGTGCCTGGTTGCAGTGAATATAGTAACCGGCCAGAGCCGCGCCGACCGCGCCTCCGGCGTCGCCAGATGCAGGCTGAATCCAGATGCTTTTGAAGCGCGCGCGCCGCAGCACTTTTCCATTCGCCACGCAGTTTAACGCCACGCCGCCGGCCAGGCAGAGGTTGGCGGCGCCCGTTTCCGCGGCGATGGAATCGGTCAGCCGCAGCATGACTTCTTCCGTCACGATCTGAAGCGAGGCGGCAAGGTCCATGTGCTTTTGCTCCAGCCACACTTCGGGATCGCGCGCCGGGCCGCCGAACAAGGCGTCGAACTTGTCGTTCGTCATCGTCAGGCCGGTGCAATAATTGAAGTAGTCCAGGTTCAACCGGAACGTGCCGTCCGGTTTCAAATCCAGAATGTGATCGTAAATGAGCTGGGTGTAGCGCGGCGTGCCGTAGGGCGCCAGGCCCATGACCTTGTATTCGCCGGAATTGACTTTGAAGCCGAGGTAGTACGTGAACGCGGAATACAACAGGCCCAGCGAATGCGGAAAGTGGAGTTCCTTGGTGACCTGCAAATCGTTCCCACGGCCTATCGCGAGCGAAGTGGTGGTCCATTCGCCGACGCCGTCCATGGTGAGGATAGCCGCCTCTTCAAACGGCGACGCGAAGAAGGCGCTCGCGGCGTGGCTCACGTGGTGTTCGGTGAACAACAACCGGCTTGGGTCAATCTCTGCGCCCCCGTGCGCCTTCAACTCTTTCAAGAGAAGGTCCTTCAAGAAAAGTTTCTCGCGCAGCCAGATCGGCATGGCCAGGCGAAACGAACGGAAACCACGGGGCGCGAAGGCCAAATACGTCTCCAGCAGCCGCTCGAACTTGAGAAACGGTTTGTCGTAAAAGACGACCAAATCGATCTTCGACAACGGAATCTTCCCGGTTCGCAGACAGTATGCGAGCGCGTGGCGGGGAAAACGCGGGTCATGTTTCCTTCGCGAAAAGCGCTCCTCCTGAGCGGCGGCGATGATTTCGCCGTCCTGGAGCAAGGCGACCGCGCTGTCGTGGTAGAAGGCCGAGATTCCGAGAATGAGCATAGCCCGGCGCGGCTAGAAAATCGTGTAGATGAACGGCGCGATGGCCGATCCCTTGGCCAGAATCAGCAGCCCGCCCAGCAGCACGAGGACCACGACGATCGGCAGGAGCCAGAATTTCTTGCGCACTTTCAGGAAGGCCCAGAATTCGAGAAGGAAAGATTTCATGTTAAAACTGGTTCGGCATCGATTGCCGCGCGGGACCCGGTGGATCGCGGATGATCCAGTAGCTGGAGACATTCTTCTCCGGCTTCATCCGCATCGGATCCTTGCCCAGCAAACGCAGAATCCAGCCCATCGGCGTGAAGACGGCGAAGAAAAGTATTCCCAGAATGACCGGGCTGACGAGGTGATGCAACAGCAGCCCGAACTTCATCCAAAGCCGATTCAACGGCGTCAGGATCGGCGCGTTCGCCAAACCCAGGATCAGGAACACAACGCCCGGAATGACCGCCCACCACCGGACTTCGCCGCGCTTGATCAAGGGCGCCAACCCGATCAACAGGAATACCACGGCAAACACCAGCCCGAACGACCGGTTCGACGGCAGTTTAACCGTTTCTTCACGTTTGAGATTTTCGTGAGCGCTCATCGCGACTTCATGGCGTCAAGCCCGCAATTTAGGCTTTTTTTACAGCATTCAATCCGAGTGTCTAGGAGAATTCGAGAATTCGGGAATTCGGGGGTGGCGACTTCTCTCTTTCGCGTGAACATGTTTTTTGGCTGCAGTTGCACCATGAAGACCTTGGCAACGGAAGCTGAAGTGGACGAAAAGGGCTGGCTCAACATCCACACGCCCGCCCCGCCTGGCATCATACCCGGAAAACTGGAAGTGGTCGTGGTGTTCTCCCCGTTGATCCTCCGGACCGCGACTCCCATTCACCCTCAGGCTGGCACGTTGCCGGAAAAAGTCGAACTGTCCACAGATTTCCATGCGCCGTTGGAAGACTTCCAAGCCTACGCTGAATGAGGCTGCTGCTCGACACGCACACGCTGCTTTGGTTCCTCGCAGGGCTCCAAAAGCGTAGATCACAACCGCGAGACTTGCGTGCGGGTCAAAGCCACCCGCCGGATTAACCAGCGCCCCAGGCAACCGCCGACCGCGACGGAGAGGATCAACCAGCTCATCAGCACCGGGAGTGACATGGCTGCGGCGACAATGCTGCCCAGAGTTTTCACTCCAGAAACCACCAGCATCACTTTCACCATGCTGGCGCTGTCGTGCTGGCCCTGCAGGAGCAGATAATAAAACTGATTCACTTGCGAAGTTAGGGCCGCGAAGCCCGCCGGCACCAGCATCGTCAGGGCCGGCACATACTTTTCCGAAATCAGCCAGCCGACCAGCCACGGCGACGCCGCCCACAAGGCCAGCAACCCGGCGATCGAGATGAACAGGAAAGCCGCGGTAATGCGATCGCAGCTTTTCGCCAGTTCGATCCAGTCCGAGGGCGATTTCGCTGAGTCGGCGCGCCGGAAGATGCCTGGGAACACCCATTGCATAAGGGCCGGCATGACCATCGTGGGGATGATGGTTCCCAGACTTGCCGCCAGGGCGAACTGGCCGGCGGGTTCTTCGCCATAGAATCCTTCGACCACCCAGCGGTCCGCGAACTGGAGCAGCCAGGCGCCAGCGCCGAGAAGCGCGTAGGGACGGCCATAATCCTTGAGTTCGCGAATCCACTGCTGCTCGGACTCGGCTTCCGGTTTCGGCGTTTTGGAAGCCGCGATGAACCAAGCGGCGAGACCGGCCAGAATCAGCACGCCGTGCAGCGTGAATCCGGCGCTCAGGGCCACGAAATTCATCTGCGTCGCGAGAGCAAAGAGAATCGGAAGAAAAGTCCGGCCTGCGTTTCCGAGCTGCGTCAGCCAAAAAACCTTCCAGAAGCTTTGATCGGCATTGAGCGCGCCGGTCCCGACGAGGTTCAACGCCAGCGCCGCATTGCTCACCAGCAGCAAGGGGAATATCCAGACCCAGATCAATTCTTGACGCGCCGCCGCCAGGCCGATTGTGATCGCCAGCAGGAGAAGCGTCAGCGGGAGAAGCACGCGCGCGCTGGCCGCGGCGAGAAAGCGCACGTAGGCCCCGGCGCGCTGATTCTCGCGCTGCCAGTATCGCGTAGCGTGATTCGACAAGCCGGAATGAGTAAGCAGCGTGCCCACTTGCGTCAGCGTCAGGAAAAGGACGTAAGCGCCGTACACGTCAGGCGGCACCAAACGGTTGATCAGCTTCAAGGAGACCAGACCCAACGCCAGCGTGACCGCCTGGTTCAAAATGATAGGAAGTGCCGCGCGCATCAAGGATCAGGCGGGGCTTGCGGAGGGTTCGCGTGGACGGATTTGGTTTTCACTCGGCAACGCGCACCAAAAGAATGACACCTGCTCCCAAAAGGCAAGCAAATCGCAATGAATCGCCTGGGATTCAAGAAGGAGCGCGACAGCCTGTCCGCGCCGCGTCGGGGCGACATTTTGAGACGTGCGCGGGCAAGCTGCCCGCGCTCCTTTTACCGGAAAAGCAGCAATTCTGCCCATGAACCGGCGTGGTTTGTAGTCCCGCCTTTAGGCGGCTCCGGCGCTGCCGACCGGCTAAAGCCGGGACTACATGCGGGTCGCGGTTCATGGGCGCAATACGCGAAAAAAATCTAGGCGGTCTCATTTTGACTCGGAGCGCGCCCATCCTGGGCGCAGCGCGCAGAGAAATCCGAACGCGGCAGGCTATTCGGCGCCGTTTTCGCTTCCCGGGGCCGCTGCGGGCTGGGAAGGCCGCGCTCCACGCACGCCAAAATGAGAATTGCTGCGGGAAAAGGGGAATAGCGTTGACAGGTAAAGCTCGCCGCATCTAACACAACGCAAACTGAAATCGATCTAAAGCACTCCGGCGTGATGTCCCTCGCTTCCTTAAGACGCACAAGCTCGATAAAAACGAAACTGGCCTTGTCCGCTTACTGGCTGGGACTCGTGCTTGGAACCGTGTGGGTCCTGGAGTTTGCTTCTCAGCGCATTCTGAACGCCAAATTCGCCCACTCGCTGACCATTTTCGATTCAATCGCTCCGGAAGCAGGCGGGAACGTGCTCGGCGTCAAAACCAACTTCTCGTGCGTGTGGACCGAGCCGGAGTTCACGGTGAAGGTGGAGACGGATCGCTTCGGCTTCCGTAAGCCCAGTCTGGAGGATCCGGGCGCTGCCACGATCGCGGTCTTTGGCGACTCGTTTACTTTCGGCCAGGGAGTCCAGGGGGAAGAGCGATACTCCAGCCGATTGCAGGAGCTTCTTCCGAACGAAAAGGTGCTTAATCTAAGCTACCCGAATGGCGTGTGTCCCTTGCACTTCGAAGTGTTTTTTCGAGCCCATGCCGAACTGAAGCCGCGGCTTGCGGTTGTTGGTCTCTACCTGGGGAACGATTTCTATTCCGACCCGCTCGAAACCAAAGTTCTGGCCAAAGATGAGGAAGGGCCGGCGCGCATCGCGCTTGCCAGGCGCGAAGTCTATCAAGGCGTGCTGATCAATCGTCCCCCGGAAGGGGCGAATGCCGCCGTCCGGTTCCTCATGTGGCTGCGACCCAAAAGCGCCACCGTCCGGCTCGTGTTGTCCCGGATCAACACGTCGCGATTCCGCGATTGGGTGTACGGCACAACGTCGGTCGCCGCGAACAGTCCGAACCCGCCCCAATTGGATGCGTTTCGCGGCGAGAACATTCCCAGCACCTTTTACGAAACGTTCGATTCGCTGACTCGGTTGAGATCGCAACTGCGAAACCGAAATCCTGGCGCGGAGTTGCTGGTCTTGATCATCCCGCAGAATTTTTACGTCTGCCGGCTTCCAGCCAATGTGCACACGCTGCTCAGCCGCGAGGAGGTTCCGGAGCTGTACGAGAAACGCGGGGGCCTGCTCGCAGCTGTTCGCAACGAGTTTTCGCGCCGCGATCTCTTGTTCCTCGATCCGACGGAAGAATTGGCGCGCCTGGAGCAAACCGGGACCCAAACGTATTTTGAAAGAGACGCGCACTGGACGCCCGCCGTGCACAAAGTTATTGGAGAATGGTTGGCTAAACGCATTCAGGACCTGGACCAGAAGTGAATCGTTGGGATCGGTGGACACAGCCCCAGAAAATGGGAGACCTCATTCGAGGCGGTTCGTATCCTCCGCGCTACTTCCGAACAGGAGCAAATTGAGAGAACGGGCGACTAATTCCACGTCGCGTTCAAAATGAGGCGAATGCCCCTCACCCCTTCCCTATCCCCATCCGATGGGGAGAAGGTGTCCGTAGGACGGGTGAGGGGTTTTCTTACAACGTTTTCAAGTGGATTAGTCTCATCTTGATCGCTCATTGGAATAAGGCGGAGGGCGCTCCAGAAACTCCGGCATGTAGCGCTGCGGCTCCCTTGAATCGGCTTTGCTCTGAGTCTCTGACCAGCTTGGATGCTGTTGCTTTCTTAGGTCACGATATGAGCCGCTCATCAGCCGGTCTTCCTTCCCTTCACCTGCCTCGACAAGAATGGCCGATTCCGGAAGCAGTCTTTTCGTTTTGGCGTTGATGCTGTAGCAGCGCATCTGGCAAAGCCCACACCCCACGCATTTATCTGGCAGAACTTTCGGGGCCAGAAATCCCATGCCCTCGACGGGCTTGCCCGAATCGTCGGCCTGGCTATGGACGCGGATGAACTCGATGGCGTGGTAGCCGGCGGCGGCGCACTCATCGACGCAGAGTTGGCAGGCCTCCGTTCCCGCCCAAGGCAAGCAGGTCTGCTCGTTCACGACGGCCAATCCCAGGCGCGCGACTTTCTTTTCTTCGAGCGGCAGCGGGCGAATCGCGCCAGTCGGGCAAGCCTTGCCGCACGCGTTGCAACTGGGCTCGCACCCGGCCCAGTCCGCGGCCACGTACGGCGTCCAGAGGCCTTCCAGTCCTTGCTGAAAACCCAGTGGCTGAAGCACGCTGTTCGGGCAAACCTTGAAGCATTCGCCGCAGCGGATGCACAATTCCAGGAATTCCTTCTCCGGCATACTGCCCGGAGGACGCACCGGACGGCGACGATTCGAATCGTCAAGGCGTGCTCCAAACGCCTTTGTAAGAAACGCCGTGCTGGCGCCTCCGACAAGGCTCGACAACAAACCGAGCCCACCGGCGACGAAGCTGCGCCTGCCCAGCGTGGTGCGGCCGAATCTCTCCAACCAACTCGGAAGCGCAATTCTTGCTTTGTTCTCGTCGCGGTCCCCCTCACCCCGGCCCTCTCCCCAGGGGAGAGAGAGAATTGATTTTAGCGTGTCAGCGAATCGAACGCGCCAGTTTAATCGAGTCGCAGGATGCCGCGTTCCCTCTCCCTGAGGGAGAAGGCCAGGGTGAGGGGGAACGCGGCGGCCAGCAACCAGCGAGTTGATTTTTGGCCAGAAGCCCGTGCGTGATGCAGATCTGTTCAACTGCGGATTGGGGATTGGGGATTGCGGACTCAACCGAAAGAGCCAATTCAAGTCGGCTGCAAAAGAGTGTTCGGCAGTCGGAGGGTCGTTTTCGGTCTTCAACGCGACGCGGTTGCTCCGTTCCACGAACTTGATCGCGTGCGTTGGACACACACCGCCGCAGGTCTGGCACAACGTGCAATCCGTGACCCTCGTGGTGAAGTCCGGCTTGATCGCGTCGAACGGGCAAATCTCGACGCATTTGTTGCAGTGAATACAGGTGTCTTCCACTTTGCGCTCGCTGACGCGGAACAGATTTCCCAAAGAAAACACGGCGCCACTTGGGCAAACGTACTTGCACCAGAACCGCGGGCGAAGAAATCCCAGGGCGAGCACCGCCAGAAACAGGACGACCGACACGATCTGGCCGAAGTTCATCGGCGGCACCTGGTGACAGCCCCGTGCGAACCCCAATTGCAGCGGCGCAAAAAGAAAGAGCAAACCCCGCGTCAGCACCGGAATTGCCGAAACGATCCCGGATAACAAAACCCCGCCCATGGCCGCCACCATCACGCCGAGCAACAAATAGTATTTGAGATGAACCCACCATCCGTTGTCCGGCACGCGGAAGCGCTTCACGCGTCCCGCTACGGCCCAGTCGAACCAGTCAATCAACGTGCCGAGCGGACAGATGTAGCCGCAGAAACCGCGCGGAATGAACACGCAAACCACCAGAATAATCACGGCGCCCCAGAGGGACACCATCCAGGATTTGGCGGCCACCGCCGTGGAGAGGCTCACCAGCGGATCGATCAGCAGAAATGTCTCGACCGGAATTTTGTCGCTGGCCGCGAATTCGTCCGCGTAGTGCGATGGCCAATCGCCGGGCGCCCGGACAGAAAGCGTCCACGGCCCCGTGCTGATGGACATTTTTTCGAGCGCCTCTGCCGGCATCGGCGTTTCCGGGTGGAGCCGCAGCTCGTTGTTCCCGGTCTTGCCTCGAATCACGAACGGTCCCAGATACGTCCCATTGTGCCCGCCCAGACTGTCGTCTGAGATGTGAAGGCGATGACCCTCGTGAATCGAGTCAGGCAACTCGTCCCTCGCCGCCACTCGGCAATCGCCGCTGTCCGCGTCAATCTCAACGGGAATCCAGCCTTTCCAAACCGGCGCAGGCTGCGCGCGATAGGGCCAGCAGGAATAGAAGAAAAACCAGAGAAACCATGCGAAACAGACGCCTTGAATGACCCGCCGATTGGGCGAGGAAAGCCAGGTTGGCCCCAGCTTCTTGAGAACGCGGCGAATCGCACCCGCGCGACGGGATTCCGTTTCCGAAAGCCAGGCAGCAGGCAGGAGTTTCCTTGCCAGCCGCGACGGCCATTTCGCAGAGCGAGGCGGCCGGCCCTTGGCTTTCGTCAAGGTGGGAAGAAAATGGTCTAATCTCAAGGCACTCTCGCGGTTTAAACTACTAAGCCATGTCGGTCA
>Ga0233424_10001536_pt1 | contig 19562 bp, 17 predicted proteins | sample Watercolumn_Towu_FD_181011 | JGI IMG/M metagenome (GOLD analysis project Ga0233424, IMG submission 181011) | Freshwater microbial communities from Lake Towuti, South Sulawesi, Indonesia - Watercolumn_Towuti2014_125_MG | ecosystem: Environmental > Aquatic > Freshwater > Lake | place: Indonesia...
CACGGGCGCCGCGGGCGCCGCAGCACCCGACCTGCGCGTCTCCTACGGCGACGTGCGTGAGGTGCGCGTGCGGCGCGGCGACGTGGTCGCGCGCGGCACGACGCTCGGCGTGACGGGCACGACGCTGTATCTCGGGGTGCGGGTGCGCGGCGGCTCGCCCGAGCCGCGCTACGTGGATCCCACGCCGCTGCTCGCCGTCGCGGCGCCCCGTGCCGTGCTCGTCGGGATCCCGATACACTGATGCGACTCTCGGCGACCGCCGAGGGCACCGACATCACTCTGCACGACCCCTCCACGTGGTCGCTCCGGCGCCCGGGGTCGTGTGTGCAACCACGGAAGGGAAATCACGACATGGCGATCATCTCCATGCGCCAGATGCTCGAGGCGGGCGTCCACTTCGGACACCGCACCTCGCGTTGGGACCCGAGGATGCAGCGTTTCATCCACGGCGAGCGCAACGGCATCTACATCATCGACCTGGAGCAGACGCTCCAGCGCATCGAGGAGGCCTACGCCTTCGTGCGTCAACTCGTCGCCAACGGCGGCTCGGTGCTCTTCGTGGGCACCAAGAAGCAGGCGCAGGACCCCGTGCGGCTCTACGCGGAGCGCTGTGGCATGCCCTACGTCAACCAGCGGTGGCTGGGCGGCATGCTCACCAACTACGAGACCATCTCCAAGCGCGTCGCCAAGATGCAGGAGTACGAGCGCCTGCGCGACAGCGGAGAGTTCGACCTCATGCCCAAGAAGGAGGCGCTCCTGATCGGTCGCGAACTGGAGAAGCTCCAGCGCAACCTCTCGGGCATCCGTTCGCTGACCAAGAAGCCGAGCGCCGTCTTCGTCGTGGACACGATGAAGGAGGCCATCGCGGTGACCGAGGCCAACAAGCTGGGCATCCCCGTCATCGCCGTGGTGGACACCAACGTCAACCCCGACCTCGTGCAGTACCCGATCCCGGGCAACGACGACGCGATCAGGGCCAACGAGCTCATGACGCGCGTCATCGCCGAGGCCGTCATCGAGGGCCGCTACATCGCCGACAAGATGACGCCCCGCGTGGCGGGTGCGCCCGCCCCGGCCCGCTCCGCCGAGGAGCAGGTGGCGCACGACGCCCGTCAGGCCGAGGCCCGCGCCGCGGCCGCCACGGCCCAGGCCGCCCGCGACGCCAAGGTCGCCGGCGAGGCGACGAGCGCCTGACGATGCCGTTCACCGCACGCGACGTGCAGGCCCTGCGGCAGTCCACCGGCGCCGGAATGATGGATTGCAAGAAGGCCCTCGAGGAGTCGCAGGGCGACATGGAGGCCGCCAAGAAGTGGCTCCGTGAAGTGGGCATCGCCGCCAGCGCCACGCGCGCCGACCGCGACAACACGCAGGGCGTCGTCGCGCTCTCCATCGATTGTCCGCTCGCTGCGATAGTCGAGCTCAAGTGCGAGACCGACTTCGTGGCGTCCAGCGAGAAGTTCGTCGCCGAGGCCCAGGCCCTCGCCGACCTCGTGCGCGCCAAGGGCGAGGGCGCGGTCGCGGAGCGCGCCGCGCAGCTGGAGGACCTGCGGCTGCTGCTCAAGGAAAGGATCGAGATCGGCGAGGTCGTGCGCTTCGAGGCCGCCACGGGCAACGTCATGGACTCCTACGTGCACTCCCAGGGTGGCCGCGGGGTCAACGTGGTGGTGGTCGAGATGACCGGCGCCTCCGAACAACTCGCCCACGACGTGGCCGTCCATGTGGCCTTCGCCCGTCCCCGTTACCTGCGCCGCGAGGACGTGCCGGCGGAGGTCGTGGCCGCCGAGCGTGCCACGCTGGAGACCGTGACCCGCAACGAGGGCAAGCCCGAACGGGCCATCGCCAAGATCGTGGAAGGACGCATCGGTGGCTTCTTCAAGGAGATCGTCCTGTTGGAGCAGCCCTTCGCGAAGGACGACAAGAAGACGGTGACCCAGGTGCTCGGTTCCGCCTCCGTCGTCAGGTTCGCACAGGTGGAGATCGGCTAGCGACGATGGCGCCCGCCGCCGGCACGCCCGCTCCGCGCTGGAAGCGCGTCGTGTTGAAGCTGTCGGGTGAGGCGCTCGCCGAGTCAGGTGGCTTCGGGCTGGACCCGGGCGTGCTGCACCAGATCGCGAGCGAGGTGCACGACGCCCGCAGCGCGCTCGGCGTGGACATCGCAATCGTCGTGGGTGGTGGCAACTTCTGGCGCGGTCGCATGGGCGCCGGCCAGGGCATGGACCAGGCACAGGCCGATTACATGGGCATGATCGCGACGGTCATGAACGGCCTCGCATTGCAGGACGCCCTCGAGCGCGTCGGTCAGCACTCGCGCGTCATGACGGCCGTCGAGATGCCCAAGGTGGCCGAGCCCTACATCCGTCGTCGCGCGGAGCGCCACCTCGAGAAGGGCCGCGTCGTGATCCTCGCGGGCGGCACGGGCAACCCGTTCTTCACCACCGACACCGCCGCCGCGTTGCGTGCAGCGGAGATCTCGGCGCAGGCGATCCTCAAGGGCACGCACTCGGGCGTCGATGGCGTCTACACCGCCGATCCGAAGGTGGATCCCGGGGCCACGCGATACGACCGGATCTCGCACCTCGAGGTGATCAACAAGGGTCTGCGAGTGATGGACTCGACCGCCATCACCTTCTGCATGGACAACTCCCTGCCGATCGTCGTGTTCGACCTCTTGCGACGCGGCAACGTGCGGGCGATCCTCGAGGGTCGACGGATAGGTACGCTGGTCTCGTGATCGACGAAAAGATCGTGGACGCGATGGACAAGATGTCTCGGGCGGTGGACCACGTCCAGCAGCAGTTCCTGGGCGTGCGCACGAGCCGCGCCAACTCGGCGCTCGTCGAGAAGGTGCACGTCGACTACTACGGGGCGTCCGTGCCGCTGCAGCAGCTCGCCTCCTTCCAGGTGCCCGAGGCACGCACGCTCGTGGTCAAGCCCCACGACCGTGGCGCCATCGCGGCGATCGAAAGGGCCCTCTCGGTGGCGGGTCTCGGGCTCAATCCCAGCAACGACGGCGTGGTGATCCGGCTCACCTTCCCCGCGCTCACCGAGGAGCGGCGCAAGGAGTTCGTCAAGATGGTCAAGGGCATGGCCGAGGAGGGCCGCGTCGCGGTGCGCGGCATCCGTCACGCGGTGCGCAAGGACCTCGAGACGGCCGAGAAGAAGGGCAGCATCTCGGAGGACCAGTTACAGCGCGCCGAGAAGGAGCTCGACAAGGCGACGCACGAGATCGTGGAGTCCATCGACGCCGCGCTGGCCAAGAAGGAACGCGAACTACTCGAGGTCTGAGGCCGCATGAGGGGGACACCGATGAGCGACGACACGACCAACTCCGAGTCCCGCGAGGGCGGCGACGAACGGGACCGCACGGTGGACTTTGGTGACGAGTTCGGGGTCGTGCGGTTCGCCGACGAGGACCAGGCGGGCCCCGTCACCGTGCGCACCGGTCAGACCGACCAGGTTCCGCACTGGTCCGAGCCCCCGACCGGCGAGGTGCCCCGCGCCCTCGACCCGGCGGGCTCGCAGCGCGCCGCGCCGCCGCCCGCGCAGCCTCCGACAGGGGCCCGCGGTCCCGGCCGTGTCGTCATCGGGGCCGACGGCTCCGGCTCCATCCGACTGCCGGCCGACGAGCGTGCGACCCGGCTGGTGGGAGCGGGCGATCGCGGCGAGCGACCCGCGCAGGTGCGTCGCGCCACGCGCACCCGCCTCGAGCGGCGGCAAGATCCACGCTCCGACTCGGGTACCTCGCCGCGTCCGACCGCGCGGGGCACGGGGAGGGACCTGCCCACCGCGGTGGCGGTGGGCGCCCTGCTCGCTGCGGCGTTCGTCGCGACCCTCATCGTCGGCCCGGCGGCCGTGATGGTGCTGCTCTGCGCGGTCATCGGACTGGCCTCCGTCGAGTTCTTCGGCCAACTCACCGCCCACGGATACCGTCCGACGCTCATCGTGGGGGCCGTGGGCAGCGTCTCCACCGTGCTCGTCGCGTACTGGATCGGCGACGCGGCGGTTCCCCTCGCGCTCACGTTTTCGCTGACGGCCGCGGCGATCGTGTTCATCGGGGCCGACTCCGTCGAGAGTGGTCCGCTGCCCAACCTCGGCGTCTCGATGCTCGGGCTCACCTGGATCGGTCTGTTCGGCGCCTTCGGCGCGCTCATCCTGCGCCTCTCCAACGCCTCGCCGGCGCTCGCCGATGTGGGCACCGACACGCTCTTCCTGTCGGTCGCGGCCGTGGCGGCCAACGACGTGGGCGCCTACTTCGTCGGCGCCGCCACGGGTCGTACGCCGTTGCGCGCGTGGATCAGTCCGTCCAAGACGATGGAGGGCCTGGTCGGTGGCACCATCGCCACCTTCGCCATCGTGATCCTCGTCGGACTCCAGAGCACGACATGGACGAGCCTCGGCCAGTGGCTCACGTTCGCCCTCGTCGTGTCGGTCGCAGCGCCGATCGGCGATCTGGTGGAGTCCATGCTCAAGCGCAACCTCGACGTCAAGGATTTCGGCACCCTGCTGCGCGGCCACGGCGGTGCGCTGGACCGGTTCGACAGCCAGTTGTTCGTCCTGCCCTTCGTCTACTACCTGACGCTGGTCCTCACGCCCTGGGCCGCCTGACCCGCGTCGCGATCGCCGGCAGCACGGGGTCGATCGGCACCCAAACCCTCGATGTCGTCGCCGCATCGGGCGACGCCTACCGCGTCACCGGTCTGCTCGCGCACTCGCGGGTCGACGTGCTCGTCGCGCAGGCGCGCCGCTGGCGCCCCGAGGTGGTGGTCGTCACCGACCCCGCGGCGCGTGCCGAGGTGGCTGCAGCCCTGCCCGGCGTCGACGTCAGCGACGACGCCGCGGCGCTGCCCGGGGTGGCCGAGGTCGTCGTCAACGGCGTGGTGGGCTTCGCGGGTCTGCCCGTCACGATGTCCACGCTCGCGGCCGGACGACGTCTCGCGCTCGCCAACAAGGAGAGCCTCATCGCCGCGGGACCGGTGGTGCGGCCGCTGCGCCACACCCCGGGCGCCGAGCTCGTCCCAGTGGACAGCGAGCATTGCGCGTTGCACCAGTGCCTGCGGTCGTCGGCGGACGCCGGTCAAGAGGTCGCGCGACTGCTGCTCACCGCGAGCGGAGGCCCCTTCCGCGGACGCAACGCCGAGTCGTTGCGATCGGTCACGGTCGACGAGGCGCTCGCACATCCCACGTGGTCCATGGGCCCCAAGATCACGGTCGACTCCTCGACGCTCATGAACAAGGGTCTCGAGGTCATCGAGGCACACGAGCTCTTCGACGTCGGCTTCGACGCCATCGACGTCGTGGTGCATCCCCAGTCGGTCGTGCACAGCATGGTGGAGTTCACCGACGGCGCCGTGATCGCGCAGATGTCGATGCCCGACATGCGCCTGCCCATCGCCTACGCGCTCGGCCACCCACGGCGTGCCGCGGTGGCCTTCGGCGCGATCGACTGGTCGTCACTCGCGCGCCTCGACTTCGCCGCGCCCGACCGGGCCACCTTCCGCTGCCTCGACTTGGCCTACGCGGCGGGTCGGCGCGGCGGCACCGCACCGGCGTGGTTGAGCGCCGCCAACGAAGTGACGGTCGACGCATTCCTCGCTGGGGCACTGCCGTGGGCCGACATCCCGAGCATCATTGAGGGAACGCTCTCCCACCATGACGGCCGTACCCCCCGCGACCTCGACGACGTCCTCGACGCCGATCGCACCGCGCGTCGCATCGCGCGCGAGGCGATAGTCGCGCGATGAGCGGCTGGTATCGGCGCATCCGCGACGGCATCGTCGCGGGCGGCGACACGCGCGACGCCGCCCCGCCGCCCGCCGGCTCCCCGGGCGATGCGCGTCCCGACCGCGGCTCCGCGCGCATCGGCGCGGCGGTGGTGCTCGCATTCGTCGTGTGGCTCGGCATCTCCAACCCGTGGACGCTCGTGTTCGTCGTGGGGCTCGTCGCCTCGGTGTTCCTCCACGAGGTGGGCCACTTCGTCACCGCACGCTGGGCGGGCATGAAGGTCACGCAGTTCTACATGGGCTTCGGCCCGCGCATCTGGTGGCGCCGTCGCGGCGAGGTGGAGTTCGGGGTGCGCGTGCTGCCCGTGGGGGCGTTCGTGCGCATCGTGGGGATGAACAACCTCGACGAGTGCGATCCTGCCGACGAGCCCCGCGCCTACCGCGCCCAGTCGTACCCGAAGCGCATGCTCGTCATCACCGCCGGCTCGCTCATGCATCTCCTGATCGCGCTCGTGCTCTTCGCGGGCGTCTACGCCACGGCGGGACGACTCGAGGACACGGGCCGGGTGCGGCTCGTCGCGCCGCCGGTGGCTGACTCGCCGGCCGAGGCCATCGGTCTGCGCGAGGGCGACGTGATCCTCGCGGTCGGCGACACCGCGGTCGCCTCGCAGCGCGAGCTCGTGGAGGCCATCACCGCCTTCGCCCCGGGGGACCGCGTCGTCGTGTCGGTCCTGCGCGACTCGCAGCGACTCACGGTGCCGGCGACGCTCGGCGCGAGTCCCGTCGACGCGAGCGTCGCATTCCTCGGCGTGGGCACCGACTCCTGGGACGTGCGACGGCTGCACCCGCTCGGCGCCGTGGCCGCCGGCGCCGCCGACGCGGGGCGCACGGCCGTGCAGTCGGTGGGCGGCGTGCTCACCGTGCTCAACCCGCTCAACATCGTTCGAAGCGTCACGAACGACGACGCCGATCCCGCCACTCGGCCCACCACCGTCGTCGGAGCGAGCCGGCTCGGCGGCGAGCTCGGCCGAGCGATCGGGCTCGAGGGTCCCCTCGTGTTGCTCGCGGCGGTCAACGTCTTCGTCGGGGTGTTCAACATGTTGCCGCTCCTGCCATTCGACGGCGGACACGCCGCCATCGCCACCTACGAGCGTCTGCGCACCCGCCGCGGCCGCATCTACCGCGCCGACGTGGGCAAGATGGTCCCCGTGGCCACCGCGGTCGTCGCGTTGCTCGTGACGCTGCTCATGGTGGGCCTGTACCTCGACGTCGCCAGGCCGATCGGCTGACCGTGATCCCTCCTCGCGCCCCGCGGCGCCCCACGCGTCAGATCCACGTCGGCAAGCTGGCGGTCGGGGGCGACGCGCCGATCTCGGTGCAGTCCATGACGATCACCAAGACCGCCGACGTCGAGGGCACGCTCCAACAGATCTACGCGCTCGCCGCCGCGGGCTGCGACATCGTGCGCTGCACCTGCAACGAGACCGAGGCCGCCGAGGGCCTCGCACAGATCGTGCCGCGGTCGCCCGTGCCGATCATCGCCGACATCCACCACCAGTACAAGATGGCGCTCGCGGCGCTCGAGGCGGGCGTGCAGGGCCTGCGACTCAACCCGGGCAACATCCGCAAGCCCGAGCACATCAAGACCGTGGCGTCCGAGGCGCGCGACCGCGGGGTGCCGATCCGCATCGGCGTCAACGGTGGCTCGCTCGACCCGAGCCTGTACGAAAAGCACGGCGGCCTCACCGCCGAGGCGATGGTCGAGTCGGCGCGCCAGGAGTTGCGCTACTTCCAGGAGGTGGGATTCGACCTCGTGAAGATCTCGGTCAAGGCCTCCAACGTGCCGCTCATGGTGGAGGCGTACCGCATGCTCTCGGCCGTCACCGACCACCCGCTGCACCTCGGCGTCACCGAGGCGGGTCCGCTTCCCGCCGGGCTCGTCAAGGCCACGGCCGGCATCTCCACGCTGCTGCTCGAGGGCATCGGCGACACGATCCGCTACAGCCTCACCGCCGACCCCGTCGAGGAGGCGCGCGCGGGTCGCCAGTTGCTCGAGGCGCTCGGCCTGCGCGAGCGCAAGAACGTGGACCTCATCGCGTGTCCGTCCTGCGGCCGCGCCGAGATCGACGTCATCGAGGTGGCCCAGCGCGCCCAGGCCGCGTTCGCGGAGCGCCAGCTCCCGCTGCAGATCGCGGTCATGGGCTGCGTGGTCAACGGCCCCGGCGAGGCGCGCGAGGCCGACCTGGGCATCGCGGCCGGCAACAAGCGCGGGCATCTCTTCGTCAAGGGCCGCAACGTGGCCGTCGTGCCCGAGTCCGAGATGGTGGACGCGCTCGTGGACTGGGCCAACTTCATCCACGAACACGGCGTCGAGGCGGCGATCGCGCGTGTCGACACCACCCTCGCCGAGCGCGAGGCGGCCAAGGACCGCTCGCGGGCGCTCGCCGAGAAGGGCGAGGATGCGAACCACGCGGGGGAGCGGATCGTCGAGATCCGCAAGACCGTCACCGGCTCCTGAGCCGGCGGACCCGCGGGGTCAGCCGCCGAGCGTCGTCGTGGGTGCGACCGTCGTGACCGTCGTCGTGGGTGCGACCGTCGTGGTCGTCGTCTCGGGCACCGTCGGCGGGACCGTCGTCTCTGGCACGGGTGGCGGGTAGGTGCGATCCCACAGGGCCGTCGCGAGCCGGCGGTAGGTACGCGCCCGCTGCGCGTACCCCGTGGCCGTGAGGTGCACCTTGTCCCACGCCCGCCACTTGGAGCGCTTCGAGACCACCGCGTACCAGTCGTAGACCTCCACGGAGGGGTAGTCGCGGGCCACGCGCCGCAGCACGGCGTTGAACGCGCGGCTTCGGGTGGCGATCGCGGGCGTGTCGTAGCGCAGGATCGTGAGGAAGGTCGTGGGCAGCGGTCCGATCTCGTCCAGCAACGCCCGGATGAGCTGCTCGTACACCTTGGGCGACGACTCGTGGAACACGTCGTTCGACCCGAGCCCCACGATCAGCGCGTCCGGCTCGACGCCCTGCTCGCGCCACTGGCGCAACACCTTGATGCCCGAATACTTGATCCACTTGCTCCACGCCGGCACGTCCAGCCGTCGCGAGAAGAGCCCGTCCATCACGACGACTTCCCACTGGGCGTCGGCCTCGATCTGCTCGCGAGCCTGCGCGAAGTACTGCGCGCCCCAGGTGAGGCTGTCGCCGAGCACGAGCAGCGTCGGTCCCGGCGGCGCCGTCGTCGTGGTGCGTGCCGTCGCGCCCTCGGCCGTTCCGCTCGCGTGCGCCCCACCGACGACCCCTGCGAGGATCGCCGCCGCGACCCCCACGGAGGCCAATGCGCGCGCCGCGCGCCCGACGCCCCGCGTCGGGCGCCGCGTCACGCGGTCCACACGCGCACGGCTCCCGCGCCCGGCTGCAACACCGCGCGTTCACCGCGCGCCAGCAGGCGCGCTTCGCCGGGTCGCATCGCCTCGGCGGACCCCGCGCCACCCTCGTCGTGCGCCGTGCGCCCGACGCCCCGCCCCGCGCGCGACGGCACGCACAGCACGATCTCGGCGTCGTGCGTCGCCGTCACCTCGCCCGCGGCGGCGTGGCGTGCCACCCCGAACGGCAGGTGGGCGAGGGGCAGCACGCCGTCGGCGGCGGGTGCCGCCGCCATCGCCACCCACTCGGCACCCGGGCCGTCGCAGACGGCGGTGCGCACGAAGGCCTCCGCGTCCACGCGCTTGGTGGTGAAGGCCGCACGCACCACGTTGTCCGACGAGGCCATCACCTCGATCGCGCGCCCCTCCAGGTAGGTGTGCACGACCCCGGGGCGCAGCACCACGGCGTCGCCGTCCTCGAGCACGAGGTGGCGCATCACGAGCGCGATCGCCACTCCGCGGTCCCCGGGGTGGTGGCGCGCGAGTCGTGCCGCCCACGCGGGCAGTCCCGGCCACTCGCCGCTCAGCACCGCGTCGGGTGCGAGCCCGTGCAACTCGGCGTCCTCGGCGCGCAGCACCCGGCGCAGGTACGCGTCGCGCCCGAGTCGTTCGTAGGCGTCGGCCATCGCCGCGAGCCCGATGGGGGCGAGTCGCAGGCGGGCCTCGTCGGCTGACGCGAACCCCGCGATCATCTCGAAGCGTGACACCGCGCACAGCAACTCGGGCTTGTCGGAGGCGTCGCGGTACCGGCGTTCGGGCGCCTCCCGTGGCACGCCGCGGGCCTCCTCTGCCTCCCAGCCCGCGCGCGCCGCGGCCGCGGTGGGGTGCGTCTGCAGCGAGAGCGGCGCCGCGACCGCGATCCACTTCGCGAGGTACGCAAGCGCGCCGGTCTCGTCGCGGAGCGTACGATCGCCCGCCCCCGCCGCGACGCGCGCCTCGCCGTCGGGATGCGTGCCGTACCACGCTTCCGCCCACGGCCGCCCGTCGGGTGGCACCCCCAGCAACGAGGGCAGCCAGGTCGTGTCGCCCCACGGGTAGTGCTTCACCGCGGGTATGAGGCGACGGATCACGTCGGCTCAGCCGACGTCGAGGGTCGCGAGGGCCGCCGCGGCGTCGGCCACGGGCACCTCGACGCTCGTACCGAGGCGGCGACTGCGCACCTCGATCACGCCCTTGACCAGCCCCCGCCCGACGATCGCGATCCGCGGCACCCCCACGAGTTCGGCGTCCTTGAACTTCACGCCCGGCGACGGGCCCACGCGGTCGTCCAGCAGCACCGTGAGGCCCCGTGCGTCCAGTTCGGCCCCGAGGCGTTCCGCCGCCGCGAGCGTCTCGTCGCCGGCCTTGCCGGCCACCACCACGTGCACGTCGGCGGGCGCCACGCTCGCGGGCCACCGCAGGCCGATCTCGTCGTGGTTCGCCTCGGCGATGGCCGCCACCGCGCGCGACACGCCGATGCCGTAGCTGCCCATGGTCACCACGCGCTGCGTACCGTGTGCGTCGAGCACGCTCAGCCCGAGGGCCTCGGCGTAGGTGCGCCCCAACTTGAATAGGTGCCCGATCTCGATTCCGCGGTGGGTGCCCAGCGCCGAGCCGCAGCGCGGGCACGCGTCACCGTCGCGCACGTCGGCCGCATCCACCACCCCGTCGGCCTCGAAGTCCCGCCCGTACACGACGTCCACGGCGTGGTGGCCCCGCTCGTTGGCCCCGGTCGCCCAGGCGCTCCCTCGGGCGATGCTGCGGTCCACGAGGTAGCGCACGCCGCTCGCCGAGTGCAGCCCGAGTCGCTCGGGCCCGATGTAGCCCCTCACGAGCGCGGGCCGAGCCGCAAAGTCGGCGTCCCCAAACTCCACCACCTCGGCGGGCGCCACGTGTGCCTCGAGGCGCCGCACGTCCACATCCCGGTCACCCGGCACCGCGACGGCGAGGGGCTCGAGCCGCCCGTCGGGGTGGCGCAGTTGCACGAGCACGTTCTTGAGGGTGTCGGCCGCCGTCCAGGCACGCCCCGCCGCGGGCCGCGGGATGTCCGCGCGCTCGTTGAGGTGCGCCACCAGCGTCGCGATGGTGGGAGTGTCCGGGGTGTCGTGCACGCTGCGCGGCGACCGCACGGCGGGGTCCAGGTCGGCGGGGTCGGCGACCCGCACCGCCTCGGTGTTGGCCGCGTACCCGCACGCCCCGCAACTCACGAAGGAGTCCTCGCCCGACTCGCAGGGGTACAGGAATTCCTCGGACGCCGAGCCGCCCATCGCCCCCGACATCGCCGACACGACCACGTAGGGCAGGCCGAGCCGTTCGAAGGTGCGCAGGTACGCGGCCCGGTGCGCCTCGTAGCTGCGCGCGAGCCCGTCGTCGTCCACGTCGAAGGAGTACGAGTCCTTCATCACGAACTCTCGCCCGCGCAGCAAGCCCGCGCGCGGCCGCGCCTCGTCGCGGTACTTGGTCTGGATTTGGTAGATCCACAGCGGCAGGTCCTTGTAGCTCGAGTACAGGTCCTTCACCACGAGCGTGAACATCTCCTCGTGGGTCGGCCCGAGCAGCATCTCGGCACCGCGTCGGTCGGTCAGGCGAAACAGGCTGGGCCCGTAGTCGGTCCAGCGTCCCGTCGCCTCGTAGGGCTCCTTCGGTAGCAGCGCGGGGAAGTGCACCTCCTGTGCACCGATCGCGTCCATCTCCTCGCGCACGATCCGCTCCACGCGTCGGTACGTGCGCCACCCGAGTGGCAGCCAGGTGTAGCCACCCGGGGCCGCCCGGCGGATGTAGCCCGCGCGCACGAGCAGACGATGACTCGGCACCTCCGCATCGGCGGGGTCTTCACGCAGGGTCCGCAGGAACAGCGTCCCCATGCGAAGCAGCACGCCTTCAAGTATGCTGTATGCCGACCTTTGACGTTCGCCGAACGCAAATGGCGTGGGCTTCGGCCCACGCCATTTTCTGTCTCGGGGCACGTCACGAACACGAGAGGAGCGAGGCAGGTGATGATGACGGTGGACCACACGGTGGATCACACGGTGGATCCCGCCGTCGCCCGTGCCGATGCACGGTTCGACGCCGACCCGGTGGCGGGCCGCGTCGCCGCCGTCGTGCTCCCGTTCGTCACCGATCTCGGCCTCGAGCTCTACGACGTGGAGCATGTCGGGGGCACCCTGCGGGTCGTCGTGGACACCCCGCCGGGGCTCGTGGACCCGGCGCATCCCGAGCGTCCGCGGGGCGTCAGCATCGATACGATCGCGCTCCTCACCCGCCTGCTCTCACGCGAGTTCGACCACGCGTCACCCCTGCCCGGCCGCTACACCCTCGAGGTCACGAGCCCGGGTCTCGAGCGAAGCCTGCGCCTGCCGCGCCACTTCGCCCGCGAGGTGGGCACGCGCGTGTCGGTGCGCCTGCGCGCACCGCTCGACGGCGTGCGCCGCGTGCAGGGCGCGCTGATCGCCGCTGGGGAGCGCTCGTTCGTCGTGCGCGACGACGAGACGCTCGCCGACCGCGAGATCGACTACGCACAGGTCGACCGTGCGCGGACCGTCTTCGAGTGGGGTCCCGCCCCACGCCCCGGTCACCGCCCGAAGGGAGCAGCCACCCGATGAGCAACCTCGACGTGGCGGAGGCGATCCGAATCCTCGCCAACGACCGCGGCCTCAGCGTCGACGCGCTCCTGCAGGTGCTCGTCGAGGCGCTCGCCACCGCATACAAGAAGCGCCCCGGTGCCGCCGAGGAGGTGGTCGTCGGTATCAACCCCGAGACGATGGACATCACGTTCACCGCCTACGACGTGGACGACGACGGCAACTGGATCAACGAGCGCGACGACACGCCCAAGAAGGACGAGTTGGGTCGCATCGCCGCCACGACCTTTCGCCAGGTCATGAGCCAACGCATCCGCGAGGTCGAGCGCGAGCGCAAGTTCGAGGAGTACGCCAACCGCGAGGGCGACATCGTCTCGGGCACCGTGCAGAAGACCGACACGCGCTACACGCTGCTCGACCTCGGTCGCGTCGAGGCGTTGCTCCCGCAGGCCGAGCAGGTGCTCGGCGAGACGCGCGACCCCAACGCGCGACTCAAGGCGTACATCGTCGAGGTCCGCCGCACGCCCAAGGGCCCGCAGATCGTCGTGAGCCGCACGCACCCGGGGCTCATCATGCGCCTCTTCGAGATGGAGGTGCCCGAGATCGCCGACCGCGTCGTGGAGATCAAGTCCTGCGCCCGCGAGCCCGGACACCGCACCAAGATCGCGGTCTGGTCGCACGACAAGTCCATCGACCCCGTCGGGGCCTGCGTGGGTGCCCGCGGTGCCCGCGTGCGCATGGTCGTGCAGGAACTGCGCGGGGAAAAGGTCGACATCATCCCCTTCAGCGAGGACAAGCGCGATTTCATCGCCAAGGCGATGTCCCCGGCCAAGGTCACGGATGTGCGCCTCAGCCCCGACGGCACGCAGGCCGACGTGATCGTGCCCGACTTCCAGCTCTCGCTGGCGATCGGTCGCGGCGGCGTCAACGCCAACCTCGCGGCCCGCCTGACCGGCGTGCGTCTCGACATCAAGAGCGAGACCGACGCGGCGGGCGAGAGCGCCGGTCGTCCCGCCCAGTCCGTCTCCACGCCCGCCGACCAGCAGTACGCCGAGGGCGAGTGGCGGACCAACGCAGCCACGGGTGCCATGGAGTGGCACGCCGCCGACGGCACCATCGTCACCCAGGCCGAGTGGGCCGCGCAGAGCGGCCAGGGCCAGTCGGGGAGCTAGGCCACCGTGCCCAAGTCCGTTCGCGTCCACGAGTTGGCCAAGGAATACGGCGTCGCGACCGCACAGATCGTCAAGGTCTGCGGCGATTTGGGCATCGGCGTGAAGGGGCCGTCCTCCACGCTCATCGAGGCGCAGGCCGACCGCGTCCGTACGCGTCTCGAGCGCGACGGCCGCGCACGCGCGCCGCAGTCCGAGCAACCCGCAGCCAAGAAGAAGTCGACCAAGAAGTCCGCCGCGTCGACGACGGACGCACCCGCTGCCGCGCCGACCGCACCCCCCGCTGCGTCGACGACGGACGCACCCGCTACCGCGCCGACCGCACCCCCCGCCGCGCCCATCGTGCGCACTGCGCCACCCGCGCGCGTCTCCACGCCCGCGCCGCCGCCCGCTGCGCGTCCGGTTGCGCCGCCGCCCGCTGCGCGTCCGGTTGCGCCGCCGCCCGCTGCGCGTCCGGTTGCGCCGCCGCCCGGGGGCCGACAGATTCCGCCGCCGAGCGGTCGTCCGATCCCGCCGCCGCCCGGCGGTCCGCGTCCTGCGGGTCGTCCCATTCCGCCGCCGCCCGGCGGTCCGCATCCCGCAGGCGGTCGCCCGCCGATGGGTGGCTCGCGTCCCGCAGGTGGTCGCCCGCCGATGGGCGGTCCGCGGCCCGGTGGCCCGCGTCCCGGCAACACGATGCGCGCCGGTCGCATCCCGCTCTCGCGCCTCGGCCGCGGTCCCGGTCAGGGTCCGCGCCCGGGCGGCGGTCGCCCGGGCGACCGAGCGCCCCTCGGCGGCCGCGGTACCGGCCTCGGCCGCAGCGGCCCGGGCGGTCGCGGTCCGGGCCAGCGCGGCCCCGGCAACCGTCGCAATGCACGCAAGAAGTCGCGTGCCACCCGCCGGCGCGAGCTCGAGGAGATGCAACCGGCCGCGCCGACCAGCTACACCCCATCCAACGCACCGGTCCCCGAGGGCGTCGTGGTCATCGAGCGCGGCGTGTCGGCGCAGGAGTTCGCCCCCAAGCTCAACCGCACCGCGGCCGACGTCGTGCGCTTCCTCCTCGAGCACGGCGAGATGGTGACGGCCACCATGACGCTCGCCGACGAGCAGATGGAGCTCTTTGCGCTCGAGATCGGGGCGGAGATCCTCCTCGTGGATCCGGGTCAGCAGGAGGAGCTCGAGCTGCAGGCGCTCTTCGACGACTCCGACGACGAGGACGAGGCGGCGATGGCCCCCCGTCCGCCGATCATCACGGTGATGGGTCATGTCGACCACGGCAAGACGACGCTGCTCGACAAGATCCGCCGCACCGACGTCGTGTCGGGTGAGGTGGGCGGCATCACGCAGCACATTGGCGCCTACCAGGTCGTGCACGGCGGCAAGCCCGTGACCTTCATCGACACCCCGGGCCACGCCGCATTCACCAAGATGCGTGCCCGTGGTGCGCAGATCACCGACATCGTCGTGCTGGTGGTGGCCGCCGACGACGGCGTCATGCCCCAGACGATCGAGGCGATCAACCACGCCCGCGCCGCCGAGGTGCCGATCGTCGTGGCGCTCAACAAGATCGACAAGGCCAACGCCGATCCCCAGCGCGTGCTGGCCGGCCTCGCCGAGCAGCAGCTCACCCCCGAGTCGTGGGGTGGGGAAACGATCGTCGTCGAGATGTCGGCACAGCAGGGTCTCGGCGTCGACGACCTGCTCGAGCAGCTCACCGTCGTCGCCGAAATGGAGGAGCTGGAGGCCAACCCCACGGGCCGCGCCAAGGGCGTGGTCGTCGAGGCGCAACTCGAGGTCGGCCGCGGTCCCGTCGCCACGGTGCTCATCGACAAGGGCACGCTTTCGGTCGGCGACCCGATCGTCGCAGGTGCGGCGTGGGGCCGCGTGCGCGCGTTGGTCAACGACCGCGGCGAGCAGATCGAGTCGGCGGGCCCGTCCACGCCCGTGCAGATCCTCGGGCTCTCCGCGGTCCCGGCGGCGGGCGACGAGTTCCGCGTCGCACCCGACGAGCGCACCGCGCGCACCGTGGCCGAGTCGCGCGAGTCGCGCTTCCGCGCGCTCAACCAGCGGGGCGACGCCCGCGTGCAGCGCGGCGTGAAGCTCGAGGACATCTTCACCCAGATCCAGGCGGGCGAGGTCGCCACGCTCAACGTGCTCATCAAGGCCGACGTGCACGGCTCGCTCGAGGCCGTCACCGAGAGCCTCCGCAAGCTCGAGCGCGACGACGTGCGCTGCGCCTTCGTGCACCGCGCGGTCGGCGCCATCACCGAAAACGACGTCTCGCTCGCCGCCACGACCAACGCGACGGTCATCGGGTTCAACATCCGTCCCGACCGCCGGATCCGCGAGCTGGCCGGGGCGGAGAACGTCGAGATCCGCACCTACGAGGTCATCTACAAGTTGCTCGAAGACGTCGACAAGGCGATGAAGGGCCTCCTCAAGCCCGAGTTCGTCGAGGTCGTCACGGGCGAGGCCGAGGTGCGCGAGCTCTTCCGAGTGCCCAAGATCGGGGCGATCGCGGGTTGTGCGGTGCGCTCGGGCACCGTGTCGCGGGGGTCCAAGGTCCGCTTCCTGCGCGACGGCGCGATCATCTGGAAGGGCAGCATCTCCTCGCTGCGTCGCTTCAAGGACGACGTCAAGGAGGTCCGCGAGGGTTTCGAGTGCGGCATCGGCCTCTCCGACTTCCAGGACCTCAAGCAGGGCGACATCATCGAGACCTACGATCTCAAGGAAATCGAACGCGAGTGATCTCCGGGCCCGCCCGGCGGAGGTGATCCCGTGAAGGTCGTCTACACCGCGGCCCACCTCGGTCACGATCCGCGGGTCGAGGTCGAGCGTTCCGAGTCGCACGCGCCCTTCGAGCACACCGGTCGCGCGGAGCGCATTCGCGAGACCCTCGCCGCCGACCCGGCCTTCGACTTCGTCGGGCCCACCGAGCACGGCGTGGCACCGATCGAGGCGGTGCACCACGCGGGCCTCGTGCGGTTCCTCTCCACGGCGTGGGCCGACTACCAGCGCGAGGTCGCCACGGCGCGCGAGGTGATCCCCGACGTCTTCATGCGTTCCGACATGCGTCGTGCGATGGGCGACCGCGGCGAGCCGGCCTCGGTGGCTGCGCGCCTCGGCTGGTGGTGCTTCGAGACCACGACGCCGCTCACCGAGGGCACCTACGGCGCCGCCCGCGCCGCCGTGGACGTGGCGCTCACCGCGACCGACCTCGTCACGGGCGGGGCGCGCAGCGCCTACGGCCTCTGTCGCCCTCCGGGACACCACGCCACCACCGACCTCTACGGCGGCTACTGCTTCTTCAACAACGCCGCGATCGCCGCCCATCGCGTCGCCTCCACCACGGGATCCAAGGTCACCGTGCTCGACGTGGACTACCACCACGGCAACGGCACGCAACAGATCTTCTACGAACGCGACGACGTGCAGTTCGTCTCGCTGCACGGCGACCCGGCGCGCGCCTACCCGTACTTCACGGGGTACGCAGACGAGACGGGCACGGGGCGGGGTCGCGGTGCGACGCTCAACCTGCCGCTCCCCGCGCGCACCGCCGACGACCCGTACCTCGACTCGCTGGACCGCGCGTGCGAGGCCGTGCGGGCCTTCGGGCCGTCGCTCGTGATCGTCTCGCTCGGCCTCGACACCTTCGTCACCGACCCCATCGCCGACCTCTCCGTCACCACCGACGGCTTCCGGCGCTCGGGTGAGCGCGTCGGGGCGATGGGCCTCCCGACCGTGGTGCTCCAGGAGGGGGGCTACGACGTCGCAGCGCTGGGTGACAACGTGCGGGCCTGGCTCGGCGGCCTCGCCGCCTCGCTCGGCTGACGCGCCCCGCCTCGCCTCTCTACCCCGCCACGGCGCCCCGTGCGGCGCTAGTCGCTGCGTTGCTCCCGCAGGTAGCGCTCGAACTGTGCGGCCAGCTCGTCCCCGCTCGGGATCGGGCCCCCGAAGTTCACCTCGGTCGTGCCACTCGCGAGTTCTTGGTCGAAGGTCTCCTCCAGCTGCGCCAGCATCCGCGCGTGATCGGGGTTGCCCGACACGAGTTGGTCCAGCCGCTCGCGCTGCACCGTGGCCTGCGTGCGCACCTCGCTCGCGTCGATCGAGATCCCGCCCACGTCGCACACGCCGCCGAGCAGTGCCGCGGTCGCCGCGGGGTACGCCATGGCCGACACATAGTGCGGCACGCGGGCCCACAGCCCCACGGCGGGGATCTTGCGGGCGTGCATCGCGTGCTCGAGCAGCGCCTCCATGCCGGCCGGCACGTCCACGCTGCTCTTGAGGTACGGCAGCGACGCCACGAAGTCCACCGAGGGCGAGGTGCATGACACGTACACCGTGCGGGTGTGGGGCGTGGCGTAGGGGTAGGCGCCGAGGCCGATCATGCGCCGCACGCCGAACTTCTTGGCCAGGTCCCCCACGAGCCCGGCAAAGCGGTTCCACGCCATGTCGGGCTCCGGGCCGTTCAGCACGAGCACGTCCCGGTCGTTGATGTCGCGACCGTGGTGCAGCACGGGCGCCGACCACACGAGTCGCGTGTTCACGCCCTCGCGCAGCTCCATCGTCGGGCGCCGCGCGCGAAAGTCGATGAACGAGTCGGGGTCGAACGTCAGGATCGCCGTCGCCCCCACCTCCTTGACCAGGAGTTCCATCGCGTGCTGCGCGGCCGAACTGGAGTCGATCCAACCCTCCATCGCGACCACCAGCAACGGCTCGCGCATCGCGGGCAGCTCGCGCACGAGCGTGTACGGCTCGGTCATCCCCTCGTCACGCTAGGAGATCGAGCGAGCGTCGCGCACCCCCAGCCGCCGCCTCCACCTGCAGGCGAAACGGCTCCAGTTCCTCGCTGCTGCGTGCCCCGAGCGCACCGCCGAGGTAGCGCGCGTACACCCCCTCCACGATGCAGGCGAGTTTCCAGTATGCGAAGGCGCGGTAGTACTCGATGTTGCCCACGTCCCGACCCGTCGCGCGCGCGTAGCGCGCGACGAGTTCGCTGCGATCCATGAAGCCGGGGGCGGTGGTGGCCTGCCCCAGCCACGGCGACGCCTCGTCGCCCGGGCCCGTCCAGTACACGGTGAAGAGCCCGAGATCCGCGAGCGGGTCGCCGAGCGTGCAGATCTCCCAGTCCAGCACCGCCCGCACCGCGCCGTCGTCGCCCACGATGCAATTGTCGAGCCGGAAGTCGCCGTGCACGATCGTCGCAGGCCCCTGGTCGGGGATGCGCCGCGACAACTCGTCGTGCACCTCGTCGATGAGCGGCAACTCGCGGGTCTTCTGCGCGTGCCACTGGCCGTGCCAGCGTTTGAGCTGGCGCGTCACGTACCCTTCGTGGCGGCCCAGGTCGGCGAGGCCCGCCGCGCCGAGGTCCGCGGCGTGGATCGCCGCGAGCGTCTCCACCAGCGACTCACTTGCACGTCGGCGCGTCGCGGCGTCCCACACGCGCTCGGCCGTCGCGCGGTCCCGCACCACGTGACCCTCCACGAAATCCATCACGAAGAACGGCGCGCCGTTCACCGCCGGGTCGTCGCAGTAGCCGAGCGCCCGCGCCACGGGCACCGCCGAACCCCACAGCCCCGAGATGATCCGGTGCTCGCGTCCCATGTCGTGCGCGCTCGCGAGCCCGTGGCTGAGCGGCGGGCGGCGCAACACCAGGCGCCGACCGGCGGCGTCGCGCACCTCCAGCGTGAGGTTGGAGTGCCCGCCCGGGATGAAG
>Ga0233424_10001537_pt1 | contig 19557 bp, 18 predicted proteins | sample Watercolumn_Towu_FD_181011 | JGI IMG/M metagenome (GOLD analysis project Ga0233424, IMG submission 181011) | Freshwater microbial communities from Lake Towuti, South Sulawesi, Indonesia - Watercolumn_Towuti2014_125_MG | ecosystem: Environmental > Aquatic > Freshwater > Lake | place: Indonesia...
CGCTCGCCGAGGTGCCGAATGCAGTGGGCGTGATCGGCTGCGGTGCGGGCCCAGGCATGGCCGCCGCCCTGCCGGCCCTGCTGCACGGGCTACCCCGGCTGATCATCGATGCCGACGCGCTCAATGCCATCGCCGCGGATGCCGAGCTCCAGGCCCTGCTGCGCGCACGCCCGGCAGGCTGCACGCTGCTCACGCCGCATCCGCTGGAGGCCGCTCGCCTGCTCGGCCTGGACACGGCCGAGCTGCAAGCCGACCGCCTGGGCGCCGCACGGCAACTGGCCGAGCGCCTGGCCTGCACCGTGGTCTTGAAGGGCTCGGGCAGCGTCATTGCATCGCCCGGCCTGCGCCCGGCTGTGTGCGCCCGTGGCGGGCCGGCGCTGGCCACCGCCGGCAGCGGTGACGTGCTGGCGGGCTGGCTGGGTGGGCTGTGGGCCCAGCAACCCGTCGCCAGCGCCCATGCCGTGGCCTGCGCCGGCGTCGCGCAGCACGGGGCCGCCGGCGAAGTGCCCGGTGTGCTGCGGGCGGGCGAGCTGATCGAGCGGCTGGCCGCCACCGGCTGAGCGCCGCCTGATAGGTACGTTAGCGTCACAAGGCGCGGCAGCAGGCCTCAAGCCTTGCCGCCGCCGCTCCGCGGGCGATCAGCGCCGCTTGCGCGGCGCCGCCTTGGCCGTCGTCTTCTTGGACGCCTTGCTGGCTGCGCGCTTGGCCGCTTGCTGCGCGGCCTTCACCGGGTGCAGAGACGCGATCGCTTCCTTGCGGCTCTTCTTCACGTCACGGTCGGCCTGGCGCACGTCCTCCAGCGCTTCCACGGCGGTCTTGGGCGCCCGCTTGCGGGTCGGCGCCTTGTCGACAGCCTTGCCCGTTGACCGGCCCGCCGCACGGGGCGCCCCGCTCCGGGACGCCACGCGCGCCTCCTCGCCCTCCCGCACGAGGCGGAAGTCAATGCGCCGGCCGTCCAGGTCGACACGGCTGACCTGCACCTGCACCCGCGCGCCGGTGGCGTAGCGGATGCCGGTGCGCTCGCCGCGCAACTCCTGGCGGACATCGTCGAACTTGAAGTACTCCCCCCCCAGCTCGGTGATGTGAACCAGGCCCTCCACGTACAGCGCATCCAGCTGCACGAACAGGCCGAAGGACGTGACCGCGCTGACCGTGCCAGCGAATTCCTCACCCAGGCGATCGCGCATGTAGCGGCACTTCAGCCAGGCTTCGACATCGCGGCTGGCCTCATCCGCGCGGCGCTCATTCGCGCTGCAATGCGCGCCGACCACCTCCCAGCGCTCGGCCTCGTTGCGGGCCTCGGCCGGGTTGGGCGGTGCCGCGCGGCCAGGGCGCTTGGGCGCCTGCGGCACGTTCATCTTGCTGGCGTCGAGCGTGTACTTCTTGCCCGCCAGCAAAGCCTTGATGACGCGGTGAACGAGCAGGTCCGGGTAGCGGCGGATCGGGCTCGTGAAGTGGGTGTAGGCCGGGTAGGCCAGGCCAAAGTGGCCGGAGTTGGTGCCGGTGTAGATGGCCTGCTGCATCGAGCGCAGCAGCATGGTGTGGATCTGCTGCGCATCCGGGCGGCCCTTGGTGGCCTCGGCGAGTTGCTGGAACTCGCGCGGCGCCGGGTCGTCGGAGATGCCCATGCCAATGCCCAGCGAGCGCAGGTAGGCCTGCAGGGTCTGGCGCTTCTCGGGCGTCGGGCCTTCATGCACGCGGTACAGCGACGGGTGCTTCGCGCCCTGGATGAAATCTGCCGAGCAGGTGTTGGCGGCCAGCATGGCCTCTTCGATCAGCCGGTGTGCCTCATTGCGGGTGCGCGGCACGATCTTCTCGATGCGCCCGTTGTCGTCGCAGACGATCTGCGTCTCCGTCGTCTCGAAGTCGATGGCGCCGCGGCGCTGGCGCTCGGTCAGCAAGGCGCGGTAGACCTCGTGCAGATGCAGCAGGTGCGGCACCAGCTCACGCCGCTTGGCCGCCTCCGGGCCATGGGTGTTGCCCAGGATGGCCGCCACCTCGGTGTAGGTGAAGCGGGCGTGCGAGCAGATGACCGCCGGGTAGAACTGGTAGGCCGCCACCGTGCCGTCGCGCAGCACGACCATGTCGCAGACCATGCTCAGCCGGTCTTCGTAGGGGTTCAGCGAGCACAGCCCGTTGGACAGCTTCTCCGGCAGCATCGGGATGACACGGCGGGGGAAGTAGACCGACGTGGCGCGCTCGTAGGCATCGGCATCCAGCGCCTCGCCGGGTTTGACGTAGTGGGACACGTCCGCAATGGCCACGAGCAGGCGCCAGCCGTCGACGGCCTTCTTGCCGCGCCCCTGCTTGAAGGGCTCGCAGTAGACGGCATCGTCGAAGTCGCGCGCATCCTCGCCATCGATGGTCACGAGCGGCACGTCGCGCAGGTCGACGCGCTGCTTGAGGTCGGCCGCCCTCAGCTTCTCGGGCAGCTTGGCGCTTTGGGCCAGGGTCTCGGGGCTGAAGCGGTGCGGCACGTCGTACTTGCGCACCGCGATCTCGATCTCCATGCCCGGGTCGTCGATCTCGCCAAGCACCTCGACGACGCGACCGACGGGCTTGGAATACAGGGACGGCGGCTCGGTGAGCTCCACGGCCACCACCTGCCCGGCGGTTGCGTTGGCGATGCCGTTCTTGGGGATGAGGATGTCCTGCCCCATGCGCCGGTCTTCCGGCGCCACGAGCCACACGCCGGATTCGAGCAGGAGCCGCCCGATGATCGGGCGCTTCTTGCGCTCCAGGATCTCCAGCACGCGCCCTTCCGGCCGGCCGCGCTTGTCCATGCGCACGATGCGCACGCGCAGGCGGTCGCCGTGCATGACGGCGTGCGTCTCCTGCGAGGAGAGGTAGATGTCGGCCGAGCCGTCATCCGGGATCAGAAAGCCGTGGCCGTCACGGTGGCCCTGCAAGCTGCCTTCGACCTCACCGAGGAGGCCGGCGCTCTCGCCCTTCGGCGACGAATTTGCGTTCTTCAAGTTTTTGATGATATAGTCTCTGTTTTCCTGAAACGGCTCTTTGTCTTCAGTTGAAGTCAAGAGACCTTTGCCCAGGTGGCGGAATTGGTAGACGCACTAGTTTCAGGTACTAGCGGGTAACTCCGTGGAGGTTCGAGTCCTCTCCTGGGCACCATAACAAAAAGCAAAGAGGCCAGCACGCAATTGCTGGCCTCTTTGCTTTTTGGTGCCCAGGAGAAGACTCGAAAGGCACGTCGTCGAGGCGTCGAAGGCGCCAGAGTTCCCGACGATGCGCCCTCGATGGGCGCTTCGTCGGGCCGTGGCACAAACCGAGCTTTCGATCCGCGCCACAAACCCGTTCTCAGACGACAAACTTCTTCGCCAACTGCTCCGGCCCCATCCCGTCGTACTCCTCGAAGGGCTGGTGGATCCACGGCGAGGTTTCCAGCATCTCGCAGTAGTAGTCAGGCGTGTAGGCCGAAACCTTCTTCGTCCAGATGACTGCCGAGCGCAGCTCGGTGATGGCCGGCATGCCGCGCAGGCGCTCCACCACGGCCTTGAGCGTCACGCCCGAGTCCGCCAGATCGTCCACCAGCAGCACGCGGCCCGCCAGCTCGCCCTTGGGCATGGTGATGTACTTGGCCATGTCCAGGCGGCCCTGGATCGTGCCGGCTTCGGCGCGGTAGGAGCTGGTGGACATGATGCCCAGCGGCTTGTCGAACACGCGCGACAGCACGTCGCCGGGGCGCATGCCGCCGCGGGCCAGGCAGAGGATCTGGTCGAACTCCCAGCCCGATGCGTGCACCTTGAGCGCCAGGCGCTCGGTCAGCAGGTGGTATTCGTCCCAAGATACGTAGAGGTGCTTGCCGTCGTCAGTCAACATGGTGGTGTTGTCTCCGTGGAGTGTGGGGAATGTCGGCCTGGATCAGGCCGAGTACGGGTGGCGCAGCACGATGGTGTGCTCACGGTCGGGGCCGGTCGACACCATGTCGATCGGCGCACCGATGACCTCTTCCACGCGCTTGAGGTAGGCGCGGGCGTTGGCCGGCAGCGCGTCCCAGGAGGTCACGCCGAAGGTGGTTTCCGTCCAGCCCGGGAAGGTCTCGAAGACCGGAGTGCAGGCTTCGATCTCGTCGGCATCCAGCGGCAGGATGTCGAGCAGCTGGCCGTTGAGCTGGTAGCCCACGCACATCTTGATCTCGGCGAGGCCGTCGAGCACGTCGAGCTTGGTCAGGCACAGGCCGGTGATGCCATTGATGATGATGGAGCGCTTGAGTGCAGCCGCATCCAGCCAGCCGCAGCGGCGGGCGCGACCGGTCACGGTGCCGCGCTCCTGGCCGACGGTGGAGAGGTGGTAGCCCACGGTGCCGGGCTTTTCCCAGTCCAGCTCGGTCGGGAAGGGGCCGGAGCCGACGCGCGTCGTGTAGGCCTTGGTGATGCCCAGCATGTAGTGCAGCAGCTGCGGGCCCACGCCCGCGCCGGCCGCAGCATTGCCGGCCACGCAGTTGCTGGAGGTGACGTAGGGGTAGGTGCCGTGGTCGATGTCCAGCAACGTGCCCTGGGCGCCTTCGAAGAGGATGTTGGCGCCGGCCTGGTGGGCCTTGTGGATCATGTAGCCGACGTCGGCCAGCATGTGCTTGATGGCCTCGGCCATCTTCATGGCCTGCTCGAAGATCGGCTCGAACGCGAGCTCCTCGCCCTTCAGATAGCCCTTGAGCGCGAAGTTGTGGAGATCCAGCAGCTCCTTGAGCTTCTTGCCGAAACGCTCGGGGTGCTTCAGGTCCTGGGCGCGCAGCGCGCGGCGTGCCACCTTGTCTTCGTAGGCCGGGCCAATGCCCTTGCCCGTGGTGCCGATCTTGCCGCTGCCGCTGGTCTCGCGCAGGGCTTCACGCGCCTTGTCCACGGCCACGTGGAAGGGCAGGATCAGCGGGCAGGATTCGCTGATGAACAGGCGCGAGCGCACCTCCACGCCAGCCGCTTCCAGGCGCTCAATCTCGCTGAGCAGGTGGGTCGGGTCCAGCACGACGCCGTTGCCGATGTAGCAGGCCACGCCGTCGCGCATGATGCCGCTGGGGATCAGCTGAAGCGCCGTCTTGACGCCCTTGATGACCAGCGTGTGGCCGGCGTTGTGGCCGCCCTGGAAACGCACGACACCCTGGGCATGGTCCGTCATCCAGTCCACGACCTTGCCCTTGCCCTCGTCACCCCACTGGGTGCCGACGACGACCACATTGCGTCCACGCGCGGTTTGGCTCATGTTGATTGCCTGTCTTGCTTGAAATGGAAGGGTGGGGGCGGCGCCTTACAGCGGCCGGACAACCCACTGAGTGTGCTCGCGAACCAGCTCGCGATCACAGTCGAATTCGTCGGCCTCGTGCTCATGACCGGGCAGAACGCACACCACGGTCTCGCCCTGCTCGCGCAGCGCGCGCACGGCCTGGCGCAGGGCCACGTCGTCGCCCCAGGGCGCGCGCACGGCGGCACGCAGCGGGCTGGCCGGGGCCAGCGTCACCAGGGTCTTGAGGTCGAGGCTGAAGCCGACGGCGGGGCGGCGGCGGCCGAAGGCGGCACCCACCTCGTCATAGCGGCCGCCGCGCAGCACGGCGTCCGAGCATCCGGCGGCATAGGCCGCGAAGCGGATGCCGGTGTAGTAGGCGTAGCCCTGCAGGTCGGCCAGGTCGAAGCCGAGCTTGACCTCCGGGTGCACGACCGCGAGGTGGCCGGCCATCCAGTCCAGGTCAGCCAGCGCGGCCTGGACCAGCGGATGGCTCGGCAGGCGTCGCGCCGCCTCGGCCAGCACTTCACGGCCACCAAACAGGCTCGGCAGCACCAGCACGGCGTCTCGCGCAGCAGCGGGCATGCCCGCCGTCAGCTCACGCAGCACGCCCATGTCCTTGGCAGCCAGCGCGGCGGTCAAGGCGGCCAGCGCATCGCCCGAGAGCTTGACACCGTCCAGCACGCCCTGCAGCAGGCGCGCATCGCCCAGGTCCAGGATGACCTCGGTCAGGCCGGCACGGCGCAGCGCATCGAGTGCCAACTCATGCACTTCCAGGTCGGCTTCCAGGCCGGCATGGCCATAGACCTCGACGCCGAACTGCAGCGGCTCACGGCTGGTGTTGAGGCCATCCGGCCGCGTGTGGGCCACCGGGCCGCAGTAGCACAGGCGCGTGACGCCCTGGCGGTTGAGCAGGTGAGCGTCGATGCGGGCCACCTGCGGCGTGGTGTCGGCGCGCAGGCCGAGCGTGCGGCCGGAGAGCTGGTCGACCAGCTTGAAGAGCTTGATGCCGGAGCCGCTGCCCGTGCCGGACAGCAAGGAATCCAGGTGCTCCAGCAGCGGCGGAATGACCAGCTCGCAACCGTAGCTGCGGGCCATGTCGAGCAGGTCTCGACGGAGCTCTTCGATGCGGCGCGCCTGCGAAGGCAGGACATCGGCAATGTGCTCGGGCAGCAGCCAAGCAGAGGACATGGGCGCAGGCTAGGCGGTTAAAAACGGCATTGTACCTATGCCCTCCCCGCCCGCCGCGTTCGAATCATCGCAAGCAGAGCAATCCGAGCAGGCCGGCCGCGATGCTGAGCAAGCCGAAGAAGCGAATCTGCCCGTCGCTCATCGCCAGGATCCGGCTGAAGACCTCACGCCAGCGCGACGGGCTGACGAGGGGCATCAGCCCCTCGATGACCATGACGAGCGCGAGCGCCGTCAGCAGTTCGGTCACTTGCGGGCCGGCGCGGGCGCGGCACCGGGGCCACGCAAGGTCTTGAAGAAGTCACTGCCCGGGTCGACCACCATCACGTCGCTCTTGCTCTTGAAGCTGGCCTTGTAGGCCGTGAGCTGACGGTAGAACTGAGCGAAGTTGGGATCGCGGCCGAAGGCTTCGGCGTAAAGCTCGGAAGCCTTGGCATCGCCTTCACCCATGATCTTCTGCGCGTCGCGGTAGGCCTCGGCCACAATGATTTCGCGCTGGCGGTCGGCATCGGCGCGGATCTTCTCGCCCTCGGCTGCACCGGTGGAGCGGGTCTCGTTGGCCACGCGCTTGCGCTCGGATTCCATGCGACGGTAGACCGAATCCGTGATCGTCGAGGCGAAGTCCACACGCTTAATGCGCACGTCCACCACCTCGATGCCGAACTGCTTGGCTTCATCGGCCAGGCGCTTGCGCACGTCGTTCATGACCTTCTCGCGCTCGGTCGACAGCACGGCGATCACGGTGCGCTTGGTGACTTCTTCGTTGAACGCGGCCTGCACGATCGGCGCCAGGCGGTTGTCGACATTGCGCATGTCGGCCCCGCTGTTGCGGATGAACTGACGCGGCTCGGCGACCCGCCACTTGATGAGCCAGTCGATGACCAGGCTCTTCTTCTCGGCGGTGAAGATGGGGCGCGATTCCGGGCTGTCCAGCGTCTGCACCCGGCGGTCGAGCATGACCACGTTCTGCACCGGCGGCGGCGCCTTGAACTTCAGGCCCGGTTCGGTGATGACTTCCTTGATCTCGCCCAGGGCGTAGACCACGGCGAACTGACGCTGGTCGACCACGAACAGCATCGAGGACACGAGCATGAGCACGACGATCACGCCCGCGAGGATGGCGGCAATACGGTTCATTCGTTGAGTCCTCGATCAGCGGCCGTCACGGCTGCGCTGGTTGTCACGGCTGCGCGGGTCCGGTGCGGCGGAAGGCAGCGTCTGCGGTTCGGGGACCGTGGTGGTCGGCTGCGGCGCGGACACCGTCACCGTCCCGCTGCTTTGCTGCAGCAGCTTGTCCAGCGGCAGGTAAAGCATGTTGGAGCCGGACTTGGTGTCCACCATGACCTTGCTGACGTTGCTGTACACCTGCTGCATCGCGTCGGTGTAGAGGCGATCGCGCGTGACCTGCGGGGCCTTCTGGTACTCGGCCAGCACCGCCTTGAAGCGCTGCGCGTCACCTTCGGCGGTGGCGATCACACGGGCCTTGTAGCCCTCGGCCTGCTCGCGCAGGCGCGCCGAGTCACCGCGGGCGCGCGGGATCACGTCATTGGCGTAGGCCTGGGCCTCGTTCTTGAGCTGCTCGCGGTTGGCGTTGGCCTTGAAGGCGTCTTCGAAGGCAGCCTGCACCTGCTCGGGCGGCTGAACGCTCTGCACGTTCACGTTCTTGATCTGGATGCCAGCCTTCAGGCGATCCAGCTGGGCCTGGATGGACTTGATCAGGTCGGCGGCGATGGCATCGCGCTGCTCGTAGAGCACGGAGTCCATCGTGTTCTTGCCGACGATCTCGCGCACGGCCGACTCGGCGGCGAGCAGCACCGCCTGCTCGGGGTCGCGGTTCTCGAACAGGAAGTCCTTCAGGTCACGGATGACGAACTGCACCGTGAAGCGGATGTCGACGATGTTCTCGTCCTGCGTGAGCATGGAGGAGTCGCGCAGGCCCGTGGCCGCGACGACCGAGCTGCGGCCCACCTCGACCTGGCGCAGTTGCGAGACCGGCTGGATCTCGTGCGCCTGGAAGGGGTAAGGCAGGCGCCACTGGAAGCCCGCCTCGACCGTCTTGCTGTACTTGCCGAAGGACGTCACGACGCCCTGCTGGCCTTCCTGCACGATGAAGAAGCCACTGGCCAGCCAGCCGAGCACCACGACGCCGGCGATCAGGCCGACACCGATGCCGGCGCCCTTCATGTCGGGCGGCGTGCCCGTGGGGCCGCTCGGGTTCGTCGGGCCACCCGGCTTGCCACCGAACATGCCCGACAGCTTGCGATTGAAGTCGCGCCAGAGCTCGTCGAGGTCGGGCGGGCCGTCGTTGCGACCGTTGTTCAGCAGCCGTCCCGCGGCGCGGGCCACGGGCGTCATCAGACGCTGGGCCCACGGGCTGCGGGGCTGGGGGTGGGGAGTGCTGCTCATGCCTGTGAGGGTTCTTGTGTAGAAGACTCGGGGTCGGACAGATCGACGTCGAAACGTGGGTCCCGTTCGTCGGGAATCAAGGGCTGCGTCTGCATGGCGCTTGCGATCAGCTGGCGCAGCTCGGTCAGGCCGCTGCCGTCCAGCGCGCTGACGAAGACGCGGGGCGTGGGTTCGGTGCTGCCGGCGCTGCGCAACATGGCGTCCACCACCTCGCGCGGGCGCTGGTCAGCCGCCAGCAGGTCCTGCTTGTTGTAGACGAGGATCTGCGGCACGTCGGCCGCGCCGATCTCGGCCAGCACCTTCTCGACTTCTTCCATCTGCTCCTCCAGCACGGGGCTGGAGGCATCGACCACATGCAGCAGCAGGTCGGCATCGGCCGCCTCCTGCAAGGTGGCGCGGAAGGCCTCGACGAGCTTGTGCGGCAGGTCGCGGATGAAGCCGACGGTGTCGGACAGCGACACGCTGGCGCCGGCCTGCTCGAGATAGAGCGCCCGGGTCGTGGTGTCCAGCGTGGCGAAAAGCTGGTTGGCCGCATAGGTGCGGGCCTTGACCAGTGCGTTGAAGAGCGTGCTCTTGCCGGCGTTGGTGTAGCCGACGAGCGAGACCTTGAAGACCCCATTGCGGGAGCGGGCCTTGCGCTGGGTGCCGCGCTGGCGCTGCACCTGCTTGAGCCGCTCCTTGGTCTTCTTGATGCGGTCGTCGATCATGCGACGGTCCAGCTCGATCTGCGCTTCACCCGGGCCGCCGCGCATGCCGATGCCGCCGCTCTGGCGTTCCAGGTGGCTCCAGCGCCGCACGAGGCGCGTGGCCAGGTACTGGAGGCGAGCCAATTCGACCTGCAGCTTGCCTTCGTGGCTCTGGGCGCGGGCGGCGAAGATTTCGAGGATCAGGGCCGTGCGGTCGGCGACCGGCACGCCGAGCACGCGCTCCAGATTGCGCTGCTGGGCCGGCGAGATGGCCTGGTCGAACAGCACCGTGTGGGCCTGATGGGCCTGCACGAGGAGCTTGATTTCATCAGCCTTGCCGGAGCCGACGAAAAGCGCCGCATCCGGCGCGGGCCGGCGGGCAATGACTTTGGCGACGGGCGTGTCGCCCGCCGATTCGGCCAGCAGAGCGAGTTCGTCGAGGGTTTCGTCGAAGCCCTGGGCGGCATTGCGCCGGCCGAAATCGACGCCCACAAGAATGGCGCGCGCCGCCTCGGAGGGCGGCGGCGCGGAGGTGGCAGGAGTCGAGGACAAGGGGTGGTGATCAGGCGTCCGCGGGGGCGTCGCCGGCGTGGAAGTTGACCGCACGGCCCGGCACGACGGTTGAGATGGCGTGCTTGTAGACCATCTGCGTCACGGTGTTGCGGAGCAGCACGACGTACTGGTCAAAGGATTCGATGTGGCCCTGGAGCTTGATGCCGTTGACCAGGTAGATCGAGACGGGCACGTGCTCCTTGCGCAGCAGGTTCAAAAAGGGGTCCTGCAAAAGTTGGCCTTTGTTGCTCATCGGTATGCTCCGAGTTATCGGGGGGAAGGGGACTACGGGTTAGACCTTAACACACGGTCCCGAAGAGACCGGTCGTCACCCTAGGGCTTTTCGGTAAATGGGTTTTTCGAGGAGCGCAGCTCGATCTTGAGCGGCGTGCCGACCAGCTTGTAGTGAGCTCGGATGCGGCCCTCGAGGTAGCGCTTGTAGACCTCGGTGACCCCTTCCAGCGCATTGCCGTGGATGACGACGATGGGCGGGTTCTGGCCACCCTGGTGGGCGTAGCGCAGCTTCGGGCGCGACACGCCCGAACGCTTGGGCTGCTGGTGCTCCACGGCCTCCTGGATGAGGCGGGTGAGCACGGGCGTGGTCATCTTGCGGTAGGCCGAAGCGTAGGCGTCGGCCATCGCATTCCAGAGCGCCGACAGGCCCTGGCGCTTGAGCGCCGAGATCTGGTGCATGGGCGCGAACTTCAGGAAAGCCAGGCGCTGCTCGATCTGGCGCTTGAGGGTCTCGCGCTGGTAGCTGTCGACGGCATCCCACTTGTTGACGGCCAACACCACCGCGCGGCCGCTGTCGAGGATGTAGCCGGCGATGTGGGCGTCCTGGTCGGTCACGCCCTGGGTGGCGTCGAGCAGCAGCAGCACGACGTGCGCATCGGCGATCGCCTGCAGGGTCTTGACGACCGAGAACTTCTCGATGGCCTCGAAAACCTTGCCTTTGCGGCGCAGGCCGGCGGTGTCGATGAGCTTGAACTTCTGTCCGTTGCGCTCGAAGTCCACCGCGATCGCATCCCGCGTGGTGCCGGGCATGTCGAAGGCGACGAGCCGCTCTTCACCCAGCCAGGTGTTGATCAGGGTGCTCTTGCCGACGTTCGGGCGGCCGGCGACGGCGAGGCGGATGACGCCTTCGTCCTTGGCATCCTCGTCACGCTCGGTGGCATCGAAGGGCTCCAGCACTGCGTCCAGCAGGCTGCGGATGCCCTGCCCGTGCGCGGAGGAGATCGGGTGCGGCTCGCCCATGCCGAGTTCGTGGAACTCGGCCAGCAGCGGCGACTCGACCATGCCCTCGGCCTTGTTGACGGCCAGGTGCACGCGCTTGTTGACGCTGCGCAGGTAGCGGGCGATCTCGCTGTCGTGCGCCGACAGGCCCAGGCGGATGTCGACGACGAAGATGACCGCATCGGCCTCGGCGACGGCCTGCTTGGTCTGCTTGGCCATCTCCTTGACGATGCCGGTCGTGCTGTCAGGCTCGAAGCCACCGGTATCGACGACGATGAACTCGCGGTCGCCCAGGCGGCCGTCCCCGTAGTGGCGGTCGCGCGTCAGGCCGGCGAAGTCGGCCACGATGGCATCGCGTGACTTCGTCAGGCGGTTGAACAGGGTCGACTTGCCCACATTGGGGCGACCGACAAGCGCAATGACAGGTTTCATTCGGCCTGGATGGCGAACAGGCCGCCGTTCTTGGTGGCGACCAGCGCGGTGTCGCGCAGCAGCGCGATTTGCACCACCGGCGAGCCGTCGGTGGCGATGCGCGCGCGGGTCTTGCCCGTGTCGCGGTCCAGCAGGTGAACCTGGCCTTCGAAGTCGCCGATGAGCACCTGCTTCTTGAGCAACACCGGCGCGGAGAGCTTGCGGCGCTGGAACTGGTCGGCCGACCAGGCCAGGTCGCCGTTGGCCAGCTTCCAGGCCGACAGGCGGTCGGACGCGTCACCGGCCACGACGACCTGGTCGTCCGCGCCGATGCCGTTGGCGCCGCCGGCGTTGCGATTCCACAGGGCGCTGCCCCGCTCGGCATTCACGCAGCCCACCGAGGACTGGAAGGCACGCGCGCAGATCAGGTCGCCCTGGCGCACCGCCGGGCCGACCAGATCGGCCAGGCGCTCGACCTCGTTCGTGCCGCGCGGCGTGGCCACGCTGGCCTCCCAGCGCAGCTGGCCGTTCAGCGGGTCGACGCCCGCCAGGCGCGGGCCCTGGCCGACGACCAGGGTGTCCTTGTAGGCCATCAGGACACCGGCCTTGGCCAGCGTCAGCGGCTCGCCCGGGCGCTTGAGTTCCCAGATCTTGCGCCCGTCCAGCGCATCGAATGCGATGACCTGGCGGTCCAGCGTCAGCGTGAACACGCGCTCACCGGCCACCAGCGGCGCGGCCACGACCGGCGTGGGCAGGGCCTTCTTCCAGCTGACCTTGCCGTTGTCCATGACGACGAGCTCGTTGTCGCGGTTCACGACGGCGGCGAAGCGGCCGTCGCTGCCGACACCGGCGGACAACTTGCTGCCGGCATCGCCGCGCCACAGCTCGCGGCCGTCAGCGGCCGACAGTGCACGCACGGCGCCGCTGCTGCTCGCCACCACGAAGCGGTCGCCCGGCGTGGCAATGCTCAGCGGAAAGTTGACGTCGTCCCCCTTGCTGCTCCAGACCGTGCGGCCGGTGGCCGGGCCGGACAGCACCTCGAGGGCGGCGGGCTTGTTCTTGTCGTCACCGAACCAGGAGTTCCAGGTCGAGCTGACCGTGGAGCAGCCCGACAAGGACGCCGACAGCGACGCCACCAGCAGCGACGTCAGGGCAAGGCGCTTCATTGCGCGGCTCCGGTGGCCTCGACCGCCGTGGGCACGCCCAGGGTGGCCAGCTTGGCTTCGACGATGCGGCGGTAGTCCTGCGTCTTGTCCAGGGCGGCCAGGGCCTTCTGGTACTCGGCCTTGGCGGCGTCGCGCTTGTCCTGCTGCAGCAGCACGTCGCCACGGCGGTCGGCCACGAGGCCGGCGAACTCGGGCGACTTGACGCCATCCAGGGTCTTGTTGGCCTCGTCGTAGGCCTTGGCGTCCAGTTGCAGGCCGGCCAGGCGCAGACGCGCCAGGTCGCGGTAGGGGCCGCCCTCGGCGCCGTTGTCGGCGACCCAGCTCAGGCTCTGGCGGGCGTCGTCGGCCTTGCCCTTCTCGAGCTGAAGCTTGGCGACCTGCAGACCGGCCTGCGTGGCGTAGGCAGTGCTGCCGAAACGGGCCTTCAGGTCACCGGCGGCGACGGCAGCCTTGTCGAGGTCCTGCGCGGCCAGGGCGCGGTCGAACTCCTCGTACATCGCGGCGGCCTTGGCGGCCTGGTCGCGCTGGTACCAGTTCCAGCCCTGCCAGGCGGCAAAGGCGGCCAGCGCGGCCGTGATCAGCCAGGTGATGAGGTTGCCCCAGCGCTTCCAGAACGCTTTGACTTGTTCAAGTTGTTCTTGTTCTTCGAGGTCGAGATGGGCTGCCATGGGAGGAACGTGTCGAGAAAGGGGCTCAGGAGGCCCGGGATTATGCGGGGAGGAGGCCGGCGGCCCAGGACGTCACGTCGGCCAGCGGTCGGGTCACCTGCTCGGCACCGTCGCGCAGGGACTTCACGGCCACTTCGCCGCGGGCGAGTTCATCGCCGCCGAACACCAGGGCGTAGCGGGCACCGGAGGCGTCCGCCTTCTTGAATTGCGATTTGAAGGAACCGCCACCGCCGTGCATCTGCACCGCGACACCGGCGGCGCGCAGGGCCTCCAGCGTGGGCAGGATGCGCGGCAGGTCGGCCGGTTCGGGCACGACGGCATAGACGTCCGGCGCGGCGGCGGGCGCCTGCAGGCCCAGGGTTTCGAGCAGCAGCAGCAGGCGCTCCAGGCCCATGCCGAAGCCGACCGCCGGCGCGGGCTTGCCACCGAGCTGTTCGATGAGGCCGTCATAGCGGCCACCGGCACAGACCGTGCCCTGGGCGCCGAGCTTGTCGGTCACCCACTCGAAGACGGTGAGGTTGTAGTAGTCCAGGCCGCGCACCAGGCGCGGGTTGATGCGGTAGGCCAGGCCGACGGCATCCAGCAGCGCGCGCACGCCGTTGAAATGCGCCATCGATTCGGCACCGAGGAAGTCCAGCAGCTTCGGAGCCCCCTCGGCCATGGCCTGCATGGCGGGGTTCTTGGTGTCCAGCACGCGCAGCGGGTTGCTGTACATGCGGCGCTGGGCTTCTTCGTCGAGCACGTCCTTGTGCTGTTCGAGGTAGGCGATGAGCGCTTCCCGGTGCGCGCGGCGCTCCTCGGGCTGGCCCAGGCAGTTGATCTCGAGCGTGACGTCCTCGCCCTCCTTCAGGCCGAGTTCACGCCAGAGCGTGCGGGCCAGCAGGATGACTTCGGCGTCGACGTCCGGGCCGGCAAAGCCCAGGGCCTCGATGCCCATCTGGTGGAACTGGCGGTAGCGGCCCTTCTGCGGCTTCTCGCGGCGGAACATCGGGCCGATGTAGTACAGGCGCCGCGCGCTGTCGCGCAGATAGCTGTGCTCGATCATGGCGCGCACCACGCCCGCCGTGCCCTCGGGGCGCAGGGCCAGGTGCTCGGCCTGGCCGTGCTTGTCGGCGCGGTCTTCGAAGGCGTACATCTCCTTCTCGACGATGTCCGTCACCTCGCCGATGCCGCGCACGAAGAGCGCCGTCGGCTCGACGATGGGCACGCGCACGTTCTGGTAGCCGTAGCGGGCCAGCACGGAGCGCATCTTGGCTTCCAGCCACTCCCAGCGCGCCGATTCCGGCGGCAGGATGTCGTTCATGCCCTTGACGGCCTGAAGGGTCGTCTTTCGATCACTCGCCTGCAGCGGCTGCACTTTCTTGGTGTCGCTCATGGAATCCGGAATCAGGCCGAAGCCGTCGCGCCGAAGCGCTTCTCGATGTAGTTCTCGACCAAGGCGTGGAACTCCTGGGCGATGTTGTCGCCGCGCAGGGTCACGGCCTTCTCGCCGTCGATGAAGACGGGCGCCGCCGGGGCCTCGCCGGTGCCGGGCAGGCTGATGCCGATGTCGGCATGCTTGCTCTCGCCGGGACCGTTGACGATGCAGCCCATGACGGCCACCTTCATCTCCTCGACACCGGGGTATTTGTTGCGCCAGACGGGCATCTGCAGGCGCAGGAAGTCGTCGATCTGCTTGGCCAGCTCCTGGAAGGTGGTGCTGGTGGTGCGGCCGCAGCCCGGGCAGGCGGTGACGCTCGGGTTGAAGTGCCGCAGGCCCAGCGCCTGCAGGATCTCCAGCGCCACGACCACCTCCTGCGTGCGCGCCTCGCCCGGCTGGGGCGTGAGGCTCACGCGGATGGTGTCGCCGATGCCTTCCTGGGCCAGGATGCCCAAGGCCACCGACGAGGCCACGGTGCCCTTGGTGCCCATGCCGGCTTCGGTCAGGCCCAGGTGCAAGGCGTAGTCGCAGCGGCGGGCCAGCTCGCGGTAGACCGAGATCAGGTCCTGCACGCCGCTGACCTTGCAGCTGATGATGATGTTGTCGGGGTTGTAGCCCAGCTCGCGGGCGTAAGCGGCCGAGGTCAGCGCCGACTCGACGAGCGCCTGGTACATGACCGGCTTGGCGCCCCAGGGCTCGGCCCGGCGGGCGTTCTCGTCCATGAACTGCGCGAGCAGCTCCTGGTCCAGGCTGCCCCAGTTGACGCCGATGCGCACGACCTTGTCGTACTTCATCGCGGCTTCGATCATCTGGGCGAACTGCTTGTCCTTCTTGTCGCCCTTGCCCACGTTGCCGGGGTTGATGCGGTACTTGGACAGGGCTTGGGCCATGGCCGGGTAGTCGGTCAGCAGGCGATGGCCGTTGTAGTGGAAGTCACCCACCAGCGGCACATCGATGCCCATGCGGTCGAGCTGCTCGCGGATGTAGGGCACCTGCTCGGCGGCCTCAGGCGTGTTGACTGTGATGCGCACCATCTCCGAGCCGGCAATCGCCAGCTCCTTGACCTGGATGGCCGTGCCGATGGCGTCCACCGTGTCGGTGTTGGTCATCGACTGCACGCGCACCGGCGCGTCGCCACCGATGGTCACCACACGGCTCCCCCAGACGACACGCGCCTGGCGGCTCTTGCGCGGCGCGGGCGCCGCCTCGGGGATGATCCATTCGCTCATCAATTCAACTCCAGTCGAGCGACGTTGTTGCTGCCGCGCGCGGCGAGGTCGATGGTTTCACCGCGCCACTCGAGCCGCGTGCCGCGGACATTGCCGACACGCACCTTGTAGGGCGCGGCACCGCTGTACTCCTGCTGTTCGCCCTCGCGCAGCACGCGCGACAGCAGCACCTGCCCTTGCGCATCGGCAATCTCGATCCAGGTGTCGGCCGTGGCCGAGACGCGCAAGGCGCTGCCCGGCGCGGACGTGACGGTCGCCTTCAGCGGCACGGTCGCAGGCGCTGCGGCGGGCGGCGCGGCCACCTCGCGCACCTGCAGCGGCGCCGAAGCCACGGGCAAGGCCGCCACGGCGGAAGCCCCGACGACCGGCGAGGACGCCGCAGAGGGCGCGGCAGCCAGCGGCGCCGGCACGAATTCGGCCGGGGTGGATGCGCCGGATGCCCCAGCCGTCGAAGAAGCCGGGTAGGCCGGCGCCACCAGGGTCGCCTCGCGGTCGGTGACCCAGCCTGCGGGCACCCAGTACACCGCCGCTGCCGCCACGAGCAGCAGCGCCGGGCCCCACACCACCGGGCGGGTCAGCACCGACAGGGCGCCCGCGTCGATCGCGCTGCCGGCCCCGCGCTCGCGGAAGGGCTGGTTCAGCCCGGGGCGCACGTCGAAGCCCTGCTCGGCGCTGCGCGGCAGCAGGGCCAGCACGGGGGTCGGGTCCACCTTGAGCGCCCGGCACATGGCCGTGGCGAGGGCGCGGGCGAAGGTGGCATCGGGCAGCAGGTCGAAGCGGTCGGCCTCCAGGGCCTCGAGCTTGGCCTGGGGCACCTTGAGCATCACGGCGAGTGCCGCGATGTGCAGGCCGCGCTGCTGGCGGGCGTTGCGCAGCCAGGCGCCGGCCGTTGCGGCGCCGGGTGCACGTGCCTCGGAAGTGGGTTCCATCGTCGGGTCGTTCTTGTTGTTGGCCGGCACGCGGCTCATCCGTCGAAGCGGCCGGAATCCAGCAGCTGGGTCTCGGGCGACTGCGGATGCTTGCGGCGCAGTTGCAGGGACAGGTCGTCCACGGCGCCGGTGTTGCCCGCCTTGCGCTCGATGCGCAGCTGCAGCCACAGGCTCTGGGCATTGGCCTGCTCGGGCTGCGCATTGACGCGCTTCACGTAGAAGCGGCCGCGCTCGTACTCGCCGTTGCGGTAGAGCACCTCGGAGAGGTTGACGGCGATCGCCGGGTTGCCGGGGTCGAGCTCGAAGGCGCGCAGCAGGGTCTTCTCGGCCACCAGCAGGCGGCCGGCACGGGCCTCGCAAACGCCCTTGGCCAGCAGCGTGCGCGAGGGCGCCCGGTAGGTGGACTGCGCCAGCGCCTGGTCGAAGAGCGAATCGGCGGTCTGCCAGCGCTGCTGCTGGCACATGAACCAACCGTAGTTGTGCAGCGTGTCCGGGTCGTTGGGGTAGACCGCGAGCGCGCGGCGAAAGGCCTCTTCCGCCAGGGCGTTGTCGCCGATCGCGGCATAGATGAGGCCGCGCAGGTTCACGGCCTCGCGCATGTCGGGCTTGGCCTGCAGCGCGAGCTTGAGTTCGTCGAGCGCGGTCGTGAACTGGCCGCGCGAGAAATAGCCCTGCGCCAGCTCCAGCCGGATGCCGGCGCGCCGGTCGGCATCGGTCTGGTCGGAATCGGTCTTGATCTCGCGCTCGGCGCTCGGGGCCGTGCCGGCGCATCCGGCAAGCATCAGCGCGATCAGCGTGGCGGTCAGGGCAGTCAGCAGGCGCGTCATCGGTTCCTCGAAGGGTGGCTTCACTGCGATTTGGCCACCGTCACGGGGGCCCTAACCATGCGGATATGCGCGCGGGTGCGGTCCTGCACCTCGCCCGCGAGCTGGCCGCAGGCGGCGTCGATGTCGTCACCGCGCGTCTTGCGCACGGTGGTGACGAAGCCGGCCTGGATCAGCACCTCGGCAAAGGCCTGCACCCGGGCGTTCGTGCTGCGGATGAGGCCGGAGGCCGGGAAGGGGTTGAAGGGGATCAGGTTCAGCTTGCAGCTGACCTTGCCCTTGAGCAGCTTCACCAACTCCTGCGCCTGCTCGGGCGCGTCGTTCACCTCCTGCAGCATGCAGTACTCGAAGGTGATGAAGTCGCGCGGCGCCTTGTCGAGGTAGCGGTTGCAGGCGGCCAGCAGCTCCTCGATGGGGTACTTCTTGTTCAGCGGCACGAGCTGGTCGCGCAGCGGGTCGGTGGGTGCGTGCAGGCTGACGGCCAGCGCCACCGGGCAGTCTTCGCGCAGGCGGTCGATCATCGGCACCACGCCCGAGGTGGACACCGTGACGCGCCGGCGGCTCAGGCCGTAGCCATGGTCGTCGAGCATGGTCTTGAGCGCCGGCACGAGCTGGTCGTAGTTCTGCAGCGGCTCGCCCATGCCCATCATCACCACGTTGGAGATGACGCGCTCGGTGGTGTTCTGGCGCCGGCGCAGGTTGTGCTCGGCGAACCAGAGCTGGGCCACGATCTCGGCCGTGCTCAGGTTGCGGCTGAAGCCCTGGTGGCCGGTGGAGCAGAAGCGGCAGCCGACGGCGCAGCCGGCCTGGCTCGACACGCACAGCGTGCCCCGGTCGTCTTCCGGAATGAACACGGCCTCGACGGCATTGCCTGCGCCGACGTCGAACAGCCATTTGATGGTGCCGTCGGCCGAGACGTGCTCGGAGATGACGTCCAGGCCCTGGATGACGGCCCGGCCTGCGAGCTTTTCGCGCAGGGATTTGGCGAGGTCGGACATCTGGTCGAAGTCCGACGCGCCTTTCTGGTGGATCCAGCGGAAGAGCTGGGTCGCACGGAATTTCTTTTCGCCCAGTTGCTCGCAGTAGGCGGCCAGGCCTGGTAGATCGAAACAGAGCAGGTTGACCGCGTCCATAGGAACTTCCTGGGCCGGGGTCACCGACCCCGTTGGGGGATCAGCGACCCGAGTAGACGTTCATGCCGGGGAAGAAGAACGCGACTTCGGCAGCAGCCGTTTCGGCGGCGTCCGAGCCGTGCACGGCGTTGGCGTCGATGCTGTCGGCGAAGTCGGCGCGGATGGTGCCCTTCTCGGCCTTCTTCGGGTCGGTGGCGCCCATCAGGTCACGGTTCTTCAGGATGGCGCCTTCGCCTTGCAGGGCCTGGATCATCACCGGGCCGGAAATCATGAAGTTCACCAGGTCGTTGAAGAAGGGGCGAGCCTTGTGGACGGCGTAGAACTGCTCGGCTTCGCCGCGCGACAGGTGCACCATCTTGGCGGCCACGATCTTCAGGCCGGCAGCCTCGAAGCGGGCGTAGATCTGGCCGATGACGTTCTTCGCCACGGCATCGGGCTTGATGATGGACAGGGTGGTTTCGATCGCCATGGAGTTCTCCTGAA
>Ga0233424_10001539_pt1 | contig 19553 bp, 15 predicted proteins | sample Watercolumn_Towu_FD_181011 | JGI IMG/M metagenome (GOLD analysis project Ga0233424, IMG submission 181011) | Freshwater microbial communities from Lake Towuti, South Sulawesi, Indonesia - Watercolumn_Towuti2014_125_MG | ecosystem: Environmental > Aquatic > Freshwater > Lake | place: Indonesia...
GGCAGCAACAGTAACGAAGGAGCCGATGACGAGGATTGCGACCGTGGTTGCATTGGTCTGGTTCGGCTTCATCGACGTTCGTTCACAGGATGCGCGTAGAAGCGCCTAACAGTTAATGGGCGTCCCATTTGACGCCTTTGATTGCGGCTTGGAGCAGGCTAAAGCTGCGAAAGTGGATTGTCCAGAGGGAATTGGGGCGATAGGCACCGAAATATGCGACCGAGAAAGGCGGCGTTTGAACGCGCGCTTTCCAATCCCAAGACGAACCGGAGCAAACGCATGTGCAGCCGGCATCAACCGGGCGCATCTCAGTTTCTTGCAGCACGGAGGCAAGGACGGACGAACTGACAGAAAGAAGCGGGCAAAAGGAAGGACTGGCAAACGGCGCAGCACGGACGGCAGGTGAAAGGAGGAAGGCGCATCCACTCCTTTGGCCGCGCATTCGTTTGTCCCCATTCGTTAGCCAACTTCATGAGTCCTGACATGGGCCCGGACCCCCGGTTTTTCTGCCTCCTTCTTGCGGTCCGTTTCCGACGCCTGAGTCGCTTGCGAGAAAGTGAGATGCGCCCGCATCAACCCGCTGGCAAGGGCGTCCTTGCCTTCGCCTCGCGGCCGGGCATTCTTCGCTCGAATCACAATGAACGCCTTCCGCCGCTCGCTGCTTGCCGCCTTCGCCTTGGTCGCCTCGAATCTCCTCGCGCTCGAACCGCCGCGGCCGAACATCCTGTTCTTCTTCGCCGATGATTGGGGCCGTTACGCCAGCATCTACGCGACGGTCGAGTCGCGGCCGTCGCTCAACCAAATCGTCAAGACGCCGAACATGGACGCGCTGGCGCGGCGCGGGGTGCTGTTCAAGAACGCGTTCGTGGGGTCGCCGTCGTGCACGCCGTGCCGCAGCGCGCTGCTCTCGGGCCGCTATTTTTTCAACACGGGCCGCGGCGCCATTTTGCAGGGCGCGCAGTGGGACCCGGCGATTCCCTCGTGGCCGCTGTTGCTCAAGGACTCGGGCTATCACATCGGCAAGGCGTTCAAGGTGTGGAGCCCCGGCACGCCCGCCGACGCGCCTTATGGCCAGCAGGCGCACGCGTATCAAAAGGCCGGCAACCTGATCGTGGACTACTCGGAGAACATGACGCGCCTCGTGCGCGAGGGCACGCCGCTCGCCGACGCCCGGCAGCGCGCGCTCGACCAGGTGCGCGACAATTTCAACGCGTTTCTCGGCGACCGGAAGCCCGGCCAGCCGTGGTGCTTCTGGTTCGGCCCGACCACGACGCATCGCAAGTGGGAGCGCGGCTCGGGCAAGGCGCTGTGGGGCATCGAGCCCGATTCGTTGAAGGGCAAGCTGCCGAAGTTCCTGCCCGACGTGCCGGAGGTGCGCGAGGACGTGGCCGATTACCTCGGCGAAGTGCAGGCGCTCGATGCGGCAGTCGGCGTGCTGGTGAAACAGCTCGAAACCTCCGGCGAACTCGCGAACACTGTCATCGTGCTCAGCGGCGACCACGGGATGCCGGGCGTCCCGCGCGGCAAGTGCAACCTTCACGACCACGGCACGGCGGTCGCGCTCATTGCGGCCGGACCCGGCATCAAGCCGGGCCGCGTGCTGGACGACTTTGTGTGGCTGCCTGACCTCGCGGCGACCTTCCTGGAATTCGGCGGCGTGAAAGCGCCCGGGGGCATGAGCGCGCGCAGCCTCGTGAACGTGTTGCGCTCGGACAAGTCCGGCCTCGTGGACGCGTCGCGCTCGTGGGTCGTCACCGGGCGCGAGCGGCACGTGGGCTTCGCGCGCGAGGGCAATTTGCCGTATCCACACCGCGCGCTGCGCACGGCGGACTTTCTCTACATCCGCAACTTCGCGCCCGACCGCTGGCCGATGGGCTCGCCCGGCGCGGGGCTGACCGCGACCACCGCGCCGCCGGCGAACGAACTCACGGAGCAGACCTACGCCGCGTTCGCGGACATGGACGCCAGCCCCACGAAGGCGTGGCTCATCGCGCAGCGCAACGACCCGCAATGGAAGTGGCACTACGACCTCGCCTTCGCGAAGCGGCCTGCGGAGGAGCTTTACGAGTTGAAGAGCGACCCCGACCAGGTGGAGAACCTCGCCGATGAACCCGCGTTCGCCGCGAAGAAGAAGGAACTCGGCGAGCGGCTGCTAAAGATTCTGCGCGACGCCGGCGACCCGCGCGTGACCGGCGACGGCTCGACCTTCGACAAGCCGCCATTCTCGGACGACACGACGCCGGCCGCAAAGGGCGGCAAGAAGAAGGGGAAGCAGTAAGACTTGCGGTCCGCCTGTGAACGACAGATGAACCTCCCTCTCCGCCTCCTTTGTGTTCTATGTGCCCTTTGTGGTTTCGGCTCGGTTGCCGCGCCAGCGAAACCGAATGTCCTTGTTATCATGGCGGATGACTTCCGCGCGGAGCTTGCCAGCTACGGCTCGCCTGCGCTCACTCCGAACCTCACCCGGCTCGCGAAGCGTGGCTTGCAGTTCGACCGCGCCTATTGCCAGCAGGCCGTCTGCAATCCGTCGCGCTCCTCGATGCTCACCGGCCGTCGGCCGGACTCGCTGAAGATTTGGAACAACGGCACGCACTTTCGCGATGGCGCGGCCGGGCCGGACGTGATGACGCTGCCGCTGTGGTTCAAGGAGCACGGCTACACGTCGCGCTGCGTCGGGAAGATTTTCCACAACTGGCACACGGTGGTGCGTGGCGACCCGCGTTCGTGGAGCGCGCCGGAGTTCCTTCACTACGCGAACCACGGCGACGACACGCCGCAGGTCATCGGCACGCTGCCGCCGAACCTCACCACGAACGCCGCGCGCAGTTACGGGAAGGTCCCGCTGTGCGAATGCCGCGACGTGCCGGACGACGCTTACTACGACGGCCGTGTCGCCGCCGAGGCCGTGCGCGTGCTCGCGGAGGTGAAGGACAGGCCGTTCTTCCTCGCGGTCGGTTTCTGGAAGCCGCACGCGCCCTTCAACGCGCCGAAGAAATACTGGGACCTCTACGACCGCGCGAAGCTGCCGCCGCTCGACCCGCGGCGTCCCGAGCGCGCGCCGGACATCGCCATCCACGACAGCCGCGAGGTGCTCGGCATTTCGCCGCACCGCATGGAGGTCACGCCGGAGGTCGCCGCCGAGATGCGGCACGGCTACTTCGCGAACATCAGCTTCCTCGACGCGCAGCTCGGCAAGGTGCTCGACGCGCTCGACCGCAGCGGCGTCGCCGACCGCACCATCATCACGTTCGTCGGCGACCACGGCTACCACATCGGCGAGCACACGCAGTGGGGCAAGACGTCGAACTTTGAGCTGGACGCGCGTGTGCCGTTCTTCATCGCGACGCCCGGATCGAAGCACGCGGGCAGGCGCACCAATTCGTTCGCCGAACTCGTGGACCTCTTTCCCACGCTCGTCGAACTCTGCGCGTTGCCCAAGCCGCCGGGCCTCGAAGGCGCGAGCCTCGTGCCCGTGCTCAACGACCCGTCGAAGTCCGTGAAGCCCGCCGCGTTCACGCAGCATCCGCGGCCCGCCTACTACGACCGCGAGCCGTCGAAGCAACCCGTCGCGATGGGCGTGAGCGTCCGCACGGCGTTGGTGCGCTACACCGAGTGGCGAGACTGGAAGACGGGCGGGACGATTGCGCGCGAGCTCTACGAGGCTGCGGATGAACCCGCCGAGACGCGCAACCTCGCCAATGACCCGCGCCTCGCCCAGTCGCAGCGCGAAGCCGAGGCGCTTCTGCGCGCGCAGTTCCCGCCGACGCCTCATCCGTGAAGCAATGAAATCCACCACGCTCCGCTTCCTCGCGTTCCTCTGCGCCCTTTGCGCCTTTGCGTCGAATTCAGCCTCGGTCGCCGCGCCGCCGAACATTGTCATCTTCCTTGCCGACGACCTCGGCTGGGCGGACGTGCCGTGGCACGGCTCGACTTACAAATTGCCGCATCTCGACAAACTCGCCAACGAGAGCGTGAAGCTGGAGGCGTTCTATGTTCACCCGATGTGCAGTCCCACGCGCGCCGCGTTGATGACCGGCCGCTACGCCAGCCGCTTCGGCGTGACCGCCGCGCAGAACCCGCGCGCGCTGCCGTGGAACACCGTCACGCTCGCGCGCGCGCTCAAGTCCGCCGGCTACGAGACGTGCCTCACCGGCAAGTGGCACCTCGGCTCCAAGCCCGACGAGGGCCCGCAGAAGTTCGGCTTTGATCACGGCTACGGCTCGCTCGCCGGCGGCGTCACGCCCGACACGCACCTTTACAAGGACGGCCCCTTCCAGCGCACGTGGCACCGCAACGGCCAGTTCGTTGAGGAGGAGGGCCACGTCACCGACCTCATCGCGCGCGAGGCCGTGCGCTGGCTCGAGCAGCGTGGCGACAAGCCGTTCTTCCTCTACGTGCCCTTCACGGCCATCCACGTGCCGATGCAGGAGGCGGAGAAATGGCAGCGGATGAACGCGCACCTCGCCGATCCCGCGCAACGTCTCCGCGCTGCGTGTGCGTCGCACATGGACGACGCCATCGGCCAGGTGCTCGCCGCGCTCGACCGCAAGCGGGTTCGTGACAACACAGTTGTGATTTTCTTTGGCGACAATGGTGCGCATCCGCCGGGCGAAAACCAGGGCGGCGCATATCACGGAGACTTCGGCAAGCTGCGCGTCGGCAACGACAACAAGCCGTGGCGCGGGCACAAGACCGAAGTCTATGAGGGCGGCATCCGCGTGCCGGGGCTCGTATCCTTGTTCGGCAAACTGAAGCCCGCTGAAGTCTACGCGCCGCTGCACGTTGTGGATTGGATGCCCACGCTCTGCGCGCTCGCCGGTGTGAAGCTCGAGGGCGACTTGAAATGGGATGGCTTGAACTTCTGGCCGTTGGTCGCGCAGCAGGAAGTCAACTGGCCGGTGCGAACTCTCTACTCCGCCGCGCCGGGCTTCCGCGCGCAGATGGTCCGGCACGGCGATTGGAAGCTCGTCGTGACGGGCGGCGTGGACCAGCGGCCGAACGAGCAAAAGGCAAATGCCGGCAAAGCCGCGCCGCAACCAGCCGAGGAACTATTCCACCTCGCCACCGACCCGGGCGAGACCAAGAACCTCGCCCGCGAGCAACCGGAGATGCTCGCCGAGATGAAGCGCCGGCTTGCGGCGATTTCTGCGCGCGACAAGGACGCCGTGGCCAACGACTGACTTCCGCGCCAAGTTAGGCAAGCTCGACCAATCCGACGCACCCGACCTCCAATCCAAGTCCAACGCCGAGGGCAAGTCCAAGGCCGCCAGGCAATCCCCAATGAAAACGCACCGCCACATCCTGCTCCCGGCAATCCTGTTCACCCAGGCCCTCGCTGCAGTTCCAGCGGAGGTCGCCAAGCTGCCGCCCAAGGACAAGTTCCACCTCTTCCTGCTCGTCGGGCAGTCGAACATGGCCGGCCGCGGCGCGCTTGCGCCGGAGGACACCACACCCCACCCGCGCGCGCTCATGCTCAACAAGGCGGGCGAATGGGTGCCCGCGGTGGACCCGATGCACTTCGACAAGGCCGTCGCCGGCGTGGGGTTGGGCAAGACCTTCGGCCAGATCATCGCCGACGCGAATCCCGGCGTGACCATCGGCCTGATTCCCTGCGCCGTGGGCGGATCGCCCATTGACACATGGAAGCCGGGCGAGTTCTACGAGCCGACCACAAGTCATCCCTGGGACGACGCGCTGCGCCGCGCCAAGCTCGCGCTCCGGGCCGGCACGCTGAAGGGCACCCTGTGGCATCAGGGTGAATCGGACGCAACCGACAAACTTGCGCCCACCTACGAGGCCAAGCTGCATGATTTCATCTCGGGGCTGCGGAAGGAACTCGACGCGCCGCTGATGCCGTTTGTCGCCGGGCAGATGGGGAGATTCGCGGACAACCCGTGGGACGATGCGAAGAAACTCGTGGACTCCGCACACCAGAATCTTCCGTCGCGAGTGGAGCGCACGGCCTTCGTCAGCGCCGACGGCCTCCAACACAAGGGCGACAAAGTCCATTTCGATGCCGTCTCGTATCGCGAATTCGGCAGACGCTACGCCGCCGCTTACCTGAGTCTCATCCGCGCCAAGCCATGACTGCCTTGCACGTGACTGCCCGCTTTCCCGCTGTTCATCGCGGTTGACCTTGGATAGGGTCGCTCAATGAACCGCCGCCATTTCCTCGCCACCACCACTGCCGCGCTCGCCGCACCGCGAGTGCTCACCGCGCAGAAGTCCACGCCCGCGCACCCGGTCATCGGCGTGGACGGCCACCGCTACGAAGTCCTCCACAACTGGGCGCAGCTCCCGGACAAATACACCTGGCAGACCACGCACAACGTCGCCGTGGACCGCGACCAGAACCTCTACGTCATCCACGAGGGCCGCGAGAACCTGAAGGACCACCCGTCCATCTTCGTGTTCGATGCGAATGGCAAGTTCATCCGCGCGTTCGGCCAGCAGTTTCAGGGCGGCGGCCACGGCCTCGAGGTCCGCACCGAGGGCAAGGAGCAATTCCTCTGGGTCACCGCCTACCAGCAGGTGAAGAGCTTCGCCAAGCTCACGCTCAAGGGCGAGACCGTCTGGCAGAAATACGCGCCCATGGATTCCGGCGTCTATCTCAAGGACGAGGACACCAAGCCCATGAAGCGCTGGGGCCGCGACGCCTTCATGCCCACCAACTACGCCTTCCTCCCCGACGGCGGCTTCTACCTCGCGGACGGCTACGGCTCTTGGCGCATCCACCGCTACGACAAGGACGGCAAGTGGCTGGCGAAGTTCGGCGAGCCGGGCACCGGCCCGGGCCAGTTCAACACGCCGCACGGCATCTGGCTCGACGACCGGCCGGGCCGCAAACCCTCCGTCGTCGTCTGCGACCGTGCCAACAAGCGCCTCCAGTGGTTCACGCTCGACGGCCAGCACCTCAAGACCCTCGACGGCTTCATCCTGCCCGCGAACATTGACTCGCACAAAGACGTGCTCCTCGTGCCCGACCTCAGCGCCCGCATCACGCTTCTCGACAAGGACGACAAGGTCATCACCCACCTCGGCGAAGACGCCGACTGGCGCGCCGCCGTGATCAAGGACGGCATGAAGCTGCGCCGCGAGGAAAAAGGCGAAGGCTGGGTCTCCGGCAAATTCCTCCACCCGCACGACGCCTGCTTCGACGCCGCCGGCAACATCTTCGTCGCCGAGTGGGTCAACACCGGCCGCATCACCAAGCTGCGGAAGGTGGGGTGAGCGTGACCGGGTGCATCGGTGAGTTCCGCTCTGCGCGGGTCTTTGCGCTGCTGTGCGTCCTCTGCGCCTTTGCGTTGAATGTCTCCGCCGCCGCGCGCCCCGACATCGTCGTCTTCCTCACCGACGACCAAGGGCAACTCGACTCCACGCCCTACGGCGGGCAGGGCACGCGCACGACAAATATGCAGCGGCTCGCGGACGCGGGGATGATTTTCACGCGCGCCTACGTCGCCTCGCCGAGCTGCGCGCCGAGCCGCGCGGCGTTGCTCACCGGCCTCATGCCCGCCCGCAACGGCGCGGAGGCAAATCATTCCAAGCCGCGCGCCGAGCTAAAGAAGTGGCCGGCGCACTTCAAGGAACTCGGCTACGAAGTCGTCGCGTTCGGCAAGGTCTCGCACTACAAGCACACGGCGGACTACGGCTTCGACCATTTCGCGAACGACGCCTTCCACGAGCACATCGCCATCACCAACGCCGTCGCGTGGCTCAAGGCCCGCCCGCGCGCGAGCGCGAAGCCGCTGTGCCTGATGATTGGCAGCAACTGGCCGCACGTCCCGTGGCCGGAGGAAACTTCCGCCTACGACCCCGCGAAACTCCCGCTCCCCGCCGGCAGCGTAGACACGCCCGCCACCCGCGCCTGGCGCGCGAAATACACCACCGCCGTCGCCCGCGCGGACGACGACCTCGGCCTCATTCTCGACGCGGTGCAGGCGACGCTGCCCCGCGAGACCTGCATCCTCTTTTCCTCCGACCACGGGGCGCAGTGGCCGTTCGGCAAGTGGAATCTCTACGAGTCCGGCGTGGCCGTGCCGCTCATCGTCGCGTGGCCCGGCGTGGTGAAACCCGGCGTTCGCACCGACGCGATGGTGCAATGGGTGGACTTCCTCCCGACGCTGCTCGAAGCTGCCGGCGGCAATGCCCCCGCTGACCTCGACGGCCGTTCCTTCCTCCCCGTGCTGCGCGGGCAGAGCGCCGCCCACCGCGACCGCATCTTCACCACGCACGCCAACGACAACCGCTTCAACGTCTATCCCGCCCGCGCCGTCCGCGACGACCGCTGGAAATATATCCGCAACCTGCACCCCGAGTTTGCCTTCACCACGCACATTGACCTCGTGGCCGGCCGGATCGGCCAGCGCGCGTTATTCTCCACTTGGGAAACCGCCGCGCAGACCAACGCGCAGGCCGCCGCCATCCTGAAGCGCTACCACGCCCGCCCCGCCGAGGAACTCTACGACCTCGCCACCGACCCCGCCGAGCAGCGCAACTTCGCCGCCGACCCGCAGCACGCCGCGAAGCTCGCCACCCTGCGCGCCGACCTCGACGCATGGATGAAATCCCAAGGTGACCAGCAAAAGCACTTCGCCGAACCACGTCTGTTGAGCGATCCGAACAGTTTTGGGCCGAAAGCCGAAATCGGCGACCAACCGAAGCAGGCTCCGAAGAAGAAAGGGGCGAAATGAAACCAACCACGATGAAGCGAAGTCTTGGGGAGCGCACGCGTCTCGCGTGTTGTCGGAGCCGTCCCGGCTCCGACTTCGTGACACTCATTGTCACGGTTCCGTTGTGTGCCAAGGGAATGGTGAAACGATGTTTTCGGCGGGACGCCGAAAACGACCCGCGAGACGCGGGTGCTACCCGAGCCAACGGCCGCCTCCGATTTGTCTCTGCGTTCCTCTGCGTCCTCTGCGCCTCCGCGTTGAACTCCCTCGCCGCTGCGAAACCCAACGTCCTTTTCATCTGCGTGGACGACCTCAAGCCCATCCTCGGCTGCTACGGCGACAAGCTGGTGAAGTCGCCGAACATTGACCGGCTCGCCGCGCGCTCCGTGCATTTCGACCGCGCGTTCTGCAACCAGGCCGTCTGCGCGCCGTCGCGCAACGCGCTGCTCACCGGCCTGCGCCCGCAGACGCTCGGCATCTACGACCTCGGCACCAACTTTCGCCGCTCGCGTCCCGACGCCGTCACGCTGCCGCAGCTCTTCAAGCAGCACGGCTGGCGCACCGAGGGCATGGGGAAAATCTTCCACGTCGGCCACGGCAACACCAACGACCCCGCGTCGTGGAGCACGCCGCATTGGAACGCCAACGTCGTCGCCTACGCGCTGCCCGCGAGCAAGGCCAAGTCCGGCCTCACGCGCGAGGAGGCGCTGTTCGCGAACAAGTCCGCGCAGGGCCTGCCGCGCGGCGCGGCCTACGAATCTGCCGACGTGCCGGACAACGCACTTCCCGACGGCGCGCTCGCGGACCAGGCCATCGAGCGCCTGCGCGCGGCCAAGGCCAAGCCCGACGAACCGTTCTTTCTCGCGGTCGGTTTTGTGAAGCCGCACCTGCCCTTCGTCGCGCCGAAGAAGTATTGGGACCATTACGACCGCAGCGCCTTCAAGCTGGCCGAGGTCCGCACGCCGCCCGAAGGCGCGCCCAGCTACGCGCCGCAGTTCGGCGGCGAGCTGCGCCAATACAGCGACATCCCAGACGTCGGCCCGCTCAACGACGACCTCCAGCGCACGCTCATCCACGGCTACCACGCTGCCGTGAGCTACATGGACGCGCAGCTTGGCCGCGTGCTCGCCGAGTTGGACCGGCTCGGCCTCGCGCAGAACACCATCATCGTGCTTTGGGGCGACCACGGCTGGCACCTCGGCGACCACAGCATCTGGTGCAAGCACACGAACTACGAGCAGGCCGCGCGCATCCCGTTGCTCGTGTCCGCGCCCGGGGTGAAGGCCGGAGCAAAGAGCGGTTCGCTCGTCGAAACCGTGGACATTTATCCGACGCTCTGCGAACTCGCCGGCCTGCCCGCGCCCGCCGGCCTCGATGGCCGCAGTTTCGTCCCCACCTTGCGCGACCCCGCCGCGCCCACGAAGGACCACACCATCCACGTCTATCCGCGCAACGCGCCGGGCAAGGGCCAGGTGCTCGGCCGCGCCATCCGCACGGAGCGCTACCGGCTTGTCGAGTGGAAGAAGATCGGCGAACCGGCCAGCTCGGCGGAGCTGGAACTCTACGACTACGAGCAAGACCCGCTCGAAACCAAGAACCTCGCCGCCGAGCAGCCCGAAGTCGTCGCCACGCTCCGCGCCCTGCTCGCGAAGCACCCCGAAGCCAAACCGCAAATCAGCGCCGCCGGAGCCGCCAAGTCCGCCGACGCCAAGCCTGCGCCCGCGAAAGGCAAACAAGACCGCAACGCGATGTTCGACGCCCGCGACAAGAACAAGGACGGCAAACTCTCCCGCGAGGAATTCCTCGCCAACCAGCCCGACCCCGACAAAGCCCCCGCCCGCTTCGATCAGTTCGACGTGAACAAGGACGGCGTCCTCAGCCGCGAAGAGTTCGTGACGCAGGGCGGGAAGAACAAGTAACCGTTGTGCATCCTCCGAGCGTCTCAGTTGCCATGCTGTCACTTCGCCGACTGCTTTCGCCTCACTTTGCGCTCCTCTGCGTCCTCTGCGTCTTAGCGTTGAACTGCTACGCCGCCCCCGCCGCGCGCCCGCCGAACATCGTCTTTCTCTTCGCCGATGACCTCGGCTGGGGCGACCTCGCGTGCTACGGGCATCCTTACGCGAAGACGCCCAACCTCGACCGCCTCGCCAGCGAGGGCACGCGCTTCACGCAGTATTACGCCACGGGCGTGACGTGCTGCCCGAGCCGCACGGGGTTCATGACCTCGAAATTTCCCGCCACGTTCGCGAACTATCCGGCCAACGGCGGCTTCAGCGGGCGCGTGACCGTCAGCGAGCTGCTCAAGCGCCACGGCTACGCCACCGGGCACTTCGGCAAGTGGCACATCGGGCCGGAGACCAAGGCGGGCACCTACGGCTTCGATGTCATCGGCGCGGACGCGGACGACGAGACCGGCGGCAAGCGCAAGGCGGCCCGCACCGAGCGCGGCCGCGACGCGCACATCTACGACTCCGCCATCCGCTTCATCGAGCAGCACAAGGACCGGCCGTTCTACGTGAACGTCTGGGGACACATCTCGCATCATCCGGTCAATCCGTCGGCGACGGTGCTCGCGGGCTTCCCGCCGTTGAAGGTGGACGAGGCGAAGTTTCCGCCGGAGATGCGGGAGAAGTTCGCGCTCGCCAAGAAGCTCGGCGCGGACGTGAACGCCCACCTCCGCGCTTACCTCGCTGACGTGAAGTCCATGGACGACGACGCGGGGCGCCTGCTCAAGCGGCTCGACGAACTCGGCCTGCGCGAGAACACCATCGTCGTCTTTTCCAGCGACCAGGGCCCGGCCCCGTTGCGCGACCCGGCGGACGCGACCGAGAAGCAGAAGGCGAAGAAGCGCTCCTCCGGCGTCGGCGCGCCGGGCAGCGACGTGCGGCTCAACGCGATGGGCTTCGCCGGGCCGTTCCGCGGCGGCAAGCACCAGCAATACGAAGGCGGCGTGCGCATCCCGTTCCTCGTGCGCTGGCCCGGCCACGTGCCGGCGGGGCGCGTGGATGACAAGTCCGTCCTCAGCGGCGCGGACTGGCTGCCCACGCTCTGCACGCTGGCCGGCGCAAAGTTCAATCCCGCCGACTGCGACGGTGAAAACGCCGCCGCCGCGTGGCTGGGCCAGCCCTTCACGCGCTCCAAACCGCTGCTCTGGAAGACGAGCAACCCGCGCGCGGACGTGGCCATCCGCGACGGCGACTGGAAATTGCACTGGCCGAACGGCAAGCGCGGCGAGGTGGAGCTTTATGACCTTGCGCGTGACGCCCGCGAGGGGCAGAACGTCGCGTCACGGCATCCCGACGTGGTGAAGGCCTTGACCGCGAAGGTGGAGAAATGGAACGCCGCGCTGCCGAAGGAATACATCAAAGCCGACGACAAAGACTGAACCATGAAATCACTCCTCACCTCGCTCATCGCCCTCGTGCTTGTGTGCGCCGCCTCGGCGGCGGACCGGCCGAACATCATCTTCATTCTCGCCGACGACCTCGGGCTGGACGGAGTGAGCTGCTACGGCGCGGACAAGCGCAAGACGCCGAACATTGACAAGCTCGCCGCGAGCGGAACGCGCTTCGAGACGTGCTACGCCGCGCCGCTCTGCGGACCGTCGCGCTGCGCGCTGATGACGGGGCGTTACGCGTTCCGCACCGGCGGCATCGCGAACCAGTCGTGGCGCGGCGGCGGGCCGGGCGCGAAATCAAAGGACGAGCATCCCGTCGCGAAGCTGCTCAAGCAGGCGGGCTACGCCACCGGCGAGGCCGGCAAGTGGCGGCAGGTCGGCGAGACGCCGCGCGACTGGGGTTTTGACGAATACTGCACCGACCCGACGGCGGGCGGTTGGTATTGGAAGACCAGCTACGAGAAGAACGGCCAGCAGATCACCACGCCGCAGGAGCACTACAATCCCGACATCATCCAGGCCTTCAGCCTCGACTTCATCCGCCGGCACAAGGCCGGCCCGTTCTTCCTCTACTACCCAATGCACCTCGTTCACGGCCCGATCCTCCGCACGCCGGACTCGAAGCCCGAGGGAAAGGGCGGAAAGAAGGCCAGTGATTTCTATGACGACAACATCGCCTACATGGACAAGCAGGTCGGCGAGATCGTCGCGGAGGTGGAGAAGCTTGGGCTGCGCGAAAAGACGCTGATCATTTTCTCGGCCGACAACGGCACGGCGCTCACTTACCCCGCGACCATCGGCGGGCGCATGATCAACGGCAAGAAAGCCTCCATGCTCGAAGGCGGCTCGCGCGTGCCGTTCATCGCAAGCTGGCCCGGCACCACACCCGCCGGGAAAGTCTCGAAGGACATCGTGAACTTCACCGACATGCTCGCGACGTTCGCCGAACTCGGCGGGGCGAAACTGCCCGAGGGGTTCAAATACGACAGCGTGAGCATCGCGCCGCAACTTCGCGGCGAAAAGGGCAAGCCGCGCGAGTGGGCCTACGTGCAGCTCGGGCCGCGCTGGTTCGTGCGCGAGCAGGGCTGGAAGATGAATGAGAGCAAGGAACTCTTTGACATGAGCGACGCGCCCTTTGTCGAGAAGCCCGTCGCGGCGTCCGCCGACACCGAGGCGAGCAAGGCCGCGCGCGCGCGGTTGACCGCCGTGCTCGCCGAACTCAATCCCGCCGGCGGCAAAGCCGACGGCGAAGGCGGCAAGGCCAAGAAGGCTGAAAAGAAAAAGAAGCGCTCCGAAATGAAATAGGCTTGAGCAGCGAAGCAGCGGAGTGTTGAAGCTTTACCGCGCGGCGCGCAGTCTGGGGCCACGCTGCCTATGAAACGCTTCCCCGGCAGCCTTCTCCTGTCGTGCCTTCTCCTGTCGTGCCTGTTCGCATGTTGCGGCCACCTCCTCTTCGTGCTGCCGTTCGCAGTCGTCGCATCCGCAAACGCCGCCACTCCGCAGAAACCCAACATCGTCTATCTGCTCGCCGATGATCTCGGCTGGAGTGACATTAGCGCGCATCCGGGCGGGACGATCCAGACGCCGAACATTGACCGGCTTTTCAAGCAGGGCGTGGAGCTGCGCAATTTCATGGGCTGGTGCGTCTGCTCGCCCCCGAGGGCAAAACCATCGCCGACGGCTACGGCTACCTCGCCGCCACCCAGACGAGCGACGGCCGCATCCAGATCCTCACCAGCCAGAACCACTACGTCTTCAACCTCGCATGGATCAAAGCCTTGCCACCCGCGCCGAAAAAGTGAATCAAGGAGAAGCCATGAAACAAACACGCACATTTGTCCTCACCGCCCTGCTGCTCGCGCCGCTGGCCACGCTGCATGCCAAGGAAAACTCGCCGGGAGTTCCAAGGACTGGAAAATTCCGCGCCGACTTTTTCCAAGCACTGGAAACTTCCGCCTCGCTCGCTTCCAATGCCTGGAACTGACGAATCAATGAAAACGAAAGGTAACAAACCGATGAAACCCACCCTCACCCTCCTCACCGCCCTGCTGCTCGCGCCGCTGGCCGCGTTACACGCCGCTGAGTTGTCGGTCAGCGGGACGAAGTTCCTGCTGGACGGAAGACCTTTTCCGTTCACCGGGGTCAGTTTCTTCAACGCCATTTACAACCCCGCGTTCAACGAGAGCAGCAAGGCGCGCGTGGCGTGGCTGAGGAAGTTTCAGAGCTACGGCATCAACGTGCTCCGCATCTGGTGCCAGTGGGACAACGCGCGCGGCTTCGTGGACGCCTCGCCCGCCGCGACGTTGTATGAAAAGGACGGCAGCTTGCGCCCACAGCCGCTCGCCACGCTCAAAAGCATTCTCGCCGACGCGGACGCGCTCGGCATGTGCGTCGAGGTCGTGTTCTTCGCGAAGCAGAGCTTCGAGGAAGACATCCGCCTGGGCGAACCTGCCGATGAAAAGGCCGTGGCCGCGCTCACGCGCGAGCTGCTACAGCACCGCAATGCCGCCTTCCAAATCTGGAACGAACGCACCGACGCTCGCGTGCTGCCGCTGGTAAAGGTCATCCGGGCCCTGGACCCGAAACGCCTCGTCACCAATTCGCCCGGCGGCACCAGCGTGCTCGGCAGCGATGAGGAGAACACCGCGCTCGATTTCCTCACGCCCCACACCGCGCGACAAGACAAGGGCCGGCATTGGGAAATCGCGCCGCGCGAACTGGAAGGCTTGTTGAAAAAGTTCAACAAACCTGTCGTGGACGACGAGCCCGCCCGCAATGGCACGGCGAGTTTCGGCGGCCCGAAAGTGCCGACTTCCCCCTACGACCACATCGTGCAAATCCTCAACGTCTGGCGTGTCGGCGCGCATCCGCTTTACCACCACGACATGTTCCAGACCGGCTACGGCACGCCCGCCTGCCCGCCCAGCGGCGTGCCGGACCCGGAGTTCAGCCCGTATCACCGGCAGGTGTTCGAGTTCCTCAAATTGCGGGAAAAGTATTCGCCTTGAAACCATTCACCCTGCTTCTCGCCGTCCTCGCTTTCCCACTCCTTGCACACGCCGACACGCCGCCCGTGCTCGGCATCCGCGGCGGCGTTTTCACCCGCGATGGTGAGCCGTTTCAGATGTGGGGCATCCGCGTGGCCTCGGCCACGACGAGCGATGCGCAAACGGAGCATCTCGTCGCGCAGCTCGACGACTACGCGGCGCACGGGCTGAATGCGGTGACGGTCTTTTACCAGGGCAGCAGCGGGGCGCACTACGATCCTTTCACGCCCGATGGACGCGGCGTGGACGACGGGCATCAGCGCCGCATGGAGCGCATCATCACCGAATGCGGGCGGCGCGGGATATTTGTCATCGTGGGCATCTTCTACCAACACGCGCGGCTGAATGTGCGTGATGCGGATGCCGTGCGCGCAGCGGTGCGGTTGGTGACGGAAAAGCTGAAGCCGTTTCCAAACGTGCTCATCAACGTGGCCAACGAACAGAACAACCCAAACTACGACGATACGAAGCGGGTCTTCGACTTCCGCGACCCGGAGCGCATCATCGAGCTGTGCCGCCTCGTGAAGGAGACCGACCCGAAGCGGCTCGTCGGCGGCGGCGGTTACGATGTGCGGAAAAACATCATCATTGGCCAGTCGCCCGCGGTGGACGCGCTGCTCTTCGACTTCAACAAACCCGACGTGCTCACTGGCAGGCTGTGCGCGGACTTCGTGAAAGCCGGCGTGACCGGCAAGCCGCTCGTGAACGTGGAACTGCTCGGTGCATGGACCAAGGAATTGCCGCGCGGCATTTTTCCGGAGCACGCGAGGCAGCGGCACTTTGACGACATCGCGAGCGTGCTCGGCAAAAAGCAATTCGGCCTCTTTTTCCACAACAGCCCGTGGTGCCAGGGGGAGCCGATGCGCTACGACCTCGCTGGCCAGGGGACAAAGGACGATCCCGGCATCCGCTGGTATTTCGACTATTTGAAATCCGCCATCCGCCCATGAACGAAAAAGTTGCCAGGGATTTTGTTCCGACATGTTCCAGACGGCTACGCCACGCCCGTCCGCCCAGCGGCGTGCGGACCCGGGAAACGGCAGAAACGGGGTCAGGGTGCAACTGCTTGACAAAAACACAGTCACACGACGTGACAAGATCGGCCTCGCTGCCTGGATCGGAAGCATGAGAGAACGCACGTCCCGACAGAAAACAATGCGCCCGTCCGTCTATCGAAACCTGAGTCATGAAACCCACCCTCACCGTTGCCTGCATCTCCATGAAATCAGCTTGGCAGGCTGTCTTGCTCCGCTCGGCTCTCACCGCCCTGCTTCTCGCGCCGCTGGCCGCGTTTGCCCAGGACGACGAACCTCGCAATCTGAAGAAGCCCGAAGTGGCGAACGCCACCAAAGCCGCGAAGCGCGCCTGGGAATCCGCGCCCGCGGAAAAGAAGGCGCTGTGGGCGGTCTATTACGCGTGGCATCAGACCGCCGACGGGCCGCATGGCTCGTCGAAGATGTGGACGGTGAATGATGCGAACCAGACGCCCCGTTCCAAGGCGCAACCGCTCATCGGCTATTACGACAGCGACAATCCCGATGTGGCGCGCTGGCACGTCCGGCTGGCGAAGGCGGCGGGCATCGAGGCGTTTCTCGTGTCGTGGTGGGGCGGGGCGAACATCAGCGGCAAGGCGTTCGAGAAAACCATCCTGCCCGTAGCGGCAGAGGAGAAGTTCAAGGTCGCGATGTGCTGCGAGCTGGCGCAGTTCCACCACGACGTGAAGGTGCTCGCGCGGCAGATGAGCGAGACGTTGCACCGCGTCAAGGGCAGCTCCGCCTACCTGAAAATGGACGGCAAGCCGGTGGTCTATCTCTATCAGGTTCCGTTCGCGCCGAAGCTGTCGCCGCAGGCCTTCGCGGCGTTGCAGCGCGGCGTCGAGGCCGAGGCCGGACCGGTTTTTTGGATGATGGACAAGGTGAACAACGAGGGCGACCGCGGGCTCAACTTCCCCGCTGAGTGGCTGAAGATTTCGGAAATCCCGATGTTGGGTTTCTACGGCACGTTCAGCATCAAGCGCATCTGGAAATACGACGACCTCGCACCGCACTACACGCGCCTCGTCCAACAGGCACGCGCCGCCGGCAAGAAGGTTTTCCTGCCCGCGCATCCCGGCCTCGACAACAGCGGCATCCAATCCCCGTATTTCATCATCCCGCGCGACGACGGCGCGACGCTGCGCGGCTACCTACGCGCCATCACCGACGCTGGCGCGGACGTGGCGCTGCTGACCAGCTTCAACGAATGGCCCGAGACGACGATTGTCGAGCCGTCCTCCTCGTGGCCCGACCCTTACCAATACTTGAAGATTCTCGCGGAATGGAAAGGCGTCACGTTCACCGCGCCGCCGCTGCCCGCACTGAAAGCGAAACAACAACAGTGAAACACATCATCATCTGCATTGCCGTCACGCTCAACTTCGCTGGCGCGGTTCACGCGCTGGAATACCCGCACATCACCGCCGAGCCGCAAAAGACGGGCTGGCCGCTTACGGACGCGGCACGAGCGTATGTGCTTAAGCCGGAATACGAGCGTCGTCCGGGTCGGGAGTCGAACAAGCACCTGCCGCAACTCTGGCCGCAGGTGCCGAGCGCCGGATTCTTCGGCGGTGATGCGTGGCTGAAGCTGCACGAGGCGCATGTGAAGACCGTGCAGGCGAACCAAGGCCCGTGCGATGTGCTGCTCGTCGGCGACAGCATCACCATTCAGTGGGGCGAGTCGTGGAAGAAGAACTTCCCCGCGTCGAAAGCTGTGAACATCGGCATCGGCGGCGACAAAACGCAAAATGTGCTCTGGCGTCTCGATCATGGCGGTGTCGAGGGACTCCAGCCGAAGGCCATCGTGCTCATGATCGGCAACAACAACATGTTCTTCACGCCTGAAACCGGCATCGAAGCCGCGGCGCTCGGCATCCAGATGTGCGTGAAGAATCTGCGCGAGAAGTTTCCAAACACGCCAATCATCGTCGCAAAGATTTTGCCCGCTCATGAGCCGGGGAAACGCTTCTACGAGGACATCAAGAAGACGAACGTTGCCCTCGACCCGCTGAAGCTCGACCGCGATCCCCTGGTGCGTGTGCTGGACCTGTGGAGCGATTTCACCAACGCCGACGGCACAATCAAGAAGGACCTCTTCACGCCGGACAACATCCACCTCTCGCCTGCGGGTTATGCAGTGTATGCCGGGAAGTTAAGGCCGCTGCTGGAGGCGGTTTTCAGCGGAAAGCCGATGCCCGCGGCACCCGCGACGCCTGCGAAGGCCAGCGCGGCCCCGGCAATGGAAAGGCCAGCCGATTCAAAACCCGCTGCCGCAGCACCGAAGGTCGCATCGGGCATCGTTTTGCCATCGAAGCACGTGCTGACCTATGCCTATGCGCCTTACAACGAAGGCAAGCTGGACCCGCAGATCACAGGCTGGCCGTTGAGCGCGGAGGAACTCGCGTGGGTGACGAAGGGCGAATACACGCGCAAGCCCGGTCACGACGCGCAAGAGCACCTGCCCGAGATGTGGCCCATCACCCCGACGGCGGCACGCTGGGGCGAGGCCGAGGCTAACCCGTGGATCGAGCACCACGCGAAGTGTATCGAGAAGGTGCAGGCGATGAAGGACGGCATCGACGTCATGCTCATCGGCGACAGCATCACGCAGGGCTGGGGCGGTGGATGGGACGGCGCGCCGTTCAATGCCGCGTGGCAAAAACACTTCGGCGACAAGAAGACCGTGAACCTCGGCATCGGCGGCGACCGCACGGAGGGCGTGCTGTGGCGTCTCGATCATGGCGCGGTGGAGGGAGCCTCGCCAAAAACGATCGTTCTCATGATCGGCGTGAACAACTCGAACGGCGTTCAGGCCAACGGCGTGCCCGTCTCCGCCGCCGTCGAAGGCATCCGCCTTTGTGTCGCCAATCTCCGCCAGCGCTGCCCGGATTCGCGCATCGTGCTGGTGAAGATCCTCCCCGCGTTCGATCCCGCCAAGGAAGTCGGCGCGAAGGTGCGCGAAATGAACGCCGCGCTCGACGGACTGAAGCTCGAATCCGACGCAAAGGTCCGCGTGCTCGACCTGTGGGCGGATTTCACCAACGCCGACGGCACGATCAAAACAGAGCTGTATTCCGACGGCCATCTGCACCTTGGCCCGGCGGGCTACGAGGTGTTTGCGAGCAAGTTGAAGCCGCTGCTGGGCACGCTGCTGAAATAGCCAAGCCTCATCCATGAAACCCACCCTCGCCCTCTTCGCCGCCCTGCTGCTCGCGCCGCTGGCCGTCTTTGCTCAAGAAAAGCCCGAAGTCGCCAACGCCAACAAGGCCGCAAAGCGCGCGTGGGAATCCGCGCCCGCCGAAACGAAGGCGCTATGGCAGCAGCAGCGCGAAGCGTTGAAGCACATTGACCTGTCCGAGGACACACAGCGACAGGTCGTCATCGCGCGCGGTTCGCCGGAGCC
>Ga0233424_10001542_pt1 | contig 19537 bp, 17 predicted proteins | sample Watercolumn_Towu_FD_181011 | JGI IMG/M metagenome (GOLD analysis project Ga0233424, IMG submission 181011) | Freshwater microbial communities from Lake Towuti, South Sulawesi, Indonesia - Watercolumn_Towuti2014_125_MG | ecosystem: Environmental > Aquatic > Freshwater > Lake | place: Indonesia...
CTAGATTTCTTTCGCGCATTGCGCCCATGAACCGCGACCCGCATGTAGTCCCGGCTTTAGCCGGTCGGCAGCGCCGGAGCCGCCTAAAGGCGGGACTACAAACCACGCCGGTTCATGGGCAGAATTGTCTGCCGGGCCGACCTGCTGCGGGCGGAGACCGTCGGCGTTCCGGGGCAATGTACGGATGCACTGATGTCCCGTTGATCAACTCTGATTATTCTCGATCATTCTGCAACGCATCGACACTTCCGTCATAGGCTGATAGCCTCGTTGGGCGGCGAAGGCCCAAATCATGTCGAAACGAGCGACCTTTATCGGCCTCTGCGTCTTGCTGGCGGCCTGGCTCGTCTTCCAGCTTTTCCGGCGGCCCAGTTTTTCGGACGCAGGGCGCGTGAACAATTCCACCTCCGAAACGAACCACTCCACGACGACGGTGCTGGATGAGTCACTGGTTGAACGTCTCCGGCAAATCGAGGCGCGCCGGCAGCTTTTGGACCGAACGGTCTGGGCGGATGAGGTCGCGGCGCAGCGCCATGAAGCGGTCTTCATCAAGCTCTGGGATGAGCTTCGAAGCGCTGAGGATGGCATCGCGTCATTGACCAACCTTGCGTTTGGTGAGCTTCGTTTTGGAACTCCCGGACAGGCCGATCCACACGAACACGGCATATCAGTTCAACGACTTGGTCCTCCCGTTCAACGATTGGAACCCAACGCGTGGCGGCAGTGGGTTGCGAGTCTCGAGCAGCAAGGCTGGCGTCTGGAGCAGTCGGAATGGCGTCACCCGCGCTTCGCCGCCAACAGCAATGGCCTGGCGGAATCGACGATCTTCCTGACGTTGCACGCGGCGAACTCGAACCGCTCCGAGCGCTGCGTCGTGCGCGGAAACCTCCGTGTTGAGTGGCGCAAAACAGAGCCGCCCCACGTCGAGCCAATTCCGGAGTCGATCGACGCGACGCAACTGGAGATTCTGGTGCGCCGAGGGCAGCCCCCATTTCATCACGTCATGGCCGCGGACCTGACTCCGGAGAAGATCGAGCCGAGGCTGCTCGAACCCAACCTGCAGCTTTACGATCTGGACGCGGACGGGTTGTCCGAAATCGTCGTGGCCCCGCGCAATCGAATCTTTTGGAATCGGGGGCAGGGAGTATTCGCCCCGGACCAGCTTCTTGCTTTTCCCTTGCCTGGCATGAGTGCGTTCCTTCTCGCTGACTTCGACGCGGACGGCTGGGCGGACTTGTTGGCGGCCGATGCGCAAGGGCTGGCCTTGTTCACCAGCGACGAGCAAGGTCGCTTTCTCAAACCCCCGAAGCGCATCCGGTTCACGGCTCAAGAACTGGCAAATCCAATTGTGATGACCGCCGGAGACATCGATCGCGATGGCGATCTCGACGTGTGGCTCGCGCAATACAAGGCGCCGTACCAAGGCGGACAAGTGCCGACGCCTTATTATGACGCGAACGATGGCTGGCCTTCATTTCTCCTAGTGAACGACGGACGCGGGAGCTTTCAGGATCAGACGGAGCAGGCGGGCCTGGCCGCAAAACGCTTTCGCCGCACTTACAGCAGCTCGTTCGTCGATCTCGACGACGACGGCGATTTGGACCTGGTGGTCGTGAGCGATTTCGTCGGGACGGATGTTTATCTCAACGACGGGAGGGGACGTTTCACCGAAGCTGCCAGCCGTGTCCTGGACGAGCCACACGCCTTCGGCATGGCTCACACGTTCGGCGATTTTGATCGCGATGGGGAGTTGGATTTTTTCGTCATCGGCATGAATTCGTTTGTCGCGGACCGGCTCGATGCGCTCAAAGCCAGCTTGCCTGGATTCCCCGAACACGCGCGGATGCGGCCAAAGATGGCGTATGGGAACCGGCTTTATTTCCGGCGGGATGGAGTTTTCAAACAAACCGCCCTGAGCAGCCAAGTTGCGCGGTCGGGCTGGTCCTGGGGGGTGACGAGCGGCGACTTCGATAACGACGGCGATCTGGATATTTACATTGCAAACGGGCACGTCAGTGGTCGTTCAGCAAAAGATTACGAGCCGGAATTCTGGAGGCACGATATTCATCTGGGCGGTTCGAAGGACGATCCGGCGCTCGAACGATACTTCCGATCGCTCCGCGCGCGCTACCAGGGCGCGGGTTCGTCCTACGGCGGATTTGAAAAAAATCGCTTCTACTTGGGTGAGGCGGGCCAGTCGTTTCTTGAAGCCGGTTATCTGCTGGGCGTGTCTCTGGAGGAAGATTGCCGAAACGTGGTGAGCGACGATCTCGACGGGGACGGCAAACTCGATTTGCTCGTGGTGTCGTTTCAAACGTGGCCAAAGATCCGGCAGGCTCTGCACCTGTTCCCGAATTTCACGGAGAAGCCAGGAAACTGGGTCGGTTTTCGGCTGCGGGAATCCGGCCCAGGCTTCTCACCGGTGGGCGCGAAGGTGATCCTGACGACTGCGGGTGGAAAGCAACTGCGCCACTTCGTCACCGGCGACTCCTATCGCTCTCAGCATGCGAACACGGCGCATTTTGGAATCGGCGCGGAGACCCGGATCCAGGGCGTTGAAGTGGTGTGGCCGAATGGAAGAAGGACAAAGATGCAGAATCCGGCCATCAACCGCTACCACTCCCTTCGGACCGCGGAAGCCAGATATTAGAAATGTGGAATCCGTTCCCTGGGAAGAACGACGCTTACAGGCGCGACCCAGCGCCCTGGAATATCCGGACCCGACGAAAGACGAAATCTTCGACAACGTGGAACGGTTTTATCACCTGTCTGCGTGCGGACACGCACAGGCAGGCCGCTATTATTTTCGCCCCAACCCCATCCTCCGCATCGTCAAAATCATCCTCGAAAACAAGGACGTTTGCGTGCGGCGGTTGCGCGAGGGCTACGAATTTTTCAAATCCATGGCGCAGCGGCGAACCGACTTGGCGGCAGCGAAAGCGGCGGCTTGATTCACCGCGGGCCGCGCAGTAAACTACTCACGATGAAAACAGCAACGGCCACACTTAACGGCGACAAAGCGGAATGGGCAAACCTCTCCACCGTGATCAAAGCGGCCATGCGGGAGCTTTCCGAGATACGCAAAGCGAACAAGGCTGCGGACGCCGAAATCCGCCGTCTGCGAACTTCCACGCGCCAAAAACTCCGTCGCATTGAGGAAAACCTCCGTCATGTTGAAGCCGTTCGTTGAATACATTCTCGACCTGCTCAACACGGCGCGCGACACCCGCACGAACAAGGAGGCCATCGCCGACCTGCGCGAAGAGGTGAACCAACTCGCCACTGCCGTGGAGCGCATTTCGTTTGAGCTTCGCAGCCTTCGCGAGGAAGAACGCCACGAGCGCGAAAAGCTCATGCTGAGGATCGAGAACGTCCTGCTCAAATTCGAGCGCCAGCTTCCGCCGTCGAAAGAACCGAAAAAACTCAGGTAGCGCGGGCGACCCGCCTGTCGTGTCCGGCGACTCGCCGGACATTTTTCAACGTGGAGACGCAACGCGTAAATGAACCAGCGCCGGTGAGTTGAGAAACGTGTTACCGCCGCCAATGAACTACGATCCGCTCGATTGCGATGAGCACCCAGTTTGACGCGAAGCCGATGAAGCCAATCAGGATGATGAGCGCAAACAACTCAGCAGTTGAGTAGCTGATTTGCGCATTGACGAGGCGACTGCCCAGGGCGTGAGGCGCACCGACCAGCATCTGCGTCACCGTCACAATAATGATGCACAACGAAAGGGCTGACCGTATTGCCACGATGATGGCGGGCAAAGATTCGAACAGGATGATTCCGCAGATAACATGATGCCACTTTGCCCCAAGCAACCTGTTTGTTTGCTGACGGAGCTTAGAGCAGTTCCGCACACCCTCACTTGTGTTCAGCACGATAATGGACGTTGCGCCAAAAACCGCGACTGCGATGCGGGAAGCGTCGAGCGGGCCAAAAATGAATTGGCAGATCGGATACACGATGATTGGCGGGATGGAGCGCAGGAAATCCGTGAACCCTTGCAGCAGGCGATTCACTGACTCGGCTAGGCCGAGAAAGAGGCCGAGTGGCAATCCAATCGCAATCGAAAGACCGAGCGAGATGAATATTCGGCGTAACGAATCCGCCATGTCGTGCGGAAGCGTCCCCTTGGCCAGCAGCCGCCAAAGCTCCGCAGATGTGTCTTGCAGCGAGGCCAAGTAGAGCGGATTCACGACATGAAATTCTGCCAGCATCCACCAAACGGCAATTACGATTGCGAAGCCCAGCCACGGCAGCGCCCGTTTCCATTTTCGATGTCCGTTAAGCTTCGGCGAACTCATGCTGCCTCCAAGCTTCCGTAGATTTGAGCCTTAGCTTCCATCAACTTCGGCCCGGCCAAGTCGAGTTGCTTACGCGGGTGCGGAAGGTCCAATTTTACTTCGCACACGACACGCAACGGCGGACCGACAACCGTCAGCACACGGCTACACGCGATCGGCAAATCGTCCAGATTGTGTGACGCGATTACGACAGTGACCCCGTGTCGCTTGGCCCACTCGGTCAGCTTTGGCCTCATTGCAAGCATGCGTTGGAAATTCACAGCGGACCACGGTTCGTCGAGCAGAGCCAAGGCCGACTTGTGACTGGCAGCAAGCAATGCTGCAAAGCAGCGAAGCAGACCGAGAATTTGCTGCTGCCCGCCGCTCATCTGATGCGTGTATTTTTCGAGGTCGAGGTTAGGCGCGAAATCCTCCACGAGTTCGCTGACTGTCTGCTCCGCTTCTCCCAGAGGAACTCCCGCATAGCGCAACGGCAGCAGCAAATTTGTGCGTCCCTTGAACCACGGAAGGAGCGTCGCCGCGAAGTCCTGGGTGAGATAGGCCGTGGCCGGATTCGACCCGGACGCGAACGAGATCGTGCCCTCGCTCGGTTCATAGAAACCCGCAAGCAAATTGAGTAGCGTGGACTTGGCCGAACCGTTCCCCCCGTAGATGCCTAGCACCTCGCCGTTCAGAATCTCCATCAAGAGTTTGTCCACGACGCGCAGACCGTTGCCGTTCTTCGCGTAGGCGAACCCGACGTTTTCAAGTCTGACGAGAGGGGATGGCGCTTGCACACTACACCTTCCGATGGTCAGCGATAGATCAGTCCCTCAAACGAAAACGGCTTCTCCACGATTTTCAAATCAAGGAACGACTGAGCCATTCTGGTCAACGCCGCTTCGTCCACCTTATCCGACCGCAAGAAGAAAGCGTTCGGGTAAAACTGAATGAACTGCGCCTGCTCTGGCGGGAAGAATTCGGCCATTGTCGCTTTGGCCTCGGCTTGGTTTGCGTTGATGTCGTCAATCGCGCGGTTGAGCGCGCGCACCACGCGCTTCACAATATCAGGGTTGGCATCCGCGAAAGTCTTGGTCACGTTGAACGCGCCGAACGGGAATGGTGAGAAAAAGTTCTTCGGCACGAGCGGTTCGTCCACGAGCAATTCTGCCCCACCCTTACGCAGACAGGCCGTGGCCGCCGGGTCGTTTGTGAACGCCGCGTCAATCGCGCCGTTTTCCAGAGACGAAGCCGTCATCGGCGGCGCGACCGGCACGATGGTCACGTCTTTCGGATCGACGCCATTTTGTTTCAAGATCGTTTCGTGCCAGAGTCGGTAGGCGACAGTTGGCAGAATGCCAATCTTCTTGCCTTTGAGGTCCGCGATGCTCGCGATGGCCGCGCCTTTTTCTTGAGCAGCATACTGATTGGATGCTCCTTGTCCTCGTTCAGCGTCCCGATGAAATACAGTTGTGCGCCACTCTTCTGCATTGCCGTCATCGTGATGGGATACGCGGTGAATCCGCCCATCGGTATGTGGCCAGAGACTAGCGCGTCTGCCAGCGGTTGCGCCGTATCAAACGGTTGGAGCGTCACGTCCAGATTCTCCGCTTTGAAGTAGCCTTTTCGCTCCGCCAGGAACACCGGCAGACTGATGCGGAGTTTGCCATACCCAATTGTGACCTTCGCCGGCGGCGTGGACGGTGCTGCGCTTGGCGGCGCGGCTGCGGGTTGTTCGGCCTGTTTTCGTTCGCAGCCCGCGAGCGTCGCGACGAGCGCGACCGTCAATAACAGGAACGTTCTGCGTGTAATGATGAGTTTTATCAGCTTCATAGGTTTCGTCATTTCGTTGTTTTCTTGTTTGGGGCTTCAACTTCTCTCTTCCAAAATTCGACGAGAAGATCGGGATCAAGCTGCTCGACCTTCCATTCGTAAGGAAGCTCTTGCCACCGCTGTTTATTGGGCATGTCTGGGATAAGCTGGGCGGCGATCCCCGCGAAGGTTTTCTGCGAACGCAATTCGGCAATTGCTTGAGTTGCCAGTGTGACCGCCCCGAGGAATCGTCGGATGTTGGTTGGATTCGCTTTGCGGCGGATAAAGATGTCGAACGTTACCCGCGGAAAAACAAACGTTGGGAATTCGTAAACCCGCCTCTGGTTTTGCTCCAAGTTTTCACGAACTTTCGCAATGAACAACGGTGGGCCGATAATCCCGGCAACCACGTCAGGAAAGAGTTCGACCGCCTGCTCAGGTTTAGTAAGCGCTTTGAGTTGCGGGCGTGTGATGGAACGGCGCTCGCAGAAATCCTAGAGAAGCTTTTCAAAGACGGTATGGTCTGGATATGCAAACCGGATTTCTGAAAACCGCGCAAAAAGCTCCTGCAACTCCCGCAGCGTTCTCACCTCTTTGTTGAAAAGGGCAATGGTAGGCACGTGGGCGGTGGAACAAATTCGACCGACGTTTGCGTTGCCATGACCGCGCAAAGATCTATGAGGGCTTGGAAGTGGTGTCGCAGCAGTTGGAGGAAATCCAAGCCACCATCGAAAAAATGCGCGGAGGTGAACCTGCGGCGACGCCAGCCCGCTAACCCAGCGACCTGGCCTTGGCTGACTGCTCGCCGAGCCTGTCAGCCAAGGCTTGGGTCAATTCTGAAGAGGTGACTATGAAAAAAATCTCTCTTTGGCTTCTCTGGGGTTATTTGGCGTTAATCTACGTGTGGACCGTAATCGGGCATTGTGCCGAGGGCCCGTACTCTGCTCTTGCGTTTGCCGTGCTCAATGTCGCGCTCGGTATTTTACTTTTCTGGGGTGAAAATTTTGAAATTTCATTCTGTTTCGTTTGGGCGCGCCGCGATTCAGCGGAGGCGGACATCTGCGACTCGCTCAAGGGCTTGGCTGCGGAACGCATCCTCAGCGAGCGGCAACTGATCGTGGCGGCGGCGATCTCCGTGATCACTATCGGGACTTCGCTCGACTGGCTCATTGTTCCGGGTTTTGGACGCGTGCATTCGCGCACAGCGTGCGAATTCTTTTCTGCACTGTTCACGACGCTCACCGTGTTGTGGTTCGGCCAAATCCTGCCGAAAAGATTGGCTTCAAAATGTCCGGCAGAATTTTGGCGGCGCGGCAAATGGTTGCTCAGAGTGATTTCTGCTTTTGGCCGAGCATTCAATCTTTCCGCACCGTGCGACGACCTTGTGGCGCTTTGGCAATGGGCGTTTGGCTCGCGTCATGCCCAACAGCACGCGGTTGCCGGAGTTGTGCCGCTCTGGGCGGAGTGCAATTGCGCAATCTGCAAGCCCGCCGCGATTCCGGTCAGCGCGTGCGATTGCTCAATCTGCAAACCCACGGTTGAGCTGGGATTGAACAATTCTGTGCTCAATCCGGTATTCGTGCGCGGTTGAAGTTCTTTCCGCCTCAGCGTCTTTGCGTTGAAACGATTCGACTGTTCGGCTCGCACACTTTGAAAAGAGGACTCCCGCCGCACGCGAGGCGCGCGAACCATTTTTTAATCGAACATCGTGGCGCGTTGGATTGGAAGTGTTGCCAAAGCGGAAAGAGTTCTTCCCAAAATTAAAATCATTGCCACCGCGAGATCGCGAAGAAACTTGGCCTGCTCGGTTTGACCTGGGGTTGCAACAGCCGCGCGAACCTCGATTACGACACGATCAAAAGTTTCAAGGACAGCGAATGTTGAACGAATCGGGGGCTTTGGAAGAATCAACCAAGTTCGCGACAAGGTTTGCGACAAAGACGAGAATCCTCCAGCCGGGCTAGTCGCTCAGCCGCTTGATCCGGATGTTCCGGAACCGCACGGGGTCGTCATGGCCGGCGAAACCAAAGTGGCCTGAAGCCAGGTCTTTGCCGGGGTGCGGGCTGTTCGCCATGAATTCTGTGACTTTGCTGAGGTCGGTATTCAGGATGATCGACCCGTTCAATTCCACCTTGATGGTCGAGCCTTTGACGGTGACTTCCTGGAAGTTCCATTGACTGATGGGATGCTGGTAGCCCCGGTGCGCCGGCACCATACCATAGGCCGAGCCATGGGCTTGGCGCGGGTCAATCTTGCCGCGAACTTTTTCATAATTGTCGTCGAGCACCTGCAATTCGCACATGCCGGCATAAGCAGGGTCGCCTTTGCCGGGATAGCGAATTGCCAGACCGTTGTTGCCCCCCGGCGGAAGCTTGAACTCGAGGCGAGCGACAAAATCTTTGAATTCATCCTTCGTGTAGATGGTGCCGCCTTTGCCCGGTTTGCAGATGATCGTGCCGTCCTTCACCTCATAATTCTCAACCGGCCCGGCCCAACCGTCGAAGTTCTGGCCGCTAAAGGCGGATTTGAATCCCGGTTCCTCATGACGGGCGAGGATGGCGTTGGCTTCGTCTGAGGGAATTTCCCGGAGAAAGATGTTGCGCCAGCGAATCTCTCCGCCGTGCGTTTGCAACTGGATCGGTCCTTGGGGCGGGATCGGACGCCGCTGATCCGGTTTGAGCGACTTGTTGGCTTTGTCGTAGTAATTTTCCAAAATGGCGTGGTCCACGACCAGTTTGTCATTGAGCCAGATGGTGACGCGCGATCCGACCATGATGATGCGGAACTTGTTCCATTCGCCGAAGGGCTTGTCCGCAAGCACGAGCGGGTCTTTGCCCGGCGCGCCGGGGCTGTTATTCCAGAGACCGCCGCTGCCCTTGTTCGCTCCATTCCTGAACTCACTTTCGTTGGTGTGATCCCAAATCTGCACCTGAGGCACGCCGCGCAAGTAAATGCCGCTGTCGGCCTTGGGGACAGTCTTGTAATCGATGAGCAATTCGAAATTCCCGTAATCCTGCTCCGTGGTTGCGTAAGCCCCATGGCCATCGTTGACCAACTCGCCGTTCTCCGCGCGCCAATGTTCGCGCATGCTTTGGGTCCATTTGGCGATCTGAGGGTTGCGCTTGTCTTCGGGCATGGCGACCAACTCGCGATGATCGAAGGTTTCGCCGCCCCGCCAGCCAGAGAGATCCTTCTCGTTGAAGAGCGCGGTGAATCCCTTGGGCGGCTCGGATGCCGCAAAACCGTTCAACACCGAAAGGCCCGCGGCCAAGCACAAAACTCCTAAAAAGGATCGGGATGAATGAAATCGAGAAAGGATGGAAGGCAGTGTTTTCATAATGTGATAACTGATCTTGGGCTGCGCCGGGTCAGAAACGCAAGCCAAACATCGGTCGATCACGTGTCCGGTCGTGTCAGGCAGTGCATCCACGAGAAGGCGTGTATCTGTTTCGCGTGGCTTCAAGATTCGGCGCTCCGATCCCTCCTCACGCCTCTTTCCCATCACCCTCTCCCCAGGGAGAGGGAATTCTGTCCTCCGCGACGGAAGAAATCGTATGCGTTTCCATTCCACGACCGCAGCCCTTGATTCCCCCTCTCCCTGAGGAAGAGGGCCAGGGTGAGGGGAAAGGCGGTTCAGATCCACAACGAACCGAGAGACTCTTATGCGCTAACTAATTGAGCAGATCCGAAGGCCCTGTTTGCCACACGAGCAGACGGATACGTGGATGAACAAGATTCCTGCCGAGACCGGTACGCAAAAATAGGGCGACTCCGTAACCGAACCGCCCTAGCCCCCTTCTTTGAAGCAACAATTGAGATTTATGGATGGATTTACGATTGTGCTTCCTTGCTGAGCACCGGCCATGCCGTCTCGACTTTGAGAATGGGCCGGGAGAAGGCGTGGACTTAATTCACCCACAGAAGTGGCGCAAGGCCCACAAACCAAGCATTTTGCGCGAGACTCCCAATTCGCCCTGAGCCGGTTATCGCTCTCGAGTCCGACGCTTGCTTTTTAGTTCCTCGCGAACTTGCTTTTGAATTCTCAGGATCGCCGCGATCTCTGACTCATTCGGTCCGGCGGATGTCGCATCGGTCATGGCCCCAAGAAATCGTTTCGGGATTTCCGCGCCGGCGACGTAGCTCAGCTTCGCGATCTTGCACATTTGATAGACATTGATCCGGAAATCCGGGCAAGTGCTTACCAGGCAGTAAGCGTCGGTCGGGGTCAGGCCATAGTCCGAGATCATCCAGTCCATGAGATTGATGGTGGCGGTTTCAACGGCGACCTCCAGCGGCTTGCACGCATGCACCGAGATGATCGACTCTGGCTTTTCAATGCGCATCCAGGGAACCCGTTTGCCTTTCACGACTTCCAGCCGCAGCCGGACCGTGGCTTTCGTTTCCGCCGCCGTCCCGGTGAATTCGGTATCCCCCTGACTCGCATGCACGTCGCCGAGGTAAAACAGCGCGCCGCGATGAAAAACCGGGAAGTAAACCCGATTGCCCGGAGCCACGTCGCGGATATCCAGATTGCCGCCCCACTCGCCCTGGCCGTCGATGCTCGTGGTGACTTCGCGGTCCGGCGCGACGCCCAAAGTGCCGATGAACGGAGTGACCGGCCACGAAATCCGTTCGTTGAAGTGCAAGGTGCCGTCGCGGGTGGTGCCGCTCGGACCAGGCGTGTGCCTGAAAATCCGCGTGGTGTAATCCGTGGACAATTCCGGCCAGCGCGTGGACTCGCCCAGCGGACCGCGCCGCGGTCCAATCGCGATCCAGGAATAATCGTCCACAAGAATGTCCTCGATGCTCACGACGAGCGTGTCGCCCCGTTCTGCGCCTTCGAGAAAGACCGGCCCGCCGATGGGATTCGCCTGAGCCGGGGTTCGATCAAAGCCTGGTCGTTTGGTCGGGATGGCTTTGTCTTCCGGGGTTTTGAAATAGCCGGTGCTGGCGTCGTAGGTCTCGATTTCGAAGGCTTCGCCTGGCTTGACGGACAACAAGGGTTTGTCTTCCCAGTCGAAGGCGTATTTGCGTGCTTGCTCGCGAGGGATGCGTTGCATGGGTGGAGCTTAGCAGTGGCCTCGACGCTCCTGCGAGACTCAAAGCGCAAGGCGCGCGAGCGACCCCGCCCGCAGAACGCTGGAACCGCGGGATTTGTCGCGCTTCAAACGCCATCGAAGCGCCGACGCGCTGCGGGCGAGGTCGCCCGCGCGCCAGTTCAGGGGTTCGCGGGGCGAGTCAGGGTGAGGGGGAAGGTGATGGTTGCAACCAGAACGCGACCACTGAAAACGGCGAAGACCCCACAAATGGTAGACCTTTGCGCCTCTTGCGCATTTTCGCGGCCAATCCTCGGGGGCGCTTTTTTGCCGCGCTGCCTCCAGGCACTTTGTACGGACGGTCCACGATAATCGCAGGCTTCATGCCAGCTCCTGGCAGCGATTCAGAGGGTCCTGCGGCCTGGCGTCCTCTGCGCATAAATTGTCCAATTCCGGATCAGTTCGTTTCGCGACCAACCATAGGCGCCTGCCAGGGCCTCCGATTCACCCGCCCCCTTTTTCAACAAGCTGACGAACTGAACGAAGCCGTTCGCATTCGTCTGGATCAGATACCGCACGAGGCTCTGCGCGATTCCGTAGTCGATCGCCGTCAATTCCTTCTTGTCGAAGAGCCGAGGAATCGCGTTCGGCTGGCGCAGGGCGTGACGCGCGCCTTCGACGTGCTTATGCGTGGCGTCCGACATAGGGACTAGCGTTGCCGCCATGAAATCGGCCAGCCCTTCTTCGACCCAGCGAGGCAGGGGGCGGTTGGAAATCAGCCGGTTCATGAACGCGTGCGTGCCCTCGTGGACCAACACCTCGTAGAACCTCCGCGTCGCCTCGGGTCGCGAGTCCCCGAAATCCCGCACCCCGCTGATCACGATGTGCGCGAAAGCGCCGCGCGTCGCGTGATACCCGTCCGCGTGCGACGCGGAGGAATTCGACCACGAGACGCGATCGATTTCCTTGGTGAATCGAAGGAAGTGGGCCGGTTCCCAGAAAATGTAGATGGGACACTTCCCGATCCACACCGGCTCGGTCTTGGCCAGATTGAATTGTGCGCGCAGCTTGGCGAACATTTCCTCGCAAATCCTCGCCAGGGCGGCGTCGTTGGATGGGTTCCATGCGCTGAAGATGAGGAAATGCTCCGTCTCCACGAGATGCAGGGTGGGCGCGATGGTCAGGCGGGTTTGCTCGGCCCATTCCATGGCCAGGAGACGATTTAGCGCAGCCTGCGCTGAGGAAGGCGGCGGGGAGCGCGGAGGGCTGGCGGCAATTCGGGACGCGCCGTTCGTTCCGGTTTCGCGCGGAGTTCGGGCGCTTGACGCGGCTGGAGCGGCTGGAGTGGATTGGCCGATCCATTGAAAGGCGAGCAAGAGAATCGCCAGAATCGCTTGCGAGAACGAAGACTTCGTTGGCTTCGTTACCTTCTGTAGAAATTCTGTCCTGTGCGTGGCCATCAGGTTTTGAAAGATTCAGCAGTTCCTCTGCCACGATCATAGGAAGCTTCCTGGTCCAAAAGGACCTGCTCACAGCCCCAGAACTTGGCGAATGCACGGTAGTCCCGGTTTTAGCCCGGATATTTCACACTCCTTCACGGGGAGCGCACGCGCCTCGCGTGCTGCTTGCGGCGCCTCGCCGCAATCTGGCACCTGGGATTTGAAACACTTTGAGGTGTTTGCCGACGCCGGACCCGTCGGCGAGGCGCCGACGGGGACACGCGAGGGCGCGTGTGCTCCCCATGGAGTGTGAAATATCCGGGCTAAAGGCGGGACTACGTACCGACAGTTCAGGGAGAGGGCCTCAAGTCCTCAGCCGTGACCGTGCGGAATCCACTCTGCTTCGCTATTTTGTTTCGCGGCGCGCGAGCACGGCGCCGCCAACGATGCCGGCATCGTCGCCGAGTTTGGACGCGATGATTTCGATTCCTTTGGCGGTACCGCCCAGCGCGTAGTCCTTCGCGGTCTCCACAATGATCGCCATCATGTCGTCCTCCAACGCGCAGATGATTCCGCCGCCCAGCACGACGACCTCCGGGTTGAGCAGGTTGATGACATTGGCAACGCCGATCCCGATGTATTCGGCGGCTTCTTCGATGAGCTTTTCGAGAAACTTGTCGCCTTTGCGGAGCGCCTTGCGGAGGTCACCGCTGCGCATGTCCAGGAGGTCGTCGCTCAGGATGTCGGTCAGGATGGTTTTCTGGCCGTCTTTGACTGCGGCCTGGATTCTTCGAAAGATGGCCTGCCGGCTGGCGAGGGCCTCGAAGCAGCCGCGATTGCCGCAACTGCACTTCGGCCCGGCCACTTCGATGATCATATGGCCAATCTCACCCGCGGAGCGGTTGAACCCCGAATAAGGCTTGCCATTTAAGATCAGGCCGGCGCCGATCCCGGTGCCAATGAAAATTCCGACCACGTCCTTCGGCTTGGACTGCAGTTCGCACTCATAGACACCCAGAGTGCACACGTTGCAGTCGTTCTCCACAAACACCGGCACGTCGAGAATCTTCTCCAACTCCTTCTTCAACGGCGCGTCTTCCCAGCCCAGATTGGGCGCGACCTTCACATGGCCGGTCTCGGGATCGACGGGGCCTGGCGCGCCGACTCCGACGCCTTTGACTTTCTTGAGGTCGAAGTCGCACTCGTCCACCGCGTCGCGCACGCACCGGGCAATACGCTCGATCACTGCTTCCGGCCCGCGCTGGGCTTTGGTGCTGATCTTGGCGCGTCCGGCGCACTTGAGGTTGTGGCTGAAGACGCCGGAGAGGATTTTCGTCCCGCCGAGATCAACCCCGACATAATAATCCTGCTTGCCGCCGGATTCACCCATATGCCTTCAGGACTGCTGGCTCCATTCAGCACAAGCCCCGGCCAAGGTCAATGGGGAAATGGGGAAAGAGGCAGCAATTCTCCTTTCGGCCACGATCGGGTCATTCACACCGCAGCTTCAAGGGCCGGTCCCTTGCCGGAGCGATTCCTCGGTCCGCTGAATCAACGACTCGACAAATTCCGTTCCGTTTGGCCGCATGCCGTGGCCCGTGAAAACGATGTCCGGACGCCAGGCGAGCAGTTTGTCGCGGATCACGGCCACCACACTCCGTGCCTTGTCCCGGTCGCCCCAGCAACGGTGGAGAATATCCTGGTTCTCGAAACCGAGATCGCCCGTGAACGCAATCCGTTTGCCGCCCAATTCAACCTTGTAAATCGTCAGATCGAAGCTGTGGCCCGGCACGAAAAGGGCGCGAAACCTCAAGCCGGACACTTCAAATTCCGTTTCATCGCCCACGCGCGTGAGTGGCAGCGCCATGTCCAGCGGGCGCGGCGGAAAAATCCCGTAATCTGTCAGCATCGGCATCAGCCAGGTCAGGGTCAGGGCAGCCGATTTGGGGCCGACGATTTGCGCGCCCGCGGTACGCCACAGATACGCGCCGCCGCAATGATCGCCATGGCTGTGCGTGTGGAGGACGTGCGTGACGCGTTCGACAACGAGAGCCCGCAATCGCGCCTGCGTGATCGAAAAACCGGACACGCCACCGGCATCCACCAGAACCGCTTCGCGGCCATTGCTGACAATCCAGATGTCGCCCACGTAAGCATGTTCGCTCTGTGGAATACGGCCTCCCTGGAAAATCGGCAAACCAGCGACCACTTCCGACGGCGGCCGAGTCAAGGGCGGCACGGCGGCGGCGGGAATCGACTTGTTCCACGCCATCGCGCCGCTTGCTTCCAAATGCAAGAGCCGCCCTTCCGCCGTTCCGGCCACCGCGAAAGCGCCATCGTTGCTCCAGGCAACTCGCGCCGGACCGCCAACGTCAAGTTTTGCCGCTGCTCCGCCGCCGCGCTCCACGAGGTAGATTCTCCCGTCCCAGCACGAGACCAGCGCAGATCCGTTCGCCGGAGAGAGCGCGAAGTCTGCGACGGCATCCGGGAATTCGAAGGCCACGGTTGTCTGGTCTTCGATCCCGATGCGATAGACCGTGCGGGCCGGCGAATCGATCGGCAGCCACACGGCGCCCGCCATGCCGCGCGCAAACCAGGCCGCGGGCCAGCACCAGATTTCATCGCCACGGTTGCCAAAACTCACTTCAAACATTCCCTCGGTGGGCAGCCACTCGCGGTAGAGTTCGCGGCCTTCGCCATCGAACACGCGCAATCGCCCGGGTTGCCTGGGCAGAAAGTTCAGGACGTGAATTGGCGGGTCCCATTGGCCGATCGCAGGCGCGCTGCGCACCCAACCCCAGATGGCGTGTTCAACGATGGCCACCCGCGAGCCGTCGCGGTTTAGCGCCACGGCTGAAGCGGCGCGGCCTGGCGCGAGTGCGTCAGGCGCAAGTCGAAAGTTTTTCGCCAGATCGCCAAAGTCCTGAGCCGGATCGGGTAGCGCTGGCGGGGCGTTCGTGAGACTGGGAGGCGCGGACCAGAGCCGCTCGTTCGGCCTGACGCGCCATACGCTGACCGCATCGGCATGGGTTGGGAGCCCTGGAATGGATCGTGAAAAACCAAGCCAGCCAAACGCCACGCGTGTTCCATCCAGGCTGGACGCCATGCGCATGGCGCGGGCGGTGGGCAAAAGATTCTGGTCCGCGAAGCGCAATGGCGTGCGCCGGCCTTCGGCATCAAGAAACTGCGCCGGCGGCTTGAAAATCCAATCCGGGCCGCGCACGAACAGCTCTCCGAATGTGCTCGCGAACCAACCGGTGCGCCAGTCGCCTGCGCCCGGACGCAGCCGCGCCAGTTGGCCGTCGCGCGAATCGGCTTCGACAAGATCGTCCGTCAGATTCCCCGACCAGAGATTCTCAGCCTGTCCAAACCACACCGTGGGGTCCGGCGAAGTCACGCGGGAGCAGGCCAATCCAACGGCCAGGGCCCGCCCGCGCGGCAACGTGACGGCCTGCATCGGCGCCCAGGGCGGGAAGTGGCGCTTGGCGAGGATCGTTCCGTCGGGCGCAAACTGCCATACGTTGGCGTCGTGGCTGAACGCCATTGTGCCGACCGTGATGAGTTTTCCGTCCGCGCTGATGTCGATGGCGGAGACCGCCTGAGGCGCGAGAAAACGGCCTTGTGCCGTGACGTCGGGTACTTGTGACGAACGGGGGTGCGGAGCGATCTGCAACTCTCGGATGGCCGGGGCGGCCTTGGCGCAGTTCGCGAAAACTCCGGCAAGACACAGCGAAACGACCGCGGCAACGCCGGGGTTTTTCAGCCGTTGACGGAGGGAGAAGCGGGGCTGGTTCATGGGATGATTGGATGACAGGATTGTTGGACATTTGCGCACCGGCCGCGACAAACTTTTTGACCACGTGAGGCCAACGATCAGGCTACTCTACCGGTTAAGAGATTCTCCCTCGAACTCCCTCGAATTGCGCGTGGATTTGGGTCTTGCCAGGCGGGCCGAAAGCCTGCCCTACTTTCTAGAGACTGGGTATGACGTCAATCGCTTGGTTCTCACTCCTCTCATTGCTGTTAACCCTGGGGTTTCCCTTTGTCTCGGCGGCGACCCCCAAGGCCAGCAAACCCAATGTCATTTTCATTCTAGCCGATGATCTGGGCTACGGAGACGTCGGTGCCTTCGGCCAAAAGAAAATCCGCACGCCGAACCTCGACCGGCTGGCCGCCGAAGGCATGCGCTTCACCCAGCATTACTCGGGCAACGCCGTATGCGCGCCCTCGCGCTGCGTGCTCATGACCGGCAAACATCCGGGCCATGCGTTCATCCGCGACAATCGAGCGACTCCTCCAGAAGGCCAATACCCGATCCCGGCGCACACTGTGACACTGGCGAAACTCCTCCAGGAACAAGATTACGTGACCGGCGCGTTTGGCAAATGGGGATTAGGCGGTCCGGGCAGCACCGGCGAACCCTTGAAGCAAGGGATCAACCGTTTCTTCGGCTACAATTGTCAGAGCATCGCGCACAATTACTATCCCACTTCCCTCTGGGACAACGCGCAGCGCGTGATGCTCAACAACCCGGCGTTTTCCGCCCACCAAAAAATGCCGGTCGACGCGGACCCAAACGATCCCGCCAGTTACGCGCGATACATGGGAAGAGATTACGCGCCCGACCTCATCGGCGAACAAGCACTGCGGTTCATCCGCGAGAACAAGGATCGACCGTTCTTTCTCTATTATCCGACAACGGTTCCCCACCTGGCGCTGCAAGTCCCGGAAGATTCGCTCGCGGAGTATTTCGGCCAGTTCCCCGAAGAGCCTTACACCGGGGACAAAAACTATTTGCCGCACCGCACGCCGCGCGCGGCGTATGCGGCCATGGTCGCGCGCATGGATCGCGAAGTCGGACGCGTCATGGCCCTAGTTCAAGAGCTGAGCCTGGACGAGGAAACCATTTTCGTTTTCAGCTCCGACAACGGCCCGCTCTACAATCGGCTGGGCGGCACCGACACCGATTTCTTCAATTCGGCGCACGCGTTTCGCGGGCGCAAAGGCTCGCTTTATGAAGCGGGCGTGCGGGTTCCCTGCATCGTGCGTTGGAAGGGCCGCATCGCCGCGGGCGGGACTTCCGAGCGTGTCACCGGCTTTGAGGACTGGATGCCCACCCTGCTGGAACTCATCGGCGCCAAACGGGCGACGCCGAAGAACGTCGATGGAATCAGTTTCGCGCCGACGTTGCTGGGCCGAACACAAAAGCCGCGTCTGTTCTTGTATCGCGAGTTCCCCGCGTACGGCGGGCAGCAATCCGTGCGCGTGGACGACTGGAAGGCCGTTCGCCAGAACCTGAATCCGCTCAAGAAACAGCCCGCGCCCGCCATCCGCACTGAGCTTTACGACCTCGCGCGCGACCCCAACGAATCAAAGGATGTCGCGGCCGAGCATCCGAAGATTGCGGCAAAGCTGGAGAAGATTATGCGCGAACAACACGCCGCCTCGAAGGAATTTCCCATCCGCGCGCTGGATGGCGATTGAGCGAGTGAGTTATGGCATCGTCCAAGCACGTTCTTATCATCGGCGGCGGGGTCATTGGTCTCTGCACCGCATATTACCTCGCGCGGCGCGGACATCGCGTCACCATGGTGGATCGGGAATCGCCCGAACACTGGGGTTGTTCCTATGGCAACGCCGGCATGATTGCCCCGAGCCACTTCGTGCCGCTGGCCGCCCCGGGCATGGTCGCGCTCGGTCTCAAATGGATGTGGAACCCGGAAAGCCCCTTCTACATCAAGCCGCGCTTGCAATGGGATTTGCTAAGCTGGGGCTGGAAATTCTATCGCGCCGCCAACGCCCGGCGTGGCGCTCAAGCCGCCCCGGTGCTGCGCGACCTCAGTTTGGCCAGCCGCGCGTGCTTCGAGGACCTCGTTGAGCTTCCGGACAACAATTTCGGCCTGGTGAAGAAGGGCCTGCTGGCGCTCTGCAAAACCGAACACGCCTTCGAGGAGGAAGCGAAGGCCGCCGAGCAAGCCCGCGCGCTTGGTCTCCCCGCCGAAGTGCTGGACGCCAGGCAAACCGCCAAGCTCGATCCCAATGTCCGCATGGACATTTGCGGCTCAGTGTATTTTCCACTGGACTGCCACCTCACGCCGCAACGTTTCATGGCGGGCTTGCAGCAACAACTCATCAAACTCGGCGTGCAGATTTCTTGGAACACCGAAGCTACCGGATTCACGCGTCACACCTCACGCATCACGTCCGCGCAAACTTCCCAAGGCGACTTGTCTGCCGACGAGTTCGTCATCTGTGGCGGCTCGTGGTCGCCGATTCTGGCTCGCCAGTTGCAGCTTCGGCTTCCGATGCAGGCCGGCAAAGGCTACAGCCTGACGCTGCCCAAGCCGCGCCAACTCCCCACCCTTTGCGCCATCTTCACCGAAGCGCGCGTGGCCGCAACGCCGATGGGGTCTTCGCTACGCTTTGGCGGCACCATGGAAATTGCGGGGCTCAACGAAGAGATCAATCCGGTCCGCGTGCAAGGAATCATCAAATCTGTGCCGCGCTATTATCCGGATTTTTCGGCGGAAGATTTCAAGGACGTTCAACCGTGGAGCGGGTTGCGGCCCGTTTCGCCGGATGGCTTGCCGTATGTGGGCCGCGTCCGGCGCTACACAAATCTTTCCATCGCCACGGGCCACGCCATGCTGGGTCTCAGCCTGGGACCGGTCACGGGCAAACTAATGGCCGAAATTCTATCGAAGGAAAGGCCGTCCATCGACACCACCTTGCTGGATCCGCAACGATACGGATAGTGGATCTCTCACCGTCGAGAGAAGAGGGAATCTCCGGAGAGTCTGTCGGAAGGGATTTCTTTTCTTGCTGTCGTCTCGGCTTTCAGCCACTGAACACATCGAATCAGCCTGCATCGCGACGCGCGACGCCGCGAGCGGTTCATCCACGAGTTGTCGGCGATTGGTCCCCTGGTAACGCGGAGTTGCATTCTATCAGTATCGCCTGAAA
>Ga0233424_10001543_pt1 | contig 19505 bp, 17 predicted proteins | sample Watercolumn_Towu_FD_181011 | JGI IMG/M metagenome (GOLD analysis project Ga0233424, IMG submission 181011) | Freshwater microbial communities from Lake Towuti, South Sulawesi, Indonesia - Watercolumn_Towuti2014_125_MG | ecosystem: Environmental > Aquatic > Freshwater > Lake | place: Indonesia...
TCGAGCCACGAGACGTGGTTGGGCAGGAGGAGCACGGGACCGGGCGTATCCAGGCCGCCCGTGTTGTGCGCCTTGAATCCGAAAAGCAACCGCAGGATGTACCGCAGGAGCTTCCTCATATGAAAATCATCTGGCCCGCACGCGATAGAATCGCCGCGCGCCGGAATCCATCGGCGAGACGGCCCGGAATTTTCCGCTTTCGGGCAGCGGCGAAATCGAGGCCGTGAAATCAGTCGTCCAAGCCCCGTCCACGACGCTCGCGCTTTCCAGATCAAATCCCGAAGCTGCCGTCCCTGTCGCCTCGAAGTCGATCTGCAACTGACTGCTGGAAAGCCTTTCGACCCCGATGATTCGAACGAATGGACTCGAACTTCCACCGCTCTGCGCCGTAACCAATTTCGCCGGTCCCCAGGGCATGGCACGGCTCGCGAATCTTCCGCGCACGCGCAATGCGTAATCGCCGCTCTCCCGAGGATTGAACACGAACGCGGCGCCGGACGAAACATGGCTCACGACTTCGTCCAGCAGTTCGTCGGCATCGGTCACGCCGATGTCATCAAGGTAAAAGCCCACGCCAGGATCGGTGTCCGCCAGGAATGATCCGCTCCCGAAATCGAACCGGAAGCGAACGCGGATTTCCTGTCCGGCAAAGCGGCCCAACGGAATCGTCTGCAGGCTGAAGGAACTTTGTCCGCTGCTTTCGGCGCCGACTTGAAGCCACACATCCTGCCAGGTGGCGCCGCTGTCGATGGAGACTTGCGCTTTGGCGGTTTGCGCCGTGCCCGCCCAGCCCAGACGGCTGGAGAATACCAACTGGGAAGTTCCGCTGAGCCGGTAAAGCCGTTTGAGGGTCAACACCTGATCTTCTTTTTGCGGATGAGCCAGGTGGAAAGAGAAACGGCCTGCGGCCCTGACTGCGGAGTCGATCACGTCGTAGCCGGCTGATGCGACGATCTCGATCTTCGCGGTTCCGTTCTCCGCGCCTTCCCCCTCAGTGGCGGCGATCCTTTTGTTCTGCTTCCACTCGTAACTTTGGGCGCCGCCCACGACCGTGAACTGGTATCGGTTGCTCTGACCGACGGCGGGTTGCTCCGGACCGGACACAAGCGGCGGCGAATAGACCGGAGTGAAATCGACTTTCACATTTTGATTGTTGGCGACCACGGCGTTTTTCCTGACCTCCGAGGCACCCAGCAAACCAAAGGTGGCGGTGTAGGTTCCGTTTCCCGGCACCGGAACGGAATAACCTCCCGAAGCGGCGCTGACGGCGTAGAACTGCGAGCCTAGCACCAAGATTGTCGCGCCTTCGATGCCTTCTCCAAGGTCGTAGAAATTGTTTTGGTTCAAATCGTAATAAGCAACCCCGGTCACGAGCGGAGTGAGATTTCTGCGGCTCGCGAAATCTTGGGTGATTAATTGCGGCCCGACCTTCCCGTTGCTCGCCACGATCGCGCCGATCCCAATCTCCCGATAGACCGGGTCGTGAATGGTGTTGCGATGGCCGGGGGGATTCTGCACGCCGCCGACGCTGGTCTCGCCGACGCCCCAATCGATGTCGAACGCGGCGTGTCCGTGCGAGACCGAACGGGCGTTGGAGAAGACATTTTCGCCGTAGGCGTTCCATGGATAGCCCTGGGCGGTGATGCGGTCGCCCGTCGTGCTGCCATTGCGGCCGGCGTGACCCTGGAATTGATTCGTCAGCATGTCCAGGCTGTGCAAGCGGGCCGCGGCGCTCAGGTTGGCGTTCAAAGAAAGGGGTGGCGCCGGATTGATCGCGTTGAAATCGGCCACCAATTTGTCGAGATCAACTTTGAAATCCTCCAAATCCCGCCGCACATCCGGATCGTTCAGGGTGCGGAAGCGTTCGCCTTCGGCGGCCGGATTGGCGCGAGACCGATTGATCAATTCCAGGTAGAGCTGTTCCTCGTCCGTCGGATTCCCGATGGAATAGATGGTTAATCCGACCGGAATACTGAGCAGCCGCGCGCTTTCCCTCTGGCTCCAAACCGCAGGGAATTCACGGATTTGCGGAGGCGGCGGAATCGGCGGCGTCGGACGGACGTGCCGGGAGAATCGCGCGGTCGCGGGAGCATCAGCGGGCGTTTCAGCAAAAGTTTGCGAGCAGGAGCCCACGCAGAGTGTCGAGGCCAGAATACTTCCAAGCTTCATGCTGGCTTAAGCGTAGCCTCCGGCCCGCAGCGTGGCAATCCACCTGGATTCAAACGTGAGCAGTAATCAGTAATCATTGTTCAGTGATCAGTTCAAGATGAGACCGGAGGAAAACCGTAATGCTCGGTCTTGCCCGGAAGACGGCCTGATCGTAGCGCAGATTTGCAATCTGCTGTATCGCGGAATTGCATTCCGCAAGGCACCGGCAAATTCCCGCGCCTTTGAATTTCCGGAGCGCCGCCGATTTCAAATCGGCGATACGGCAGAGTGCAACTCTGCGATACGCCTTCGGGCCGCGCCCCGCTCTCGTCCTCATTCAGAGATGCGCCCGGCATTACGGAAAACCGTCGAAAACCATTGCGCCTGGTCGTCCAATTCCGATACCAATAGAGAAACCCGTATGAGCGCAAACCCTTCATCGGCCCAGTCCATGTCTTCTTCGTCGCAGAATCCGGCGCCGTCCCACGCGCGCTACTGGGTCATCATGTTCGCCGTGACGCTTTCGATCATCACCTACATCGACCGCGTCTGCATTTCCAAAGCGGCGCCGCTCATGATGAACGAGATGGGTTTGACGAAGGAACAGATGAGCCTGGCCTTCTCAGCCTTCACCTTGTCGTATGCCCTGTTCGAGATTCCCGGCGGATGGTTGGGCGACAAAATCGGGCCGCGGCTGGTTTTGATGCGGGTGGTGATCATGTGGTCGATCTTCACCGCGTTGACAGGATGGGCGTGGGGCTTGGGATCGCTGCTGGTTTTTCGCTTCTTCTTCGGCATGGGCGAGGCCGGGTGTTTTCCGAACCTGACCAAAGCGTTCACCATCTGGTTGCCTCAACCGGAGCGCGTCCGCGCTCAAGGCATCATGTGGATGAGCGCCCGCTGGGGCGGCGCGTTCACGCCGCTGTTGGTCGTCTGGGTGCTGACCTTCATGTCGTGGCGATGGGCGTTCGTAACCTTCGGAGCGCTGGGGATCGTCTGGGCGTATTTCTTTTTCCGTTGGTTTCGCGATAACCCTCGTTTTCATCCGAGCGTGAATGCCGCCGAGTTGGCCGTGATTGGCAATCCGGACCAGAACGCCAGCGGCCACGGCAAAGTTCCCTGGGCCAAATTCGTGCAGAGCCGCACGGTCTGGCTGCTTTGGCTGCAGTACTTTTGCATGTCCTACAGTTGGTATTTTTACATCACGTGGATGCCCACTTATGTGGACGAGCGTTATCCAACGCTGGGCCCGTGGGAGCGCGCCTTGCTGAATTGCATCCCGCTTTTTTTCGGCGGATTGGGATCGATCTTTTGCGGCCTCATCTCGACGCCGATTTCCCGCACCCTGGGTCTGGCCCGGACGCGCCAATTGATGGCGGTGATCGGCCTGATTGGCGCGGCCGTCACCTTGGTCCTGGCGACCAGGCTCAGGAATCCCGTTCTCGCCATGCTCGCGGTGGGGATGGCCAGCTTCGGAAATGATCTGGCGATGCCAGGCGGCTGGGGCGCTTGCATGGACGTCGGCGGCAAGTACGCCGGCTCCCTTTCGGGCAGCATGAACATGATGGGCAATCTCGGCGGCGTCGTCGCTCCTCCGGTGGTGACCTGGGTCTTGAAGATAGCGGGCGGGAATTGGGACTATAATTTCTACGGGTTTGCGTTCGTGTATTTGATCGGCGCCATCTGCTGGTTTTTCATAGACCCGGTCACGCCGTTGGAGGAGCAGGTCGCTGACCGGGGTGCGGCGCAGCGACTCTCAAAAGCGCCTGATTGTTGAGGCACCTCAGTTTGGGACAGGCAATCTCCCTCCAGCTTCCCGCGCTCTGAGTTTCCACCGTTGCCTCCTGTGGAAGAAACAGGAGCAAAGGGAGGGAACAGAACCGCGCGCTTCAACAGAAGGAGCGGCACTCCGCTTATCCCGAAAAACGAGGTGGGAGCACACGCGCCCTCGCGTCCAGCCGGATTGCGCTTGCTAAGCCGTAACAATTCAATAGCGATGGGGAGCGCACGCGGCTCGCGGGCTGTGTTCGGCAGCTCGCCGAACACTTCCGCACAGACAGCCCGCGCTCACTTTTAAGTGATCGGAAAATGCGCCGAGAAAAGTCGCCGCCGGGCCGGCGGCGAAGGCACGCGAGCCGCGTGCGCTCCCCAACCGATTTAGTTGATACGGCTAAGGCACTGTGTCCTCCGCACTCTTCACACCGCGATGTTTTCCGCGAGGGCGCGGAAAACTGCACCCGAGGCGGGTGCGCGCCCCATCCAACTTCGGTTTTCGGGCTTACGTATCCACCTGTTGGATGTCCAACATGCGCGCATGGACGCCTGTGAAGTCGATGGATGACTGCTTCCGCGAGCCGCTCACTCCCCCGGATAACCGGCTACAGGCGGACCCGAGTCGGGTTCACGAAAATGGCTTACGCGAAGCGCTGAGGGCCGCAGCGCCATCACGTGAGCATCGTAGAAAAGCCCGTTGAAACGTCCGTCGTGACGCGGCGGGTAATGGCTGACTGCATCAAACGGCAGCCACGGCGGGCGCGGCGGCGCCGGCACACGCGAGTCCGAGCATCCTGGACTGCGCCGATGGTCCCACACGATGAGCCGGTCGCTCGGCTGCGTGACGAAAGAGTCCGGCTGGAGCATGGGGCTGCCGGTGCAGTAATTCATGCCGTAACCGCATTGCCATTGCTTTTCGACCGGGCATTTGAAGATGTTCGTGGTCTCAAAGAATCCATACAGAAGGCCGTTCTTAAAACCGGCGCCTGGTGGTGCGTCGGGCAATTGCGTTGGGTCGTACGGTGCCCACCACTGTTCGTTCGGACCGCTCGGCGGCGGGTTGTTCGGGCCATTGCCGCTCGGCACGCCTGCGCTGAGCCCATGGGGATCATTGGGCGTATCCGGGAAAGAGCGGTAGGGAACGTTGCGGTCCTCGTAATCGCCTCGGTACATCGTGTAGGCGAGGCCGATTTGCTTGAGGTTATTGAGGCACTGGATCTGCCTGGCCCTCGACTTGGCCTTCGACAGCGCCGGCAACAGCAAGCCGGCCAAGATGGCAAGGATCGCAATGACCACCAACAGCTCGATCAAAGTAAAGGCAAGTGTTTGCGGAACCTTCATGACTTCGGTCCAAGGTCCGGCGACGAATACGCCCGCCGAACAATCGGGTTGAATTTGGGCGAACCGATATATTCTGTCAAGTATATCGGAGCAGTTGATTGAACCCAGCCTGAAAACATGAGAGCCTCGACGCATGCCGAAGAAATCAGCCGGCTTTCTTCTCCGTCCGCGGTTCCGGGTCGAGCACGGCCCGGATATCGCCCTGGGGCCCGGCAAAGTGGAACTGCTGGAGCGGATTCGCGAAACCGGCTCCATCGCCGAAGCGGCCAAGCGCATGGAGATGTCCTACATGCGCGCCTGGACGCTTGTGAAGACGATGGAAGATTGTTTCCGCGAGCCGCTCATTCAAGTCGCCCGGGGCGGCGCCCGTCATGGCGGCGCGCGCCTGACGGAAGTTGGCGAAAAAGTAATCGCGCTTTATCGCTGTTTGGAGGAGCAAAGTGCGTCCGCGACGGCTGATACCTGGCACGAGCTGCAGCAGCTACTTCGTTCTTAGATCGTGTCCGTGTTCCTTGTGGATGCCCAGTATGAGGAAGATTGCGTTCGGCCGGAACTCCTGCTGGAATTCAGTTCACAGCATGGAACTCTATATCTTGCGGCACGGCATTGCGAAAGCGCGCGAGCTTTCGGGAGGGAAAGAGGACGGCGAACGCGCCCTGACTCGGGAGGGCAAACAGAAAATGAGGCGGATCGCCGAAGGGATGAAGGCGCTGGATTACTCGTTCGATCTCATTCTGACGAGCCCCTTGCGCCGGGCTGAACAGACGGCCGCCATTGTCGCGCGCGTGCTGTGCCTCAAGAAGCGCGTCAAGATTCTCCCTGAACTCGAGGCCGGGAGCAGAACCAAGGAACTGATCGAGGCTTTGCGGCAGGCCGCAAGTTCGTTCGAGAGGGTTCTCCTCGTTGGACACGAACCGGACTTGAGCCGCCTGATCGTCAGGTTGGTCACGGGCGGATCGGATATGGCGATGACGCTGAAGAAAGGAGGCTTGTGCAAGCTCACGCTCACCACGCTTCGACAGGACCAGTGCGCGGTGCTGGAATGGTCAGCGCCTCCAAGCCAATTGGCGCGAATCCGGTAGCCCACGCTTCAATCGAGCGGTTTGCGCCGAGGCCAACGGTCAAACCTGCATAATCGAGTTGAAACCGCCGTAAGGATTGGCGGTATGTTCGGAAGCTTTCGGGTCATCCGTCCATTGCCCGTCCACGACGAGACGGTATTCGTAGCGGCCTGGCTGGAGCGACAATTCGACTCCCCATTTTCCGTCCCCGTGAGCAACCAGAGCGTTGGCCCGGGGATCCCATCCGTTGAAGGAGCCCGCAATGAAGACCTCGCGAGCTGCGGGGTTCAAATATTCCACCCAGATCTTTCCCGATGACGAAGAGCCAAGGCCGCGCGCCGTGGCAGAAGACGATCGCTTCTTCCCAGATTTGCCTTTCGATTTTGGCGTTGCGCTTTGATCCGGAGCGACGTTCCCGCTTCCGTCCTGGCCCGACCCTACGGATATCGGGTTTGAATTGGCTGGGTTTTTCATGAGAATCCTTTCGTTGAGCTTCTGCATCGCTGAATTTCTTCCGCCATGATTTGACCGTGCCACTCACCGAAAACGGAACATCGTTGGTGGTTTGCCCCTGGATCGAACTTGCTGAAGTTGGACTTGATACGCAAGAACCGCTTCCGGGTCCGATCAGGAATCTAGGAGGCTTGGCCTCACTTTGCAAATATTGAAATTGGACGCATTGGACGACGAGCGGAACGGAGAGAGCGGCAGATGGCAGGTTTTCCCTGCCATTGCTGGTTGCGGCGTCGGGACGGCGTGCTTGGTCTCCCGCCTCGTTCACTTCCCCATCAGCACTGCCGCCCCGGAAACCTTGCCGGCTCGGACACAATCCAGCGCGCGATTCGCTTCGACGAGCGGGAAAGCTTCCGTGTGGGTTCGCACCGGCACCCGGGGCGCCAAGGCGAGAAACTCTTCCGCATCCAGGCGAGTGAGGTTCGCCACCGAACCCAGCGTGCGTTCCAACCAAAGAAGGCGGTAGGGAAATGAGGGGACATCGCTCATGTGGATTCCGCCGCAAACCACCGCCCCTCCCTTCCGGACCGCGCGCAACGCCGCAGGAATCAAATTGCCAACGGGCGCGAAAATGATCGCCGCATCCAGAAGTTCAGGCGGGGACCGATCCGACTCTCCTGCCCAAACTGCGCCAAGGCTTAACGCAAATTCTTGTCCTGGTCTGTCGCCAGGACGGGTAAAGGCGAAAACCCGCCGGCCTTGATGCCGGGCCACTTGCGTGACGATGTGCGCGGCCGCGCCAAAACCGTAAATTCCCAGACGCTCCGCATCTCCGGTTTTGACCAGCGAGCGGTAACCGATCAGGCCCGCGCAAAGCAGGGGTGCGGCTTCGGTGTCGGAGTATGAAGCCGGAATCGGAAAACAGAATCGTTCGTCCGCCACGGTGTACTCGGCGTAACCGCCGTCGATCGTATAGCCGGTAAATTTCGCTTCGTCGCAAAGATTCTCCTGTTCGGAACGGCAGAACCGGCATTTCCCGCAAGTCCAGCCCAACCACGGAATACCGACGCGATCCCCGATCTGGAATCTCTCGGTGGCCTCCCCTTTCTCCACGACCGTGCCGACGATTTCGTGGCCTGGGATGAGCGGCAGCCTGGTATCAGGAAGCTCGCCATCGACGAGGTGGAGATCGGTCCGGCAGACCGCGCACGCCTTGACACGCACCAACACCTGTCCGGGACTGGGGCGGGGAATCAGGCGTTCCTTGAGGCAAAGCGAGCTGCGGGCGGCTTCTAAGACCATGGCGTGCATGGCCTAATTCGATTGACCAGCAATCAAAAAACTTCAAGCCTTACCGCAATGGATGCTTATCCTCATGACTCGACACATGCGGGGCCTGCCCCGGGACCCGCTCGACCGAGCGGTTGGCAGAAGCTGAAGAAAGCGTTGGTGCCCTTTGCGGCGGTCGGCTACTTGCTGGTGAAATTCAAGGCAGTCCTGTTTGGGGTGCTGAAATTCTTACCGGTGTTGCTGAAGACGGGCGGCTCAATGTTCGTGTCGATCTGGTTCTACGCGCTGAGCTGGGGCTGGTGGTTTGCGCTGGGGTTTGTTCTCTTGATCTTTGTTCACGAGTGCGGGCATCTGGTGGCTGCCAGACGGCTCGGACTCAAGGTGGGGGCCCCAGTTTTCATTCCATTCATGGGCGCGTTCATCGCGTTGAAGGAAGCGCCAAAAAACGCGTGGGTAGAAGCGCAAGTTGGCATTGGCGGCCCGTTGCTCGGCACGGCCGGCGCGGCCTTGTGCTTTGTCATTTATCTTCTGACGGGCCATCGTCTGTTTTCGGCGCTGACTTACACCGGTTTCTTCCTGAATCTCTTCAACCTTGCGCCGGTGGGCTTTCTCGATGGCGGACGAGTCGCGACGGCGTTGTCTCCCTGGCTATGGATGATTGGCATCGCCGTCATTGGTTACCTGATGGTGACGCATTTCAGTTTCATCCTTTTGTTCATTTTCGTCTGTTCATTGCCCAGGGTGATCTCGCTTTTTCGGAGAAAGACCGACGAAGAAATCCGCTACTTCGAGGTGACTCCGAACCAGCGTTGGATCATGGCCATGCTTTACTTTGGCCTGGTCGCGTTCCTGGTCCTGGGCATGAAACTCTCTCACGTCCGCCCCATCTGAGCCGTAACTATTCAGTGAGATGGAAGGCTCGCCCTCACCTCGGCCCTCTCCCCCAGGGAGAGGGTGAGGGCGATTCACATCCTCAATGAATAGATACGGCTGAGATTGGACTACGCTCAAACTCCTTTGCCCTGTGCAATCGAAGTATTCACAGTTTTAACGATTTAGTCCGACTGATGAGGTTTGCGAATTGCCTTCGCCGCCATTCCTCAGGTATTGGTATGCCCCGTCAAGCCTATGGACAACTCAGAGCGACTCCAGGAACCCGCGCGGCGCGACTTTGTCAAGAAGGCGGGATCCATAGTGATTGGCGGCCTGGCGGGCGCCATCCCGACCGGCGCAGCGTTGACCGTTTTCCTGGATCCGTTGCAACGCAAGGGCCAGAGAAGTGAGCTCGTCCATGTCGCATCCCTCGATTCATTGCCGTCCGATGGTACGCCGCGCCAGTTTTCCGTGGTCGCGGATCGGACAGATGCCTGGAACAAGTCTCCGCGCGTGCCGATCGGCGCGGTTTATCTTCGCAAGACCGAAACAAACCAGGTCATCGCGCTGAACGTGGTTTGCCCGCACGCGGGATGTTTCGTGGAGTTCAACTCTTCGCGAAAGGTTTTTTCGTGTCCCTGCCACAACAGCCGGTTCTCGCTGGATGGAGCGATTGCGGATCGCAAGAGTCCGAGCCCGCGCGCGCTGGACGCTCTCGAAGTTGAGATTCGCAATCAATCGGAAATCTGGGTGAAGTTTCAAAATTTCATCGCCGGCCACGCGGAGAAAATCCCGGTTTCATGAAAGCGCTCCTCGATTGGCTGGATCAACGCACGGGTTACCGCCGGATCGTTCGCTACAGCCTCTATGAGAACATACCCGGCGGCGCGCGCTGGCGGTATGTCTGGGGCAGCACACTGGTTTTCACGCTCACGATTCAATTCGTCACAGGTTTGTTTCTCTGGATGGCCTACAGCCCCAGCTCGCAGACGGCGTGGGAAAGCGTCTATTTCATTCAGTACGAGATGACCGGCGGCTGGTTGTTGCGCGGCATTCATCATTTCACGGCTTCGGTCATGAACGTGCTGCTGGTGCTGCACTTGATGCAGGTCGTGATCGACGGAGCGTATCGAGCGCCGCGAGAATTCAACTTCTGGTTCGGGATCGGTCTGTTGCTCTTGGTATTGGCCCTTTCCCTGACGGGGTACCTGTTGCCCTGGGACCAAAAAGGATACTGGGCCACGAAAGTGGCCACCAATATCGCGGCCATAGTTCCCATCGTTGGGCCGGCCATCCAAAAACTGATCATCGGCGGCTCAGACTACGGGCATCATACCCTGACCCGCTTCTTCGCTCTGCACGCGGGCGTGTTGCCCGCGACGGTCATCGTGCTGCTGGTCTGGCACATTTTCCTGTTCCGACGACACGGCATCACGGCGAAGGATCCCAAAAGGAAACCGGACGAATATTTCTGGCCGGACCAGGTCTTAAAGGATGCGGTCGCGTGCCTGGCAGTCATGGCCACCATTCTCTTTCTCGTGCTTCGTCCGTGGCTCTTCAACACCGGCGAGGATCTGGGGGCCGAGCTGGCCGCACCGGCGGATCCTTCCGAAACATATTCCGCGGCGCGGCCCGAATGGTATTTCCTGTTCTTGTTCGAGTTCTTGAAATTCTTTCCCGGAGGCTATGAAGTCTGGGGAGCGGTTGTCATTCCAGGCATGATTATGAGCGTCATTCTTTTGATGCCGATCATTGGCCGATGGCATCTCGGTCACGTTTTCAACATGGGATTGTCGATCTCCCTGCTCGTGGGGGTCGCGCTTCTCACGTACCTCGCGATGACTCAGGACGAGCGCGATCCGGCTTATCAGAGCGCGGTCCAGGAGGCCAAACGAAACGCGGCTCGGGTCCGAGAATTGGCCCAAGCGCCCACAGGCATCCCGCCCACTGGCGCCGTCAGTCTCCTGCGCGACGACCCGAAAACTCAGGGGCCAAGACTCTTCGCCAAGCATTGCGCGACTTGTCACCGTTACGACGGTCACGATGGAACCGGCAACAAACTCAAAGAGGAACAAAGCGCGTCCGACTTGAAAGGTTTTGCCGATCGGGATTGGCTGACCGGGCTGATGGATCCTGCGCGCATTGCCAGCCTTCACTATTACGGCGGAACCAAATTCAAGGATGGCAGGATGGTGCGGTATGTCTCTCGCGATGTCGTCAAATTCTTTGCGGAAGACAAGGAGAAGCTCCGGAAAGTGATTCTGGCCCTCTCGGCTGAGGCCGACCTGAAATCGCAGCAGGCGACCGACGAGCGCCATGCCGCGGCGATCAACGAAGGGCGCAAACTGATCGCGAGCGAAGAAATGCGCTGCACTGAGTGCCACCGTTTCCATGATCAAGGCGAAGACCCCACCGGACCGGAATTGACCGAATACGGTTCGCGCGACTGGCTCATTGAGTTCATCAGCGATCCGGGGCACGAACGATTCTACGGCAAACGCAATGACCGGATGCCCGCATTTGGCAAGGATCGCCTTGAATCGCATGCCATCGGTTTGCTGGCCGATTGGATTCGGGGCGATTGGTTCGAAACGCCGGGATCTGAAGCGGCCGTCCGGAGCGCCAACCTCAGGGGCCTAATCCCGAAACCCGAAACCCGAAATCCGAAATCCGAAACGAATTCCAATGCCTCAAACAAATAACCGCATCGGCATCATTGGAGGCAGCGGCCTCTATCACATTGAAGGCCTGACCCGGCAAAAATGGATCACGGTCCGAACGCCTTTCGGCCCGCCATCGAATCGCTTGCTGGCCGGCGAGCTCGCCGGGCGCAAAGTTGTTTTCCTGCCCCGGCACGGGCGGGGCCACAGAATTCTTCCCAGTGAATTGAATCACCGCGCCAACATCTGGGCCATGAGGAATCTCGGTGTGGCCTGGATCATCAGCGTCAGCGCGGTCGGTTCGCTGCAAGCCCGCCTCAAGCCCTGTGACATCGTGCTTCCCGATCAGTTCCTCGACCGGACCAAGCGATCCGCGGAGCACACTTTTTTCGGACGCGGAATTGTGGCGCACATCGCGTTTGCCGAACCGATTTGCGAGGAACTGCGCCGGTTGCTCCTGAAAGCGTGCCGCCAGGTGGGCGCGCGGGTGCATGACGGCGGCGTTTACGTGAACATGGAAGGTCCCGCCTTCAGCACGCGCGCCGAGTCGCTTACGAACCGGCGCGCCGGCTACTCGGTCATTGGAATGACAAATCTGGGAGAAGCCAAGTGCGCGCGTGAAGCCGAAATCGCATACGCGACCATGGCGATGGTTACGGATTACGATTGCTGGAAAACGGACGAAGCCCACGTCACCGTCGAAATGGTGGTCGCGAACCTCCAGAAAAACGCCGCGCTGGCGAAGAAGGTCATCGCGACAGTGTTGCCCACGATTCCAGTATCATCCGGCTGTTCCTGCCATCAGGCTCTAAGAAACGCGATCTTGACGGACAGAAAACTCTGGCCGGCGAAAACCAAGAAGAAATTGCGAATCTTCCTTGCCGAATACGACTGCTAATTCCGCTCCGCGCTTTTTCCAGTGTCGGACGACTTGCCTTTGGGGCGTTCGCCTGCCGACCGATAATGGCTCGAGTAGTAGCGGTTCTGGTAATAGTAATAGGAGTAGTAGTAGGAATCCTTCCCCTCGAAATCGATGTCGTTCAACACCACGCCGACGATGTGGATGCCGGCGTTTTGAACGCGTTGGATCGATTTGCGGGCGTGCTCGCGGCGAATCTTGTTGAACTTTGTAACGAACAGGACGCCATCTGACATGGCGGCGATGATCAGGGGGTCGCTCACGGCGGAGATGGGCGGGCAATCCAGAAGTATCCGGTCATATTTGCCGCCCACCGCCTCAAGGAATTCACTCATCCGTTTTGAGCCGATCAACTCGGAGGGATTCGACGGCACGGAGCCGCAGCAGATGACGTCCAGGTTGGGCACTTCGGTTTTGTGAAGGATCGGCTCGATTTGGCTGACTTCATTCATCAGGTAGGAAGACAAACCCATCGGGCTGTGAAGGCGATAAGCTTTGTGGACGGACGGACGCCGAAGGTCGGCGTCAACCAGCAATGTTTTCAAGCCGGTTTGCGCCGTCACAATCGCGAGGTTGGATGCCACGAGCGATTTGCCTTCGGAAGGAATCGTGCTCGTGATCGCGACGATCCGGAACTGATCGGGCTTGTGCGTCAGAGAAATGGTGGCGCGAATCGTGCGGAAACCTTCCGCGGCGTTCGACTGAGGATGCGAGTGCGCCTGGAGGTCGCGCTCGACGACGCTGTTGGTTTTGATATTCGGCACGTAGCCCAGGAATGGCAGACGAAGATAGGTTTCGACATCATCCTGGCTCTTGATGGAGTCGTCGAGATAATTGACAAAGAAGGCCAAGCCCAAAGCGACACCCAGACCGCCAATGATGCCGAGGAGGATCGTTAAAAGCGTGCGCGGCTTGACGTGCTTGAGCGGCACGTCCGCATCATAGACGACATTGATGTTGCTGATCTTGTTCCGGGCGGTCAGCTCCATCTCGTTGATCTTGGACAGGACGGCTTTGTAAAGCTGGTTTCTTTCCTCCGATTCGCGCTTCAAGATGTCGTACTGGACGCGAAGTGCCTTGAGCTTTTGCTGCTCGCCAGATTGTTGATCGAGCAGGCTCGCGACGGTTTGCTTGTTGGCTTGGGCGATCTGGGCTCGGTGACGCAGAGCTTCAATGAGCGTTGCAGCCTGCTGGGTCAAGGATGACTGGAGTGACTGAGCCTTCTCTTCGGCTTGTCGATACTCGATCATCCCGCCGCGATAACGCTTCTTGAGCGCGTCAAACTCCGCTCTGGCCAAGGCCAGATCTTTCTTCAGCTCTTGAATCGGGGCATTGTCCGCGACCTGCGGTAACGCCTCGATGGGGACCCCTTGTTTGATGAACCGATCCACCTCTTCAACGATTTTTTGGGCCGCATCGGAATCGGCAGTGGCCCTGGCGTGCAGGTCGGTGTACTGCTTGAGCGCCTGGAGAATGATGTTCTCGCCTTCGTCGAACGACACGACTTTGTTGGTTCGACTGTACTCCTGGACGAGCTTTTCGGCGGCCTCGAGATCGCGTCGTTGTTTCGTAATTTCATCCTTCAACCGTTCGACGACAGCCAATGAATTGGTGATCTTTTGATCGAGATTGCGCCGCATGAAATTCGTAGCCCAACTGTTGGCAATCCGCGCTGCCTGCGCGCGGTCGGGATGCTCCGCGCTGATGTCCACCAACCGGCTCAAACGGATAGGGGCGACCTGCAGGTCGCCCACAAGAGCACTCACAGGATCTAACGCTTCAGCGTACCGGTCATCCTCTTTCAAACTCAGTTGGGTGAACACGGAGCGGATGAGCGTCCGGCTGAGCAGATTCTTGTACTGCGTCTGAAGGTAATCTTGCTCCTGACGCGCCATGGCAATTCCCTCGACTCGGAGAATATTGTCCGCTTCAGGATCGATCTGAAGACGTGCCGTGGCTCGATAGATGGGGGTCGCCTTGAAAAGGTAGATCAAACATAAGACGAACACCGAGATGAACGCCGTGATGATCAGCCAGCGCCGCTCCAGGATGACGTGCCAGTAGTGACGAAGGTTGATTGTGTCTTCCTGGCTCGTCTGATTGAACGAACCTAGATTGTCATTTTCCATATTCACACCTGGATTAGAAAAAGCGTTCGGGGACGTGAATTACGTCCATCGGTTCCAACCAAACTTTCATCTCGGGATCGAGCTTGAGGAGACGGTCGAGCTTGTATTCCGTCTTCTTGCCTTTGCGGAAGAGTTGAATCTTATTGCGATTCGCGTTCGGCGTGAACCCGCCTGATTCATTGATCGCTTCCAGGATATCCATTTTCCTTTCCCCGGGCAATTTGATGGCTCCCATCTTGACCACGACTTCCCCCAGTACCGTTACGGTGTGCGAACTATACTCCTTGACATTGACGCTGACCTGCGGATCAACGAGAAAATGTGCCCCTAGCCGCTTGGTAAGGTCCGTCGCTACTTCTCGCGTTGTCTTGCCTGCGACACCCACGATGCCCAGCAACGGGTAGTTTATCGTTCCGCCTTGTTCGACTCGTCTTTCCACCGAAAGCCCCTTCTCGTTCAGAACATCGATGATGAGCGTGTCCGCGGGCGCGATCTTTCGATCGGCTTCCTCGCCGGCTGGCGCAGCCAGAGCTCCGCAGATGGAGAGAAGCAAAAAAAAACTCACTCCGTTCAATCGACTAATCATGCTTTTCATGCTAATAACCAATGGCAATTCCTATCGAGGCACGGTTTATATCGTAATCGGACCCTCCACCCGAGCCCGTTCGAATGCTATCCCAGGTGTAACCCAGGCTGGCACTCAACCACAGTTGTATCTGATATGCCAGCCTAAAATAGGCCGAATACTGATCGTACTGCCTTTGGGCGGCACTGTCTGGCGACTGATAATCGAATGTTCCAAACCGTCCGCCGAGGGACGCCCTCCACTTGTGCGACGCCCCCAGCACTTGGTCCCACTGAATCGACGTGACATTGGCTGTGTAGGATTCCCTTCTGTATTGGATCGAAACATCGTGGAGCCGGGCAAACGATAGCGAAAACGCGGTCTTCTGGGTGGCCCGGTAGCTCAATGACACGTCCGCGACCGGCGAACTCGGCGTCGGAGTCCGGTCGCTGAATTTCCGAGCTTCATAGCCGACTCGCACCGCGCCGGACAGCTTTTCCGTGAAGCTGCCCCGAACTCCCAGACCGCCTCCCAGAAACTCGATGTGCGGATTTTTCGGTGCGGGAAAGTTCGGCGTCGTCGCGGTTTGGCCGTAATACACCTCGCCAAAGAACCCGATCTTGGGGAAGGCCTGAAATCCAAAGCCGACTGTGCCGCGCAGCGTATTCATATCGTATAAACTGATTCCCTGCTCGTAATCGGTCGTCGAATGCTGGCCCTGCAAATAGACTCCGGTTTTCTCGCTGATCGCATAGCTCAGGCTGTAGCCGTCGAAGAAACTGTTCCGATCCACGCTTCGGTCCGCGATGGCGGAGATCACTTCCGGCCCTTGGACCGCACCGGGAGGTTCCCCTCCGACCGGTTGTGGCAGCGCGCCACCTTCAGGGCCAGGCGTTGGTGGAGTCGCTGCGAATCGCTGAAAGTATTCAGTGACAAGACCGACTGGGCTGGATAGCAACTGCACGCTGTCGCTCCCACTCACGGCAAGCCTGTCACCTTGAATTCGACTTCGGAGGGCAAAGTTATGTTCTCCGGAATTCAGATCGGATCTTTCCGCGTAAAAGTGCTGGCTAAGTGAGTAATCCAAGGCGATGAAATTCCTCGCAAGCCTTCCGAACTGGATGTTGACGCCCGGACTTAGCGTTGAAATAAAGTCGGCGGTGCCGTCGGTCTGCGCGAACAGATTATCGGTGTAAGCTTCAGAGACGGCCAATCGCGGCCGCACCAGCAGCGGCCCTTTGCTGAAAAGCAGATAGGCGCTCACGTCGGCTGCATTCAACTGCAGCCCCGCTGAGGACACGCCGGCCAAAGCCAGGCCAAACAGGATTGGGTCGCGACGATCAAACATCAACACTCCGCCAGTGCTTACCCCTTTTCCGATCAGCCTGTCGAGAAGAGTTTTCAGAATTGTCTCGCGAGGCCGCCGCGATGTTACTAAGATTCAACCACTAAACTGACCGTTTGCGTTCGCCTGAGAAATGTTGACCATGAAAACTGCCGAATCGACCTCCAAACCAACCCCGCAGATCATAAGACCCATTGGAATTTCAGCTTCAGAGATTCTCGAATGGAGCTGCCGCCCAGTCCGGCTTACGGCTTTCACGCTGATTGAGCTGCTCGTCGTTATCGCCATCATCGCCATCCTGGCCGCGATGCTCCTGCCGGCATTGGCGCGCGCGAAATCGAAAGCCAAACAGACCTCCTGCCTCAACAACATGCGGCAACTCGGCATCGCGACCGTCATGTACGTCCACGACAACGCCAAATATCCCGGCACACTTTTCGCCCAGGGCGGCTTCCGTTACGTGTGGCCCGCTCGGCTGTTCACTCAAATTGGAACAAATCGAGAGGTGTTTTCTTGCCCGGCGGCGCGCCCCGATAGCTGGTGGAACACGAACTTTAACAAGACGCTGGGCGCGCCCAACCTCTACGGCGGCGGGCGCGATCCGTGGGGCATCAGTGAAACGGCGCTGTTTTCGATCGGTTACAACGACTGGGGAGCCTTTCCAGCTTTCTCCGACAAAGGCCTTGGCGGGGACGTGGATACAGTGACCTGGGAAGTCAAGGAGGCGGCCGTTCGCGCGCCGTCTGAAATGATCATGCTCGGCGACAGCAAACCCGGCGACGGCAGCAGCGCCAAACCCACGCGGGGATTGTTCGATGGGAATATCGATCCCACGACCGCCTCCGAATGGCCCTCCAACCGCCATAATCGCCGAACCGTCCTCATGTTTTGCGACGGCCATGCGGAGAGTGCGCCGCGCAACGAGGTCATCAATCCCAGGAATGAGGTCTGGCACCGCCGGTGGAACAACGATAACTCTCTCGCTGGCTCGTGGTCGGTCAGTCAAACCGAGGCTAATCGGCTGGATCCTTAGCACCGCGCCGGTCCGACATGATCTACGACACAAGCATGGACGACCTCTTGCAGAAGGTCTGGAACGGCGAGCGAATCAACCCATCTGAAGCCCTCCGGCTTTACCACCTGCCCTTGGAGGAACTCGGCGCCCTTGCGGACCGTCGCCGCCAACTGGCGAAAGCCAGTGCCTATGAAGGCCGCGGCAACGAAATCGTCACCTACCTCATCGACCGCAATATCAACTACACAAACGTCTGCAACGTCTATTGCAAGTTCTGCGCCTTTTACCGCACCGAGAAAGACGACGACGCCTATGTCATCACTTTCGACGAGATCGACCGGAAAATCGAGGAGACGGTGGCTTTGGGCGGAACACAGATTCTGATGCAGGGCGGGCATCACCCGAAGCTTTCGATGCAGTGGTATCTCGATCTGCTTTCGCACATCAAGGGCAAGTTTCCCCAGATCAACATTCACGGATTCAGCCCGAGCGAGTTCATCCATTTTCGCGACGTTTTCCAACGGCCGCTCGAAGAGATCATCTCCCAATTCATGACAGCCGGGTTGGGATCAATCCCGGGGGGCGGCGGCGAGATTCTCGTTGATCGGGTGCGCAAACGCATTTCGCCGCTCAAGGCCATGAGCGACGACTGGCTTAGCGTCATGGAGGTGGCGCACAAGCTTGGCCTGCATTCCACCGCCACGATGATGTTCGGTCATGTCGAGTCCGTGGAGGATCGGATCGAGCATTTGGAGCGAGTGAGAGCGCAGCAGGACAAGAGCAGGGCCGGCTTCCAGCCTGCGCGGCCCCAAGCACCCGCTGAGAAGGATTACGTGACTGCCAGGCCTGCCGGGGAGGCAGGCAAGATGCGCGCCCTCCATTCTGCAGGCTTCACCGCGTTCATCGCCTGGACTTTTCAAGCGGAGAACACGAGGCTTCGAGCGCCGACGGCTGGCGCCCACGAGTATTTACGCACGCAAGCGCTCAGCCGTATCTATCTGGAAAACATCCCGAACATTCAGAGCTCCTGGGTCACACAGGGGTTATCGATCGGGCAAATCGCGTTGAAGCACGGCGCAAACGATCTTGGAAGCATCATGATCGAAGAGAACGTAGTGTCTCAAGCCGGCGCCACTTTCCGCATGACCGTGCAAGATATGCAGCGTCTGATCCGGGATTTGGGTTACGACCCGCGCCAGCGGGACAATTGGTATCGCTTGCTCAATTAGTTGCAGGAACGGCATCTTCGGGCGCTTTCCACTCGCGCGGAGTCTGGTTTCCCGGATTCCCATTTTGCGAACTGTAACCGTGCTGTCCCTTTCGGATAAACAAATCCACTTCACAATACCGGCTGGCCGCGCAAACCTCCTCGATATGCAACAAGCCACTTGCCATCCAGCGATTCTGGTCCGCCACGAAGCGGAAAGCCCAAAGGAGCGAAGCACATGCGGTTGGCGCCATCTACTCATGAGCCGCCAGGACCAGGACTCCAACGTGGCGGCTTGGGCGCACGCCGTCGATATCGACGGCGCGCGCGAGCATTACCATAAACGCAGCACCGAGCTTTACTACGTTCTCGAAGGCGAAGGCACAGTGACGTTGGACGGCGTGGAACATACGGTTCGCAAAGGCTCCGTCGTCCACATTCCGCCTGGAGTTGTTCACGGCGCAAAGGGCCGCGTCCGAGTGCTGGTAATTGGAATTCCAGACATCGCGGACGACGATTTGTTTTTTCCCGAAATGTCCGGGGGCGCTGCGCCAACTCCGATCTCCAGCCTGGCATGAGCGGCGTCGTGCATTGGGGCATTCTGGGAGCAGGCTACATCGCCAAAAAGTTTGCCGCGGCTTTGCAGGAATTGCCCGAGGCAAAACTTCTCGCCGTTGGTTCCAGATCTCCCGAGCGCGCCGAATCCTTCGGCCATGAGTTAGCCGT
>Ga0233424_10001544_pt1 | contig 19499 bp, 23 predicted proteins | sample Watercolumn_Towu_FD_181011 | JGI IMG/M metagenome (GOLD analysis project Ga0233424, IMG submission 181011) | Freshwater microbial communities from Lake Towuti, South Sulawesi, Indonesia - Watercolumn_Towuti2014_125_MG | ecosystem: Environmental > Aquatic > Freshwater > Lake | place: Indonesia...
TCTGGAGAAGGGAATTTTGGCTGCAGGCCAAAGCCCCCGTAAAAGCTGTCAAAGCTGTCTTCAACGGAAAGAAGAATCTCCTGAACTGCCTCCCCTTTTATTTTTTGTTTTTTTATTTCTTTTTCACTTCGGGCCTCCTGGTTTGAACTGCCAATCTCATCATGGGTATCATCTTTTCTTTTTTTATAAGCCGCTTTTATGGTTTTCAGCATTATTTTTAATCTTTGAGGAGGGATATAGGTGTCTCCTGCTATCACATTGCCGGCGGAATCAAGAAAGACAGTGGAAGGGAAGCCTCCCATGTTGTACCTTTCCCTTATGTCTGGCCTTCTGTCAATATAAACTTTGACAGGCACAAAGTTCCCATTTACCATCTCTATGACTTCGCTGTCAGAATAAGAAGTTGCATCCATCACATGGCACCAGTGGCACCAGACTGCCGTCAAGTCAAGCAAAATGGGCTTATCCTCTTTTCCTGCTCTTTCAAAGGCTTCTTTTCCCCATTCAAGCCAATTTATCTTTGTTTTCATGTTTGCTCGATGGCAGGCTTTATTTATAATGTTTTTTATTAATACTCTAAAAATCTATGTAAGCGTACTTTTTTCTATGATTTCTGGCACACGATAGTAAAATAGCCTCAAATGATATGTCTTATGACGTGGATTTTTGAGATTGAAGATAAATCTGGCAGAAAGATTCATCTGTCAGATGAGAGATGGAAGCATCTCAATCAAGATCATCCTGAAGTTGCGCCTTTTCTTGAAGACATAAAAGAAATGCTATCTTTAGTGCAAATCACTAGGGTTATGATTCAAAATCTTTAATAGAAACCTTTAAATATTAGTTAGGTTAACCTAACTTTCTATGTTCACTGCCAACAGGGAAGACTATCTGAGGGGATTGTATATCTTGGAAGAGGAGAAAGGCAAAATCAAGTCCATTGACCTGGCCAGGTACCTAAATGTCTCAAAGCCAAGCGTGTCAGAGATGGCCAAAGAGCTGAATAAGGAAGGGCTGATTTCCTACAAAAAATACTCAAAATTAAAATTCACTTCAAAAGGAAGGAAAATCGCGCAGAAACTGACATCAAAGCATCGCCTGATTGAATTATTCTTGAAAAAAATACTGAAAATACAGTCAAAAAAAATACATGAGGAAGCGCACAGGCTTGAGCATGCTTTTGGTGACGAGTCTATAAGGAGCCTGCGGAGATTGCTGCACAATCCGAAAACAGACCCTCACGGGAAACCCATACTCTAATCTCTTTAAAAATGAAAAACAAGAAAATAATAATAGGGGTATTTTTAGTATTATTGGCAGTGCTTATATTCAGATCCATTCCGAGGGAAGCGCATGCCGAACCAGATTTCAAAAAAATGCAGGCAGCGGCAAGGAATTATTGCACAAATCCGAATTCCACTGATTCGAGATGCGCAGATTATTTCATGCAAAATTATCATTCCGGCCTGCAGCGGACAGCGCAGGAGAAAATAGGAATTGTCGGAAAATACGGGGAAGATGACGGATTTAACCCGATGGAATATTTGTCAACATGGAATTTCAACAACCTGCCGGCTGAGGAGCGGAAAACATATTACAGGGAAACCAAAAGAGCAGATGGCAGCCTGCTAAGGGAATACTGGATTAATGCCGAAGACAGGGAAATTGAGATTGCCCCAGGTGTTTTCTTTCCTGCATGGGCATATAATGGGCAAGTTCCGGGCCCTACCATAAGGGCAACTGAAGGAGACTTGATAAGGGTACATTTCACAAACAAGGGAACAAAGCCGCACACAATGCACTTCCATGGGTTTCATCCTTCAGCCATGGATGGATCTATGCCAGAAGATTTTGTGTACCCTGGCCAGAGTTTCACATATGAATTTGATGCAGACCCTTTTGGAGTGCATCTTTTCCATTGCCATTCTGTCCCGCTAAAGCAGCATATAAGCAAGGGCCTTTATGGCGCTTATATTGTTGATCCTAAAAACGACACAAGGCCGAAGCCGGATAGAGAATTGATAATGGTAATGAACGCTTTTGACACGAATTTGGATGGCGAGAATGAGGTATATGCTGTCAACACCAAGGCTTTTTACTATGCAATGAATCCTATAAAAGTAAAGAAAAACGAGCTTGTCAGAATCTATCTGATAAATATTGTAGAATTTGACCCGGTAAACTCATACCACCTTCATGCAACTTTTTTTGATGAATACAGGACAGGCACAAGGCAGGAGCCAAACGCTTACACCGACATAGTGTCAATGGCGCAGGCTGAAAGGTCTATTCTTGATGTAAGGTTCAAGTACCCTGGAATGTACATGTTCCACGCCCATGTCTCTGAGTTTACAGAGCTTGGCTGGATGGGCTTTTTTGAGGTTGAATAAAGATGGGCCAAAGCAAGCTGAAAATATGGGGCAGCGCGTTTCTTCCGATTATCCTGCTGATTTTGCTATTGCTGGCTTTCCTTAAATTCGGGCCGCTTGGCGTTTTCAAATCATCAGTTGCCCCTATCGAAAATGTATTCATACAGGAGGTGATATTCTCTCCGGAGCATATTGCGCTTGATGTCATCAATGACGGGCCCGAAACAGTCACAATCGCGCAAGCGCTTGTAAATGACGCTTACTGGCAGTTTGATATGGAGCCGAGCGATACGTTAAGGCCTTTGGAAAGTGGCAAAATTTATATTTCATATCCATGGCTTGAGGGGGATTTTGAAAAAATAACACTGATATCGAGAAATGGGATCACCTTTGAAAAAGAGGTTGAGGCAGCTACAATAACCCCGACTTTCAACATATTTTACCTGAAGACATTTGTGCTGCTGGGAATTTATGTCGGAGTGATACCTGTGCTGCTCGGCCTGATGTGGTTTCCATTTCTTAAAATGCTGAGGGGAAAATGGTACAGTTTCCTGCTTTCGCTTACAATAGGGTTGCTTGTGTTTTTAGGCTTTGACGCCCTGGCAGAGTCTTTTGAGCTGATTGGCAGCCTTCCGCAGGCCTTTAACGGCATAGGTATACTCATTATAGGATTTTTGCTTGCTGTACTGACTTTGTCTGCGGTGAGCTACAAGACGCAGAAATTAACAGAAGAAAAAGGCGAGCATTACCGGGCTTTGGTATGGGCATATCTCATTGCGCTTGGAATAGGCCTGCACAATCTTGGAGAAGGCCTTGCAATAGGAAGCGCTTATGCTGTTGGCGAGATTGCGCTTGGAAGCCTTCTTGTCATAGGCTTCATGGTCCACAATGTGACTGAGGGAGTGGCTATCATAGCTCCTTTGACAAGAAACAAGGAAAGGATTCAGAATATCCTGTTCCATCTTATACTCATGGGCATTCTGGCAGGCGTCCCTACAATTATAGGCGCTTTGGTTGGGGGATTTTCCTATTCCGCTGTTTTCGGGGTTTTTTTCCTTGCGATAGGCGCTGGCGCAATCTTTGATGTCGCTTATGACATTCTTGGGCAGATGGCGAAAGATAACTGGGCTTCAATTTACACAGTTACAAACGTCCTTGGATTTTTGACAGGGCTTTTGATAATGTATGCTACGGGATTTTTGGTTGTGGGATGATTTTATCTGATAATAACACTCTCTCCCTTTTGTGAGGGAATATTTTTCCCTTAGTATAAATCTCCTTATAATGCCTGCAGTACCTGTTTATCGGGCACTCCCGGCATTTTGGTCCTATTGGCTTGCATATGTTCTGCCCGAATGTTACGATGATGTCATTGAAGTCCTGCCAGTATTTTTTGGGCAGAATCTTCTTGAGCTGCTCTTCTGTATCTTCCGGCTTTTTTGTCTTTATCCAGCCTATCCGGTTTGGAACCCTGTGCACATGCGTGTCCACGGCAATATAATCTTTCTTGAAAAATCCATAAGTCATGACTATATTTGCCGTCTTTCTTCCAACACCCTTGAACTTCATCAGCTCATTAAAATCATCCGGCACTTTCCCCTTGTATTTTTTGACTAAAATTTTTGAAATGTCTTTTATTCTTTTGGATTTTGTTATGTAAAAATTCACCGGCCTTATTATTTTTTGCAGCTTTTTCAATGGCAGCTTGTTCATTTCTTCAGGAGTCTTGACAACCTCAAACAATTTCCTTGAAACAGGCCCTGTTACCTTGTCATTAGTCCTCAAAGATAGAAGGCATGAGATTAAAACCATGTAAGGGCTTCTTGTCTTTTCTCCAATTTCGGTTGCGACAGGGTTTTGGAATTTTTCCATCTCCTTTTTCAGGATTTTCATTATAATTTCTATATTTTTTATTTGATGCATTTTAATTTGAAATATGCCCTTATTTAAAAATATTAAGTTTAATACCAAATAATTTTTAAATCAACTTATTTCCTGATACTGCATGGGGGAAAGAGTACTAACATTGCCAAGGGCATATCTATTTGGCAGACCAGAAATTAATTTTAATGGACTTATAACTGATCCTTCTCTATTGGGAGGTCTAGATGGTTCTGTACTCGCTACTTATTATGCAGCAAATCCAAGAAGGCTTTTATTTCAGCCTAAAAATGCCATAGATTCGGTTAGATCTCCTACTTCAAAAGACCTAGTTCATGTTGTGACTTATGATATTTTTTATTTTGATTCAGACGGTTCCGTCAAAATTCTTGTTTCGGATATAGATAGAACTGGTCCAAGAGGAAGAAGTTTGGGAGGACTACTTAATATAGGGTGGGGTGGCCATGTCAATGAAATGTATCTTGATCCATTAACTATCAAAATGGAAGAAGCACTGCATATTATTATGGAAGCATCACCTGAAGGATTAATATTAAACGAGCAGGCAATAAATGCTTACCAACGTTTGGTCAGATATTTTCATGCTTATTTAGTTGCCCACCATTTTAGAGAAATGTTTGAGGAACTTGAATTTATTGAATTACCAACATCAAGTAAATTTTTAGGATGGGTTTATACTCCTAAAGATAGATTTAATGCAAGTCATATAGGTCACGTTGTTGTTCATAGAATGAAAGTCATGGAAGATATTAGGGGATTGACTCCAGCAGAGGCTATTAAAACAGTCAATTCCCGTTGGACGCAATTGGAACAAATTCTGGAAAGTCCAAAACAAGCTCCTTGGACAGAAGCAGTTGTCAAAACCTTTGTTCGAAACTGAATACTAATGATTTAATTTTCCATTTCACTTCAAAATCCTCCCGTTCTTCCTGCTCCACAGCAATAAGTCCAATTCATCCATATTAATCCCGATGTCTTTCGAGAAATCAATGAATTTCTGCTCGAATTCAAGGTATTCTTTTGCATTTTTTGGCTTGCCATTCGTCTTCAAAACTCCAAACTCATGCAGGGAATTTATTATATGCTTGTCAAGAATTGCATAGCCCCTGAATCCAATGTTCCTTAAAAAATGCGATGCTTCTTTCATTCCAAAGCCCTTTACATTCTCCACAAAATATTGCCTCAGCTCGTCTTTATTGTTAAACGAATTTATTTTTTTCTTAAGCTGAAAATCCAGGGTGTTTTTCAGGTGGTTTCTTGTGTGCACTATGAATTCCGGCCTCAAATTGTTGAATCTGTAAATCCCTTCAAGCCTTCTTGTCATGTCGGCTGCATTTCCGTTAATCAAAACATTTCTGACTGCATCAACTGCCTTTGCGCCCATCTCTGCGCTTGTGTTGGCTGTGAATATGCAGAAAGCAAGCTCCTCAAAAATCCTATGGTCATCTTTTGCTTCTGAAGGCAGGAGCCTTAAATCGCTGCTGACGTAATGCCATGAATAAGGCTCGCTGAAGAATTTCTCAAACTGGATTAGCCTTTCCCTTATCCTGTCTTTTTTATTGCAATACTCATGCTTTAGCTTTTCTGTATCCATGCGTCAGGGATTTTTTGCCGTTTTTTAAACTTTTACGTTCCATGGCCCTATTGCAGGCAATCATGATAAAAACAAGCATTAGGGCAGAATAATTGAGCAGCATGAACCATGAAGTTCCCCAGCCTATTCCGTTGAAAGTGTAATCAGACAATGGCCATAAAAATGGGGTTGGAAAGTACCTTGCCGAGTGCGTTGGTATGTCTGTAATTATGTGGATGCCCCATGCAGTCAATGGCCAAAACCATTTTTTAATAAGCAGATAAACCAATAAAAACACAGCAATAAACATGACAAGGCTGTGCGTCATATTGTAAGCGGCAAAAAGCCATTCAGGTACAGAGTTTATTGGCGGAGGCCCCCTATGGAAGTTTCCATTAAATAAATTCATTACAAAAACTATGCCAAAGGACAAAAAATCAGGAAGCAATCCAAATAAAGCTGCCAGCCAGACATACCTCTTTTTATGGAAGATTGCACAACTCCACATGCCATGCGCAAAAATGTCCATTTTAAATTGTATGCGCTTTTCTGTACTCGACGCTGCCTTTCATTAGGTGATAAAAATATATTGTGCCCAGCAAGACAACCAAAGCGCTTGAGATAAAGACAAATGACAAGCCTGTTGCGAGCATTATCATTCCTGCAGCTATAGGGCCCATCCCCCCTCCAATTCCAAAAGCTGTGTTGAACAATCCCATGACGGAGCCCATGCCGAGCTTCCTGCCAAGACTAGCTGTTATGGCGCTGCCTGCAGGGATTGATATCGCTGAACCCAATCCCATGAGCATGTTGTAAAAAAGCAGGCTGTAAAATCCTGTGGAGAAAGGCATCAATGCAAGGGCAGCGAGCATCATAATGCTTCCAATTATTGTCATTTTTATCTTGTCGCTTTTGTCAGCGATTATTCCAAAATACCTTTGCAAAAGCGAGGATGTCAAAAGGTTTGCGCTTACTACAAACCCTATCTGGAAAACGCTTACGCTTATGCGCTGCGCAACCAGCGGAAGGAATCCCATGACAGCCCCTATCCCATAAGCGTTTGCTGCCCTGAACATGAGCATTGCCTGCATCGTCTTGTCCTTCAAAATAGTTTTGATTGATGAAGGGTGCACCTGCCTGTGCGCGTTTATCTCAGGCAGCATGAATACAAGCATCAGCAGTGAAAGAAAGCTGATTGAGCCCATTGTATAGAAAGCTGCATTCATATGCCAGACATCATGGAGAGTTCCCCCGATTATGGGGCCGAATGCCAATCCCAAAAAAAAGGAAATTGTGAAGGTGCCTAAATATTTTCCTTCCTGGTTTTTTGGCGCTATATCCCCTACATAGGCCATTGCAATCGGCAGCACCATCGCGCTTGCCAGGCCGTGAAGAAACCTCACAACAGTCAATGTCGCTGTTGTTGACGCGGCTGCATAAAAAAATGAAAGTATGGTGTATCCTGCCAATCCGACGAGCATGATATTTTTTCTTCCCTTAAAATCGGAGAATCTTCCTATCAATGGCGTGAATATTGCCCTCGATAATGTAAAAGAGCCGAAAATCAGGCCTATCATCAGCCCATTTGCACCAAGGCTTTCTGCATAAATGGCCATGAACGGCTCGATTATGCCGGCTCCAAGCATTGTCGCAAAGACAGCAATGAACAAAACTGTAAAAATTCTTTTTTCCATTAAAAGCAGAATGCATTTGCCATTTATATTCTTTTGTTATTGAATTTCTATTACTATTGTTTCAAGCAGAAGAGGAAAATCATCATAGCCCGCTTTTTTGTTCAAATGGCCGCCGTCATGGACAACATTCATTTCAGCATTGAGGTTTTTTGCCAGTTCATGCGCTGTTTCAAGAGGTATCCACGGGTCATTGTCAGAATTGAAAATAAAAAATTTGCTGCAGCTTTGCCTTATTTTTTCCCAATTAAACTGCTTGTCCACAAAGCTCTTGTTTATTTCATCATATTGTATCCCCAGCAGCTTGTGGAACGCAGCCACCAGGATTGCTGCCTTTATTTTTTTGCTTGTCCTTTCAAGATAATTCAATATGAACGGCGCTCCAAGGCTGTGCCCTATAAGCACGGTTTCCTCATTTACTTTATCTTCATATTTTGAGAATACCCTTGTCCAGCTTTCAAGAGACTGGTCCAATGGAGTAGGGAATTTTGGGACTATTACTTCATAGCCCTGGCCTTCAAGCTCCTTCTTCAGCCATGGAAACCAGTTTTCTTCTGGATTGCCATAAACCCCGTGGATTATAAAAAAGTTCATTTTCTGAACCAGTTGGTCAAAGTAATCTGCTCATCCCTTTTTGAGCTTAAATAGATAACCTGCCCTTCCCTTGAGCCGAACCTGTAGACAGAGATGCCCTTGCACCCAAGCTCAAAAGCCATCATAAATATCTTTTCAATATCTTCAACAGTTGCATCCTTTGGCAATGTTACGGTTTTTGAAATTCCATTGTCAACGTATTTCTGGAAAGCTGCCTGCATTTTGACATGCCATTCAGGAGCTATGTCGCTTCCTACAGCAAACACCTTTTTTATTTTATCCGGAATCTCCCCAATGTTTTTTATCGAGCCTTCCCTTGTTATTTTTTCAACAACCTCGTCTTTGTACAATTTGCTTTCAATCAGGGCTTTTTTCAGGTTCTTGTCAAAATACGTTAATGTTTTCCCTTCTGCAGTCCTTCTTGCGTAGCTTAAGGCAAATAAAGGCTCGATGCCGCTTGAGGTATCTGCAATTATGCTTATTGTTCCCGTTGGCGCAATTGTAGTCCTTGTTGCATTTCTTAAGAGCATGTGGCATCCCTTGAAATTCCTGCTTTTCCTGTTCCATGAGCTGTTTTTCCATTCAGGAAAAGCGCCTCTTTTTCCGGCCAGCTCAAGCGATGCAATGCTTGCCTCTTTTGAGATGAACTTCATCACTTCTTCGGCCTTTTTCAGGCCCCCTTCGGAATCATAAGGTATATTGAGCTTGACAAGCATGTCCGCAAATCCCATCACCCCCAATCCAATCTTCCTGTTCCTGTAAACAATATCAGTATTTTCCCTTAAGGGATAATTGCACATGTCAATCACATTGTCAAGAAAATGAACTGCAGAATGGATTGTTTTCTTCAATCTGCCAAAATCAATTTTTTTTCCATTGGCCATGTTGGACAGATTAATGCTGCCAAGGTTGCAGGATTCATAAGGCAATAAAGGCTGCTCCCCGCAGCTGTCAGTCGACTCAATTTTTCCAAGAGAAGGGGTTGGGTTGAAATCATTGACCCTGTCGATGAAAATAACTCCAGGATCACCGTTAAGCCACGCCTGCCCGCAGATAAGGCTGAATATTCTTCTTGCGCTTTCTTCCTTCACTACCTTTTTTGTCCTCGGGCTTACAAGTCTGTAGCTTTTGTTCTTCTTCACTGCCTGCATGAAGTTGTCGGTTATGGCAACAGAGACGTTGAAATTTGTAAGCGCATTCGGGTCTTTCTTGACTGTTATGAAATCCTCAATGTCCGGGTGGTCAACATTTAATATGCCCATGTTTGCCCCTCTCAGCACCCCTCCGAGCTTTATCTGCTCTGTTGCAGCGTCATATACTTTCATGAACGAAACGAGCCCTGAAGTGTAGCCCGCGCTTCCGATTACATCTCCTTTTGGCCTTAATCTTGAAAAATTAAAGCCTGTGCCGGCTCCTGTCTTGTGTATCAGGGCTGTCTGGTGCAGCGTCCTGAAAATGGAATCAATATCATCATTTATCGGAAGCACAAAGCATGCTGCCAGTTGCTGCAGCTTCCTTCCGGCATTCAATAATGTTGGGGAATTTGGCAGGAAATCCAGTGAAGCCATCAGATTATAGAATTCCCGCTCTGCCTTTTTTACGTTGCCTTTGTATTTTTTGTCTGCCTCTGAAATATTCTTTGCCACCCTTCTGAGCATGTCTTCGGGCTTTTCAATTACCTTTCCCTTCTCATTCCTTTTGAGGTATCTCTGCTCCAGAATCATCATTGCGTTTTTTGACAGGTTTAGCTTTGGCATTTTATTCGGCATCTTTGCGCCTGAAGCAGTTTATAGTATGGTCATTTACCATTCCAGCAGCCTGCATGAATGCATAGCAGATAGTCGAGCCCACAAAATTGAACCCTCTTTTCTTTAAATCATTGCTCATTTTGTCAGATTCCTTTGTTCTGGCCGGCACCTGTTTTAAACTTTTCCATGAATTTTTCATAGGCTTGCAGTCCACGAATTGCCAGATGTACCTGTCAAATGAGCCGAATTCCTTCCTCACCTGCAAAAAGGCCTTTGCGTTCCGTATCGCTGACATGATCTTCAGCCTGTTTCTTATTATGCCCTCATTTGCCATCAGCCTTTTCACTTTCTTTTCGCTGTACTTTGCTATCTTGGCTGCATCAAAGCTGTCAAATGCCTTCCTGTAGTTTTCCCTTTTTTTAAGCACGGTGATCCAGCTCAGCCCTGCCTGCGCCCCCTCCAAAACAAGAAGCTCAAACAATTTTCTGTCGTCATGCAGCGGCACTCCCCATTCCCTGTCATGGTATTCAATGTAAACTTTTTCCTTTGCAGCCCATCCGCACCTTTCCATGCAGTTCAAGACAAGCAAGTTAATTATAAATTTAGCGTTTCTTTCAAAAACTTTATATAAATCCAAGTCAAAGGGCCGTATATGGAGCACTTGTCCATCAGGGAAATCCATGACAGGCTTTCAGAGCTTGAGGGCTGGGAGATGCACGGGAATGAAATCGTGAAGGAATTCAAGTTCGGCAATTTCAAGGAAGCGATGGAATTCGCGCAGAAAGTAGGGGAAGAGACTGAAAGAGAGAACCACCATCCTGACCTCAATATAAGATACAACAGAGTTGAGTTAAGATTGACAACACACGACGCAAACGGCCTGACCTACAAGGACTTCAAGCTGGCGAAGATAATTGAGCAGCTGGTTTGATTATGGGCTTTTCACATACATAATATAGGATGTCCAAATTGATTAAAATGGATATAACAGAAAAAATCATACCATTAATTAAAAAATATGTTCCTATTGCAAGTCAATTTTCTTACGGAGTAGCTTTTCCGTTTGCAGCTACGACTTCCTGGAGGAAAGGAAACGAAGAGCACACTGATTTATTACGATTTTACAAAAGAAGAGTAAACCGACCCGACGATGAAAATTTTAAAGACTACTTTATGGAGTCTGGCCGCAGAGATTTGTATTATGTTATTGGACTGATGGTTGGAATTCTTGGCGCTAAAGCTTTGATTGACTATGGGTTTATGCAGATAAAATCAAAAGCAGACGCGACTGTTATTGCAGCAACGCTCGCAGCACTCGTCGCTGGCAATGCTGCTTCAATAATTTATGAAAGGTGGAGAAAAACAAGGCAAAAATTCACAATTGATGATACGGCCATAAGCCCGAACTAATTTTAATACTCAATCCCCTTCCTTGCAACAACCCCTTTCTGCCACGGATGTTTCACTCTCTGTACCACATTGACATAATCTGCTGCTTCCATCAGCTCTTCAGGGGAGTCTCTTCCAGTCAAAACCAATTCAACCTTTCCATGCTTTTTTACAACATCTAAAACTTCCTGGATTGGAATCAGCCCCTTTGCAAGAACGCAGTTTATCTCATCCAAAATGACCATATTATAATTGCCGCTTTTTATCGTATTTTTAGCATGCTCCCATCCCTGCATTGCAGCATCCTTTTCCTTTACATCAGGCTGGAAGACAAAAGCTCCTGTCCTGTCAGCAAATTCCTGCAGATGTTTTTGCTTCAATGCATCAACCCCAAACTGCTCTATTGAAAATCCAAGCTTTTTAGCAGAATAAAGCTCTCCTGTAAATCCGCTTTTCAGGAACTGTATCATGTGCACTTTGAGGTTGTTGCCGACTGCCCTCATCGCCAATCCTAAAGAAGATGTCGTTTTTCCCTTTCCATCCCCGGTTATGACATGCACCAGCCCCAATTCTGCAGCATTATCCCCATGCACTTTTATTGGCTTGCTGATTTTAGTTAGAGACATTTTTGCCTTGTATGATTCTATTTTTTAAAAAACTAGCTGTCATTGTGATTACAGCTCCAATAGCTGCCATAAGCATGTCTTTTTCAGCATCAAAAACATCTCCTTGAATGCCAAGCCATGCGATTGCATTTTCAGGCTGCACAATTGAGGCAACAGCACATTCTATTATCTCATATATTGCACTTCCTGAGATTATTGTATTTATAGGAATGAAATAGGTAAAAATCCCCCTCACTCCCGAAAGCCTTATTTCAAGCTCTCTTATAGGGTAAACCATTAGAAAGCCAAAGCTAAAATGAACCAGTCTGTCATAATTATCCCTCTCAAAATGAAAAATGTTGAACAATGACCTTGTGAACGGGACTTTTTCATAGGTATAATGTGCGCCGATTGCATGAAGCATCATGAATACTGTAATCAATGTATATGATGCATTAGAAAATCTGAATTTTTTGAATGTAAATATAATTGCAGGAACAAAAATAAAAGGCAATAAATTTTCCAGAAACCAGTCAAACCTGTTTAACGGTTTTATGGCCAGAAAACCCCAGAATATCAAATAAGCAAAGAGGCAGAAAAATGGATAGTTCTTTGAAAATCTTCCTTTCATATTTCACTCTTGTTGGCTATGATATCCAACAAATTGCCATCCCTTTTTTGCAATAGAAGTAAAAAATAAATAAAAGAAATTAAATGCAAAGTCCCCAGCCGCAGCCGGGGCAGTGCAGGCATCCTTCTTTCAATTCAACCTTTGTGCCGCATTCAGGGCAGTTCCTGATGGCTGCTTTTGTCATTGGCTTTGCCACATCTCCGTTGCTGTTCCCTGCAAAAACAAGCCCGGACTCGGATTCCTTGATTATCTTTTTCATCTCCGGCTTGATGTCAACTTCCATGGTTTCTTTCTTCTCTTCTTTGGATTTTGGAGCTACAAGAACCTGGTCCTTGATGCTTGAGTCCCTGAATACAGTAACTCCCTTGCAGCCAAGCCTGTACGCAAGCAGGTAGCTTTCCCTCATGTACTCGGTTGTGGCATCTGCAGGAAAATTGTTTGTCTTTGATATGCTTGAATCTACCCATTTCTGGAACGATGCCAGGGCTTTTATGTGGTCTTCCGGCGTTATGTCATTTGCAGTAACAAGGGCTTTTCTTATACTGTCAGGCACATATCCAATGCTTTGTATGCTTCCCTTGTGCTCGTTGATGTCTTCCATGAGCCTCTCATTAAGCAGGCCTTCTTCCCTAAGCACTTTCTCTGCAGCAGGGTCAACGTAAAAGAAGCTGCCTACTTTGACGTTCTTCTCATAAACTAAAGAATAGACCGGCTCCATTCCTGATGAGCAGCCTGCAATCATTGAAATGCTTCCCGTAGGCGCAATTATTGTTGTGTAGCCATTCCTGATGCCGTTCCTTTTTATTTCCTGGCCAAGCCTGTCCCAATCAAAATGCCGTTTATCTTTTTGCTCAGGCCCCTTTATTGGCAGTCTTCCTTCCTTGTAGAAGCTCTTGTCATAGTAAGGCAAATTTCCCCTGGTCTTTGCAAGCTCGATGCTTTCAATCTTGCTCCAGTAGGCAATGAATTCCATCAGTTGCTCCATGAATTTTCTCCCTTCCTCCGTATTGTATGGAATCCTTAACTCATAAAGCAAGTCGCCAACTCCCATAACTCCCAATCCAATCTTCCTTGTTGCAAGGCTCATCTCCTCTATCGCTTTTAGCGGAAAATTATTGACATCAATGACATTGTCCAAAAATCTCGTGCAGCTTCTTACAGCAGTTTTCAATGCATCCCAGTCAACAAAAGTATTTCCATCATCATCCTGCCTTGCGAAAGCCCATACGTTTATCGAGCCAAGATTGCATGGCTCGTTTGGGTACAGTAAAACCTCTCCGCAAGGGTTTGTTGTCACAATAGGCCCAAGGTGCTCATAAAACGGGTTGGTGTCATTTACCCTGTCGAAGAAGATCACTCCCGGCTCTGCGGATTCCCATGCCTGGTATACAATCTTGTCAAACAGCACTCTTGGATTTACATGCCTTACAACCTTGCCGTCTTTTGGATTTACCAGCGGGTATGGCGTGTTGCTCTCGTAATGCTCCCAGAAGTCAGGCATTATCAGCACGCTTATGTTGAAATTTCGAAGCGCTTTATTGCCGTCTTTTGCTGTTATGAATTTTTCAATGTCAGGGTGGTTGCTGTTCAAAATGCCCATGTTGGCCCCCCTTCTTATGCCGCCTTGCTTTATCACTTCAGTCATTGTATCAAACAGTCTCATGAAGCTCATTGGGCCGGATGCGACCCCTCCTGTGGAGCTTACAAAATCCCCCTCCGGCCTAAGTTCAGAAAAATTGTATCCCATTCCCCCTCCTGCTTTGAAGACAATAGCGGTATTTTTTAAAGCTTCCATGATGCCTTCGATGGAATCCGGTACACGGAGCACAAAACATGCGCTTCCCATGCCAAGGGGATTTCCGAAATTAGCAATTGCAGGAGTGTTTGGCATGAAAAGCTTTTTGGTCATCAGATTGTACAGCTCATCCGCATTATTTTCATAACCATCAAATTCTCCTTTCTTTATCATGTCAAAAAACTTGTTCCAGCTTACCTTCATCTGCCTGTTGGTGTTGAACCTGTCGTACATTCTCTTCAATGCTTCCAGATGGTACCTGTTCAGCTTGTAATTTCCTATCCCGTATTGGTCTTCATTCATGGCAGGCTTGAAATCGCTTGTTTCATTCACAGGCTGCATTGCATGAATGTCAAAAATTCTCTTGTCATAGAATAAGTCAGGCAAAGCCGCATGGACTGCAACCCTTGTGAACAGCTGCCTGGGAGTTTCTGTCAGTTTCCCTGTCGCATCCTTTCTTAAGTATCTTGCCTTCAGCACCCTTAGTGCATTAACATCAAATCTCTTGTCAACCTCATCAATCTCGTCTTTTTCAAGCACAAGCATCTTTTCCTTTCTTAATTCTGCCCTCTGCTGCCTGTAAAGGATGTAAGCCTTTGCTGTTGAAGCATGCCCCTGTTCTATAAGCACTTTTTCCACAATGTCCTGTATCTCTTCAACTGACGGCACGCTTTTGTCCAGCGTCTCAACTTGCTCAACAACCTTTTCGCTCAGTTGCTGCGCAAGCTTCCTGTCTCTTCCCCCGACTGCCCTTGCTGCCTTGAAGACAGCTTCTGTTATCTTTCCCTGGTCAAACCCTACAATAGTTCCGTCCCTTTTCTTTATCCTGGAAATTTTTGGCTCCATTTTTCAGCAACCTCGCCCTTTTTTACTACTTGCCCGAAATACTACATGTTGTATATGGGCTATCGTCTATACACTACATGTTGTGGTTTTATTTGATGCCCCTTCTATTTAAAGATTTGGTTTTTACTATGCGGAAGCGAAAAGCTATTCCATTAAATTTCAGCAAATGCGGGAAGTTTTTTTGGGTTTAAATAATTTGGGGGGAAATGTCCAGTGGATGGCTGCTGATTGTATGCATGATAAAACAGAAGCATTTAAAAGGAAAGCGCGGATTCATCCATATTCATAAGCTAAAATGATAGACTACAAGATTATCAAGTTTTGCAGGACATGCAAGAAAAGGTTTGTGGTCCATAAGGCGGATGCAAAAAAGAACTATTGTGACGGCTGCCAGGCAAAATTCAATAAGCAACTCAATAAAAAATGATTTAAGGAGGGAAAAAATGAAAGGCACGGTTAAGTTTTACAATGCGGAGAAAGGGTTCGGGTTTTTGATAGGGGAGGATGGAAAGGACTATTTTGTCCACAAGTCAGGACTTAATGAAGGCGTTGCCCTGGACAAAGACGACTCAGTCACTTTCGATGTAACCGAAGGCGAAAGGGGCCCTAAGGCTGTGAATGTGAGCAAGTGATGGTGTTTCTTATTTTAAGTTTAGTCGCTTCATCAGCTCGTCAGTAGAATAAACTTCAACAGCGTCTTGCTTTTGCGAGAATCATTTCTTTCAATTTCTTCAAATAGAAATTCAGGCGCATAAAGGCTTAAAGAAAGATTTATCATAAGCTCTTGCGTTTTTCCCTCTTTTATCAACGAAGAGAAAGTTATATTTGCGTCAATTATAACATTCATCCTAGGTATCTTTTGGCAAGCGCCTTATTTACTTTTCTGCCCATCTCCAAGGCATCCTCTTCTGTCATGGTGCTGTCTTTTGTAAACTCTTTAAGTGTTTCAAGCATTTCAACTCTTTGTCTTATAGCTTGTCTGGCTACTTCGCTCCAGTTCATTTCAGGAAACTTCTCCATTTTCTTCTTAAGCTCATCCGGAACAGCCAAAGTCATTGTAGGCATTTTAATTAAACCTCCATATTATGTGCAAATATATAAGGGTTGTAGTTTCCAAGAAAGATGGGCTAAAGTTCGTGAAACGCGTGTTAGGCAAACATTTGTTTAGCCACTATATAACCGTACTCTTTTTTTCAAAAGATATTAACCATCAGAGAAAGGGGTTCGATAGATATTCATACACTGTCTAATAAATTATAATATAGAAAAGTTTATATTTTGGAATATAGATTGAGATTATTGGGGGGTATGTACACCGATTAAAATGACTAGTAATGCCTTACTTGTAAGTCGGCACCATTGCCTAGTACCAGAAAAATTTAAAATTAGGCAAATTGTGGAATCATTAAAAAAATCAAAATTTAAGTTGATTCCATTACTTGAAGTTACAGAAGAAAGTATAAAAAAAGTTCTTAATCAGTTTAGTATAATTTTAGCAAGGAATATTATTCAAGATAAAAATCATGAAATTCTTTATACTCAGGAATTTAACTTGCTTATGGATTTGAAATTAAATGAAGATTTTCCAAATTACATATTAGAGATGAAAATATTTAGTAATTCTCAAGAAAGCCTAAATAGTATCCAGTCCATAGTCAAGCAAAAATTTTCAAAGAGATTAATAGATGGAACATACCAACAAAAAAATGAAATTGAAAGATTAAATAATCTCCTTAAAATTGTTAGTCCCAATGGAAAACTATTATACGATGAAGAATTATTACCCTTATACCAACTCATTAATGACGATAAACTTAGATTAAGATTGAAAAAAATTTCTAGTACTTTTGGTGTTGCACCTATACATATTGGTTATCTCAAATCGAGATTAAAATTAAGTAAAGAGGAGATAATAAAATTAACCAGTGATAATAATTTAATAGCGAAAAAATTCCACATAGAATGTCAAAGTTGCCAATTTCCATCAGAATTTATGTTTGAAACTAAGGAAAAAATTGAGGGTATGTTAAAAAATTCTTCTTATAGTTGCCCGATATGTAAAAATAAAAAGTATAAGATAGATGAAGTATTTTGCTTAAATGAAAAAATTGAAAAAGTCATTTCTCAAGGTTTATGGTTAGAAAAATTCGTGGACCGACTAATTAAAGAGAGATCTACAGCTAACTGGCCAAATAGAGTATTTGAAGGGAATGAGATAGATAATGTGTTTTTATCTAATAACGATACCGTGATAGTTGAATGTAAAGACACTTCTTTTGGAATCTATGATTTACATACACTGATGATTAAAGCTGAAGATTTAAATGCTAAGTATATAATTATTGTAACTACTAATAAAATTCATGAAAATGTAAAAAAGCAAATTGAAAAATTCAATGAAAAGAGAGAACGACAAATAATAACAATAGAAAATAACAACTCAAATGTTATAAAAACGCAATTTAACAATTTTATACAAAATCAATTCAACAAAGAACTCAATGACCTTTTTATTAAAGAAGATTATAGATATAGGAGATTTGGAAGGTTACGTCTAAAGAGAAGAATGTGATTTTTAAACATTATCCAATTTAATAGAAATTCTGAGTGGCAACATAATAAGTGCCATCATAAGCAACCCCTACACCAAGTCTCACATATTGTTGGTCTAATATGTTTTGCCTATGCCCAGAACTTTGCATCCAAGATTCCACTTGAGCCTTCCCAATACTATCAGCATCACTATAAATATAACCCATTCCTTCTACGTTTCCTGTTGGTATTTTTCCTATATTTTCTGCAATTCCATCTGAATACCACCCACCGCCAAGTTCTTTATGTACATTATAATTATGCCTTAATGCTCTTGCAGTCGGGTCTTCTCCTTGTAAATTATCATGAGAAAAGAAATTATTATTAACCATGTCTAAACTATGGTCCCTTGCAACTTCAGCTAAATTGGCGTCCCATCTTAATTCATTTAACTCTCTTGATTTTCTTTCCATATTTGTATATTTGAGTATTGCTTGTTCAACCTGCATTGTTTTCTCGGAGATAGGCTCAGGATTAACTACTTCAGTTACTTTTTCTTTTACACTTTCTTTTATTGTGTTAACACTTTTCGAACTAAATGGGCTTTGTTCTGGTATATCTTGTGATATTCCTATCGGCAAAATTGCCGAAAAATTAGTTTTATCATAGAAGTCAATTAGTGGATTAAATATGGTATTCCTCTGTTCGTATGATTGCCATAGTATAAGCAAAAGAGTAAAAATAACTATATATTTTACCCAGTTTCTCTCTCCTTCAAACCAATAATATCCTCTTTTGAGAAGCTTATAAGTATATTTTATCCAAAATATTCCATTTACAATCAGTAAAACACCACCCAATGGCAAAAACCATAATACAATTTTGTTGAGTTTAGTTACATTAGAATAGAGTATCAAAAAGGAGATGGATAAAATAAAAATCCACAGAGTATTCATTAAGAATGCATTCCAATTGCTATAAGCCCTATGATGTCGTATGTTTAACCAATACTTGAATTTGTAATATTTTGATTTTATATAATGCTTTACACGTTCTATAACATTTTTCTTTTGTTTTGGTATTGCACCAACATACTCTCTTTTGTATTCTTCTTGAACTTCGTAATAATGTTTTTTCTTTTTCCCATGGCTCAAATTTTCGAATACGTTATGTTTCACCAATCCAGAGCAGTCGTGGTCTTCTGGCAATCTACATTTCGAACAGAAATCTTCATTACACCTTCTACAATGAAATGGAAGTTCATAAAACTTAGCACCACAATTATCGCAAAATGCCATACCTATTGGTAATCAGGCACTTATTTAAATATTCTTAAAAAATTGGCTGCGTCAAAAGTTCGCCTAACGTACATAACGAATTCTAGTATCGAACCCCTTTCTCCTCTTTGAACCTTCATCTAATCTCTGTAGATTAAATAAACTTTTTCCACGAAAAAAGTACGGTTCAAACATTATAGGCTAAACAAATGTAAATTGCTCACTACGTTCGCAATTTGTGGGATTTCGTTCCTCAATCCCACTCGCCTAACACTCGCAAGGCAAACTTTTTTCTTTGGGAAAAAAGTCTCGTCTGTTTCGCAAAATTTCCAGCTCTGAAACTTGTGGGTTGCCTCAAGTTTCGAGGGAAATTTTGCTCACGACGAGCCCTTCGGGTCGCCTTGCTCTGTAAGTTTCACGAACTTTCTTATTCAACCGCTTTTCCTAATTTCCCCAATTTCTCCCCTTCCATGAACTTGGAAAGAGCATCCTTCAATTCAGAAATCTTTACCCTTATCTGCTCTGTAGTATCGCGCGAGCGGACAGT
>Ga0233424_10001545_pt1 | contig 19496 bp, 11 predicted proteins | sample Watercolumn_Towu_FD_181011 | JGI IMG/M metagenome (GOLD analysis project Ga0233424, IMG submission 181011) | Freshwater microbial communities from Lake Towuti, South Sulawesi, Indonesia - Watercolumn_Towuti2014_125_MG | ecosystem: Environmental > Aquatic > Freshwater > Lake | place: Indonesia...
GTTTCTGTGAGCCTCGCCGGAAGCCTGCTCCTCACCACCGTCGATTCGGGTCGGGCGAACACCGCCTTGATCGGCGACACGTTCACCCGCAACCTGACCAACGGTTGGGGGACTCCCGAGCACAGCGCGAACCCTGACGCCGATTGGCGCGCCCTGCCGATCGAGCGCGATCTGTCGACTGCCTACGGCTTCGGGATCATGTCGGTGCCCGCCGGACGCTCGCGCGCCGGTGTGATCGACGGTGCAACGGCCGACGTCGACGTGCGCGCGACGTTCGGCATCGACCGGCCCGCCCAAGGGTTCGGTCAAGCCGTCTCGCTGCTCGCGCGTCACGACGCCGGCGGCGAGTACCGCGCCCGGGTCCGCTTCGACGGCACCGGTGCGGTGCATATCGCGCTTGCTCGTTTCGTTGCGGGCGAAGGCGAGACCATCCTCGGCGCCGAGCAACTCCTCGACGGCATCTCGTACGCGCCGGCGCGGCGTTACGCCGCTCTGTTGCGCGTCAGCGGTGCCGGGCCCGTCGAACTGCACGCCAAGGTGTGGGTCGTCGACGCGCCCGAACCCGAGGCCTGGAGCGTGTCGAACACCGATTCGGCCGCGCTCTCCGGAACCGGAGTCGGAGTCCGCGGCTACGCCGCGCGGGCGACCACCAACGGACCGGTGCAGGTCCTCGTCGACGACATCTCGGTGAGTGCCGCGGGTGCCGAGGCACCGGTACCCACCGCGCCGGAACCCTCGCCCGAACCTGCCCTCGTCGAGGACATCGGCGTGCAGGACCTCGGAGGCGACGGCCCCATCACCCGAGCCACGCTCGCCACGCCGTCGTCGCTCGGCCTCGGCGTCGCCGGCAGCTACGGCTCGGTCGGACCCGGACAGGCCAGTTACCCACTGCCGACCGGCGCGATCTACGTCTCGCCCAACGGCAACAACGCCGCAAGCGGAACTGCGGCGAGTCCGGTCCGCACGATCGCACGCGCCTTGACCCTGGCGCCGAGTGGCGGCACCGTCGTGCTCCGCGCCGGCAACTACCACGAGTCGGTGCGCGTCGACCGCCGGGTCACCATCCAGAACTACCCCGGCGAATACGCCCGGTTGCTCGGCAGTCGTGTTGTCACCAACTGGGTCCGTGACGGCGCCCACTGGCGGCTCGACAACTGGACCGCCGAGTTCCCGATCACCACGGGTGGCGACGTCATCGACCCGTCGGCTCCCGCCGCCGGATACCCGGACATGTTCTTCATGGACAGCCAGCCGATGCGCCAGGTCCGCTCCCGTGCCGAGATCCGCGCGGGGAGCTTCTACGTCGACCGTGCCAACAACCGCGTGTACATCGGCAGCGACCCTGCGGGCCACCGCCTCGAAGGCTCCGACCTGCCGGTCGCGATCACGGTTCGGCCGGCCGCCGCGGGTTCGGTCGTGCGTGGGCTCGTGGTCCAGCGCTACGCCACTTCGGTGTCCGACCACGGCGCAGTCCGCGGCTACGCGAACAACCTCGTCTTCGAGAACAACCGCATCGGCCAGAATGCTTCGGCGGGACTCGGCATCATCGGCGACGGAGTCCGCGTCCGCGCGAACACCTTGTTCGACAACGGCAAATTGGGGTTGCAGGTCGACGAGGCGAACAACCTCGTCGTCGAACACAACCACATCATCCGGAACAACCGGGAGCGGTTCCTGCTGATCGGATCGGCGGGTGGTGCCAAGTTCACGACGAGTTCGACCGTCCTGATCAAGGCCAACCTCGTCGAGCGCAACTTCGGACGCGGGATCTGGCTCGACCTCGGGACGTGGGACACCAAGATCGTCAACAACGTCGTGCACGACAACGAGAGCAACGGCATCGAGGTCGAGATCTCCGGCAACGTGATCGTCGCCGGTAACTGGTCCTACCGCAACACGATCGGTGTCTACGTGCTCGAGTCCAACGACGTCGAGATCTGGAACAACACCCTGCCCGGCAACACCCGGGCCGTGTTCGTGCTCGAGGGCACGCGGAGCAACGGCACGTTGCGGATCCCGCAGAAGGTTTCCGACGTCACGATCCGCAACAACATCTTGTGGCGAGGGTCGCCCGACTCGGTGTCGTTGCTCGGCGCGAACGACTACAACAAGCGCCTCACGCCCGAGCAGATGGGCGTGTCGACGAACTACAACGCGTTCCACCGAGCGACGCTCAGCGCACCCGATTTCATCTCGACCTGGCCCGATTGGCCGACCGCGATGCGCCGCTACGAGACGTTGGCCAACTTCCGCAACGCGACCGGCCACGAACGCAGCGGGATGGAGGTCACCAACACGGTCGACCCGTTCTTCGTCGACGCCGCGCACGACAACTTCCACGTGCGGGCGGGCGCCCGGGTCGAGGACGCGGGGACGCCGCTGCCCACGCGCATCGCCGAGGCGCTCGGTGTCGCCGCCGGTGTCCCCGTCGACATCGGTGCCATCGGGATGCCGTGAACACGTTCTGCTGACCATCGTGGTGACGCTGCGGCCGGGCCCGTCGGGCTCGGCCGCAGCATCGCTGACGGCGGGACGCGCGGCGCGAGGGTGCACGTCTCGCCCGGCGCGCCGCGCGAGGATCAGCGGGTGAAACGGCGTGACGGCGAAGGCATCGACATCGGTGTCTACGGCGGCCGCGCCATCCCGTCGACCTACAGCGGCTACGAGACCTTTCTGACCGCGGTCCTTCCGCGGTTCGTCGATCGGGGTCACCGCGTCACGATGTACTGCCGCAAGGGCGAGGCCGACGACGGTTGGGAGGGCGCCGACGACTTTCAGGGCGTCGCCCTGCGCTGGCTCCCGGCCGTCAAGGGCAAGCAGTTCTCGACGCTGAGCCACGGGGCAATCGCTGCGCTGCGCGCGCGGGTCTCTCGCCACGACGTCGTCCTCGTCGTCAACGTCGCCAACGCGCTCTACTGCGCTGCCGGTCGCTACACGGGCCAGCCGGTCGTGCTCAACACCGACGGCCAAGAGTGGCTCCGCGGCAAGTGGGGCCGCGCCGCGCGCACTTGGTTCAAGACATCGGCGCGCATCAGCCGGTTCACGGCCAACGCACTCGTGTCCGACTGCGCCGCGATCGCCGCGGTGTATCGCGACGAGTTCGGTGCGCGCTCGACCGTCATCCCGTACTGCGTCCCGCCCGTCGCGGCCGCGCCCGCGCTCGACCCGGGTTTCGGCGTCCAGACGGGTGCGTACTGCGTCATCGCCGGCCGCCTGAACCCCGAGAACAACATCGACCGAGTCGCGCGTGAGTACGCCGAGTCCGATCTTCCCTACCCGCTGCTCGTGCTCGGCGTCGCGAACTACGACTCGCCGGTGGCGCGCGAACTCGCGCGGCTCGCCGAAGCGGATCCGCGGATCCGGCCGATCGGCCATGTCGGCTCACGTCCGCAGTTCTTCCGGCTGCTCGCCGACGCCGCGGCCTACATCCACGCCCACTCCGTGGGGGGGATGAACCCGTCGCTCGTCGAGGCAATGGGATCGGGCGCGGCGGTCGTCGCCTTCGACACGCCGTTCAACCGCGAGACCCTCGCGGGTGCGGGGACGTTGTTCGAATTCGGAGCGCTCGGCGCCGCGCTCCACGCCGCGATCGACCGTCCGGCCGATGTTCGCGCCGCCGCGAGCAACGAGGCGCGCGCGATCGCCCACGAGCGGTACTCGGTCGATGCCGTCGCCGACGGCTACGAATCGCTGCTTCGGGCGTCGGCCGCGCGGCGCTGGTCGAGCACCCAGATCACGACCCGATGGACCGCGTGACCTCGGCCGACATGCGCCCGCACGTCCTGGTCCTGTCACCCAGCGCGGAGCTCTACGGGTCCGACAGAGCGTTGCTGAGTGCCCTGCCGGAGCTCATTGAGGCGTTCCGCGTCACCATCGTGTTCGCAGCTCCCGGTCCACTCATCGACGCGGCGTCCCAACTCGGTGCGCGGTGTTCGACCTTCGACGACTTCGCGTTGCGGCGCCGGAACATCTCGCCGGTGCGCATGCTGTTGTGGCTGCGGCGGGTGCGGGCCGCGCGCCGCAAGATCCGGGCATTGCACCGGTCCGATCCGTTCGATCTCGTCTACCAGAACACGCTGGCCGTCGGGCTCGGGCCGCACGTGTCGCGCGCGCTGCGCGTTCCCTTGGTCGTGCACGCACACGAGTGTCCGTTGTCGCCGCGGCTGCTCACGGCGCTGCTGCTCAAGTCGCTGACCCGTCGTACCGAACTGCTGATCTGCAATTCGGCCTACACCCGGTCGTTGATCGCCGGCTTCGAGCCGCGCCTCGACGCGCGCGCTGTCGTCGTGCCCAACGGCATCGAGATCCCGCTCGAGCCTCCCCCGGCACCCGAGCCGGCCAGCGACCCGCCGACCCGCGACCCGCCGACCCGCGAGCGGCGGACGCTGCGCATCACGCTCGTCGGTCGGATCCACCCGAAGAAGGGGCACGCCGACGCGTTTGCCGCGCTCGAACTGGCAGTTCGCGAGGGTCGGGACTGGACGATCGACTGCTTCGGCGACGCCCTCGACGAGCACGCCGGCCTCTACGCCGAACTCCGGTCGTTCGTGCACGAGCACGGCCTCGAGTCGCGCGTTCGCTGGCGAGGTTTCGAGGCCGGCGACGCGCGCTACGCCGGCTTCGACGTCGCCATCGTCCCGTCGGTCGTCCCCGAGGAATTCTCGCTCGTGTGCGCCGAGGCCCAGGCGATGAACCTTCCCGTCGTCGCGACCGGTCCGGGTGGTCCGTCCGAGGTCCTCGCCGACGGCGAGACCGGCTTCGTCGTGCCGCCGCGCGATCCGAGGTCGCTTGCCGACGCGCTCGCCCAGATCGACGACGACCGCGTCGCGGCACGCGCGATGGGGCGGGCCGGCCGGGAGCGCACCGTCGAACGCTTTGCCCGTGACCGCTACGCGGCCGATGTGCGCGACACCCTGTTGCGCTGCGTCTCGGCGAAGCCGGTCATGCTCGTGCTGACTCCGAGCGCGGAACTGTACGGATCCGATCGGTCGCTGCTCAGCGCGCTACCGCAACTCACGAGCGATTTCGACGTGGTGCTCGCGGTGCCGACCGACGGTCCGGTCGTCGCCCGTGCCCAAGCCCTCGGTGCCCGCGTCGAGATCCTCGGCGACTTCGCGCTGCGGCGCCGCAGCTTCCGACCGGCCGGTCTCCTGCCCTGGCTGGTGCGCTACCTGCGCGCGTTCCGCCGCGTCAGCCGCATGCATCGTCGCCACCCCTTCGTCGGCGTGTACTCCAACACCCTCGCCGCCGGGCTCGGCCCGGCGATCCGGCTCCGGCACCGGCTGCCGCACGTGGTCCACGCGCGTGAGTGCCCGCTCGAGCCCCGGTGGGTGACGAGCGCGTTGCTCTGGTTGGTCGAACGCACGACCGACCTGGTCATCTGCAATTCCGGCTACACCGAGTCGCTCGTGCACCAATTCCGGGCGCGCCTCGCCGACCGCACCAGGGTGGTGCACAACGGCATCAACCTCCCGCGCGCGCCTGCGGCCAACCCGGTGCGCGCCTCCGGACCGTTGCGGATCACGTGCGTGGGGCGCATCCATCCGAAGAAGGGGCAGGGTGTGCTCCTCGAGGCCGCCGGACGCGCGCATCGTGAGGGCCGGGACTGGACAATCGACTTCTTCGGCGACGCGCTCCCCGAGCATCGCGAACTGTTCCGCGACTACCAAGCGCGCGCGCGACGGCTCGGCATCGCCGAGTCGGTGCGCTGGCACGGGTTCGTCGACGGCGACCGGCGCTATGCCGACGCCGATGTCGCCGTCGTGCCGTCGGTGTTCCCCGAGGAGTTCTCACTGGTGTGCGTCGAGGCGCAGGCCGCGCGCCTGCCCGTCGTGGCGACCGGGCCCGGCGGCCCGAGCGAGATCCTCGTCGAGGGTGAGACGGGGCACATCGTCGCACCGGGTGATGCCGACGCGCTGTACGCCGCGCTCGCGGATCTGGACGACGACCGTGCGCGCGCCCGCGCGTTCGGCGACCGCGGCCGGATCCGGATGGACGACCTGTTCACCCGCGAGCAGTACGCGCAACGCGTCGGCGAACACCTCCGCCACGTGTTCCTCGATCATTCGTGAAGCGAGCCCGCCCGTCGCGCGCACCTGACCGGCGCGCCTCAGACCGGCCCTCGCCTCAGACCGGATCCGGTGGCGTCACTCCCTCGCCGAGGATCGGCGTGGTGGCCGAGCGATTGCCTGCCGCGTCGAACGCCCGGACGAAGAACCGGCCGGGTCCGTCGACCGGCCACATCGAGTACGACGTCGCCGTTGTCGTGGCGATCACGCGGCTGTCGTTGAGGATCTCATAGGTCACGGCGCCGCCCCGGTCGTCGACCGACGGCTCCCAGGTGATGAGGAAGGTGCGGCTCGTCGGGCGCGACCACGTCGCGACGGGCGTCGACGGCGCGACCGAGTCGCGCGGGCAGTGCTTCGAAAAGCCGCTGAACCAGAACGCGGTGAGGTCACGGCCAGGCTTCACGTCGCCGCCGATCCACAGGCAGCCGTCGTCGTCGTTGAACAGTTCCCACGCGCCGGTGCCGTAGGTCGAGTTGACCTCCGGGTGAAAGTCAGGGAGCGGGTCGAGCGTCTCTGCGTCCCAGGCGCCGATGTAGTTGATCGGGTCGGTCCGCGTGTAGGTGACGACTCCGGGGTAGTCGACGGCTCGCTTGTTCACGTCGGCGAAGCGCCACGTCCGGTACGTGTCGCAGTGGCAGGCCGCGTACACGACGCCACCCAGCACGCCGATCGTCTGGAAGTCGCCGCCGAGCGCGGTCTGGTGCGGGCGGATCAGGCTCATGTCCGAGCGATCGGTCATGTGCAGGTTGTGCTCCGAGCCGCCGAGGAACGTGCGATCGCCATATTCGACAATCGCCTGCTGGTAGTCCTTGGTCGAATTCCACGACCACTGCAGCGGCGCGAGTCCGGGGATCTCGGTTCCGTTCACGGTGTCGACCGCGGTCACGCGCCGGCGGCTCACGCCGTTCACGGTGGTGAAGTAACCCGCGGCCCAGACGCGGTCACCCTGATCGCTCGCGTCCATCTCGTACACGAGGCCGTTGAAGCGCGGTCGCCAGGCGAGGTCGGGCTGCCCGGTCGTGAGCAGGAAGCGCCCGGCCCGTCCGGCGCTGTACTGCCGCACCGGGTTCGCGCCCGTGATCTGGTTGAACTTGCCCGTGACGTAGAGCCAGTCGCCCTGCACGTCCATCGACTTCACGAACGAAAACGTGTCGTCGCCGATCGCCTTGACGCCGCCACCCCAGGTCGGGTCGATCGCTCCGGTCAACGGGTCGAGCGCGACGAGGCCCGTGTGCGACTCGCCGTTGACGGTGTCGAACTCGCCACCGACGATCAGCCTGCCCTGCGGTGTGTACCGCAACGCCCACACCGGACCGTCGAACTCCGGGAGGAAGTCGGAGATCCACTCGCCCGTGTCGACGTCGAAGGCGGCGAGGTAGGGCTGATCAATCGGGGTGCCCGACGCGGTCTGGCGGACCTGCAGGTACTTGCCGCCGACGATCATGCGGTCGCCGACCTGCGCGAACGATGTGACGAGCGCCTTCAGGATCGGAATGCCCTGGCCGTTGTCGAGTCCCGTGACACCCCACTGTTCCAACACCTCGGGGCGGCTGTTGACGAGGGAACGTTGCTCGACCGCGGGGAGACCCGAGTCGGGGATCGTCGGATAGTCGAGGTCGGCCTGCATGAGGGTCGGCCGCAACCACATCTGGGCCATGGGCAGCGCGTAGCCCTCGGATGCGTACTCCCACAGGTACGACGACGAGGAGGTGTTGCCCCGGATCGACGAGCCGTATGCGTAGCCGGCCTTGATGTTGTGCTTCGTCTCGGCGTACATCGTCATGCGTCGGGCGTCGTTGTTCACCATGGTGCTCAGGCTGCGAGTCGTCGTGCTCGTCGACAGCCCGTCGTAGGTCGCGTTGTCGAAGCTGACCTCGGTGATCCGGTGGCCGCCGCCGAATGCCCAACTCCACGTCGGCAGGTCGCGCAGCATCACGCGCACCTCCTGCCAGGTGTCACCGTCGATGTCACGGGAGCGGCGGATACGCACCCCGTCGGCGAGCGCGGATGGCGCGCCGTTGTTCAGCAGCCCGTCGACCCACTTCGTCGCGAGCGCGGCCGGAGCGAAGCCCGCGGGCGTGTCGATGTTGGAGCGCACTGCCGACGCGGACTTCTGCCCGTTGGGGTTGAACGTCCACCCCTCGCGACCCCGCCCGATCAGCACCCAGCCGCCGCCATCGGTGGTCATGTCGCAGTAGAACTGGATCGGCTGCATCATCGCCGGCGTCTGCAGGTAGTAGACGCCGTCCGCGCTCTCAGGATGGAGTTGCTTGATCTCATAACACGACGCCGCAGCCCGACTCGGCGCGGTGCCATCGAAGGCCCCCGCAGCGACCGCGGTGGCCGCATCGATCGCGGGCAGCGCGGCGCAGGTCGCCAGCGGGACCGCCACGACGAGGGCAAGACCGCGAAGCATGTGGCGTTGCATGGTTCTCGCTTCTGACGTGGCTGGAGTTAGGGCGCGTTGGAGTCGGGGGAGCTGTGTCAGAAATCGGACGATACGTATGAATGCGGCGAATGTGAAGCGCGCGCCGGAAGTTGAGCTGAAGGACTTAGCCGCCGCTGTGACGTGCGCCACGCGGTCGGGGCGCGAGCTCGAACCGAGCCCGTCACGGGCCTGGTCACCGGGGAATATCGCTGGACTTGACCGAGCGGTCAAGGGTTAGGCTCCGACGATGCTCAGGGAGACCGCGCGCGAGGGCCGTGCCCTGCCCGACGGTGCTGTCGCCCATCCCCCCGACCTCGCCGACGCCGGCGATCCGTCGCGGCCGGCGGACCTCGGCGTCGATGTCCGAGCGCTCGGCGCTCGGGCCAAGGCTGCCTCACGGGTGATCGCCGCGGCCTCGACGACCGAGAAGAACGCTGCACTCCTCGCCGCGGCCGATGCCCTGCTCGCCCGGCAGGCCGAGTTACTCGCGGCCAACTCCGCCGATCTCGAGGCGGCGCGCGAGGCCGGCACGGCGGCGGGTCCGCTCGACCGCCTGACGCTCACCCCGGCCCGTCTCATCGGGATGGTCGAGGGGTTGCGCACCGTTGCCGGGCTCGCCGACCCAGTCGGCGAAGTGCTTGACGGCTGGAAGCGTCCCAACGGTCTCGTGATCGAGCGCGTCCGGGTTCCTCTGGGCGTCCTGTGCATCATCTACGAGAACCGGCCCAACGTGACGAGCGACGCGTTCGGGCTGTGCCTCAAGTCCGGCAACGCGGCCTTGCTCCGCGGCTCGGGGTCAGCGCTCCGATCGAATCGCGCCATTGTCGCCGTGCTGCGCGACGCGTGCACCGCGGTCGGTCTCCCCGCCGACGCGGTCGTGTTCGTCGACGACGCCAGCCACGCGACCGCGCGTGCCGTCATGCGCCTCGACGGCCTCGTCGACTGTGTGATCCCCCGCGGTGGTCCCGCGCTCATCGCCAGCATCCGTGAGCACGCCACCGTGCCGGTGATCATCGACGGCGACGGGAACTGCCACGTCTACGTCGACGCCGCTGCCGACCTCGACCAAGCTCTGGCCATTCTCCTCAACGCCAAGACGCAACGCACGAGCGTGTGCAACGCGGCCGAGTCACTCGTCGTGCACGCCGCGGTTGCCGACCGGTTCGTGCCGCGTGCCGCGGCAGCGCTCGCCGAGTCGGGCGTCGCGATGGTCGGCGACACCGCCGCCCGGGCGCTGTGCGACCGGATTGGCCCCGCGACCGACGACGACTTCGGGCGCGAGTTCCTCGACCTGAAGATCAGCATCGCGGTCGTCGACTCGCTCGACGCGGGCATCGCGCACATCAACCGCTTCGGTACCGGACACACCGAGGCGATCATCACGCGCGATCTTGCAGCGGCGCGACGCTTCACCGCCGAGGTCGACGCGGCCGCGGTGGTCGTGAACGCGAGCACGCGTTTCACCGACGGCGAAGAGTTCGGCTTCGGCGCCGAGATCGGCATCTCGACCCAGAAGCTGCACGCGCGCGGGCCGATGGGCCTGCGTGAGTTGACGACCTACAAGTACACCGTGTGGGGTGAGGGACAGGTGAGGGGCTAGATGAGCACAGCGACTCCGGCGACGGGCGCGCTGCCCGCGGAGGGCAACCGGTTCGGTTCGGTGCAGGACGTCATCGACCGGCTGCGATCCGCCGACTACCTGTCGGACGCGTCGATCGCCGGCGTGGTGTATCTCGCCGACAAGCTCGGCAAGCCGGTGCTCGTCGAGGGGCCGGCAGGCGTCGGCAAGACCGAACTCGCCAAGAGCGTCGCGACGGTGACGGGCTCGCGGCTGATTCGCCTGCAGTGCTACGAGGGGCTCGACGAGTCCAAGGCCCTGTTCGAGTGGAACTACAAGAAGCAGTTGCTGCGCATCCAGGCCGACCGCGAGCACGAACGTGACTGGGAGACGGTCGAGACCGACATCTTCTCCGAGGAGTTCCTGCTGACGCGGCCGTTGCTCGAGGCGATTCGCGCGACCGAACCGGTCGTGTTGCTGATCGACGAGGTCGACCGCATCGAGATCGAGACCGAGGCGCTGCTGCTCGAGGTGCTCTCCGACTTCCAGGTGTCAATTCCCGAACTGGGCACGATCGCGAGCAACCAACGGCCGATGGTGTTCCTCACGTCGAACAACACGCGCGAGCTCTCCGAGGCGTTGAAGCGGCGCTGTCTCTACCTCCACGTCGACTACCCGACGCTCGAGCGCGAGGAAGAGATCGTGCGCGTGCGCGTCCCCGAGATCGACGAGGCGCTCGCCGCGCAGATCGCCAAGGTCGTCGCGTCGATCCGCAACCTCGACATCAAGAAGGCGCCGAGCATCAGCGAGACGATCGACTGGGCCCGCACGCTGTTGTTCCTTGGCCGCCACGAGGTGAGTCCCGAGGTCATCGGCGAGACGTTGCACGTGCTGCTCAAGTACCAGGCCGACATCGCCAAGGCCCGCAAGGATCTCGGCGTCGACGGCCCGAGCCACCCGCTCGGCCTCAAGAAGTAGTTCCTCGTGTGGTCAACCACGCCAAGCTCGTCGGCGCGATGCGCGAGTGGGGCCCACACGCCATGACCACGGCCGCCGACCAACGCAACCTGTTCGACTCGTTCCAGGGTTTCGTCCACGAGTTGCGGGCGGCGGGACTGCCGGTCTCCATGACCGAGAACCTTGACGCGATGCGCGCGGTGCAGCACGTCCCGCTCGACGATCGCGACGCGCTCAAGGCGGCGCTCGGTGCGACCCTTGTGAAGCACCACGGACACTGGAAGGTGTTCGAGACGGTCTTCGACGTCTACTTCTCGCTGTTGTCGCTCGGGGTGAACGAGGCACCGGCCGAGGGCGAGGCCGGCGAGGCCGACTGGGACCAGTTCATGGCGGGCATGGACGGCGGCGGCGCGATGGGCGAGATGAGCAACGAAGAACTCGCGCAGATGCTGCTCCAGGCGCTGATGGACATGGACCGCGAGACCTTGCGACAACTCGCGGGCGCTGCGGTGTCGCGCTTCGCTGGGATGGAACCCGGCCGGCCGGTCGGCGGCGCGTACTACCTGTACCGGACGTTGCGACAACTCGACGCCGACGGGTTGGTCGAAAGGCTGCTCCAACAGGCGCAGGTCACTGGTGAGATCGGCGAAGGTGCCTTTGACGAGCGACTCGCGCGCGAAGACATGGAGCAACGGGTCAAGCAGCTGAAGGAGATGATCGAGGCCGAGATCCGCCGCCGTCTCGTCGCCGATCGTGGGGTCGAGGCGATGGCACGCACGTTGCGCAAGCCGCTCCCCGAGGACGTCGACTTCATGCACGCGTCCCGCGAGGAGATGCAGCAACTCCAAAAGTCGATCTACCCGTTGACCCGCGCGCTCGCAGCGCGCCTCGCGCAACGTCGGCGGCGCCGCAACCGCGGCCACCTCGACTTCCGGGCGACGGTCCGGCACTCACTGAGCTACGGCGGCGTGCCCGCCGAACCGAAGTTCAAGCACCCGAAGCCGTCGAAGCCCGAGATCATGGTGATCGCCGACATCTCCGGGTCGGTGGCGAGCTTCGCCCGCTTCACGCTGCAGTTCGTGTACGCGATGCAGAGCGAGTTTTCCAAGGTCCGTTCCTGGGTGTTCATCGACGGGATCGACGAGGTGACCCGCTTCTTCGAGGAGAGCGACGAGATCACCGAGGCCATCCACCGGGTGAACACCGAGGCCGACGTCGTGTGGGTCGACGGGCACTCGGACTACGGCCACGCCTTCGAGGTGTGGCACGACCGGTTCATCACCGAGGTAACCCACAAGACGTCGGTGATCATCCTGGGCGACGCGCGCAACAACTACCACGCGGCGCAGGCCTGGACGCTCGCGGAGATGGGCAAGCGAGCGCGCCGCGTCTATTGGCTCGACCCCGAGCCCAAGGGCTACTGGGACACCGGCGACTCGATCATCTCTGAATACGCGCGGCACTGCGACGGCGTCTTCGAGTGCCGCAACCTGCGCCAACTCCAACGCTTCGTCACTGCGGTCGTGGATGCCCAATGAGGAACACCGGGCAGCATGGTTCGCGGTGGTGAGTGCAGCGGCGTGAACGACTTCTCGACCGGACCAGTGCGCGTCGAGGTCGAGCACGGTGTCGCGCGCCTGACGCTCGATCGCCCGGCGAAACTCAATGCCTTGTCGCTCGAGTTGCTCCAACGCATCGTCGACGCGGCCTCGGCCATCGATCGCAGCGATGCCAAGGTGGTCATCGTCTGCGGTGCCGGCCGCGCGTTCAGCGCCGGGTTCGATCTCGCCGATTTCGGTCGTCCGGCTGACCCGCAATCGGCTGACCCGCACTCGGTGGGGACGACCGGCGCCGCTGCCGACCTCGGCCGGCGTGCCGCGGCGGCGCTCGAAGCTATCGCCGCGGTCACGATCGCGGCGATCCACGGCCACTGTGTCGGCGGGGGAGTCGTGCTTGCGGCGGCGTGCGACCTGCGGATCGCGGCGGCTGACACCCGCTTCGCGATTCCCGAGATCGATCTTGGCATCCCGCTCGCGTGGGGAGGCATCCCGCGGCTCGTGCGTGAGCTCGGTCCGGCTCGCACGCGCGAACTCGTGATGACCGGCGCGCCGTTCTCGGCGGCCGACGCCGAGCGCTTCGGACTCCTCAACCGCGTCGTGGCGCGCGACGACCTCGATGCCGAGGTCGACGAATGGGTGCGCACGTTGCTCGCCAAGCCTTCGGTGGCACTGCGCGCGACGAAGCAGCAGGTTCGCATCGCCGCCGAGTCGATGGCGTCGACTGCGCACGCGGACGCCGACGCCATCCTGCTCGGCGAGTCGTTGCGTGACCCCGAGGCGATCGCACGCGCACGCGCCTACCTCGCGCGCACCCAGCGCGGCTGACACGGTCGACGCGACCCGTCGTCCTCACACGATCGCGATGAACTCGGTCCCGAACGCCTCTACCGGTGCGTAGCCCGGCGCGTGGATGACGACCGTTCCCTGCGCTCCGCTCGTCCCCGCCGCGACCCGCAGCCGGTCGGTCCCGATGCCACCCTCGATTCGTTGGCGGGTGTGCCGGAACATCTTGGTGCCGATCGAGTCGTCGCCGAAGGATGCCCGGACCTTGAGTTGGCGGATACCGTGCAACCCGTCGTCGGGCCCCGAGATCGTGATGCGGTCGTCGTCGAAGCCCGCGTCGACGATCAGCGTGTCGGCATCGAGGATGCGGAACTGCCCTTGTGCGTCGCCGAAGATCGCCTCGATGATCTCCACCAACTCGGGCGGGAACCCCGGTGGGACCACGATCGTGGTGGCGAACCGCACGGTCGTCATGCTCACCCCGCCGCGAACCTGGATCTCGGACCGGATCTCGAAGTCGGGCAGCGTCTCCCCCAGTGATTGACGCGAGTCCCCGTCGCGGCCGCGCGTCGAGGCGAACTCGATGAAGCCGTCGCCGCCGGCGCTGACCACGTCCGTGCCGGGCCCACCGGACACGAGGTCGTTCTCGTCGCCGACGAACCATCCGATCGTGTCGTTACCCGCGTTCCCGAGGATGGTGTCGACCTCGGTCCCCCCGAAGAGTTCATCGTCTCCCTCGCCGCCTCGCAGCGTGTCGGAACCGCTCCCGCCATCGAGCAGGTCATCACCGGCGCCACCGCTCAGGATGTCGTCGCCCTCGCCGCCGAAGATCGCGTCCGGCCCGGAACCGCCCGCGACGGCGTCGTCACCGCCGAAGCCGGCATCGATCAGCATCGGCATGTCCAGCGCGGATGCGTTGACCGTGTCGTCGAATTCGCTGAGCAGGAGCGCGGTGAGTTCGACATCGGTCAACCCGATCGCCGGGCCGGTCGCGCCCATGTCGAGCCCCGCCGCCGACGATGTGACTGTCGTCGGCCGCGCGCCACCGAACACGAACGCCACGTCGCCGAGGAGGGGTATGCCGAAGAAGTCCGCCGGTGTCGGATCCGGAGGCTGCGGGCCGAGGTCGAGATCGACGTCGGTGAGCGCGCTCATCGACTCGGTGTCGATCGCGGCGAGCAGCACAAGATCGGTTCGTCGGCCGGTCGAGATCGTCAGGCTCGTCACTGCCGCCGTCGGGCAGGCGACAGGCGTCGCGCCGAAGCTGAGCCGGATCTGCTGGATCCAGACGAAGCCCGCTGAGCAGTACACAGGGATGAAGTCCGGATCATCGGTGCCGATGACGGTGACGGCGCCGCCCGAGTTACTGATCGTGAGCGGAGTCCGTGCGATCGTGTCGTTGATCAGCCCGGCGATCGTGGCGCGCTCCGAGGTGACCTGTGCCCACACCGATGGGATCGACGGGCTGCCGCACACGATCCCGAAGCTGGTCGCGCCGATGAGCCGTGCACCCGCGGCGCTCGGGTCGGTCGGGTCGAACACGACGAGCGGTCCACCGCTGTCGCCGAAACATGGACCGCGCCCGAGCGAACTGGGCGGTGCGGCAGGTGTGCGCCCGCACACCCACGATGTGCCGTCGATCGGGATCTCAAACCTCGCGTACGCAGTCGCGCAGCCGAGGTCGGACACGACGCCGACGTTGGTCGCGCGGAGATGGTCGGGTACGGAGGAGTTCGATTCGCTCGTCACGCCCCAGCCCGCGGTGCGGGCGGTCGTGCCCGACGCGGCCCATGCCGCCTCGCTCGCGGCGAGCACCGGGATGGGTTCGATGTCGGCGCGCGCGACGTTCGCGGCGCTCGCGAGGTGCAGCATCGCAAGGTCGCGCGGTTCTCCGTCGGTCGTGGTGCCGAACGGCCACGTGACCATGGCGTCGATCGCGACGCGCTGGCCGGTCGTCGCGGACCGGCGAGTCTGGCCGAGCACGACCACATCGGGATCGAACAATCCGGAGCCGACACAGTGCGCCGCGGTGAGGACCCAGCGTGCGGCGACGAGCGACCCGCCGCAGACGTGCGTTCCCGCCGGGTCGAAGTCGATGTCCTGGAGCGAAGCGATCCACGGCCACTCCTCGACGGTGGCGCGCTCGCCGTTGATGATGCGGGGTGCCGGTCTCGTGCCCGCCAGGACGCGATGCACCGGATAGTCGTCCGTCCGGCGACCGGTGCGCCACTGCTCTCCGATCGCGGCGAGGGCGGCGGCGTCACTCGCCGCCGGCGCGCGCCCGCCGCTCACGGTCGCGCTCGAGCGGACGTCCGCGATGGTCGGGGCCGCGGCCGTCTCCGCAGCAGGCGCGGCCACGAGGCCAGCCGCGACGGCGACGACTGTGATCGTGGCACGGGCCACGATCGTGCTCGTGGCGCGGGCCGGGCACTTCGTCCGCGTGGCAACCGGCACGGGCGATACGGACGCCGAAGTGCCCGTCTGCCCCGAAGCTGCTTTGTTCATCGAGGCCCCGTCAGTCGCGATCCGGCGCCACGACACTTCCACGGGCGCCGACGGGCAGTTTGTCACGCGCGGCGAACCGCTGTCACGGCAGCGGAATGCCCGATCGTGGTGCCCGGCCCTGGCGCGCCGCGCAGCGACGTAGGCCACAATGCGCCCGTGACGCTGCGTATCGCGATGGCAGGTTGCTCGCACGAGACGAACACCTACTGCCCGCAACCGACTTCGCTCGACGCCTTCGTGCGCTGGCGAGGTGCGCGCATCGCCACGGAGTCGAGCGGGACCGAGACGGTCTGGGGCGGCTTCGTCGACACGGCCCGGTCCCTCGACTGCGAGCCGGTCACCGTGTACACGGCCGACGCGGTCCCATCGGGCACGATCACCCGCGACGCATACGAGACCGTCAAGCACGAACTGCTGACCGAACTGCGAGCGGCCGAACCATTCGATGCGATCGCGCTGAACCTGCACGGCGCCGCGGTGGCCGAGCACCTCGACGACGTCGAACTCGATCTGTGCCGGGAAGTCCGGGCGCTCGCGGGGGAACGGCCCGTTGCGGCCGTCTTCGACCTCCATGCGAACCTGAGCCAGGAGATGTGCGACGAACTCGACGTCGTCGTCGGCTACCGCACCTACCCGCACGTCGACACCCGCGAGTGCGGGTCGGCCGCCATCCGTCGGCTGGTCGCGCGCGCCGCCGGCGCACCGCGTGACGCGGTATACCTCGCGACGGTGCCGATGCTGCTCCCGGTCACCAACACCACTCGTGATCCCGGTGCTGCCGCGAACCGCGCGTGCGCACGCGTCGAGGCGCGCGACGGGATCGTCGACTGCACGCTGTTCCACGGGTTCCCGTATGCCGATCATCCGCTCGCCGGCGCGTCGGTCGTGTGCACCGCGCACGACGAGTTCGACGCGCGCGCGGGCGCCGAGTTCGTGGCGAAGTGGCTCTGGACCCACCGCGACGACTTCCGCGTGCGGTCGCTCGATCCCGCGGCGGCGGTGCGCCGGGCACGCGATGAGTATGCGGCACGTGGCGGCCCCGTGGTCATCAACGAAACCGACGACAACCCGGGTGGCGGTGCCCCGGGCGACGGCACCCGCCTGCTCGGCGCGCTGATCGATGCCGATCTTCCAGCCGGCACGACGTGCTTCGGCTTCGTGTGGGATCCCGAGACCGCCGAACAGGCGCACGCAGCCGGAGTCGGTGCAGGGATCCGCGTGCGGCTGGGCGGCAAGCACGACGGCCTGCACGGCGAACCGATCGACGCGCCGGCGACAGTGATCGCCCTGTCCGACGGCCGCTGGATCTTGAAGCTGATGGGCGCCGGCTCGCGTATCAACTTGCGCGCGAGTGCATTGCTGCGCGTCGCCGGGATCGATGTGGTCGTCACCAGCCGCCGCCAGCAGACCTTCGACGACGGGTGCTTCGAGATTCACGGTATCGACATCGCGGAGTACGCCATCGTCGCGGTGAAATCCTCGAACCATTTCCGTGCCTTCTTCGAACCGCGCTCGACTGCGGTGGTGACTGCCGACGGCGGCGGATTGACGACCGAGCGGCTCGACACGTTTCCCAGGGTCCGTGATCGGCGACTGCTGTGGCCGCTCACGGACAACCATCCGGCGGCCTGAATTCGTCGCTTCCCGCCTGCGCGCGCCGACAAATGCGCTGGTCGGGCCGTACCTCCACCGGTAGCGTCGCCGCGGTGCTGAGCGACTACGGACTGGACGACCGAGTCCGTGCGCTCGCGTCCGAGGCCGTCGGCTCGTGCACGAACGGCACCGCGGATACCCCTGAACTCGGACGGGTCGCGCGCATCGACCGCGGTGCGTACACGGTCGTGACGGAGACCGGGACGCGGCGCGTGCCGCTCTCCGCGCCCCTCAGAGAAACACCCGAGCCCGAGATGCGTCCAGCGATCGGCGATTGGGTCTTGGTGATCGACGACACGGTCGGCGCGGTGCTCGACCGTCGCTCGGCGTTTCGCCGCGGTGACGCGGAGCGGCTCCAAGCCCAGGTCGTCGCGGCGAACGTCGACACGGTGTTCGTCGTGCACGACAGCGCCGAGGTCAACGCGCGGCGGCTGGAACGTGAACTCGCCCTCGCGTGGGAGAGCGGCGCGCTTCCGGTGCTCGTGCTGACGAAGTGCGACCTCGTCGTCGACCCGGCAGCCAGCATCGACACCGCGACTGAGGTCGCGCCGGGCCTCGACCTGGTCGCGACGAGCGCGGTGACAGGTGAGGGGATCGAGACCCTCGCCGCGTTCGCGCGTCCGGCCCGCACCGTTGCGTTCATCGGTGCCTCCGGCGTCGGCAAGTCGAGTCTGGTGAACGTGTTGCTCGGCGAGGACACCCAGGCGATCGGCGCGGTGCGTGCCTCGGACGGACGAGGGCGCCATACCACGAGCCATCGTGAGCTGTTCCTGCTCCCCGGTGGAGGCGTCGTCATCGACACGCCGGGACTGCGCACCATCGGGATGTGGCAATCGGACGACGGGATCGCCCGAGTGTTCCCCGACATCGAGGCGCTGGCCGGTGGCTGTCGCTTCCGCGACTGTGCCCACGACCGCGAACCCGACTGCGCGGTGCGCGCCGCGGTCGACAGCGGCACGCTCGACCCGGCGAGGCTGCGCAACTACCGCGAGATGCTTGCCGAGCTCGACCACCTCGATCGCGAGTCCGAGGTGCGAGCACGGCTCGAGCGGAAGCGCCACGCGAAGATCCTGAGCCGGGCGATCCGGAACCTGCCGAAGCGGCCCACCTGACTCGGGTGGCGCTCCGATCGTGTCAGCGTGGCGCGGACAAGCGGGCCGCGATACGACCCAATGCCAGCAGCTGTTCACGTTCGCGTGCACGAAACGGCGGAGACGTGCGCCCTGCGAGCAATGAGGCGCCGTCGCCGACGGGCGCGACGAGCAGGTCGTCGGGGCCAGCGCGCCCCGACGCGACGAGTGGCGAGGCGCGGGTCCCGGCGGCGAGCGCGACGAGGTTGTCGTGCGGCGGAGCGTCGCCTGTGGTCGCGCGCACTGCGGTGTCGCGCACGACCGCGGCCCAGTCCGCGCCGAACTCGCCGAGTACGCGTGCGGCGAGAACCTCGTCGGGATCGGCCGCGTCGAGCAACAACTCCACGGTGTCGAGCGCATCGAGGCGCGCGTCCGCGAAGGACTCGACCGCGACGCACTGTTCGACCAAGGCGCCGTCGACCTCGCCGATCTCGCGCACGAGGAGGTCGACGAGGTCGGCGTCGCGGACCACGACGGAGAACTCGTCGACGGCCACCCGCTCGCCGCGTTCGAGCACGTCGATGCCAACGATGTCGGCGCCCGTCGATCCGATTCGGGAGGCGACGAGCCCGAGTGCGCCAGGTCGGTCGGGCAGCCAGACACGGATGCGCAGCCGGATCTCGGTCGCTGTCATCGGCGGCAGACTAGGTGCGGTCGGGGTGCGATCGGCCTGGAGTTCCGCGGCTGCCTCGCAACCGGTCGCTCGGCGATACTGGCGCGGTGACACGCGTCGGGATCTTCGGCGGCACCTTCGACCCTCCGCACAACGGGCACGTGGCCGCAGTCGTCAAGGTGCGTCACGCGCTCGAACTCGACAGGGTCCTCGTCGTGGTCGCGAACGACCAGTGGCAGAAA